>Ga0073934_10008012_pt1 | contig 14340 bp, 18 predicted proteins | sample LarsenN4metaG_FD_76834 | JGI IMG/M metagenome (GOLD analysis project Ga0073934, IMG submission 76834) | Hot spring sediment bacterial and archeal communities from British Columbia, Canada, to study Microbial Dark Matter (Phase II) - Larsen... ...
CGGATCAGTTGAGGGCGCAGGGTCTCCGTGTTGAAGTGGATGATTCGCAGGGGCGTGTGGGCAACAAAATCCGCGAAGCAACGATCCAACGCATTCCCTGGATGCTGGTGGTCGGTGACAAGGATATCGAAAAGAGCGCGGTCAGTGTCCGCCTGCGTTCTGGCGAAGACCTGGGGGCCATCCATATTGCTGAGTTTATCGCCCAGGCGCGGCAGATTGTAGACACGAAATCACTCGAACTGAAGTAAGAATCTTCCTCACGTAGAAAGACGCAACAAGCGTCTTAACGAATTCAGACCTGTAAAACAGCTAACGTCTCGCGCGTTAGCTGTTGTGTTGCGACAAGGAAACTGATCATTGAACTCATATCTTGGTGAAATCGCGGCATTGGGGACTTCGGTCTGTTGGAGTTTTACCTCGATCTTCTTCACATTGTCCGGGCGGCTGGTGGGATCGCCGGCTGTTAACCGGACGCGCCTGCTGTTTGCCCTGCCGATGGTCAGCCTGGTGCATTGGGCTACTCAGGGAGAACTGCTGCCGATCCATGCTGAATCATGGCGCTGGGGTTGGATGGCATTGTCGGGTGTGATCGGTTTTGTGATCGGCGATGCTCTGTTGTTCCAGGCCTTCGTAGTGATCGGCCCCCGGCTCTCCATGTTGTTGATGGCGCTCTCGCCTGTGCTCAGCACCGTTTTGGCCTGGATACTGCTGGACGAAAAACTCTCGGCAGTCGCCCTGGCTGGCATTTTTATAACGGTAGCGGGTGTAGCGTGGGTTGTCACAGATCGCCGGAATGGAACCGCTATGCTGCCAGACGCGCCGCCTCGCACCTATTTGATTGGTGTTCTGCTCGGGTTGGGAGGGGCATTGGGGCAGTCGGGCGGCTACATTGCGTCCCGGCTGGGATTGGAAGGTGATTTCCCGGCGTTGTCTGGGAACCTTATTCGGCTGGTAGCCTCGAATATTCTAATCTGGGGATTAGCGCTGGCGGCCCGACAGGTTCCTGGCAACTTTCAAAAATTTCGTGAGCATCCTCGTGCTCTGCTCATTGTGTTCTTCGGAGCGATCTTCGGCCCGTTTATTGGCGTGTGGCTGTCGCTGGTAGCGGTGCAAAACGCGCCTGTGGGCGTTGCTTCGACGTTAACCAGTTTGATGCCCATATTTTTGCTGCCGCTGAGCTGGTTTTTCTTTAAAGAGCGGATCACAGCGCGATCGATTGTGGGAACCATCCTGGCCGTGGTAGGGACCGCTGTGCTGTTTTTGCGGCCCTGATCCGGCGCTGCCGCATTTTGTGGTATTATTGCACTGCTGCGCCCAATGCGCGGTAGACTATAATTGTATCAAAGGCAGACCCGTGCACTTAACTATGGAAACGATCCGCGCAGCCCACAACCTGACGATTGAACTTGGCCCCACCACCTGGCGGCTGTTTAATGGAACACCGAGCGCCGATTCTGGCGCTGTTTTGCCGTTGGTAGAAGCCCGGCAGGAGGGGGTATTTTGTATCCCTGCTTTTGCTCAGGCGCGCCAGCTTCCGGCCAATGGGCAGTTGATGCCGGCGGATATTGCGCGAGTCGTGGTTGGATGGGCAGCCGAAAGCCACAACTGGCATCTGGGGCTGCTGTTGGCAGCCCACCCCAACAGTGACTTTAAAATGCGGTGGTGTGGGCTGGCAAGCTGGCCGAGCGGCCCGGCATCAGAGCATGTGACCCAGGCCAAACTTGCCGGGCAGTCGTTAGCGCGCATTCTGGACCGCCCGTTTCACCTGATCCCGGCTGCACCTGACCCTGTGAATCCGCTCTCTGAAACGCAGCCACTTCAAGCTACAGTGCGTATGTTCCCTGCCGAAAGCATTCCAAAAGCTGAAGAACCGGCGCTCCAGGCCCCTCCGTTCGAATTTGAAGCGAGCAGTCTGGTTGCTGTGCCGAAAGGTTATGTCTGGCAGCACAACAGCAAGTCGTTGTTTAACCTGGTGGTGCGGGCTTTTGGGTTTGCTGCATTAGCCATCCTGTTTTTTATCCTGGGCATCGGCGCGCAGACCAGCGGGCTGGCGGCCATCAATCCCCAATGGCTGCCCTGGTCCGGGCTGCTGGTCGGCGGCGTGCTGACGGTGCTCGCCGGATACAACTTCTGGAAACTGCTTACCGTAGCCGATGTGATCATCGATCACACCGATCTGGAAGTCCGCTGCCAGAATCGATTTTCGGGTCGTGTGCGTTGGCGTGTGCCTTTTGACTCAGTGGGCTATCTGCTGCTGACTCAGACCCCGGCCCGCGCATTAGGGCGCAAAAACAAAGATGCGCCGATGCGGATCGGACAGGATATCTGGCTGCATCTCTATGATGGTCGCCGTTTCTGGCTGCTGGCTGAGCTAAGTCAGGTCGAGGGAACCTGCTATGAATGGGAAACCGTCAAGATGATCCAGAAGCAGCCGGGTCGCCGCGCCCTGCTCCTGGCCCATTATGATACCCCGGCACACCATGCCGCCGCGTTTCTGGCGCGCACCCTGGGAACCGAACTCTGGCAGGATATCCGCCTCAAGTTTGATCTCTAATGGCGGGCGTGCTACCATTCGGGCAGACTAACGCGGCGAGGACTAGTTTATGGGCTTCGATCCCTTTTCTCGACTCACCAATAACCAGAGCACCATTCGGCTGGTCTTATTGGGCATTATCCTGCTCACCATTCCCTGCTACTGTCTGGGCGCGATTCTGCTGGCAACGGCTCCCACCAGTGAGTCCGCAGAGAACACCCCCCGGCCTACCCTGGGTGGGTTTACGGCTTCTCCCAACAGGACACCATCCAATACGCCCTTTATTACATCCACTAATACCCCGCCGGGCGCACCGCTTCAACCGACTCCCTTGCAGCTTTATCTGCGCACAACGATTGCACCCTTTGTCTATCCTACAGCCACGCTGACCATGACGCCGACCAACACACCCTGGCCTACTGCCACCATTGCGCCAACCTTGACCCCAACACCGACTAACACACTGCCGCCATCCAGCACACCGACAACTGCGCCACTGCCTACCGACACGCCAACCTATACGCCGACTCCAACGGATACGCCGACTGAAGAAGCTTTTCCGACGCCGACACAGGAAGTTGCACTCTCATCCTAGGATCATGTATGCCACTCGATTTAAAAACGCTGGTTAAAAATTTAAGTGAAATCGCAGCACCTTCCGGTCATGAAGGTCCGGTGCGCGAACTGCTTCGCCAGGAGTGGGCCACGCTGGTAGACGAGTTTCAGACCGATGGCCTGGGCAGTTTGATTGGCATCAAGCGGGGAATGGGCGAAGAACCCCGCCGCCGCATCATGTTGTGCGCACATATGGACGAGATCGGCATGGTAGTGGCCGAGGTCCGTGAAGGATTTATCCGCACAGTGGATATTTATGGGACTGATTACCGTGCCCTGCTGAGTGAGCGAGTATTGGTGCATGGGCGGCGGACCTTGCAGGGTGTCTTTGGCGCTGCGCCGCCACATATGGCTCGCAGCCGTAAAAAATATCCCACTGCCGAAGAACTCTGGATCGATGTCGGCCTGCCTGCTGATGAAGTAGCCGATCTGGTGCGGATCGGTGATCTGGTTACGTTTGATTCCACGGTCATACAGCTCAAAGGCGAAAAACTCGCCGGGAAGTCATTTGACAACCGGGTATCGCTGGCGGCGCTGACTCTATGCCTGGAGGAATTGAAACACCGCGAACATGTCTGGGATGTGATCGCCGTTGCCTCGGCCCAGGAAGAAGTCGGGGCGCATGGGGCGCTCACCGCTGCTTATTTGATCCAGCCGGATATTGCTATCGCGCTCGATACCACGTTTGGTACACAGACCGGTGTGGGCGATGATGAAGGCTTTGCGTTGGGTGGCGGTCCCACGCTCGGACTCGGTCCCAATTTCCATCCCCGCCTTTACAAAGCAGCGCGTGAAATTGCCAGCAGCCTGGAAATGAAATTCCAGACCGAAGTGCTGCCCGGTGACAGCGGCACAGATGCATGGTCGATCCAGGTCAGCCGCGACGGAGTCCCCTCACTGCTGCTGAGCATCCCTATAAGGAACATGCACACGCCTGTCGAGATCGTAGACTTGCGTGATATCACACGGGTAGGGCGTTTTTTGGCCGCGTTTATTGCTGGCCTGTCCCCCGATTTTCTGGCCGAAATCGCCTGGAACACCAGAAAGGACAATTCCGCATGATTGCACTGCTGCGCGAACTTTCCCAGGCGATTGGCGTTTCCGGGGACGAAGACGAAGTCCGCGATCTGATCCTGAGCCACATTCAGGACTACGTTGAGGATATTCACATCGATCCAATGGGTAATGTGCTGGGTGTGCGGCGTGGAACAGGTGCGGTTGATCTGCGCGTCATGGCGGCGGCCCATATGGACGAGGTCGGCCTGATGGTGACAGGTTTCGACAGCGATGGCACGATCCGGTTTAAGGCTGTGGGCGGATTGGATGCCCGTATTCTACCGGGGATGCGTGTGTTGGTCGGGCGGGATAAAACACCGGGGGTTGTGTCGTGGGTCCCGATCCATTTGAATCGCAGCGATGATGCGGTAGATATTGACCGCCTGCGCATTGATATCGGCGCCTCGAGCCGGGATTCTGCCCAAAACGCCGCCGATCTGGGAGACCGAATTGCCTTTGACAGTTCGTTTGTCGAGCTTGGCCCTACGGTGCGCGGCAAGGCGTTTGATGACCGGGCGGGCTGCGCTTCTTTGATCGCACTCGTCCAGGGGGAGCGGTTCCCATTTGACCTGTATGTGGCATTCACCGTGCAAGAAGAGGTTGGATTGCGTGGCGCTCAAGTGGCAGCGCAGCGTTTGCAGCCGGATATTGCTTTTGTGCTCGAAACGACGGCCTGTCACGATCTGCCCCAGAATCCCGATGAGCCGGACCAGACCACTATTACGCGCATGGGCGGCGGCCCGGCCATTACCGTTATGGACCGATCTATGATCAGCGATCCGCGTCTCGTGCGGCATATGGTCCAGGTGGGTATTCCGTGCCAGTTCCGTTCGCCGCAGCACGCCGGGGGCACCGACGCAGGCGCGATACACCGCAGCAATGCGGGTGTGCCGAGTGTGGTGGTTGCCAATCCCTGCCGTTATTTGCATGGGCCGCATTCAATCATGAGCATCAGCGATTTTGAATATCAGAGCCAACTGCTGCGCGCCGCATGGATGGCGCTTACACCATCGGTCTTGGAGAGGTAGGTTTCTGTGGAAGCACTCATCAAAAAACTCGCCGAAGCCTGGGGTCCTTCTGGCTTTGAACATCACGTCCGCGATCTGATCCGTGCCGAGGTTCAATCCCTGGCCGATGACGTCTGGATCGATCCCCTTGGCAACCTGATCTGCCGGATAGGTCAGGGGGATTTCCGTGTGATGACCGCCGCGCATATGGACGAGATCGGGGTGATGATCAGTCATATTGATCGCCAGGGCTACGCGCGCTTTACCAATATTGGCACATTGTTCCCGGCGACGCTGCTGGGTGCGCGGGTGCGATTCGAAAACGGCGTGATCGGCACCATCGGTGTGGAGCACCAGTTTACAAAGCGCCGTGAACTGCCGGGTGTGGAAGGCTTCTACATTGATATCAGCCAGGATATCGCAGGCAATGCTGATGTGCATGTTGGTGATCCGGGCGCTTTCGTGCGAGAAGTGATGATGCGCGGCGAACGGGTGATCGGCAAAAGCCTGGATAACCGTCTGGGCTGCGTGGTGCAGATCGAAGCCATGCGTCGGATTGCCGCCTCTGGCACACCGCACACGGTCTTTTTTGCCTTCACCGTACAGGAAGAAGTTGGGTCACGGGGGGCAAAACCCGCCGCTTATGGAGTCGATCCCCACCTCGCTATTGCGCTCGACACAACCGCGACGGGCGATCAGCCGCATGGTAAACAAATGGCGATCACGCTTGGCGGTGGAGCAGCCATCAAAGCGCGAGATACAGGTCTGATCGTGCCTGCGCCTGTCAAAAATTTGCTGATTCAACGCGCCGAAGAAGCGGGGATTCCCTACCAGATCGAGATTCTGGAGCTTGGCGCTACGGACGGGGCAACGATCCAGATCGCGCGGTCCGGTGTGCCCACCGGCGGGCTGGCCGTCCCTACTCGTTATGTCCATACGACCAGCGAGACTGCCGATGTGCGCGATATTCAGGCGGTGATCGATTTACTGACAGCGGTGCTCAGCCAGCCGATCACTTTATAAGGGGTAGGTTCTGCCCTACCCTGCTTATTCCACCCAGATTTCCACATGCTCGCCGGATTCTATGTCCTCGACATCGGCGACTTTACCGCTGGCCCCGTTTTTGATCGCTTCCATGATCTCGTCATAGTTGATCTCGGCGCTGGCCGGGGCAAAACGCGCGCCTAGCTTGACTCCCACATTCACCAATCCCATAGGGATATTTACATTCACTTTGGTTTTCCCGGTATGTAGATCGGTGATGCGAACCCGCAGTGAGCGTGGATCATGGGCCGAAGTGGAGGGCGCTTTCGGTTTGGCTCCGGTCCCCAAGGCCTGGAGCAGAGTGGCCCCTTCTTGGGCACTGATCTTGCCTTCGTGGATCATTTGCAGGATGCGCATTCGTTCTTCGGCGGTGGTCATGGATATAACCCGATCCCCTTTCAATTGTACCTGAACTATAGAACGTCTTAACTGACATGCCAGATCATATGCACCAGGGTGCGCTCTGGCCGGAAGTTATACTGTCGGAAAACCATCTCTGCCGCGTCATCATCGGCTGGATGTTCAGTGATCAGAGGGCGCAGCCGCCCGCCGATTTGACGGACCGCCTCGTAAACCAGGGCCGCTTCGAACTGTCCCTGACATTCTGGGCGAACCAAAAGGTCAAACGACGCGGTGAGATTCCCCCACTGAATCCGGGTGAGCAGTGCGGCATCCAGACCGCCCCGTCTGCCCAGGACTCCCCAATAAGCGTTTTGCTGTCCTCCCAACAGGCTGCCCAGGACTCCCCATCGTGACGAAAGAAACTCTTTCTTTTTGGTGGGTCGCAGCCAGCCCATACCACCAAGTTCATCGGGCCCGACAAATCGCGCCAGCGCATACAGGCTGCCGCTGTCACGACGCGACAGTGATCGAACGGTTGCGGTCTTTGCTGGCGGCTCTGGGATGCGATGGAAAGTGGGCCGCCGCCAGCGTGTAAAAGTACGCTGCTCGATAAAGTTCAGACTTTGATACAGAGCGCGGGCAGGCGTGTTATCCGCCTCGACCTGAAGCGTTGCAAACGTCCCGCGTTCGGCGATCCACTCCATTGCCATCTGCATCAATTGCCGGGCAATGCCTCGCCGCCGATATTCAGGATAAACCGCGACATTGGCAATAGCCCACCCTTTGTCAAAGGCCGGAGTGATGGAGACATTGCCCACCAGACGGCCTTTTTCAATCCAGACAAATCCCTGCATCAAACCTGGCACAGTGTTATTCAGGCGGCCCAATGCCCAAAGCAGCGGTCCTGTTCGGCTGATCAACCGCATCTCCTGGATCGCTGCTCGCCCCGATAGATCAAGGGACGAGGCAAAGCTGTACTCAATGAGATCGGCGATAGCAGCCAGATCGTGCCGTAGGTGAACAGCGCGCGGGCCGCTAAAGGCAGATGAATCTTGCGACGAGGTTATCCCTGTCGCTGCCATAGGGTTTAATCCTGTGAGTCTAGCGCCGCCAACAGACGCTCGGCCTCTTCGATGCTGATCTTTTTATCCTGCACCATTTGCAGGATCATTAACCGTTCCTGCTCGGTCACCGGTTCGCTGGAACGTCGGCGCGGCGGTTCGGGCGGTACAGGCGGTGCGGGTGGACGTCCCCAGTTGAACTCAAAACGCGGGCCGGGTTCGCGCTTGCGTTTAGGCTTTTGCCGGTCCATACTGCGGCGGAAACGTTCGGCAGCGCGCTCTGCCTGGTGTTGGGCGCGGGCCGCAAACTGTTCAGCCTGCGATACATACTGTTCGGTTTTGGCCTGGATACGCTCATCCAGCCCTTCAAGCTGCTGGCTGAGCCGTTCTTCCAGCGATGACAACCGCGCATCGAGTTCCTCTTCGATCTGAACGCCCAGATCAAAGACGTAATCTTCCTCTTCGCTGACCAACCGGAGTTCTTCGCCAGCTTCAATATAGATAGTAGCACGGCCATCGCCCAATGTAACGATCTGCTGTTCGCCGTCTTCGGTGATCTCCGCTGGAATATCGAGCGCCAGCGCGGTTTCGGCAGGAACAATAAAGCGGGCGTTGGTGTCGGGCTGGATACGGCATAGAATATCACTGCCTGCGTGAAAACGATACTCCCGTTCCGGCAGAAAGTCCATACTGATAACCAGATCGGAGCCAACCTTGTCAATCACGCAGTTGCCCTGAACATTCCGCACGAAGAGATCGGCTCCGACAATTTCCACCGACAGATCGCCATTCACTTCGCGAATCGTAGCATCCGATCCAATCACTCTGACGGCTACAGGACCGTCGGCCCACTTCAGCCGTAGATCGCCGCCCACCGTCTTGACCTGGACCGCTTTCGTATTGCGCAGGGTCAGGTCACCGCTTATTGCGTTAATATCTGTCGTGCCGCCAAGATCGGTCAGCTTGGCATCGCCGCCCACCTGCTGCACGATGACATCCACGTTGGACGGAACCGACATCCGGCTGTCACCATCGCAGCGAACCAGATATGGCTGTCCATCGCCAATCTGTTCAACGCGGAGGCCATCCCCGTCTACAATCAGTTCGCCTTCCCCACGTCCACGAACACGCAGATCGCCTCCAATGGTCTGAATAATAATAGGGACGTTCACATTCGTCCGTACAATGCGTGTCATCGCCTTTTCTCCCCGCTTATTCCACGAAAATATGCACTCGCTCGTTGTCTTCCAGGTCTTCTACTTCCACCAGTGTACCTGTAATGTCCTGGCTTTGGAGCGCATCCATAACATCCTGGATCATAGCTTCGTCTACTTCATCGCTAAAGCGTGCTCCGAGTTTCAAACCCAGCTGGACCAATCCTAGCGGCACATTCACCCGCACCCGGTTGTGACCTGTCTCCAGATCGCTAACATGAATCCTCAGCCAACGCAAACCCTGTTGAGATACAGGAGCGCGAGGCGGCTGCGGTGCTGGGGTAGGGGGCAGAGGCGCTGCGGGATCAGGAGGTGGGGATGCCTGAGCGGTTCCATGCACTTCATTCAAAAGTTCGGTTGCCCGCGTGACATCAATTGTGCCCGCCGACAGCATTTCCAGGATTTCTTTTCGCGTATACATATCGATTCTCCTAGGCATGATCCGGTAATTCGCCGCGCAGCAGCTCAACCGCTTCTTCGGATGTAATGCGGCCCGCTGCCAGATCGTCTAATACCTGACGGCGTTCCTCGGCAGATAATTCATCATGATCTACGTCTACACGCGGCACTTCGTATCCCATAGCAGCAATAATTTCATTCAGGCGACTGCGGACGGTGGGATAGGAAATGTTCAATTCTTTCTCGACCCGTGTGATTTTGCCTTCGCAGCGCAAAAACACTTCAACAAATTCCAGTTGTTCGGGGGATAACATGGCAAGCCGACCCAGAGAAAAACGGCCTTCAACGGTCACTTCGCAGTTGGGGCAGTGCAACCGCGTGACAATCATTCCTTCGTCGCAGACCGGACAATGACCTGGAACAGGATATACTGGATACATAAATCTTTCCTCAATGGTAGGGTATTGGGTCTATTTATTATAGATGGTAGCAAATCAAGATTAAAAAGTCAATATTATCTATCAAGATAATCAAGCTAACACTTTGAGATTTATTATATATCCTGTAATTTTTGTGATCAGGTAGATCAAAAGCGAAATTTCAAAAGTACCTCGGTACTATCGGATAATAGGGAGAAAATAAGGTAAGCTGAAAGATATCAATTCTTCCGGCTTTCGCACCCGCTGGAAAAAGAGGAGTATAATAATCCATAGGAAAGGAGGGTGCACCGATGCAGTGGTTGTTCTACCCACCGTCGTCGCGGTGGACACGCGGGCAGGGGTTGGTTGAATATGCTCTGCTGCTGATCTTTGTGGCTGTGGTTTTGATCGCCTTGCTTACCATTCTAGGCCCTGGTATCAGCAACGTCTACGAAAACATCATCCGAAGCCTCTAGGCCCTAACCTCTTTTATTCTGTTTTATCCGTTTTAATCAAGGCCCCGTATTCACGGGGTCTTTATCATTCCGGCAAATGATCGGGGATATCTGTATCGTCGAGCGATGGAGACTGCTGGCCCAGGCGGTCCATCCACATGGTGCGGCTCATCCCCGGCTGCCATTCATCCGAGAGTGCCCCGGTGGTTCGGGTTAATTCCAGCCCACCCAGATTCCGCGCGATCACATTAACCAGATGCGGCTGCGTCCAGACGAGGGCATCGAGTTGGACGGCCACTGCGCCTGCTTCCAGGAAATCACGTGCATCATCGGCTGAATGAATACCGCCGCTGCCCACCACCGGGACCTGGGCAGCCTGTGCAACCTGTCCTACAGCACGCAGGATTTGGGCTTTCATCCAGGGGCCATAAACGCGCCCACCCACCAGGCGCCCTGTTTCTGGATCGCGGGCAGTTCCACGCGGTGGCGCGGCGACCACCAACGCTCCTGCTCCAGCATCCTGGGCCGCTTCGACCAAAAAAACGGCGTTGTAAAGCGGCAGTCGGACCAGCAGAGGAAGCTGGGTCTCCGACTGTGCGGCTTGAAGGAGCAGCTGCACATCCCGATGGGTAGCCTGATCGTGCAGCCCCAGTTCAATTCCAGCAACTCCCTCACACTGCTCCAGGACATCAGCGCAGCGTGCCACCTCATCCGGGGTAGTAGCAACTACATGCACAATAATGGGTGCAAGACTCCGCGCCCACCGCGCTCCATATTCCCGCACAACATGATGAAGACCGGGGTTAGGCAGCCCGGTGTGAATCAACACCCCGGCAGGCAGCGGCACGACACGCGGACCATTCGCCACCCGGCGTGGTTTCCACGTCACCGGGTTGGTGACAATCGCACCGAGCTTCGTCAGGTCTATCAGGTCGTGATAAGCCGTTCCATCAAACCCAAAGATGCCTGCGGCGGGCATCACCGGGTTTTCGATCACGAGAGAGGTTTTTCCGGTGCGTGTGAGTTCGATCATGGTGTAGAATTTCCCACCGCACTGATAATCGCAAAAACAATCAGCCCCGTAATCAGCAGGCTGCCGAAAACAATGGCAAGAATGAAAAAGACCGTGCTGGCCGCGCCCATGCCGTAATAGCTGCGGTAAGGATCAATCGCCAGCAGTTGGTCTCGCGCGTGGGCCGCACGAGGACGCTTAAGCCGTACCCGTGTATCGTCGAACTTCTCGACCAGCACCCAGCCTGCTTCGGATTCTTCTTTGAGCATCTGCTGCAAAACATCTGGCTTGCGAAATGCGCCCATATTGGAGCGGATGATCTTAAATTCCCAATCCTGGTCGAGTTCGTCGCGGGTATACTGGGTCATTGTTTCCTCTTCTTCCTGCAACTGCTGGTGACGTTTCGCGGCTGTTACCCCGGTGACTCCTGCTGCCATCGACAGCCTATCCTTTCGCAATTCTCTATCGATGCGTCGCGAGCGCCTGCTGAGCACCTGCATGTCCCAACCCGGCGGCGGTCTCATAATCCTGTCGGGCCGCAGCCGCATTATCCAACAGGCGATACGCTTCAGCCCGGTAGTAATAGGGATCGGCCCGGTCGGGGTTTAACTCGATGCTCCGATCATAGTCGGCGATGGCTGCCTCGTAATCACCCATCCCTGCATAGCTGATGCCGCGTTCCATATAGGTGTCGGCCCGCTTTGAATCGAGTTCCAGTGCCCGCCCAAAGTCGGCCAGCGCCAGATCGTATTGCTTTTTCCAGGCATAGGCCATGCCCCGCCAATGGTAGTAATCGGCCTTTTTGGGATTCAACTCAATAGCACGATTATAGTTGTAAATGGCCGGGTCCTGCTCGTGCTTGTGGGCATAGGCAGTGCCGCGCCAGAAATAGTACTTGGCGTTATCCGGCTCAAGCTCGATGGCGCGGGTATAGTCGGCGATGGCGCGCTCCTGGTTTCCTCGCCAGGCATAGCTCATCCCACGCCGCAGGTAGCATTCGCTGTTTTCTGGGTCTAATTCAAGGCAGCGTGTATAGGCGGCGATAGCCTCATCATAACGCCCCGCGTTGTGATGTTCCATGCCCTGGGTGCTGTAATTCGATGCGCGGAATTGGTTCACAAGACCGGTTTCAACAGCGGCAAACAACACCACCACGCTGATGGCAATGATTGCCAGGTTTTTGAATCTCCTGAGGAGCAAGGAGTTCTCAAGCGGCGGTTTGCGCTTGAGTCCACGTTTGGGCTTTTCAGGGATGACCCCTTCCATGTTTAGATATCCCCCATTCATCAATCTTTGATAATCTCTGTTTTCCACGAAACGTGCTTTCTGGGTTAATGTTCCGGTCTCCACCCCCCAACAGAAAGCAACAGGCTCGAAAATTCATCCTCCGGCCTCTCTTTATTCTCTGCGGGCCATTGTCGGCGAAATGTTTCCACCAGACGGATGGCATCGCGCACATCGGTTAATTGTCGCCGCCGTTTGAACAGCGCATGTTGAGTTCGGTGACAGAGCATGGCTGCATGTTTGGCTTCGATCCAGGGCGTGATATCGAGCGCGAGGTGGGCGGGGTCGTTTTTGTTCCAGAGCCGATCCTCGCTGTTGGGCAGCAGCGCCGCAACACTATAAAACAGAAGCTCCGGCATATGGTCGCGGACGGCGCGCATTGCTGCCCGGTGCATCTGGATATGCGCGGGATGGCCGTATTCGCCGCTGCTGCCATGACTGAGCACCACGTTTGGGCCTTGAGCCTGGATCGTTTCTATGATCTGGTTGGTCAAAGCGGTTTCGTCTGCCGCAAATTCGTACAATTCCTCGCCCGGCCCGATCACTGGGTCCTCATAAGCGAGTAGAGTCAGACTGGACACCTGTAAGGCTTCTACGGCACATTGCAGCTCTTGCTTACGAATATGAGCCAGTGCTTCAGGCGTGTCTGCGCCCGGCACACCACCCGATTCGCCACCGCGCCCATCGGTGGCGCAGAGAATATGAGTCGGAATGCCATGCTCGTGCAGCATTGCCAGTGTACCCCCGGCCATTACCGTTTCATCATCGGGATGCGCGCCCAAGAAAATCACGCCGGTGATGGTCATCTGAAGATGATTTCCTTCAGATCAAAAGCAGGGCCATCGGCGCAAATTAGCCTGTCACCATGATGCGTGGCGATCTGGCACGCCTGACATGCCCCGGCTCCACACGCCAGCCGTTGGTAAAACAACCCGAGAATGTATCCATCCGGTATATTGCGCTGGTGAACTTGTGCGATGGTGTAATACAGTCCTTCGTAGGCTGTCATTTGCGCATAGGATGGAGCCAGGGCGATCACCTGATCGGCCCAACTGAGGGTGTCGATCTGATCGGGCCATTTCCAATCGCTGTCGCCGCGCAAAATCTCGACTTCGGGCGGCAGCAGTTCGAGAGGATATTCGAGCGCCAGGCCGCCCAGAACCAGGGTCACGGCGACTCCGCGCGCGATCAGAGTCCGCGCCAGCCAGATGAGCGGTGTAGGCATGGTGTCCTCGGCGATCATCAGCAGATGGGTGAGATGAGGCCGAAGTGGGACCGGATGTCCGAGGGGGGCCAGGATACTCACCACCTGTCCCGGCGCATAGGTTCCGCCCGTCAGTTCAATGATCATCTGCCCGGCACGCACGGCTACCGGAATCCACTGCTCGCGCAGATAGGGGTTCCAGCCCGTGTTTTCGAGCAGGCGGGCGTATAGAGTCTGGCCTGCCTGAAGTTGATTCAGGGATGAATCCACCGACAGATCGAGCTGCTGAATTTGCGCTGAAATACGGCGGACTCGTTCGATGATGGCTTGTGTTTCTCGCATAACAGAAAGCGTACAACAAGATGCGAGAAATACGCAACTTTCAGCGTCCGGTGGCACCTTCTACCGCAGCCGGGGCGCGTACTTCGCTTACTGTAGAGGAAATGTCGAAGCGTAGATTAGCGGAGAGAAACAATGCCAACAGCAGCAGCGCACCCTCGGCCATAAAGACCGTCCCATAGGCAACCAGATTATCCCCATCGGTCACCCGGCGCATAATATCAACCACCGCCCCGCCCATCAATCCGCCGACAGCCTACCCCAATTCATGCGCCACGCCCCAGACGCCCATCAGCAGCCCGGCGCGCACGGTGGTCGTGAACTCGATAACGGCGGTGAGCAGCCCTGACGCTGCC
>Ga0073934_10008013_pt1 | contig 14339 bp, 13 predicted proteins | sample LarsenN4metaG_FD_76834 | JGI IMG/M metagenome (GOLD analysis project Ga0073934, IMG submission 76834) | Hot spring sediment bacterial and archeal communities from British Columbia, Canada, to study Microbial Dark Matter (Phase II) - Larsen... ...
GGGCTGCCGGCGCTGGCGGCCACGCTCGTGAGGATCACCGGCGACGCCGACGTGCGCCGCGTGCTCGACCACCCCGAATTCGGCCGCGCGCCCAAGTTCATCCTCGGCGGCGGCAGCAACGTGGTGCTCACGCGCGACATCGCCGCGGTGGTGCTGAAGGTCGAGGTGCGCGGCCGCCGCGTGGTCGCCGAAGGCCCCGACGCCGTGATCGTCGAGGCCGGCGCCGGCGAGAACTGGCACGACTTCGTCGCCTGGACGCTCGATCAGGGCCTGCCGGGCCTGGAGAACCTGGCGCTGATCCCGGGCACGGTGGGCGCGGCGCCGGTGCAGAACATCGGCGCCTACGGGGTGGAGCTGAAGGACCGCTTCGAGTCGCTCGACGCGGTGGATCTGGTGACCGGCCGCAGCGTGACCCTGGATGCTGAGGCCTGCCGCTTCGGTTACCGCGACAGCGTGTTCAAGCAGCACGACTTCGGCGGCCTGGCCGGCAAGTCGCTCATCACGCGGGTGCGCTTCCGGCTCCCGCGGCCCTGGGCGCCGGTGCTCGGCTACCTCGATCTGGAGCGCAAGCGCGCCGAGACCGGCATCGACGCGCCCGACGCGCGAACGATCTTCGACTGGGTGTGCGCGATCCGCCGCGCCAAGCTGCCCGACCCGGCGCTGATCGGCAACGCCGGGAGCTTCTTCAAGAACCCGGTGGTGAGCGCCGAGCAGTGCCGCGACATCATCGACCGCGATCCCGAGATCGTGCACTACCCGCTGCCCGACGGCAGCGTCAAGCTCGCCGCCGGCTGGCTGATCGACGCCTGCGGCTGGAAGGGCAAGAGCGTGGGCCGCGCCGGCGTGTACGACAAGCAGGCGCTGGTGCTCGTCAACCGCGGCGGCGCCAGCGGCGCCGAGGTGGTGACGCTGGCGCGCGCGATCCAGGAGAGCGTCTACGGGCGCTTCGGCATCCGGCTCGAGCCGGAGCCGGTGATCGTCTGATCAGTCCGCCGGTGCCGCGCTCGCCACCGGCTCGAGCACGCCGAACGCCACCAGCGCCGCGCGCGTGAGCGGCAGCAGCTCCTCGTAGCGCTGCACCAGGCGCGCGATCTCGTGCGCCGGCAGGTGGGAGGCGCCTTCCTGCAGCGCCCCGGCGGTGGCGGCGAGCCCGGCCAGGCCGAGGTTGAGCGCCGCGCCCTTGGCGGCGTGCGCGTTGACGCGCAGCTCCAGCGGCTGCGCGTCGCGCATCGCGGTGCGCAGGCGCTGCACGGTGGTCGTGCCCTGGGCGAGGAAGGCCTCGATCATGACCGCCAGGCGCTCGCGCGGGATGGCCGCGAGCGCCATGCGCAGCGCGTTCTCGTCGATCACCGGCGCCACCTCGGCGCGCGCCGGCGGCGGCGAAGGGGCCGGTGCGGGCGCCGGGCCGCCGGCAGCGCCGGCACCGAACAGGCGGCGCAGCGCGGTGGCCAGCTTCTGCGGGCTGACCGGCTTGGTCAGGAAGTCGTTCATGCCGGCCACCAGGCAGCGCTCGCGCGTCTCGGGGAAGGCATCGGCGGTGAGCGCGACGATCGGCACCGTGGCCGCCGCGCGCTCGGGCAGGGCGCGGATGGCGCGCGTGGCGCCCACGCCGTCGAGCACCGGCATGTGCAGGTCCATCAGCACGATGTCGAAGTGGCGTTCGCGCGCCGCCTGCACCGCCTCCTCGCCGTTGGTGGTGAAGTGGGCGCGGTGGCCCAGGTTCTCGAGCAGCGCGGCCATGTACTGGCGGTTGACCGGGTGGTCCTCGGCCACCAGCACCTCGAGCGCGCGTGCCGTGCCGGCGAGCGCGGCATCGGCATCGGCCGGCGCGCCGGGGGCCGCCTGCACGGCCTTCAGCGGCATCGTGAAGGTGAAGCAGCTGCCTTCGCCGAGCTTGCTGCGCACGCCGATGTCGCCGCCCATCAGGCGCGCCAGGTTGCGCGAGATCTCGAGGCCGAGCCCGGTGCCGCCGAAGCGGCGCGAACGCGAGTTGTCGCCCTGCACGAAGCGCTTGAACAGCTTGGCCTGCGTCGCCTCGTCCATGCCGATGCCGGTGTCGGTGACGGCGAACTCGAGCAGCGGCGCGCCCTGCGCGTCGGCGCGCGTGCGCACGTCGAGCACCACCGCGCCCTGCTCGCTGAACTTGATCGCGTTGGCCAGCAGGTTGAACAGCACCTGCTTGACGCGCGTGCCGTCGGCGACGATGCGCTCGGGCACGCCGGGGTCGGCGTCGAAGTGCAGCGCCAGCTGCTTGGCGGTGGCCTGCGGGCGCATCAGCGCCTCGACATCGCGCAGCAGGGCGCGCAGGTCGAGCGGCGCCGGCGCCAGCGCCATGCGGCCGCTCTCGAGCTGCGACATGTCCAGGATGTCGTTGAGGATGGCCAGCAGGTGGTCGGCCGACTCGGTGGCGGTGCGCAGGTAGTCGATCTGGCGTGCCGTGAGCCCGGTCTCGCGCAGCAGCGAGAGCATGCCCATCAGTCCGTGGAAGGGCGTGCGGATCTCGTGGCTGATGTTGGCCAGGAACACGCTCTTGGCCTCGCTGGCCGCCTCGGCCTCGCGGCGCGCCACGCGCAGGCTGGTGGCCAGTTCCTCGAGCACGCGGCGGCGCTCGCGCAGCTGGCGCATGTGGCGCAGCGCCACCAGCGCGAAGGCCAGCGTGAGCACCGACAGGAACAGCGTGAGCCCGAGGCCGAGCCGGTTCTGCTGGCGCACCGCGGCGCCGCGCTGCTCGTTGTGCTCGGCCACGCGGTGCGCGCCGGCCAGCGACAGCGAGTTCATCGGGCGCCCGAGCGCCTCCAGCTCGGGCCACAGGCGCTGCACGAAGGCGCGGTCCAGCGGCACGCGCGCCGCGCTGCCGAACGCCGCGTCGGCGCTCTGCACGAAGGCGCGCAGCGCGGCCAGCGTGTCGGCCGACTCGGGGTGGGCGCCGATCAGCCGGCGCGGGCTGTCGGCGTCGAGCAGGTCGACGCGGCTGACCCAGATCTCGTAGCGCAGGCGCAGCCCGTCGGGGTCGAAGGCCTGGCGCTCGTCGAGCGCGGCGCGCCACTGCTCTCGCAGCCGCAGGTACTCGGCCTCGGCCTGGTAGACCATCAGCACCGAGTAGTCGTCGCCCGACTGCAGCGCCTGGCGCAGCAGCGTGTACTGGCGCGCCTGCACGAAGGCCGCGGCCAGCAGCGCCAGCACCAGCCCGAGGCCGATGGCGCCGAGCCACGAGAAGGGCAGACGGTCCTGGGCCGGGCCGCGCTCTACAGCACGTCGATCGTTCTCAGCTGCCATGCCGAGCGGCCGTAGTACACGGCGCTGCGCAGTTCCGGGTGCGCATCGAAGGGGTAGATGACGAACAGCGGGCCCTTGTCGCGCACCGCCATCGGCCGCTCGTCGAGCAGCCGCGCGACGATGACGTCGTGGCGGCGCGCGTCGTCCACCGGCATCTCGACGCGGTAGTCGTTGAGCGCGACCAGTCTGAGCACGCTGCCCTCGGCGCCGACGGCGTCGAGCAGATCGCGCAGCAGCGGGCCGGTGAAGCGGCGCGGCTCGCGGTACCAGGGCGTGCGCGTCGCGAAGCTCGCCTGCGGCAGCGCCTCGAGCATGGCCATGTCGAAGTGCGCGCCGCCGGCATCGTGGCTGTCGCGCAGGCGGCCGCGCAGCGTCAGCACCACGGGCCCGCGCGGCCGCTCCAGCGCGGCGGCGGGCGGCAGGGCCAGCAGTGCGGGCAGCGCCGGCAGCGCGGAGGCGCCCAGCAGGAAGGCGCGGCGCGCGGGGCGGCCAGCGGGTTTGGGGTCCTTCGTCATGGGGTTCATGGGGTGAGGAAGCGGGTCAGGCCTGGCGCAGCAAGTCGCCGATGGCCAGCCCGGTCAGCGCCTTGGCCTGGCGCGCCAGCCAGTACAGCAGGCCCATCATCATGATCATCGACGGCAGCGCGATCACCGGATAGCTGAGCAGCGTGAGGCGGCCGAGCTCCTGGTTGAAGGCCTCGCTGCCGGCCGGGCTGTTGACGATCCAGCGCGCCAGCAGGTAGTTGGCGGCCGACGAGAAGAAGAAGGTGCCGGCCAGCATCAGCGTGCCGCGGCGCAGGCACAGCTCGAAGGGCACCTCGTTGCGCCGCTCGGCCAGCGCGGCGTGCACCTTGTCGACGTCGAACAGGTCGGCGTTGAAGACGAGGATGCGGATGAGCGGCCAGCGCGTCCACACCGAGCCGAGCACCGCCAGGCCGATCAGGCCGGGCACCGCGGCCTCCTTGACGGCAAGCCATTGCGCGTCGAGCTTGAGCAGGCCGATGCCGCCGGTGAGCAGCGTGCTGATCACGCCCAGCACCGACAGCCAGTTCAGGCGCCGGCGCCGCACGCCGTCCCACACCCCCCAGGCCACCGGGAAGGCCAGCGCCAGCAGCAGCGCGCGCAGCGGGCCGAGCGCGTCGGCGCCCGAGAACCTCATCAGGATGATCGCCGGCACGATGATCGTGACGGCGATCTCGAGCAGCGGATTGGGCTTGTCGGTCTTCATCGAGGCGGGAAGACTAACCGCTCGCCGCGCCGGGGCCTTCCGGCGCGGGCGGCGCGCGTCGGGCTTAGTGCACGCGCAGCGCCTTCAGCGCGGCCAGCTTGGCGCCGTACAGCGACTGCTGGTTGCGCGTCGGGCTGTTCTCCATCGCCTGCGCCATGTGGCGCGTGGCGGCCGGCATCTGCTTGAGCCCGGCGTAGGCCAGTGCGAGCAGGAAGTGCACCTCGTGCTGGTAGGGCTGGCGGCGCAGCTCGCGGCGCAGCAGGTCGCGCGCCTCGGCGAACTCGCCACGCTCGAGCGCGGCGCGCGCCTGGTCGGAGTACCAGAACGGCGGGAACGGCTGCACCTGGGCGAGCTGCTGTTCAAGATCGGCGGCTTCGGCCGTGCGGCCCTCGCGGCGCAGCAGCCGCGCCAGGTTGGCCAGCGCGTTGGTGTTCTCGCGGTCGCGCTCGAGCACGTGGCGCAGCGCCGCCTCGGCCTCGGCGCTGCGGCCGGCGCGCGTGTAGATCACGCCCAGCGTGTTGACGGCGGGCAGGAAGGCCGGATCGGCGTGCAGCGCCTCGCGCGCCCACCAGTAGCTCTGGCCCACCAGGCCGGCGGCCAGGCTCTCGGCGGCGCGGTTGTTCATGAACATCGCGACCACCGTGGACTCCTCGATCGGCCGCGCGCGCTGGCCGCGCAGCTGTTCGGGCGGCAGGAAGTCGATGGTCAGCAGGTGGGCGTTGTTCGGGTCCTGCGGTCCCGGCCGCCCGAGCACCACGTTGACGTGGCCGGCGGCGAAGGTGATGTCGCCGTTGCGCGTGTACGACTCGTCGAGCACCACGCTCTGGAACTGCACCGGCAGCCCCAGGTGCTTGGCGAAGGCCGCCGTCATGATGACCAGCGACAGGCAGTTGCCGGTGCGGTCCTCGAAGGCCTGGCGCGCGGTGCGCGTGACCTCGCTGTCGTAGGTCAGGCGCAGGTAGCCGGGCTTGTACAGGGCGTCGATCAGCTCGCGCCGGCGGTCGCGAAAGGCGGTGCTCACCGGCAACGAGGCCTCTGCGAAGCGCAGCATCTCGGGGCTGAGCGCGAAGACCTCGGCGGGGTCGGGCCGCACGGCGGGCGGCGGGAAGAGTTCGTCGTGCAGCAGCGTCACCGCCTGGGGCGCCAGCGGCGCCTGCGCACAGGCGGCGAGCAGCAAGGCGCCGGCGAGCGCCAGACCACGAACGAGCAGGTGCCTCATCGCGCAACCCTCCGCGAGCGGCGCGGCGCCCCATGATGGCGCCCGGCGGCACTCGGTGCGCCATGGTACGCCCGAAAACGCGGCGGGGGTGGTGCGGTCCGGCGCGGTCGGCCGGCTGGTTCAGTCGGCCTGCTGCTCGAGCCCGGCACGCACGCGCGCGGCGGCGTTGCGCAGCGCTGCGTTGGGCGAGGCGTCGGCGGCCTCCAGGATGCGCCGGGCATACTCGGGGTCCGACTGCAGGCGCTCCACGTGCAGGTGCAGCCCCTCGCCGGCCAGCAGCCACTTCAGCTCGACGATCTCAACCAGTGCCATGATCGGCTGCCCCGGCGCCCCATGCGAGCGCTCCTGGCCACGTTAACGGTTCAGACCCAACCGAAGCTGACAGGACACTGGAGCGGGCGCTCCAATTGCCACACGCCGCACGCCGCATGTCACCGCCCTCCAGTCCAAGCACTCCCGCCAGCCCCGCGCCCCCGCTGACCCCGCTGGCCGAGCTGCCCGCCCGCCTGGCCGGCGCCGGCTGGGCGGTGGTGGACGCCGCCACGCTGGCCACGCTGGCCGCCCTGGCCGCGGGCGCGCCGCCGGCGCGCTGGGCACCGCTGTGGAACGAACTGCCGCCCGACCGCCACCTGCTCGACGGCGGCCGCTACCGGCGGCGGCGCCACGGCTGCTACGTGGTCGAAGGCGATCGCGTGCAGGCGGCGCCGCGCCGCGCGCACTGGCAGCCGGTGGAATACAACGCGCTGCACGGCGGCATCGAGCGCTGGTTCGACCCGCTGCCGCCCGCGCTCGAGGCCGATGCGGACTGGTCGCGCCTGCTCGCCGGCCTGGCCCGCGCCGCCGGCTGGCTGCGCGGCCCGGCGCGCTGCTTCGTCGAGGCGCACCTGTTCCGCATCGACACCGCCGGCGGCATCGGCCGCCCGACTCCCGAGGGCGCTCACCGCGACGGCGTCGACCTGGTGGCGGTGATCCTGGTGGCGCGCCACGGCGTCAAGGGCGGCGAGACGCGCGTCTTCGACGCCGCCGGCCCGGCCGGACAGCGCTTCACGCTGGCCGAGCCGTGGAGCGCGCTGCTGCTCGACGACGAGCGCATGATCCACGAGACCACGCCGATCCAGCCGCTGGCCGCCGAGGCGCCGGGCTGGCGCGACACCCTCGTCCTCACCTACCGCCGCGGCGGCTTCCAGGGGCCCGCCTGACCACGATGACCGACACCACCGATCTCGCCATCCAGCCCGCCGACATCGACGCCGCCGCCGCCCGCCTGGCCGGCGTGGCGCACCGCACCCCGGTGCTGACCTCGCGCCAGGCCGACGAGCGCAGCGGCGCCAAGGTCTTCTTCAAGTGCGAGAACTTCCAGCGCATGGGCGCGTTCAAGTTCCGCGGCGCCTACAACGCGCTGGCGCAGTTCACGCCGGCTCAGCGTGCGGCGGGGGTGATCGCGTTCTCGTCGGGCAACCACGCCCAGGCCATCGCGCTGGCGGCGCGGCTGCTCGGCATGCCCAGCGTGATCGTGATGCCGCAGGACGCCCCGCCGGCCAAGCTGGCCGCCACGCGCGGCTACCAGCACGGTCAGCGCGGCAGCGAGGTGATCCTCTACGACCGCTACCGCGAGGACCGCGAGGCCATCGGCCGCCGCCTGGCCGCCGAGCGCGGCATGACGCTGATCCCGCCGTTCGACCATCCGCACGTGATGGCCGGGCAGGGCACTGCAGCCGCCGAGCTGATCGACGAGGTGGGGCCGCTCGACCTGCTGGTGGTCTGCGTCGGCGGCGGCGGGCTGATCTCCGGCTCGGCGGTGGCGGCGCACGCCCGGAGCCCGGGCATCGAGGTGATCGGCGTCGAGCCCGAGGCCGGCAACGACACGCAGCTCAGCCTGGCGGCCGGGCACATCGTCACCATCGACACGCCGCGCACCATCGCCGACGGCGCGCAGACGCAGGCCAGCGGCAAGCTCACCTTCCCGGTCATCCAGCGCCTGGTGTCGCGCGTCGTCACGGTGAGCGACGCGCAACTCGTGAGCGCGATGCGCTTCTTCGCCGAGCGCATGAAGATGGTGGTCGAGCCCACCGGCTGCCTGGGCGCGGCGGCGCTGTTCGAAGGCGTGATCGACGCGCGCGCAAGACGCGTGGGCGTGATCATCTCCGGCGGCAACGTCGACCTGGCGCGCTACGGCGCCTTGCTCGCCGGCAGTTGACCGCCCAGGTGCTGCGGTGAGGTGACGCCCATCGACACGTAGATGCTGGTCAGCGCCTCCACGCCCAGCGCGGCCGGCCTGACCCATTCCTCGGGCACGTAGAGCAGCCCGCCGCCCACCGGCACCGGCGCGGTGGGCACGAGCACGGCGAGGTAGCGCCGCTCGCCCAGCGTCACCGCCTGCGGCGACGACAGCAGCGCCAGCGCCGCCGCGCCGCCCACGCCGCCGAAGTGGCACCACACCGGGCTCATCGAGCGCAGGCCTTCCTCGTCGCGCTGCGCGAACAGGCCGACCATCTTGTGCGCGAAGTCGTAGACCGTGCGCACCACCGGAATGCGGCGCACCAGCGCGTTGAGCAGGCGTGCCAGGCCGCGCTGCAGGCCGGCCTCGACGACGGCGCCGAGCAGCAGGATCGCCAGCGCGACGAGCGCCACGCCGATCAGGTAGCCGACGATCTCCGAGCCGGTGACGCCGAGGCCGATGGCGACCAGCAGCGAGCCGACCTTGCTCTCGGGCCCGAGCCAGCGGATCAGCGTGGCCGCGGCCCACCAGAACACGAACACGGTGGCCGCGAGCGGCAGGGCGGCGAGCAGGCCGGCGACGAACAGGCGCAGCAGGTGCGCGGCGGAGCGCTTCATGCGGGCGATTATCCCGAGCGGCCCGGCGCGGGACCTGCGATATGGTCGCGGCCGTTGCACGCCGAAGGACAAGCGCCCATGACCGAGCCCGCCGCCGCCCCAGCCGCATCCCCGGCCGCCGAGGCCGACGCCGCCAGGCGCCAGAAGGACCACGTCGACAGGCTGCTCGCGCGCGCGCCCGCCCAGAGCCGCGGCGCGCTCGTGATCGGCGGCCGCCGCCTCGAGTACACCGTGCACGCCGCCTTCGTGCCGGTGGCCGCCGACGGCGCCGAGGGCGAGCGCGGCGAGCCGGCCGCCGCGGTGCTGGCCACCGCCTACCTGCTCGACGGCGCCGAGGCGGCCAAGCGGCCGCTGATGTTCGCCTTCAACGGCGGGCCGGGCTCGGCGTCGATCTGGCTGCACCTGGGCGCGCTCGGCCCCAAGCGCGTGGTGGTGCCCGACGACGGCACGATGCCGCTGCCGCCCTACGCGGTGGAAGACAACCCGCACAGCTGGTTCGAGCACTTCGACCTCGTCTTCATCGACCCGCCGCACACCGGCTGGTCGACCACCGCGAGCGAGGCGGCGAAGAAGAAGATGCTCGGCGTCGACGGCGACGTCGAGGCGCTGGCCGAGGTCGTGCGCTGCTGGCTCACGCGCGCCAAGCGCTGGGGCTCGCCGGTCTACCTGGCCGGCGAGAGCTACGGCACGACGCGCGGCGCCGCGCTCGCCGACAAGCTGATGGAGCTCGGCGTCGCGCTGTCGGGCCTGGTGCTGGTGTCGTGCGCCATGGACCTGCAGAGCATCGTCTTCGCGCCGGCCAACGACCTGCCTTATGCGCTGTTCCTGCCCGGCTTCGCCAACGTGGCGCAGTACCACGGCCTGATCGGCGGCACGCCCGACGCGGCGCGCGCCAACGCCGAGGCCTTCGTGCAGGAGGAGTACGTGGCGGCGCTGCACGCCGGCGCGCGCCTGACCGAGAAGGGCCGCAGCCGCATCGCCCGTCGCCTGGCCGAGCTGACCGGGCTGCCGCGCGCGCTCGTCGAGGAGAAGAACCTGCGCATCGCCGACCAGCACTTCTTCTTCGAGGCGCTGCGCCACCGCGGCCTGCAGGTGGGCCGGCTCGACGCCCGCGCCACCGGGCCGCTGGCCGCCAGCCGCGAGCGCGACTGGGAGTTCGACCCCGGCATCGAGGCCATCGCCGCGCCGTACACGATGGCCGCGATGGCCTACTTCCGCGAGCAGCTCGGCATCGACATCGACCAGCGCTACCAGGTCCTCAACGTCGAGGTCAACAAGGGCTGGAACTGGACGCGCAGCGCCGCGCAGGGCTTCAGCCGCATGGGCTTCGCGTCGACCAGCCCCGACCTCGGCCGCGCGCTGCGCCGCAACCCGCACCTCAAGGTGCTGGCGGCGAGCGGGCGCTACGACCTGGGCACGCCGTACAGCGCGAGCGACTGGTCGCTCGCCCAGCTCGACGTGCCGCCCGAGGTGCTGGCGCGCGTGCAGCACCGCTACTACGACGCCGGGCACATGATGTACACGCGGCAGGCCGATCTGAAGCAGCTCGCGGCCGACGTGGCCGCGTGGCTGAAAGGATGAAGAGGCTGATCAGAGCAGGCGCGTGAGCGGCGGCTGCGTGCGCGCGAGCGCCTCGCGCAGCGCGGCCTGGTCGCGGCCGAAGTCGAAGTCGGCGAAGTCGAAGCCCGGGCCGACGGTGGCGCCGACGTAGGCGAAGTCGCCCGTCGGCTCGGCGGCCTGCCACCAGTCGGCCGGCACCACGTGGCGCCGGCGGCCGGATGTCATGCCGAGTTCGATCGATTCGATCCCGGACAGGTCGGGCGGCATCAGCCACAGTCGCAGCCCGTCGCCTTCGAGCAGGTGCCAGACCTCGTCGGAGCGCACGCGGTGCCAGGCCGAGAACTCGCCGGCGACGAGCAGGAAGTCGATCGTCGTGAGCGCGCTGCGCCGGCCGCGCGCGTCGTCGGGCGTCACGCTGTGCAGCGAGCGGAAGACCTCGCGGTAGTGGCCGCCCTCGGGGTGGGGCGCGAGGCCGAGCGTGCGGATCAGCTCGCCGGCGCGGCCGCCGGGCGACGGCTTCACTTCGCCTCGCGCGTGTCGGCCACCGGCTGGGCGCCGAAGTCCTCGCGCGCCAGGTAGGCGAGCACGCGGCGCGCGGCGTCCGGCGGCGACAGCAGCTGGCCGCTCGCCTGCATGTCGAGGAAGCGCTGGCGCGCGCTGAAGAGCCTGGGATCGGCGCCGCGCAGCTTGACCTGCATGTCGGTGTCAATGACACCCGGCGCGAGCGAGACGATGCGCGCGCCGTTCGGCTTCTCGGCCTCCTCGAGCGCGACGGCACGCGCCAGGTGGTCCAGGCCGGCCTTGGCCGCGCAGTACGAGGCGCTGCCCGGCAGCGCGAAGCGGCCGAGGCCCGAGGAGATCAGCAGCACCTTGCGCGGCAGCGGCCAGTCGGCGGTGGCGCGCAGAAAGCTCGCCGTCATCACCATCGGCGCCTCGAGGTCGACGCGCATCGCCTGCGCGAGCTCGCCCGCGCCGTTGGCCGACAGCGGCGCCAGCGACGAGAGCATGCCGGCATTGTGGATGATGGTGGCCGAGGCGAGCGTGGCCGGATCCTGCGTGGCCAGCCAGGCCTCGAGACGCGCCGCGGCGCCCGTCGTGTCGGCGAGGTCCTGCGACCAGGCCAGGTGTTCGGCGCCGGCCGGCGCGACGAGGTCGCAGGGGCGGCGCGAGATCGTCAGCAGGCGGTGCGGGCCTTGCAGCAGCAGTTCGGCCATGCCGCGGCCGAGGCCGCGCGACGCGCCGGTGAGGATGGTGAGCGGGGTCTTCATGCCGCGCAGCATAGCCGGCGGCGTCAGAACGGCACGGCGCTGTCGAAGACGACACGCTCGCCGCGCGCCGGGTGCACGAAGGCGAGCCGGCTGGCGTGCAGCATCAGGCGCGCCGCGGCGCTCTGCGGCGCGGCAGGGCCGTAGAGGCGGTCGCCGACGATCGGGTGCCCGATCCAGGCCAGGTGCACGCGCAGCTGGTGCGTGCGGCCGGTGTGCGGCTCGAGGGCGACGCGCGTCGTGGGCGGCGCGCACGATGCGTCGCATGGTTCGTCGCGCGACAGGACGCGCCAGCGAGTGAGCGAAGGCTGCCCGCGCGCATCGACGATGCGACGCGGGCGGTTCGGCCAATCGGCGGCGATCGGCGCCTCGATCGTGCCGGCGTCGTCGGCGAGCAGGCCGGCGACGACCGCGACGTAGCGCTTGTCGACCTCGCGCTCGGCGAAGGCGCGCGCGAGCCGGCGCTGCATCTCGGGGCCACGTGCGAACAGCATCAGCCCCGAGGTGTCCCTGTCGAGCCGGTGCACGACGAGCGCGTCGCCGAACGCGGCGGCCACACGCGTCGCGAGGTTGTCGCGCCCGGCCTCGCCGCGGCCCGGCACGGCGAGCAGGCCGGCGGGCTTGTCGACCACGATCAGGTGGTCGTCGACGTGCACCGTCTCGATCATCGGGCGAGCTTAGCGGGCGAGTCCGGCCGCAGCCTTCGGTCACGCGCATCGTCGAGCCTGTGGATGCTGCACCACGCCGACCGCGCGAGCCCCGTTCGGAGGGCTTGACGCGAGCGCGCCGCGCGGGCACATTCCGCGCTCCCATCATCCCACCGCACAGGAGGCACGCATGAAGACCCCGATCGCCATTGCGCCCCTGTCGGCCGCCCGCCGCTGAGTCCACAGCCGCTGCGCACGCCAAGCCGAGCCGCTTCGGTTCCGCTCTCGCTCTCGCGCATGCCGTGACCTCCCGGTCGCGGCCGACAACACCCCCACGCTGAACGCGTCCCGAGGACGCGACGTTCGCTCGTGCTCGCCTGAACGGCGCGCGCGACGCGAGGGGTTTGTCCTTTTCGAGTCACCGAACCGAAATGATCGAGATCGAACGCTTCACGCGGCTCAGGGCCATCGGCCTGAAACCCGCGATCCTGCAACAGGCGCACGCGTCCTTCGCCGACGGCGACGCCCAGCTGATGCGCGTGACAGAGGTGCAGCGCGAAGGCCTGCTGCTGCACGATGGCGAGGCCGAACACGCCGCGCGCCTGCTGCCGGCCCTGCGCCACGCGCTGGCCGACGAGGCCGACGCGGTGGCCGTCGGCGACTGGGTGCTGGCCCGCCGCAACCGCTTCGGCGAGTGGTGGACCGAGCAGCGCATGGCGCCGGCGAACCAGCTCGCGCGCCGCCTGCACGACGGGCGCGACAAGGTCGAGCGCGTGGTCATCGTGAGCAACGTCGACACGGCGCTGCTCGTGATGGGCCTCGACCACGACTTCAACCCGCGGCGGCTGGAGCGCTACGTCGCGCTGGTGCGCATGGCCGGCGTGCAGCCGCTCGTCGTGCTGACCAAGGCCGACCTGTGCCGCGACGTGCCGGCGCGCCTGGATGCCGTGCGCAGCCTGTTGCCGCCGGGGGCCGAGGCGCTGGCGCTGAACGCGCTGAGCGGCGAGCCGGCGGAGCGCCTCGCGCCCTGGCTCGGCGAGGGCGAGACGGCGGTGCTGCTCGGCTCCAGCGGCGCCGGCAAGAGCACGCTGACCAACGCGCTGCTCGGCCACGCCGTGCAGGACACCGGCCCCAACCGCGCCGGCGACGGCCGCGGCCGCCACACCACCACCTCGCGCTCGTTGCACGTGCTGCCGCTCGGCGGTTGCCTGATCGACACGCCGGGCCTGCGCACGCTGCGCCTGGACGGCGATGCCGACGCGCTGGGCGCGGTGTACGAGGACATCGCCGCGCGCGCGCTCGCCTGCCGCTTCCGCGACTGCCGCCACGCCAGCGAGCCCGGCTGCGCGGTGCGCGGCGTGGTGCACGAGGAGCGGCTGCGCAGCTGGAACAAGCTGCAGCGCGAGGCGCAGCGCGACACGCTGACGGCGCTCGAGCGCAAGCGCCTGATCTCGGAATGGAAGGTGCGCGGCCGCGCCGGCAAGGCGCGCGCCGCGGCCAAGCGGGGCTGAGGCGTGCGCGCGTGCGCGACGTGCTTCAGCCCGAGGGTTGCCGGGTTTGCGGGCCCCGTGCCGCCGCCTCCCCCGTCGTGCCGAGGGGGATCGTGGCCGTGCCGGCCTGCACCAAGGCATCGCGCCGGGCGAGCGCCGGGAACAGGCGCACCCAGAGCGCCGCCACGGCCAGCGTGCCGACGCCGCCGAGCACCACCGAGCCCACCGGGCCGAGCCAGGCCGCGGTGGCGCCGCTCTCGAACTCGCCGAGCTGGTTGGACGCGCCGATGAACAGCGCGTTGACCGCGCTGACACGGCCGCGCATCGCGTCCGGCGTCTCGAGCTGCACCAGGGTCTGGCGGATGACCACGCTGACCATGTCGGCCGCCCCGCTGACGGCGAGCGCCGCCAGCGAAAGGCCGAAGTGCGTGGACAGCCCGAACACCAGCGTCGCCAGCCCGTACACCGCCACCGCGCCGAGCAGCAGCGGCCCGGTGCGCCGCGCCGGCGCGAAGCGCGTGAGCACGAGCGACATGGCCAGCGCGCCAGCCGCCGGCGCGCCGCGCAGCAGGCCGAGCCCCCAGGGGCCGACGTTCAGGATGTCCTTGGCGAACATCGGCAGCAGCGCGGTGGCCCCGCCCAGCAGCACGGCGAACAGGTCCAGCGAGATCGCACCCAGCACCACGCGGTGGCCGAAGACGAAACGCACGCCGGCCAGCAGCGAGGCCAGCGTCGGCGGCTCGTCGCTCGGGCGGTGCGCGTAGCGGATCGACAGCGCGAGCAGCGCCGCCAGCGCGAACAGCACGGCGCAGCTCGTGTA
>Ga0073934_10008014_pt1 | contig 14339 bp, 11 predicted proteins | sample LarsenN4metaG_FD_76834 | JGI IMG/M metagenome (GOLD analysis project Ga0073934, IMG submission 76834) | Hot spring sediment bacterial and archeal communities from British Columbia, Canada, to study Microbial Dark Matter (Phase II) - Larsen... ...
CCGGTTGGCGAGAGTATCAGCCGCCAGAACCGAACGAGGAAGATGAGTTTGAATCATCCGTAAATGACACCACTCAAAGGATCGTGATCACACTGCTTAGCGATACGATCGTGCGCTGCAAAAATGGACAAATTGATGGCGACTTTGATTCTGCTTTGGGTGAGCTTCTCGGCAAAAGTGTGCACTCAAGTCCGCGCTATCGACGCATGCGGGTAGTTGGCGGCTTCAACCGCAAATGGAGCTTGCCATTGGTGCAATGCTGGGCAATTCGGGCGGGTAGTGTGTTTGTTTACGATGCTAATGAAAATAAATTTGATCTGAATCAACTGGAACAGAAAGCCGAGCTCGGCATTGGTGAGCGCACCGTGGAAGGTTATGGCCGTATTGCCATAAATTGGCAATCTCGCGAGACGCTCAAAAAGGGTGAATACGACAAAGCGCCTGTTGAGGAGAAGGAACTATCAGCGACGAGCAAGCAACTGGCGCAGAGAATGGCCAATCGCCGGCTACGCGCCTTGTTGGAACGCAAGCTCGCCGAACGTGTGAATACAGAAAGAATTTCATCACCTCCAAAAAATTCTCAGCTTTCTGCAATCAGAAATGTAGCACAGCGCGCTTTGCTCAATCGGAACTTGAAGCTGAAACCAATCTTGGATCATCTTGATGGCTTAAGAAAAGCAGCCAGTGATCAGTTCAAACGCGCGCACATTGAAAATAGCAAAGAACTACTTATTTGGATTCGTGAGCGTGCTGAACAAATGGATGTCAACGCGCAACTATTGGGCAGTTCCGATCTTCCAAAAATGGCGCGTGTAACCGCTGAATTGACGGAAGATTTGAAAGTCGAATTTACCGCGCGCTTGATTGACGGCATTATGAAAAAAACCATCAAAGAAAATCAGGAGGCACGGCAATGAACGGAGAACGCAAAGGCCAAGGCCGGGCTCCACGTGAAATTACGGAGCGTGTGCGCATAAAAGGCAAACTGCGCCTGCTTACGCCCACCAGTTTCGGCAGCGGTGACGCCGAAGGCCCCACCGACATGCAATTGCTGCGCGATCCGGTTGAAGGCAGGCCGCTGCTCACCGGCGCTTCCATCGCCGGGGCGCTGCGCAACTATCTGCACGAGTTTCAACGCGGCTATCGCGTTCGGGTTAATACAAAAGCGGTGAAGGAAAAGAAAACCTATGCCGAAAGGCTTTTCGGGCATTTGGATGATTCAAAAGAAGACGACAGAGCGGCAGTGCAAAGCTGGTTGCTTATTGAAGATTCTTTTGGCGTGGCGCTGGATGGCACAGCCACGCTTACGGCAAATCAAGGTTCAACGGAGGTCAATCCACAGAATGCTGAAAAAACCTTCGGCGTGGAGTTGCGCGACGGCGTAGCCATAGAGGCCAAAACACGCACGGCAGAAGAGGGCAAAAAATTCGACGTCGAATTGCTCGAAGCCGGATGGTCTTTCGATATTCAGCTTGAGTTGTTGCTGAACGGGAAAGAGGCGGACAACGAGCTTCTTTCCGCGCTCGTGGTGGCCTTGAAAGGATTGCAAGATGGTGAAATTGGACTCGGCTATCGCAAGCGCCGTGGCTTTGGTCGTTGCACAATCGAGCAGTGGGAAGTCTGTCACTACCATCTTGCCAACCCAAAAGAGTTGGTCGCGTGGCTGGAACAGGACGAAAGCAACAAAAAGAGCGGCAAAGATATTACAACGTTAATGCCAACGCCCTCCGTCATTCCAGATAAACGAGAATACTTCACCATCGACGCAACGTTTGCGATCAACGGCTCGCTGTTGATTCGGTCATATTACGGCGGCGCCAATGCACCGGACATGGTGCATCTGCGCTCACGCCGGGATAACGACCTCAAACCGATTCTTTCCGGTACCAGCATCACAGGTGCGATACGGGCGCGGGCTTCTCGTATTATCAACACGATCAATTCGGATAAGATCAAACTGATTGATGACATTTTTGGAAAGCGCATCGAGAAATCTGATGATCAACCGACTGGCAGCCGCGTTTACGTGGAAGAAACGGAGTTACAAGCGAAGACTGATCTTGTGCAGTCACGTGTAAAGATTGATCGCTTCACTGGCGGTTCATTCCAGACTGCTTTATTCAACGAGCAGCCGGCGTTCGGCGGCGAAGATTCTCGCGCTCAGATTTGCATCACCCTGCAAAATCCGCAAGATGCAGAAATCGGCTTGCTGTTGCTGGTGTTGAAAGACTTGTGGACTGGTGATCTTCCTTTGGGCGGTGAAAGCAGTGTTGGCCGTGGCAGGCTCAAGGGAATCTGTGCACAAATGACTTTGCGTAGAAACGGTAAGACAGAGCAATGGAAGCTGGAACAAAAAGACGTCGGCATCGAGGTGACTGGTGACAAGACCCACAGGGATTTGGAAAAGTATGTGGAGGCATTATGGCAGACAACATGAAGATGAAAATTTGGGAAAGCGAGCTTTTGGATGATAGCTTCTCAAAAGATCCAAAGGGCTGGCTTGCAAAACGAATGAAAGCCGGCAATATGCCGTGGTTGCTGGCGCATGCCGACGACGGCGTCATCTGGGGTAAACTGCAGGATGACGGCACGCTCAAACTTTCCGGTGAAGTCTTTGATGATCCTGCCATTGCGGTGAAATTGCAAGCCAAGACCCTCCATCAAGTAAGAATATTTGGCGAAGAGGGCGAGGTTTTCATTTGGCGAACCGCGTACGGTTTTCAAGGGCGACGAATCATTGACAGGGAAACACCGCAACCGGACATGATGCTTGATGAAGAACATCTACTATGGGGCACGCCAAATCTCAGCGAATTGAAGGATGGTTTTTGTATTTTCGTCGAAGGGCAACAAGGTCTTCGCCATGCGCTACCGGTTGAAGATAAAGAACCATTGAAAGACAAGCGCGCCAAATTGCGAGTACGACATTATCTTGATTATGATGACGAAGATCAAGCCTACATTTCCATGAGTCGATTGGTTGAACTGGAGGTCACGCATGCCCCTCAAGCATAGCAACCCCACTCGCCCCCTCATCGATCGCAAAGGCAAAAGCTATTCTGCCTTCGCGCCGTACAATTTTGTGCCACTGCCGGAGAAAATGATTGCCGGCCTGCCGCCGCTCTCGCATGATGAATACCATGAGAAAGCTCTGACTGGGTGGATCGACTGCGAATTGGAAACGTGCTCACCGACCTATGTTCGCGGCATGTTGAAACGTGAGTTGTATGACCGCATCGGCGAAAAGTCTGCGGACAAATTAGGGCCAGAGGAGAAAAATCACTTTGCCCCCTTTTTCTCTGTCAATGGCCGGCTGATCGACAATCGTCCTGAACCAATTATCGCTGGCACAACCTTGCGCGGCATGATCCGAGCATTGGTCGAAATCATCACCGCGGCGCGTATGCGTTGGGTCAACGCCAGCCCGACTGTCACGTTTCGCGCGGTGGCCGCTGCCAAAGACGATCCCTTGCGCGAACCGTATCGTGACGCATTGGGCGCTTTTGGCAGCAAGGTCAGGGCAGGCTATCTCGAGCGCGACCGTGACGGCTGGGATATCAAACCGGCCAGAACGCCCGAATCAATGAACTGGCCCCGAGATGGCGCATTTCTCAAAATCAAAGAACGACAAATTGGCGGCAAGGATATTCCGGGATACGTGCGTTTTAACAGCTCCAACTACCGACCCAACTTCTTCGAGGTTAGCTTTGATGTAGAGCAACGGCGCGGCAAGCGTGGGACTTTTATCAGCATTCGTCGCATCGGCGGACGGGAGCGTGGTTACACTCACAAAGGCGTGATGGTCTGCTCCGGCAACATGCTGGAAACTGCCGAGTCGGGACAGACTTCACCGCGAAAGAATCACATGGTGGTATTACTGCCCGTCGATGACAAAGCGGCACGGCTGGAAATCCCCGCACAAGTTATTCAAGACTACCGCGAGAGTCTGACGCCATTCCAGAAAGAGAAGCTTTGGGGTGGCGAGGAATCGGGCTGCTTGAAAGCAGGTGCACCGGTTTTTTATGTTGCCGAAGGAAATCGCGTGTTGTGGTTCGGACATTGTCCTAACTTTCGCGTACCGGCAAGATTGTATGGCGACTCTCGGGCTGCCACACCGCGAGATTTTGTGCCGGAAGTGTTGCGCAATGATCCGGCCGTCGATTTTGCTGAAGCCATTTTCGGTTGGGTTGAAGGAGAAGACAAAGTTCCGCCTGGAGCGCGCGCCGGCCGCGTCTTCTTTGGCGATGCACATTACTTCGGCAGCAAAAACGGCGTGTGGTTGGTCGCAGATCCCATGACGCCGCATACGCTTTCCAGCCCCAAGCCGACAACTTTTCAGCACTACCTCGTGCAAGATCGCGATACCAAACACAATCCCGATGACAAAGCCTCTCTGGCTCATTACGGCACCTCGCCGGCTGAGACGCAAATTCGTGGCCACAAGATGTACTGGCACAAAGGCGTTGATCCCGACCTTGCTGCCACCACTGCCGAGCTTGGGCATGAAAAGCAACTGACGCGCATGATTCCTTTGAAACCCGGGGTACGCTTCCGTTTTCGTATCCATTTCGAGAACTTGCGTGAAGTAGAATTGGGGGCGTTGCTATGGGCTTTGCAATTGCCCGGCGAATCGGGTAAAACCTATCGACACAAACTAGGGATGGGCAAACCGTTGGGCATGGGCGCTGTGGCGATCACCCCACGTCTCTTTCTTTCCGATCGCCTTGCGCGTTATAAAAAATTATTCAACGGCAACGCATGGGAACAGGCTGCGAACCCGGCAGAGATTGAGCCTCATATCACTGCGTTTGAGAAATACATGCTGAATGAACTCGGCTTGGGACTGGAGAAGAAACGGCTCGTTGAAGTTGACCGCATCCGCATGCTATTTGCCATGTTGAGCTGGCCGGGGCCGCATCCTTCGCTCACGCGTTACCTGCAAATCGAGCATCCCGAGCATGAGAATGAATACAAAGAGCGACCGGTGCTGCCAGGGCCACTCGCTGTGGAAGAGGCTTCTCAAGCTCTTGAGCCCTCGCCTGTGCCAACGGAATTGCCGCGAGAAGCGCCGCAAGAAGCTCTGCAGGACTATCAAAAAGGTGTGGTCAAAATGTTTGGTTTGGGTTCGATGCAGGATTTTGGCTTTATCCAGCCTAAAGATGGCGACCCACTGGTTTTTGTGCATCAATACCATCTTGCTGGTGGAGCAAAGACACTGAAAGCCGACGACTCGGTTCAATTCAAAGTCGAAAAAGGATTATTCGGCCCGCAGGCTTTCGATGTTCGTGTGCTGAAAGGAGGGCAAGCGTGACCCTCGAAGCCATTCGCTTGCACAACTTTATGGCCTTTGCGGATACCGGCTGGATCGAGCTCAAACCCATCTCATTGCTCTTCGGCAAAAACTCCAGCGGCAAGAGTGCCATTATTCGTTCGCTGCTTTTGCTCCGGCAAAGTGTGGAGGCCTCGGATAAAACCGGCAAGCCGCTGGTGTTTCTCTCAAGGGACGGCATTGACTCGGGATCGTTCGTGGAAACCGTGCACAAACATGATCCCAACCGTGCCATGGTGTTCCGTCTCCGTTGCCGGCTGCAGGATTTTCCCGAAGACAAAAAGAAGAGAGTGGATGCGCTGAAAGAAAAAATCAATGAACGCAGAAAGCAAAATGGCAAAGCGCCCATTAAGCCGGATGATCCCTTGAATTGGCTCGAAGTCAGCCTGAGTTTCAGACAGGCGAAAGATGAAGATGATGAAGAAGAAGGCAAAAGAACCTTAACGCAAGGCGAAGTTTATCCCGCGGCGATCAGACTCGATGCGCCGTGGGCATGGCTGGATGGACAGGAGCGCGTGACCATCTTCGCACTGGAACAGCTTGATCAAATTGCGGCTCGGGAACTGCAAAAGGGTTGGTGGCTTTGGAGCGATATATTATTGTTCCCGGACATGGAATGGCCACCCTTGACCCTCAAATCAAGTGAGAGAGGCTTTTGGCCCGCGATCACTGATCCAAAACTCTTTTTGAATCATCCGGATTTGGAAGACTTCGAGTTCGTCAGCGATCTGCTCGAAGCGACGCGGCAGGTGGTGACGGATTTCTTGACCTCTTTCAAATACCTCGGCCCACTGCGACCGGAGCCCCAGCGTTTGTATGCCAAAAATAAATTGGCCGTTCTCGAATGGCAGCAGCGCGGATGGGGCGCTTTTGTGGATTTTCTTCGCTATGAAGCTGATCAGCTCAAGTTCGATGAAATTGACCATTGGCTGGTTCAACTGGGCTTGGGTGAAAAGATCAACCCTCCCGAAACTTCGCAGAACACCAGTAAGGAGTTGGCGGTCTTTGGCAAAGTAACGTTGGAAGAGAAGAAAGGAAGCGATCCGATAAATTTGAAGGATGGAGGTTTCGGCACCGCGCAAGTTTTGCCGGTTGTGATTCAAAGCCTGTTGGCAAAAGAAGGTTCACTGGTTATCATCGAGCAACCGGAGTTGCATTTGCACCCCAGCGCGCAGGCGGTTTTAACAGATTTGTTCATCAAGAAATCTCGCGAAGGCGTGCGGTTTTTGATTGAGACGCACAGCGAGCATATTCTACTTCGTCTGCAAAGAAGAATAGCGGAAACAACCTTCGATAAACTTGCAGCCCAAAGGTCGAAGAACGCTGAAAAAAATAAGCCCCGTAATGAGGGCTATGAATTGGTTTCTGAAAATTTTACTTTGATTTTCATATACCGCACCGAAATGGAAAGTAACATTGAAAAAATAAAAACTGATAGTCATGGACAGTTGGAAACTCCCTCGCCAAAATTTCAAGATTTTTTTAAAGACGACTATGACGAGGTTCTTTTCCGGAATCAAGCCATTGCCGAAATTATTCGATTGGAACGGGAATATGAACTTAGCAATTGATACAAATATTCTTGTGCAAGCATTTTGCAAGTGGGAACCAGTGCACACAGTTGTGACATCCTTTGTTACCCAAAAACTCCACAATTTATGTTTTGATTCAGAAGGGTGCATTAGCAAGGAATATGAAAGGAATGTTGGCAAATCAGACGCTCATCGAAAATGGTATAAACGGATAACCGCCGTCAAAGCACTGTACTATTGCAGCGGAAAACTCAATCAGACACACAAGACACAGCTCTGCCAATTGGGATGTCACGAATCCACAGATCATGCATTTATTGCTGTTGCCTTCAATTCCGATAAGCATCTAATTTCGGAAGACAGTGATGTAGGAAAAGGCCCGAAAGGCAATCAACCGCCTCATTGTAACGCGTTGAAGTATCTGAACGATGAAATGGGTATCACTGTTTACGACGCTCAAGAAGCAAGTCTTAATTTGGGAAATAAGTCATGAAACTTCCTCCTCACAAAAACCCCTTTGATGATAAGGGCAACCTGGACCCGAACCGCACCGCCAGCGCGCCGTACAACTTCGTGCCTCTGCCGGAGAAGGTGGTGTCGATAGAACAAGAGGAATTGCAGGATCAGGATCGTTTTCACTCCGATCGCAAAACCGGCTATTTTGAAGTCGAGCTGACCGTCAAAGCGCCGCTGTACGTGCGGTGTGCGCTGCCGCTGGCGGATTTCCTGCGCTCAGAAAGCGAGGAGGAAAAGAAACGGCCTTTCCGCGAGCGGGCGAAAAATACGCCTGACTTTTTCTACACCCACGATCCCAAGCAGCCCGTGATTCCGGGTAGCAGCTTGCGCGGCATGTTGCGGAATTTGCTGGAGGTGGTGAGTTATGGGAAGATAGCTGATGTCATGGCGTCTCCCAAAATCTTCTTTCGCGCGGTGCCGGCTGAGGCAGAAGATCCGTTGAAGCAACCCTATGTGAACGTCATTGGCAACATGGCAAAGAACGTCCGGGCCGGTTATCTGATCAAACACGGCGACCAATGGAAGATTCAACCGGCGCTAGCTCTCAAATCTTTGCAGTTGAAAAGCGGCCCAAAACGGAATGACAGAAAGGACAAAGGAGTCTCTGATAAGAACTATCTTCGCATAAAAGAAAAAGATATTCCTGACGGCAAAGTCTCAAATCTGAAGCGCCTCAATGATCGGGAGTACCGGCCGCAGTACCACGAGATTTCTTTTGAGCTTGGGCAGGAAACAAAATGGGTTTTCAACAAGAAGTTGGGAAAGAAAATCTCGTTCCAAGAAGCGAAAGCCACGGCAATTGGTGACCTTGATGCCGGGCTGCCGAACAAAGGCTATCTCGTTTGCACGGGCAACATGCTCGAAACCGGTGACGAAACTCAGGAATCTCCGCGAAAAACATTTGTGATTGTTCCTGAAGCGGATACTTCTGCCCATGCAAAGAAGATCAACTCCCAAGCTGTGCAGGACTATCTCGATGCTCTTACTGATTTTCAGAAGGAAGATCCTTTTGATAAACAGATGGGGATGCTCAAGGAAGGGAGGCCAGTCTTCTATGTCGATGATGCGGGCGAAGAGATCTTTTACTTTGGCCACTGCCCCAACTTCCGCATTCCAGCAGTTTTGGACAAAGAAAGACGGGCTGCAACGCCCAATGATTTTGTGCCGGATTATTGTAAAGATACGAAGACCCTCGATTTCGCTGAGTTCATCTTCGGTCACACCAAAGGGCCGAATAGCGGCGCCAAACCGGGCGATAAAGCCTACGCCTATGCCAGCCGCGTATTCATCACTGATGCAAAATTGGTCGAAGGACAGTCTGATATTTGGTTAAACAAAGAAACAGAGACAATCGTCCCGCGCATTCTGGCCTCGCCCAAGCCGACTGCGTTTCAGCATTATCTGGTGCAGCAAAACCCCAACAACTCGCGGCAATTGTACCATTACGGCAGTAAGACGCCGCAGCTTACAGCCATCCGGGGTTTCAAATACTATTGGCGACAAGGGAAAAAAGACGGCCTGTCGGAACACGAGTGGAAGCAGTCGATTGCAGAAAATGATGCCGAAGCGCTCAAAAAGCTCCAAGAGAAACCCAAAGACGACACCCAGCACACGCAATTCAGACCGCTCAAGCCAGGTACACGCTTCTCGTTTCGGGTATATTTCGAGAATCTCTCGGAGCTCGAACTGGGCGCGTTGTGCTGGGTGCTTCACCCCTTCGGTGATGAGCAGCAGGAGTATTGCCATAGCTTGGGCATGGGCAAGCCTTTTGGCATGGGCGCTTCAAAATTAGAAGCCAAGCTGTATGTTTGCGACCGCAGCAAGCGATATAGTCAATTGTTCGACCCCTCCGGTGATTGGCATACAGGCTGTGATATGGCTGTATCACTCACGAGTCGGGAAACCCTGAAAAATCTAATTCAACCTTTCGAAAAACACCTGATAGACGCACTTAAACCCGATCGACCTTGCCAGCATCTATACGATTTGCGCCGTATCAGCATGCTGCTCAAAATGCTGGAATGGCCGGGCTACCGAGCCGTTATGCCAGATGCCGGTGGCAAGCTCATGCTCACCACCGCCAGCGGCGAGACACGGCCCAACACACGGTACATGATGATCCGGTTACCGGTAGGCGAAAATCAATATGAAAATGAGTATAAGAGCCGTCCGGTTTTGCCCGATCCCTCAGCTTTTGGCGGATTGCTCGGCGCGCAAGCCGCGCCTTCGGGTGATAATAAAGATAAACCCGATAGCACCGCTTCGCCTTCGCCAAAGTCGGCTGCGCCGAAGCCGCCTCAGTCAAAAAAGAAGTCGCAGCAATCAAAAAAGCCCAAAGCCTCAAATCCACAATCAAAACAGACGCAATCATCGCCATCCAATCCTCCCGCAACGGCGCCGGCAGGTTTCTCCGCATCAAAAAAAGAATGGGCCACGATTGTGAAACCGATGTCTGGTGGCAAAGTGCAAATCAAAACCGAGCAGGGCGAAGAAATTCCATGCACCGGTTTTCCCGGTTATCCCGCTCCTCAGGCCGGCCAGAAATTTCGCGCCAATGTGACCTACGAAAAGGGCAAGGCGGTCAAAGCGGTCTTTAAAGGCTGGAAGTGAGTGAAGCGTGTGATAACGACATTTTTTAATTTTGATAAGGAGATGCCATGCCACAAGCCTTTCTCAGTCATAGCACCAAAGACAAGCAAATCGTCCTCAAGGCTCGCGACCATTTGCACAACAGTCTGGTCTACACCTGGATCGATCAAAGCAACATCCCAGGCGGTGGGAGGATGATTCAAAGTATCATGCAGGGAATCAGCAAGAGCCAATATTTCCTGGCCTTTCTCTCCAATGATTATCTCCAATCGAATTGGTGTTTTGATGAATTGGAGCAAGCTTACGCGCTGCATCAGGACGGCAAGGTCGCGATTATCCCGATCTTGCTGGAGAGTCAGGATCAGCTTGATTTGAAATCGCTTTCCGATCCCCGGCGCACCTTCATGGAAACTCTTTTCAAGCGCATTAAATATGTCGAATTTGATCGGTATGATCTCACCAAAAGCTTAAACAACGTGGCAGAGGCGTTTTGGCACAACGAGCTGATTCGCTTCGAGCCGATCAGGATGATAAAAGTCAATGGCACGGAATTGCAGGTGGTGGAATTCAAGATTCCGGGGAGTAATCTGCCGGTCGATTTTCTGCGCCACTGGGATCTCAAAATCGAGGACTTCATCGCGACCAGCGTCAATGAACAGAAGCCGATCAAATTCGATGTGCCGGTGGCGCTGTATGGTCCCGGTCCTAATTGGCTCTATGCCTTCTTGACGCTGCCGTTCAAGAATCGCAACACGGTTTTCGTTTTTAACAGCCGCACCTCGGAGTACATTTGCGTTTATTCGAAGAGCGCCGGCATTGAGCTTGGAAAGGTGCTGAAATAAAAAGGCGCTGCGTTCCTGCCGCCCGGCGATGCGCCGCTCGCTGGCGGCGTCATTGCCATCTTGCACGGCATGCTGGGTTATCCCCCGCGAATACGGTGGTCCGTCTTGCCGCCCGGCCGCGATCGCTAGGTGATCTCTTCCAAATATGCATTACATTTGCAAGCGCTGCGCGATCAGGGCAAGCAAATGGGCAAGCCTTGATAAGGCAAAACCATTTCGGGCAAAACAATTGAATTCTAAAAAGAACGCATAGTCAATTTGTGAGCCCCGGCAATAAAATTGGAGCTTATTGTGAATACGCTGGCACGAAGCAACAACGTTTCTCTTATTTTATGCAGGTGCCAATGGAGATGAATAACAATGGCTCTTGCCAATAAAAATGCCTCAAAAAACGAAAGCGGTTGGTTGCTCGGTTTGATCCGTTGCCGTCAATGTAACCGCAACTTCGTGTTGGCCGGTGATCGAAAAGGCGAGCATGTATTTTACGCTTGTCCAGGGGCGCTTTGCCAAACCAGCCATCTCGAAAAATGTTTCTCGATCGCTGCCGGAGAGCTGGAGCAAGTGGTGATTCGTGAAGCTTTGCAAAAAATTCTGCCGCCGGCCGCTGCTGCCATGACGGAAGCTGAAAGGAAATTGTCCCACGCCCCTTCGGATCGGCAAAAATGTCTCGAGCTGGCATTGGAGCAGGCCCGATACGAGGCCGGTCGCCGGCAGCGCCAGTTTGATGCAGTGGAGCCGGAGAATCGTTTGGTCATTCGCACCATTACATCGCAATGGGAGCAAGCTCTGGCCAAGGTTGAACAGTTAGAATTGGAGCTGCAAAAAGAAATTGAAAAGCAGCAGCCCACCGATGAATCTCAATGCCAGGAGCCGTCTGCCGCGGCTGAAGATTTTCCACGCGGCGCGATTTTGCTTGCCGGCGATGGGCGGACAAAAAGGCGGATCGTATGCAAGCTTATCGAAGAAATTACCGCCAAAACCGAACCGGACCGGGAAGGGCGAAACTTTACTATTCGTTGGGCCGGCGGCGAACAGACTGAAATTCATCTCGAACGAAATGAATAGCTCGCTTTACGCTTCACTTTTGACGTCCCATGCTCCTCAACCTCTCCAACCACGCTTCCGCCAACTGGAGCGCGGCGCAAATCCAGGCGGCGAAAAAAAGCTTCGGCGAAATCCGCGATGTGCCGTTTCCGGCCATCGCGCCCAATGTAGATTTGAACACCATCATCGCGCTCACGCAGGAATATGTGCACAAATGCCAAGCATTCATTAAGCCACAAGCGACCAGCAACGAGCAACCAGCGACCAGCAACGAGCCACCAGCCTCCGCCATCCACGTCATGGGCGAAATGACCTTCGTCTATCAATTCGTCAAGCGCGCCACCGCCGCCGGATTGCGCTGCGTGGCCTCGACGACTGAACGTATCGCCGTCGATCATCCCGATGGCAGCAAAACCTCGGAGTTCCATTTCATCAGATTTCGCGACTACGAAAAGCTGGAGTGATGGATTGGTGGATCATTGGATTGATGGCTGGATGGCTGGAACCCCAAAAATCCAATACTCCAAAAATCCATCAATCCAGCGCTCCAGCTATCCACCACTCCTGACAATAGTAAACTGATCACTGTTAACTGAACACTGGCCATGACCGACCTCGCCTCCATCGTCTTCACCCTCACCGCCAGCGCGGACACCAAGCTGCCGCCGGCCAACGCCCGCATTCTGCACGGGGCGCTGTTGCGCTGGCTGGAGCGCGACCAGACGGAGCTGGTCGCCCTGCTGCATGACGCGAATTACCAGCGGCCCTACACGCTCTCGGATTTGCACGGCTGCCTCGAAGAAAAAAACGGCTGGCTCAAAATTCCCCAAGGTGAAACCTACTGGTATCGCCTCACCGGCATCGAGGCGCATTTCATCCAGTGCCTGTTGACTTCAATGCGGCAGCAGAAAGCCGGGCCACAGCCGGATGATCCCAAACTGGTTCCCGGCCCGGCGTTTGTCTTGCCGGAAGAGCATCCGTCTGCGCAACTGAGCAGCTTTGCGCAAATTATCGAGGGCGTCCGGCAACAATCGCAGCGCCGCGAGCTGAGCCCTTCTGTGGCGCTGCGGTTCGACTCTCCAACCTGCTTTATCGAAAACAAACAGGCCCTGCCGCTGCCGGTGCCGCGTTTTGTTTTCGGCTATCTCACCAACAAATGGCAGCTCGCCAGCCCCGTGGCCTTGCCGGTGGAAGATGTACAGCATTTCGTGGAAAGCATTCATCTTTCTTACGCGCGGATCGAAACGCGCATCGTCGATCTGCAAAAATACAAACGCACCGGCTTCACCGGCGAGTGCCGCTTTGCCCTGCACCCGGCGCGGCCGGAAAATTATCGCCAGGCTCTGCATTTATTAGCGGAATTCGCCTTCTTCTCTGGCGTCGGCTCGCATACAACGATGGGCCTCGGCCAGGCAAGGCAAAAAAGATAACCGAAAATCATGGTTGGCCAAAAAGGCCACGCCGGTAAGGTTCTCAAATGCTGATTTTTTGTTCGTATTGAAAATTTAAAATTGAAAATTGTATATGTCGAAAAAATCTCTCATGTCAATTTTTCACTCTTAACGCCCTCCGCCATCGGCCCGGTGTGGCCGCTGATGCTGCTGGCCAGCGCCTACATGCTGGCCACCACGGTTTTCCTGATTCTCGCCCGTCTTCGCGCCTGGCTGCGCTCATACAGCTTGCGGGAGTACCGCTTTCTCCAGCGCCTGTACGACGCCACCGAGATGTTCAGCACCCTCGCCATTCTTGGCGGCATGCTCGGCACCTGCCTCGGCCTGCTCGAAGTTTTGCCGGTGCTCGGCGCCTCGCTGCGCCAAAGCGGCAACGGCGATCTGCTCCAGCAAGTGCTCGGCCCCTTGCGCAACGTTTGGGCTTCTACGGTAGCCGGCCTCGTCATCGGCGGCTTATGGGGCGAGGGCATTCTGTTTGTGCTGAAACCCTACACCCGGCCGGCGCTGATGCCGCTCAGTCTGGATGAGCCGCCGACCGAATCGCTCGACTTTGAGCCGCCGGCTTCGCCCTCGCCAGCGCCTCCAGCAACAGAGCCGAATCTCAGCGAGGACTGGCGAGAAAAAGATCCGCAGGGCATGTATTGAGCAAGGAGCAAGGTACCCGTTCACCGTCCGGACGCTTTTGTGCGAGAATGACGGTGTTATTAAAACAAATTTGATCCAATCACGAGGCGTCCGGACGGTTGCCTGAACTGTTACGGAGCAAGCATCCAGCATGAAAGTCTTCAAATACCTCGTCGCCCTGGCCGATATTTCCGTCGGCTTTCTCGGCTTGTTCTTCGTCATCTTCTCGGTGACGCGGCCCAGCCTGTCTACCGACCGGCAAAAACTTGAGCAAACCGTGCAACGGCTGCGCAGCGAAATCCGCCAGCTCGAAGAAATCAAGCTGGCCAAATCCCAGCGCGCCGGAAAAGCCCTGGCCGGCCAGCATGCCGGCAAAATCATCGTCACCGGCCAAAGCCTGGTCGTCGAGATC
>Ga0073934_10008015_pt1 | contig 14337 bp, 11 predicted proteins | sample LarsenN4metaG_FD_76834 | JGI IMG/M metagenome (GOLD analysis project Ga0073934, IMG submission 76834) | Hot spring sediment bacterial and archeal communities from British Columbia, Canada, to study Microbial Dark Matter (Phase II) - Larsen... ...
AGTTACTGCTGCGGCGCCGGCGGCGGGAGGATCTGGATGGAGGAAACCCCCGGCCTCAAGGAGCGCCCCGCGGAGAGCCGCGTGCGGGAGGCGGCCGCGCTGGAGGAGGTGTCCACGTTGGTTGTCGCTTGTCCGAAGGACCTGGCCATGCTGCGGGATGCCGTAAAGACCGCCGGCTGCGAAAGCCGAATCGTCGTGCGAGACATTGCGGAATTGGTGCGCGACGCCATTAGCCCAGTAGAAAGGACCACAGCCCATGATAGCCGCTCTTGAAACCGATCAGGCGGTGGTGTGCCGGCGTGACACCACGCTGGACACGCTGCTGGAACAGCCCGAGGGGAAACGGATTCTGTCCTGCATCCAATGCGGGGTCTGCGCCGGGACCTGTCCTTACGGTGAGCACATGGACTACCCGCCCCGGCGCATCATCAGCATGTTGCGGCGCGGATTGGTTGAGGAGGTCTTCCAAACAGACAGCATGCTCCTGTGTGTGGCCTGCTATTCGTGCATGACCAAGTGCCCGCGGGGCATTCGCCTTTCGGACGTTTTGCTTCCCCTGGTCAAAGAACAGACACTTCTGCGCACCGCCGTGATGCCGGCCGAGTTGCAGAAGTCCTTGCAGAACACCCTGCGCTATGGAAACCCGATGGGCGAGTCCTCCCGCAAGCGCGCGCTGTGGACAAGCACTGCCGGGGTCCCGGTTCCCATAATGGCCGACATCCGCCGGCCGGTCGATGTGCTGTGGTTCGTCGAGTGCTACACCTCGTATTATTCCCGGGGACAAGACAACAGCCGGGCCACTGCCAGGCTCTTGAACGCTCTTGGCATCGATTTTGCCATCCTCGGGAACGAAGAAAAATGCGCTGGCGACTGCGGCCAGCTCACCTGGGAGTCGGGCCTGTTCGAGACCCTGACCGACTACAACATGGAGATCTTCAAGAAATACCGGTTCAATCGCCTGGTCACCGGCGACACACATGCCTACAACGCCTTCCGGATCCGCTACCCGATGTACGGCTTCAACTATGAGCTGGAGCATACTACTCCGTTTCTGGCCAGGCACATCGACCGGCTCAAACCCATGCTGAAGAAACCGCTCAATATTACTGTGACCTACCATGACGCCTGCTGCCTGGGCCGGCGGGCGGGCTTTTACGAAGAGGGGCGCACGCTGCTCAAGGCGATTCCGGGAGTGAAGTTGGTGGAGATGGTGCATAACCGCGTCAACTCGATCTGCTGCGGGGGCGGGGGAGGCGGCATGTGGCTGGACACCTACTTCAAGCAGAAAGGGATGGAACGTCTATCGGAAAGGCGCATTAAGGAGGCCATCAACACGGGCGCCGATGTGCTGGCGATTTCCTGCCCTTACGAGGTTTATCGTTTTGAAGACGCCCTCAAGACGGTGCCGCACGATAAGCCCATGATCGTGCGCGATGTGGTCGAACTGCTCGCCGAATCCCTGGGAGAACCCTGAACCCTGAACGCCAGATGAAACCCACCAATGACAATCCTGTTCGCATTGGCTGCTACGTTTGCCATTGCGGAACGAACATTGCCGGAGCGCTGGACGTGGCCGAAGTGGTGGAGCATGCCGCCACCCTCCCCGGTGTGGCCCTGGCCCGGGCCTACAAATATATGTGCTCCGATCCCGGGCAAGAGTTGGTGCAGCACGACATCCAGGACCACGGTTTGAATCGCGTTATTGTCGCGGCCTGTTCGCCGCTCATGCACGAACGCACTTTCCGGAACGCGGTCGAGAAAGCCGGTCTCAACCCCTTCCTCTGTCACATGGTCAACCTTCGCGAGCACAACGCTTGGGTTCACACCGACCGCGGGGCGGCCACAGCCAAGGCTAAGGCGCTGCTGCAGGCCGCGGTCAGGCGTGTGGCGCTGCACAAACCGCTCGAAACAAAAAAAGTACCCATCCACGGAGACGTCCTGATCCTGGGGGGCGGCATTGCGGGCATCCACGCGGCGCTGACTCTGGCGAACGCGGGGAAGAGAGTGTTCCTGGTCGAGCGCGAGCCCACCATTGGCGGGCACATGGCCAAATTCGACAAGACCTTCCCCACTTTGGACTGCGCGGCGTGCATTCTCACTCCGAAGATGTCCGCGGTCGGCGCGCATCCCAACATTACGTTGTGGACGTACTCGGAGGTTGTCAAAGTGGACGGCTATATCGGGAATTTCGATGTCACGGTGAAGCGCAAGCCGCGCTATGTCCTTGAGGATGTCTGCACGGGTTGCCTCGAGTGCATTGAGGCGTGCATCTATCGCGAGGCGAAGTTCCCTGACGAGTTCAACCTGGGCCTGGGCAAACGCAAACCGATCTACCTGCCCTTCCCGCAGGCCACGCCGCCACTGGTGTTAATCGACCCTGAAACCTGCATTGAGTTCAAGACCGGCAAGTGCAAGAAGACTTGTGTCGAGGCCTGCGCCGACCGCCGGGCGATCGATTTCCACCAGCGGGAGGAACTTCGCCAAGTTCACGTCGGCACCATCATTATCGCCACGGGCTTCCAGACTTTTGACGCTCACCGCATCCCCTACTATGGCTACGGACTGTATCCCAACGTCTATACCGCGCTCGAAGTCGAGCGGCTGCTCAATGCCGCCGGACCGACGGCCGGCGAGCTCATCCTGCGCAATGGAAAAACGCCCAGCCGCGTGGCGATTGTGCATTGCGTCGGCTCGCGCGACGAGAACACCAACCGCTACTGCTCGCGCGTCTGTTGTCTGTATTCATTGAAGCTGGCCCACCTCATCAAGGAACGCACCGGCGCCCGGGTCTCGAATTTTTACATTGATATCCGCACCCCGGGCAAAACCATGGAGGAGTTCTACAACCGCGTCGCGGAGGAAGGAATGGACTTGTTTCGGGGGAAAGTCGCGGACATCTACCCCGATCCCTCGAACGGCGCCGATGGCTGGCTCATCGTCCAGGCCGAAGACACCCTCACCAGCCGGATCCTGAAAGTGCCGGTGGACATGGTGGTGCTGTCGGTCGGCTTGGAACCACGCTCCGACACCCAGGAGGTCCGCCGGAAGTTCAATATGTGCTGTGGCTCGGAAGGCTTCTTTCTCGAACGCCACCCCAAGCTGGCGCCGGTCAGCAGTTACACCGAAGGGGTTTTCCTGGCCGGCTGCTGCCAGGGACCGAAGGACATTCCCGACACCGTAGCCCAGGCAGGCGCGGCCGCCGCCGAAGTCCTCTCTCTCATCGTGCGAGGTTACGCGGAGCAGGAGCCCAATACTGCCTATGTCCGCGAGGAGGACTGCTCCGGCTGCAAATCGTGCATCCCCCTCTGCCCGTTCAACGCCATCTCGTTCGCCGCGGACAAGAAGAAAGCATTCATCAACGAAGCCCTCTGCAAAGGTTGCGGCGTGTGCGTCGCCGCCTGCCCGTCGGGTTCGATTGTGCAGAACCTTTTTGAGGACGAACAACTGCTCAGCGAAGTCGAAGGTGTGCTCGCCACTTAACCACGCCATGCCCACATGAATCCAATCTCCACCCACTCAAGTGCCGCCACGCCGCCCGCCTGGCAGCCGCGGATTGTCGCGTTTTTCTGCAATTGGTGCACCTATACGGCTGCCGACCTGGCCGGCGTTTCCCGCACACGATATTCCCCCAGCGCCCGCGTGATCCGGTTAATGTGCTCGGGGCGGCTCGACCCGCAACTGGTGCTGGCCGCCTTCGCACGGGGAGCGGATGGCGTCCTGGTTGGAGGTTGCCACCCTGGCGACTGCCATTACCTGGAAGGCAACTACAAGACCTCGCGCCGTTTCCATCTGCTCCGGCGGTTGCTCGCGGATCTTGGCATCGACGAGCAGCGACTCCGGCTCGAATGGATTTCCGCGGCTGAAGGCGAGAAGGTCAAATCGGCGATCGACGACATGACCGAGGACCTGCGCCAGCTTGGCCCGCTGAACCTGCCGGCGAAACATGCTGAATGGGACCAGGAGATGGAGGCGCTGGAGACTGAAGTCAAGGAGGCTGAGCGCCTGGCGGCACAAACGGCCCCACAAACGGGAATTCCGATAACCGAATGCACAAATCCTGAACCCTCCCATGCCTAAACCTAAAGTAGCCTTTTACTGGTGCGCCTCGTGCGGCGGCTGTGAAGAAGCGGTGGTGGACCTTGCCGAGGACATTCTTGGGGTGGTCGAGGCTGTTGACATCGTCTTCTGGCCTTGCGCCATGGACTTCAAGAAAGCCGGCCTTGAGGAGATGCCGGACAAATCCATAACCGCCGCGCTCGTCAATGGCGCGATTCGCACCTCCGAACAGGAGGAGATGGCCCGTCTGCTGCGGCGCAAGAGCCAGTATCTGATTGCCTATGGCGCCTGCGCCCAGCAAGGGGGCATTCCAGGACTGGCTAACCAGTTCTCGCGCGAGCAACTCCTGCGCTACGTGTACGAGGAAGCGCCAACCGTGCTCAACACGGCAGGTCACCGGCCCGCGCCACAATTCCAGGTCGACGGCCACGCGGTCACGCTGCCGGAATTCCGGCACCGGGTGCGTTCACTCGACCAGGTGGTTGAGGTGGACTACTACGTCCCAGGCTGTCCGCCGACACCGAAGATCACCAAGGCGGCCCTCGGCGCGCTGCTCGAAGGCAAGTTGCCTCCCAAAGGGAGTGTGCTCGCTCCCGACATCGCCCTCTGCCAGCAGTGCCCCCTGGTGGACAGCAAACCCCAGGACCTCAGCCTGGCTGAATACAAGCGACCCCATTGGGCCCCCATTGACCCTGAGAAATGCCTGCTCTCCCAGGGGTTCCCTTGCCTGGGACCGGCCACGCGGGGCGGGTGCGAAGCCGTTTGTATTCGAGGACACATGCCCTGCACCGGCTGCTTCGGCCCCACCAGCCGGGTCAAGGATCAGGGCGCCAAGATCCTCAGTTCGCTGGCCTCAACATTGGCGGCCAAAGAGGATGAAGCCATAGTCAAAGGGCTGAACACCATCCCCGACCCGGTGGGCACCTTCTACCGTTACAGCCTGGCGGCCAGCACGCTGCGGGGAAAAGTGGCTTGAGATGGAGAGACGCGGGACACCGAGAAACGGAGAACGACTGATATGAATCGTGTGATTGAAGAGCTTCCGGAAGCAGCCAGTCCTGCACCAGGCAGCACTCCGACCAACCAGCGCCGCCGCCAGGTGACCATCGATCCCATCACGCGCCTGGAGGGGCATGGGAAGATCGACATCTTGCTCAATGAGGACGGCGACGTCGAACGGGCCTTCCTTCAGGTGCCCGAGTTGCGCGGGTTTGAAGTCTTCAGCCTTGGCCGGCCGGCCGAGGACATGCCGCAAATCACCAGCCGGATCTGCGGCGTGTGTCCCACGGCGCATCATATGGCCGCGACCAAGGCGCTGGACGATCTGTATCAGATCCAGCCACCGCCCGCGGCGCGAAAGATTCGCGAACTGGTTTACAACGCCTTCATGTTGGAGGACCACGCCTTGCACGTTTACCTGCTCGGCGGCCCCGATTTCATCGTCGGCCCGGAGGCGCCCAAAGAGCAGCGCAACGTTGTTGGGGTCGTGCAAAAAGTGGGGGTGGAGGTCGGCAAGCGGGTCATCGCCATGCGCCGCCGACTGCGCGAACTGATTGCCTACTTTGGGGGCAAGGTGATCCATCCCGTGTTCGGGCTGCCTGGCGGTGTGTCCAAAGGGCTCAGGCCGGAGGACTTGCCGCCCTTCAAGGAGTTGGCCAAAGACGGCCTCGACTTCGCGCTGTTTACCCTCCAGGTCTTCAAAGACATCGTGCTGCGGAACGCGGACTACGTGAACCTGATTACGTCCGACACCTACACCCACCGCACGTATTACATGGGGTTGGTGGACGCCCAAAACCGGGTTAACTTTTACGATGGTCTCCTGCGGGTCGTCGATCCGGCGGGCAAGGAGTATGCCCGGTTCCCGGCGCAACAATACGCTGATTTCGTGGCCGAACATGTCGAGCCCTGGAGCTATGTGAAATTCTGCTTCCTCAAGCCGGTCGGTTGGCACGGCTTCGAGGAGGCCCCGCGCAGCGGTGTGTACGCGGTGGCGCCGCTGGCCCGCCTGAACGCGGCCGATGGCATGGCCACACCCAGGGCGCAACACGCCTATGAAGAGTACTTCGCCACTCTCGGGGGCCGGCCGGTCCACCACACCCTGGCAAACCATTGGGCACGCGTGATCGAAATGATTGGCGCCGCCGAACGCATGGTGGAGCTGGTCAATGATCCCGAAATCACCAGCCCCGAGCTCCGCGTGATCCCTCGCTCGAAACCTGCGGTCGGCATCGCCGCCGTCGAAGCCCCACGCGGCACTTTGTTCCACCACTATGAAACGGACGACGCCGGCCTCATCCGGAAGGCGAATCTCATCGTGGCGACGCAGAACAACTCCGCGCGCCTGGCCATGAGTGTTGAAAAGGCGGCGCGAGGGCTTGTTCGCAAAGGACAGATTGATGACGGGCTGTTAAACAAAGTCGAGATGGCATTTCGCGCGTACGATCCGTGCTTTGGGTGCGCAACCCATTCACTTCCCGGCCGTCATGCATTGCGCGTAAACATCTATAGTCACCGGCGAGAGCTCCTTCATCAACTGGCACAGGATTGACCTCGCCGGTGTCAGGGCCTCTGATATTGGCCATTTTTCCTTCCTTCCCACAGCGAAATTCCAGCAACGGAGGCAGCAATGAAACGTCTCGTGATGGTCGGTTGGCTGGTTGCCTGTGCGTGCCTGGTCGGGTGTGACGATTCCCCGACGAGGCGGATCTTACTGAAAAAGGAAGCGGAGTGCTTGCAGTGCTATTGCTTCAGCAATGCGCCTGTGGCGAGAGCCGCTCTGTTGGACTGTGCCCGCTATGCCGAGCAATGCCAGGCGGCGGGCGTGGAAGGCATCATCTACGATGAGGTTTTTGCCCGGATCTACGGCCGGCTTTACCGGGTGGAGCGACGCCTCGGCCACACCGCCGAGGCGGAGCGATGCCTTGAGAAATACTCACACTTCCATGCGCTCAACAGCAGTGTCGCCCGGCGGACCGGCCGTCCACACGGGGAAATGGAACGGCTGCTGGATGATAAGTACGACCGGGGCCTGCAAGCCGCCTGGAAAACCCAGTGAAGTGCTCATGCCGCGCGCAGCATACGCCGATTCGATGAGTGACGAGGACTTGAGGTCGATTTTGCAGGAGAACGAGGAGTTGCGCCGGCGGCTTGAACTCTATCGGTGGACTTTGGCCGCAACCCTCTTCGTGATGATTGCTCTCATCGTTGCGCGCTAAGCCTGGCGCGGTGAGCCGGACCAGAGAGGCCCGGCTTGCCGGTGGCGGCAGGCTGGGTGGAGTTGTTCGGAGCGGAGGTTCAACCGGGGACAGTCCTGGCTTGCGCAATGCCGTCGTCCAGGTATGCTGTCAACCATGAGCGAGAGAGAGGTTGACGCCAACGCACATCGGAGAATCTCCAGCCTGGGCCAGAAGGTCCTTGCTGGAGGCGAGCTTACACGGGAAGAGGGGCTTTGGCTGTTCAGCCTCGAAGACTCCGCCGACATCTACGATCTGATGGCCTGGGCCAACCGGGTCCGTGAACACTTCAAGGGCAACAAGGTCCACCTGTGTTCCATTGTGAACATCAAGGCAGGCGGATGCGGCGAAGACTGCAAGTTTTGCGCCCAGTCGGCCTTGTATGACACGAACTCGCCCCGGTATGGGCTCGTGGATTCGGCGGCGGTGATCAAAGCGGCGGAAGAGGCGCGCAAGAATAGCGTGACCGGGCTTGGCATTGTCGCTGCCTGGCGAGGCATCGGCGAGGGCAGGGCATTAGACGAGGTCTGCGACTGCCTTGAGGAGCTAAAGAAGAGCGGCAAAGCCCGGCCGGACGCTTCGCTGGGGATCATCCGGACACAGGCGGTGGCGGACCGGTTGCGGAGCGCCGGGCTGGAATGTTATAACCACAACCTGGAGACCTCCCGGACCTTCTTCCCTAAGATTTGCTCCACGCACACTTATGACGAACGGCTGCAGACAATCAAGTACCTGAAGAAAGCCGGTGTGCAGATCTGTTCGGGCGGAATTCTGGGCATGGGGGAGACGCGCGCCGACCGGTGCGAGCTGGCTTTCGCACTGAAGGAGCTGGATGTGGACTTTGTGCCGGTGAACATTCTGAATCCTGTGGCCGGCACTCCCTTCGCTGACCTGCCGCCTCTGCCCCCGCTGGAGGTGCTCAAGACCATCGCTTGTTTTCGACTCATTTTGCCCACGCAGGAGATCATGATCGCCGGAGGCCGCGTCGTGAATCTGCGCGACCTGCAGTGCATGATCTTTATGGCGGGCGCCAGCGCACTGATGGTCGGGAACTATCTTACCACGGTAAACCAGCCGGTGGAAAAAGACCTTCAAATGCTGAAGGACCTCGGGCTCGACCCGCGATGGGAGGGACATGCCCGCCGCCCGGAACTCGACACTGCGAGCCGCCCTGCCCGCGAGGAGGTCGACCTCGCTGCAGTGAATTCCTAGCCAAAGATGTTTGGAATTTTCGGGACCACCAACGTCGAAGTCCGAAGTCCGAAGTGCGAAGTCCGAAGTCCGAAGTCCGAAGTGCGAAGTCCGAAGTGCGGACGAAACTCGACAAGACCACAGGGCGAATCGAACCTGAGCGCAGAAAGCGAGAGATCTCTTGCACAGTTTCGGCAATGTAGGGTCTAACTGCGCTGGCTCATCGCCGGGCGTTATGGCAGCTTAAGCGGGTGGGGTGAGCAGAGCTTTGAATCCAACGCAGGCAGAGAGCACCACCCTGCCGGAGTTGCGGCGCCTTGGGCGCAACTGCCATGGGTATCGCGGTGAAACGATCGATATTGACGCCGTTCTTGCCGAATGCGTCTCGCTGGCGCGCAGCTCGGGTTGGGAGGTGGAGCAACTGGATCCCGACGGCAAACTCAATCTGCCGGCTTTTCATCGTCGCGGCACTGCTCCGCCGGGGATGAGGATCTACGTTTCCGCCGGGATTCACGGAGACGAGCCTGCGGGTCCCCTGGCGGTGCGACAGATGTTTCTCGCCAACTCATGGCCCGGCAACGTCGACTTCTGGGTCTGTCCGTGTCTCAATCCGACGGGGTTTGCCGTGAACCAACGCGAGAACAGTATCGGCGCGGACTTAAACCGGGAATACCGGCGACCACAGGCCCGGGAAATCATCGCGCATATCGCGTGGTTGGAGCGTCAGCCTTGTTTTGATCTTTGCCTTTGCCTGCATGAGGACTGGGAAAGCAAAGGGTTTTACCTGTATGAGTTGAATCCTGACGGCCTTCCATCGTTGGCCGACGCCATTATCTCAAAGGTGGACAAAGTATGTCCTCGTGATGACTCGGAGATCATCGATGGCCGGAAGGCCTGCGGCGGAATCATACGGCCGGACGCGGACCCGAGACTGCGGCGTGATTGGCCCGAAGCTTTCTTCCTGCTGATGCACAAAACGCGGCTTTCCTATACCCTTGAGGCGCCTTCGGATTTTTCTTTGTCCGTCCGGGTCGACGCGCTTGCGACTGCCACCACGGCGGCCGTTGATGCGGCGGTGGCGAGCCCAACAAGTTTTTTGAGCCGGTCCGGACGTTTGCCCAAGTGACTGGGCCCCGGGCAATCGAAGGCAAGAAGGCCGGGCGAATAAAGACCCGGAGCGCTGTGGCTACTCCAGCCCTGCAACGTTGACCGGGCGCTCCTGGCGCCGGTTGTTCAAGGTAATCGCGTGGGCCATGCTGTTGACGCTCTGCAGGATCTCGCGCGCGGCCGTCGGATCCGAAATCTTCAAGCCGAAGCTCTTGTCCAGCGCCACTACGAGTTGAAGCGCATCCACGGAATCCAGCCCCAGGCCACCCGGGCCAAACAGCGGGGTGTCGTCACCGATTTCCGGGGCGGTCACCTGCAGCATCAGGTTTTCCACCATCATCGCTTTGATTTGCTCTTTCAGGCTATTCGAGTCTTCCATGTCTGCCTTCGATTCTTGCTTGCACAGACTGCGAATTACTCCTCGACCGAACAAGCCCGAAAAGCAAGCAGGCTTCATGCCTTAACGCCTAACGCGGCAAAATCGCGCGGCAATTGCCTGCTGGTTGCAGCCGACGACGCTGACGACAGCGGAGGGATGCTCCCCTGAAGCCAACGAATCCAAGGCAGCTACCGTCTGCCACGCCGCTGCAGCACTGAAGCCCTCCCCCAGGATTCGCTTTGGCGAGATGCGCGGACCGTCCCAATTGTCCCAGGCTTCCGCTTCAGCCGAATCGGCATCCGCCACCCCGATCGTTCCGTCAAAGAGCGGTTCGCCCGGGGAAGCTGGACCGAGCTGTTCGCGGGCCTTTCGCGCGGCCATTTCTCGAGGGGTCGTCCTGGTGAACAGGTGCGCGTCGGTCACGCATCTCAGTTCCACAGTCGCCTCGCCCATGGCGGACAGGTATACCGCGCCTGCCCCGTCCGCCAGGACCGCTCTGCGTTCGAACAGGTTGAGCGCGGCGGCAATGAGCCAGTCGATTTCCTCGGCGCTGACCACCAGGCAGCGGTCAACCTGGCCCTCGTGCAACCACAAGGCTGCCGTTGCAAGTCCCTGCAGGAAGACACCAGGGTCGCCCATCAGGGTGTAGCATTTTGAGCGGGTGCCAAGAAGTGCTGAGAGGTGGCTCGCGGGCGCGTTGAACACGGTTTCAGGGAAGAGCAAGGGGCTGGCCGTGGCCGGTTCCTGGAGGACCTCAGCATAAAAGCGCCTCGAGTAATTCACACAACCGCACATCACGCCGAATACAATTCCCAGGCGAAGTTCCCCCGCGCGTATGGCCGAGAGGTCGCTTCCCACAGCCTCCAGAGCGGCGGCGACCGCGTATTGGGAGATGGGGCTGGTCCGGCGAAGGCGCGGGTGGGCCATGAACTCGGGCCGGGTCGCGGGCGGGGGAGTCGGCCGCACCCGCAACGGAGCGTCCGAACCCGGATACGAGAGGTCGCGGGCCGGAATGGGATTCCCCGCGCTGAGGGCGCTTCTCAAAGCGGGAACGCCCCAACCGGCTGGTGAAACGGCTCCGAAGCCCTGCACCTGGATCATGGCCACCTCCGGAAAAGCAGGCTGGCGTTGGCCCCGCCGAACCCAAAAGAGTTGCTGAGAGCATATTCGAATTCCCGGTCCTGAGCGGTCCTGACGATCGGGAACCGGCAGACTGGATCCGGGGCTCTAAGATTGGCGTTTGGCGGGAGCCACTGACCATTCAGCGCCATCAGGCAGGCAACGGCCTCCACCGCCCCGGCGGCGCCCAGGAGATGTCCGATGGCTCCTTTGGTTGAACTGACGTTCACCCTGGCCGCATGATCTCCGGCCCATGCATTGATGGCCGCTGCTTCCGCGCTGTCGTTGAGGGGCGTTCCCGTCCCATGTGCGTTGATGTAGCCGACGCGGCTTGGGCACACGCCGGCGGTTTGGCAGGCCGCCTGCATGCTTGAAAGCGCGGCGGAACCCTCCGGGTGCGGCTGCGTCAGGTGGTGCACATCAGTGGCGCTGCCATAGCCGGCCAACTCGCCAAGAATGCGCGCGCCTCGCGCCCGGGCATGGTCCAGGGTTTCCAGAGCGAGAATGCCCGCGCCTTCGCCGATAGCCAGTCCATCGCGTTGGGCATCGAAGGGACGGCAGACGGTGGGGGAGAGTGCCTGGAGCGAGTCGAAACCGGCGAACACCAGTTGACAAAGAGCTTCGTACCCGCCCGTCAGCACGCGTTCGGCGCGCCCGGCACGGAGGACCTGCCATGCATGACCAATCGCGTTTGCACCTGAAGCGCAGGCGTTGGCAATGATCGTGATGGGGCCCCCAAGGGAAAACGCCTCCACCGCATCCAGCGCCTGTCGTTGGGCCTGGTAGTGGATCACGCGTGTGGGTTGTCCGCGGGTGGAATGGGGTCTCTGGATGATCTGGCGGTAAAAGGCTTCCCCCAGGCTCATGCCGCCGCTGGTTGTTCCCAGGATCAACGGCACGTTATGCGGAGCACTCCACTGGCATTGTTCCAGGGCTTCACGGGCCGCCAGCAGGAGAAGCTTGCCAGCCCGATCCATTCGCCGGGCCTGGCTGCGGGTCAGGTTTGTTTTCGGCATCGGATCCGGCAAACGGACTTCACCCGCCACTTTCACGCGCTGACGCGTCACGTCAAACAGGGTTACCGGACCAATCGCTGTCTGGCCGGCGCGGAATCCTTCCGCGTTGGCAGCCCAGCCGGTGCCCAGGCTGGTGATGATGCCTGCGCCGGTGATTACGACCCGGCGCGGCGGGTTGATTTGGGGCAAACTGTCAAAAAGCATCCGCTGCTGCCGCAGAATCTAGCCAAAAATGTTGGGAATCTGCGAGACCACCAACGGTGAAGTCCGAAGTGCAGGGCGAAACTCGACAAGACGACCAGGCGAATCCGATCCGAGCCTGGAAAAGTGAGAGATCTTCTTCACGATTTCCGCAGAGTAGAGTGCTATCAGTTCCAAGTCAAAGGCCATCCTGGGACATCCTGGGAGCCCTGGGAGCCTGGAGCTTGAAGGTCGATACCATTTCCGGTCGGGATCGGTGCTGCCGTGGCCCGGGCCCGGGCAATTCAGCAAATCTTTCGTGGTTCAGAATAGGATCGCCAAGGCAGGTCGCCGAGGTGAGGCGGCCGTTTTTGTGGCCGGCCGGACGGATCGGCGAAAGGTCCCGATCTCCATCGATCCGAACTGAGAATCGGCGCCGGCAATTTGCGCGCACGTGGGCATATGGTAGAATCGGCGGTATAGCCCAGATGAACATAACCGTGGCCTCCGCTGCGGACGCAGTGCGTTCAGACACCGGAAACGCAGCGCCCCGCCGCTTGTTCGGAGGTGCCGGCAGTGACCGAGACGCGTGATGCCAGCCGAGCCTGTCAACTCAGCGGAGAACGACCGGCTGTTTCTGAATGGGGTTGATGCCCTTACCGGCAAACCGCTGTACGACCCGGAATCGCTTGATCGTGTGGTTGCGTTGGCCGTCGCGGAGTTTGAACGCACTTCGCGGGCTGAGCGAGACCTAACGAGGAGCCTGAGCGAAAAGAAAGGCCAGGATCATTTCGGGATGGATGTCGACAATCTTGCGGAACCCGCGGCGGCTCGCTGGGGGGTCATCCTTCCGGCAGGCGCCGGGGCAACTCTGCGCGAGGCGTTAAAGCCCTTGATCCGCCATCGGGCAAAGCAACTGGGAATCGAACCCGGTGAAGTGCCGGTCTTCGAGGTGGAACCGGACCTGCAGGCCGTTGATTTCCTTCGGCGGAACGGCGTGGAGCGCGGTCTGGGCGTTGTAGCGAAGGTGCCGTACTACCTGCTGATTGCCGGCGATCCGGAGAGCATACCGTTCCGGTTCCAGATGGAGCTAAACACTGAGTATGCGACGGGACGCGTGAGTTTTGATTCGGTGGAAGGGTACGCGGCGTATGCGGAGCGATTGGTTTTGTACGAGGAAGCCGGCGCAATCCCGAACCGGCGGGAGGCGGTCTTCTGGGCCCCGCGGAGAGATCTGGATCCCGCGACCTCCAAGAGCGCTCCGCGCTTGGTTAAGCCGCTCTTCGATGGCCTCGGCCCCAAACCAGGCTTTTCGAAGCGGCTGTTTTACGGCCAGGGTGGATCGGATGACATGGCGCCGGCGTCCAAGGCAAATCTGCATGAACTTTTCGCTGGACCGGAACCGCCGGCTTTGCTGTTCACGGCCAGCCATGGCATGGGGTTCAGGACTCCCCACGAGCGCCAGTTCCAAGAGCAGGGCGCTTTGCTGTCGCAGGAATACGAGTGGGGCGAGCCGGTGGAACGCGATCACTGGTATGGCGCGGAGGACCTGCTCAACTCGGAAGGTGACGTGACCGGACTTATTCACGTGGCTTTTGCCTGTTTCAGCGCCGGCACACCGCGCCACGACGACTACGCACCTCCTGACAAATCGGCTCCAGTCATTGCCGGGAGGGCGTTTGTCGCCGCCTTGCCGCAGCAAATGCTGGCCCGCGGCGCGCTTGCCTTTGTCGGCCACGTTGATCGAGCCTGGGGTTACTCCTTTATCGGCGCGCCCTCCGCACAGCAGGCTGACGGCATCACTCCACGCGAAGCGTTTCAGCGGGCGCTGGCGCGGATCCTGCGCGGCGGCACCGTGGCGCATGCGATGCGCGATGAGTACGACCGGGGGGTGCACCTCTCCAGCAGTCTGCTCGAGACCATCAGTGAGATGCGGCGCAACATCCCAGTCGCTCCCGCGACACTGGCACGACTTTGGACCGAGCGGAATGACGCCCGGGCCTATGTCGTGGTAGGGGACCCGGCGGCGCGATTGCGGGTGGACGTCCTTGGA
>Ga0073934_10008016_pt1 | contig 14336 bp, 16 predicted proteins | sample LarsenN4metaG_FD_76834 | JGI IMG/M metagenome (GOLD analysis project Ga0073934, IMG submission 76834) | Hot spring sediment bacterial and archeal communities from British Columbia, Canada, to study Microbial Dark Matter (Phase II) - Larsen... ...
CACCTTCGGCTCGTTCCACTCGCAGGAACTCGAGTCCGCCTATCTCTCCTTCCCCGGCCTGAAGGCCCTCTACCCCTCGACCCCGCAGGACGCCTTCAACGCCCTCCTCGCGGCCTACGAGGACGACAACCCCGTCATCCTCTTCGAGCACAAGGGCCTCTACCGTCGCGGCAAACACCCGGTGAAATTCGACCCGAATTACCGCGCGGTCTGGCAGCCGCGACAGGTGCGCAGCGGCGACTTCGCCACTCTCGTCACCTACGGCGAGATGGTCCTGCACTGCACCGAGGCCTGCACCTACTTCGAAGAGGAATATGAGACCAAGTTCGATCTCTTCGACCTCCGCGCGCTCTCACCCCTCAAGCTCGACGCCATCGAGGCCTCGCTCGCCCGCACCGGCCGCCTCGTCGTCGTGCACGAGGGCCGTCGCACCCACGGCTTTGGCGCCGAGCTCGTCTCCCGCTTGACCGAGAAGCACTTTGGCAAACTCAAGGCCGCCCCGCTCCGCATCGCCGCCCTCGACCTCCCCGTGCCCTTCGCCCCCGAGCTCGAGGCCGTCTACCGACCCGGCAAGGACAAGATCGTCGACGCCATCGCGGCGTGGATGGGATGAATCCCAGCTGCGGTCGCAACCGGCACCCCGGAATACATTGGACTACACCACTGCCATCGTCGTTATCGTCTCGGCGGTTTTCTACTATCGCGCCGGCGTCCACGAAAGAAGCTGGGCGTGGCTGTGGACGGTGCTCTCCATCGCGGTCTCAATGGCCGTGATGTTCGGGCTGCACGGAGGCGCATTGGCGATACTGGGCGGTCAACTGGCCCTCTTCATCGGAATCACCGCATTTCGCGTCTGGCGCACACCGTCGTCCCGTCCGCCACCGGGTGACGATAACCCTTCGGGTTAAGGTAGCCTAGTTTCTGATTGGCGAGGGCGGTCTCACCCCGCAACCTCCGTCGCGTGGCGAAGCCCAAAACCGCAGTCCACAAATTCAAGTCCGCATCCAAGCGCCGACTGCCGTGGGGCAACATCCGGCTGTTCGCCATGGACGTAGACGGCGTGCTCACCAACGGCACGGTCGAGATCCACTCCGATGGCTCCGAGTCGAAGAGTTTTTCCATTCTCGACGGCATGGGCCTCGTCCGCCTGCGCAAACATGGCGTCGCCACCGCCTGGATTTCCGGCCGCCCCTCCGGCGCCACCAGCGCACGCGCCAAGGAACTGCAGATCCCCCACGTCATCCAAGGCCGCACCGACAAGCTCATGGCCTTGCAGCAGCTAGCCGCCGAACTGGGCCTCAAGGCCGAGCAGATCTGCTACATGGGCGACGACGACATCGACGCGCCCGCCATCGCCTGGGCCGGCATCGGCGTGGCTCCGGCCGACGCCATGCCCGCCGCGCTCAGGGCCGCGCGCTATGTCCCCATCCGTTCCGCCGGTCGCGGCGCCGTCCGCGAAGTTTGCGAACAAATCCTCGCCGCCCGCGTCCCATCGTCGTGAACATGACCGCGCGCGCGTTCCTCCTCCTCTGCCTCCTCGCTGCCGCCGCCGGAGCCGCCACCAAGCTCTCCGACCAGCCCGTGCTCAACTTCCGTCTGCCCACCTTCACCCCCGAGGGCTACCGCGACTGGCTCTTCCGCGGCAGCGAAGCCCGTTACCTTGACGCCAACAACATCGAGGTGAAGGAAATGACCATCACTGTCTTCTCCGGCACCGCCGACAACCGCGTCGAGACCCAGATTCTCAGCCCCGGCGCGCGGCTCGCACCGCAGGACCAGATCGCCAAAGGAGAAAGTCCCATCCGCGTCATCAGCGACCGTCTGGAGGTCAGCGGCGAAAATTGGAGCTACCACCATCGCGAGAAGAAGATTCGCCTTGGGAAAAACGTCCGCACAGTCATCCAGGCGGAAATCAGCAATTTCCTGCAATGATGCTCCGCCGTCTTCTCCAAATCCTCCTCGCGCTCGCCGGCGCGGCCACGTTGGCGGCCCAGAACGCCGAGCCCGTGCCGACCACCATTGAGGCGCAAAGCGCTGAGATGGTCACCGTCGGCAACCTGACGACCATAGTTTATGAGGGGAAAGTCCGCGTGAAGGGCACCAACCTCAGCCTCGCCTGCGATTACCTGAAAATCGAGCTGACCAACGCCGGTGCCGCCGGCTCCACCATCGGCAAGCTCGACAAGTTCCGGTCCTTGTTGGCCACAGGGAACGTGATCATCGTGCAAGGCGAACGTGAGGCTGCGTGCGGCCGCGCCGTGATCCTGCCCGATGAGGACAAGATCGTGCTCACCGACAGCCCCGTGGTGGTCGATCACGGGTCGCAAACCCGCACCGAGGCCGAGGAATTCACCATGCATCGTGGCGAACGCAAGGTCACGGCGAAGAACATCCGCAGCGTCGGTCCCGCGCTGAAGGATCTCGGCTTCGACAAGGACAAGCTGCTCAAGCCCGACGAGAAGCCCGCCGTGCCGGCGGAGACGCCCAAGTCCAACTGAGCATGTCCGCCGCCGCCGAGATTCGCACTGAGGGCCTCGTCAAGACCTACGGCCAGCGCAACGTCGTCAACGGCGTCAACGTCCGCATCGGCGCCGGCGAGGTCGTCGGCCTGCTCGGCCCCAACGGCGCGGGCAAGACCACCACGTTCTACATGATCGTCGGCCTCGTGCCCGCCACGGCCGGCCGCGTCCTCATCAACGGGCAGGACGCCACCCACCTCCGCATGCACCGCCGCGCCCGCCTCGGCGTCGGCTACCTGCCGCAGGAGCCCTCCATCTTCCGCAAGCTCACCGTCGCCGAGAACGTGCTCGCCATCGTCGAGACCCTGCGCGGCGTCTCCGCCGCCGACCGCACCGCGCTCGTCCGGCATCACCTCGACGAACTGAGCATCGGCCACCTCGCCGACCAGAAGGCCTACACGCTTTCCGGCGGCGAGCGCCGCCGCCTCGAGATCGCCCGCGCCCTCGTCACCCGCCCGCAGTTCCTGCTCATGGACGAACCCTTCGCCGGCGTGGACCCCAAGTCCGTCGCCGAGGTGCAGAACATCGTGCGCGACCTCAAGCGCCGCGGCATCAGCGTCCTCATCACCGACCACAACGTCCGCGAGACCCTCCGCATCGTCGACCGCGCCTACATCATCCACCAGGGCAAGGTCATGACCGAGGGCACCGGCGACTTCCTCATCAACGACCCCCAGGCCCGCGAGCTCTACCTCGGCAAGGACTTCAACATGTGAATTGTGGGCAGCGAGCGTGCTCGCGCCCAAGCATTGCCCGCAATCAGCGCCTTGCCTCCCATGCCAATAGCTGAAAGCTGATCGCCGATCGCCCCCTTCCCCATGCCCACCAAGGCCATCCAAGGCATCACCGTTGATCATTTCTACCGCACCTACCGCGAGAAGCTGCAGATGGAGCTGCTCGTCGGCGGCGACGGCCTGCACCGCCTCATCAAGGAGGGCTCCATCAACCGGCCGGCCCTCGCGCTCACGGGCTTCTTCAAGTATTTCGCGAACAAACGCATCCAGGTGCTCGGCGCCGCCGAGATGACCTACCTCAAGACCCTCCCGCAGCGCCAGCAGATCGAGATCTTCCAGGAGATGGTGAAGCGCGGCATCCCCTGCCTCGTCCTCACCCGCAACTACCAGGCCACGCACCCGCTGCTCGCCGTCGCGCAGGAGATGAAACTGCCCATCTTCCGCACGCCGATGATCACGATGAACTTCGTGAACGCCGCCACGCTGTGCATCGACAACGAGTTCGCACCCTCCGGCACCGAGCACGCCACCACCCTCGACGTCAAGGGCATCGGCGTCATGATCCGCGGCGACAGCGGCATCGGCAAGTCCGAGTGCGCCCTCGCCCTCATCGAGCGCGGCTACTCCCTCGTCGCCGACGACCTCACCTGCATCACCCTCCGCGACGAGCGCGAACTCATGGCCAGCTCGCGCGAGCTCAACCGCGGCTACATGGAGTGCCGCGGCATCGGCATCATCAACATCGCCGACATGTTCGGCGTGAAGAGCCTCCGCCTCGAGAAGCGCATCGACCTCGTCGTCACGCTCAAGGAGTGGACGCCCGAGGTGGTCGAGGAGCGCACCGGCCTCGAGGAGAACTTCTACGAGATCCTCGGCATCAAGGTGCCGCACATCGAGTTCTATGTCCGCCCCGGCCGCGACATCGCCCGCCTCATCGAGGTCGCCGCCCTCGTCAACGCCCTCAAGCAGATGGGCCACGACCCCGCCAAGGAGTTCAACGACCGCCTCATCGAGCACATGAACCGGCAACAGGCCGAAAAGGCCGCGGTCCAGCACAAGCTGTCCAGCAAGGCCCCCTTCCAGACCATCGCCGACGACGACTCCATGCCCGCCAACCCGTCGTGACGTGACGCGCAACTCGTTATCAACCTGCCCGCCACCGTGTCATTCTGAGCGTAGCGAAGAATCCATTGGCGATGCACATGCAGCTGGATTCTTCGCTTCGCTCAGAATGACAATCTAAGACATTAGTCCACTTCCCCAGCCTTTCAGTCCTCCAGCCCTTTCTCTCATGCCCCGCGCCGACTCCCGCCGTCCCGACCAGCTCCGTCCCGTCACCCTTGAGGCCGACATCGCCCCCTACGCCTCCGGTTCGGTGCTCATCGGCTTCGGCGCCACCCGGGTCATCTGCGCCGCCACCATCGAGCCCAAGGTTCCCTCGTGGATGAAGCAGCAGGGCGTCAAGGGCGGCTGGCTGACCGCCGAGTATTCGATGCTGCCCTACAGCACCCTCGATCGGAAGCCGCGCGACATCTCCAAGGGCAAGCTCGACGGCCGCACCGTCGAGATCCAGCGCCTCATCGGTCGCTCGCTCCGCGCCGTGCTCGACCTGGAGAAACTCGGCGAAAACACCCTCTGGGTCGATTGCGACGTGCTCCAGGCCGACGGCGGCACGCGCACCGCCTCCATCACCGGCGCCTACCTCGCCGCCCGCCTCGCCATCCAGAAGCTGCTCGACGCGAAGAAAATCACGGAGAGCCCGCTCACCGATTCCGTCGCCGCCGTCAGCGTCGGCCTCCTCGGCGGCGAGGCCCTGCTCGACCTGAACTACCTCGAGGACAAGGACGCCGAGGTCGACGCCAACGTCGTCATGACCGGCCGCGGCAACTTCGTCGAAGTGCAGGGCTCGGGCGAGGAAGCCACCTTCTCGCAGGAGCAGCTCGACCGGCTCCTCGTCCTCGCCAAGCGCGGCCTCACGGAGCTGACGTCCATCCAGTCCGACTTCCTCGCGAAACAGGGCGTGGCATCGTAAGGGGTATCCTCAAAACGTCATTGCGAGAAGTCCCGCCCAAGGACGGGACGACGAAGCAATCCAGCAGAATATCTGGCTCGCCACGGCCCGCGCTGCGGGCCTCGCGATGACATGCCATCTAGAAATAGCCCTTACCCCGCCGCCTTCGCGTCGCGCGCGGCCGACTCCTGCTTGAGGGCGGCGAAGTTGCCCTCTTCGCAGTGGCGCACGAAGCCCTCCGTCACGCTCTTCAGGTCCTCCCAGCGGCGGCGGATGGCCTTGGCCTCTTCCTTCGAGATCTGGTTGTCCGCCGCGGCCACGGCGATGACGCCCAGCATGTCGGCGAATTCCTGCACGATGTTGTTGGTCGAGGGGATGAGGTTGATGTCGTGCGGCTTGTTCTTCGGGTTGTTGATGAAAAAGCCTCCGGCCCGCTCGCAGACCCATTGCGCGATGCGCGTGTCGCCGGTGATGCGCAGCAGCTGCTCGATGCGGTCGAGCGGGTTGTTGGCGCCGCTGCCGGTCTCGTCGGCGGGCGGCTCCGCCCACTTGTAGATGAGCGACAGCGACAGGTTCATGTCGGCCGCAATCTGCTTCGCGCTGGTCTTCTTCAAAACCTCCTTCAGCAGCTCATGGGAATGCATGGGTGGGGATGCTGATACCGGTGGCCCGAAAGGCAACCCTGCCGTGTGCAACGGTCCTCGGACGGGATGACGGTGATTTTTTCGTGTCTTTTGCGCCGCTTTGTGGCTGAACTCACGCCTCCCTTTCCCGCATGAACATTCACGAGTATCAGGCCAAGGCCCTGTTTGAGAAATTCGGCGTCGCCGTCCCCAAGGGCGTCGCCGCGCGCTCCCCCGCCGAGTTCGAGTCGGCCCTCGCCACGCTCGACCACGGGCCCTTCATCGTGAAGTCCCAGATCCACGCCGGCGGCCGCGGCAAGGGCACGTTCACCGACGGCTTCAAGGGCGGCGTCAAGTTCGCCAAGACCAAGGCCGAGGCCCTCGACTTCGCCAACCGGATGTATGGCAACACCCTCGTGACCGCCCAGACCGGCCCCGCCGGCCGCAAGGTCCAGACCATCTACTTCACCAAGGCCGCCGACATCACCAAGGAATACTACCTCGCCATCCTCCTCGACCGCAATACCTCGCGCCCCGTCATCGTCGCCTCCACCGAGGGCGGCGTGGAGATCGAGAAGGTCGCGCACGACACCCCCGAGAAGATCTTCAAGATCTTTGTCGATCCCGCCGTCGGCCTGCAGGGCTATCAGGCCCGCCAGCTCGCCTTCCAGCTCGGCCTGAGCGGCGACTTCTTCAAGAACGCCGTCAAGCTCATCACCGGCCTCTACCGCATGTTCTGGGAAACGGACGCCGCCATGGTCGAGGTCAACCCCCTCATCACCACGGCCGACGGCGGCGTCCTCGCCCTCGACGCCAAAGTCTCCTTCGACGACAACGCCCTCTTCCGCCGCCCCGAGATCGGCGCCCTCCGCGACCTCAACGAGGAGGACCCCAAGGAGATCGAGGCCTCGAAATACTCCCTCAGCTACATCGCCCTCGACGGCAACATCGCCTGCCTCGTCAACGGCGCCGGCCTCGCCATGAGCACGATGGACATCATCAAGCACTTCGGCGGCAGCCCGGCCAACTTCCTCGACGTCGGCGGCGGCGCCTCCAAGGACCAGGTGCAGGCCGCCTTCCGCATTATCCTCACCGACCCCAACGTGAAGGGCATCCTCGTGAACATCTTCGGCGGCATCATGGACTGCAACACCATCGCCACCGGCGTGGTCGCCGCCGCCCGCGAACTCGGCCTCAAGATCCCCCTCGTCGTCCGCCTCGAGGGCAACAACGTCGCCGCCGGCAAGAAGACCCTCGCCGAGTCCGGCCTCAAGATCGAGTCCGCCGACTCCATGGCCGACGCCGCCCAGAAGATCGTCAAGCTCGTCGCCTGACGCCCCGCTCACTGCTCACCGCTTACTTTCACTCTCATGGCCATCATCGTCACCGAAAAGACCAAGGTTCTCGTCCAGGGCATCACCGGCGAGTTCGGCGGCCGCCACACCAAACTCTCGCTCGACTACGGCTCGCAGATCGTCGCCGGCGTCACCCCCGGCAAGGGCGGCCAGTTCTTCGAGCACGGCGCCCACAAGGTCCCCATCTTCAACACCGTGGCCGACGCCGTCGCCGCCACCGGCGCCACCGCCTCCGCCGTCTTCGTGCCCCCGCCCTTCGCCGCCGACGCCATCCTCGAGGGTGTCGATGCCGGCCTCGACCTCTGCGTCGCCATCACCGAGGGCATCCCGATCCGCGACATGATCCAGGTGAAGCGCGCCATGCAGGGCAGGAAGACGCGCCTCATCGGCCCCAACTGCCCCGGCATCGTCACCCCCGGCTCCGGCAAGGACTCCTCCGGCGGCTGCCGCATCGGCATCGCCCCCGGCTACATCCACAAGAAGGGCCACGTCGGCGTCGTCTCCCGCTCCGGCACCCTTACCTATGAGGCCGTCTGGCAGCTCACCGTCAAGGGCCTCGGCCAGACCACCTGCGTCGGCATCGGCGGCGACCCCGTCAACGGCACCTCGCATCTCGACGTGATGAAAATGTTCAACGATGACCCGGAGACCTGGGGCATCATCATGATCGGCGAGATCGGCGGCAGCGCCGAGGTCGAGGCCGCGCGCTGGATCAAGGCGAACTGCAAAAAGCCCGTCGCCGGCTTCATCGCTGGGGCCACCGCCCCGGCCGGCCGCCGCATGGGCCACGCCGGCGCCGTCGTCGGCGGCGCCGAGGACACTGCCGCCGCCAAGATCGCCATCTTCAAGGAATGCGGCATCGAATGCGCCGTCACGCCCTCCGACATGGCCGACGCCCTCGAACGCGCTGCCAAGCGCCTCCGCGCCAAGCTGGCGTAATGTAAGCAATTGTTACATAACATTACCGGTTTAGGCTTATTGAGAACCGGTATAATATTGCCCTGCTCTCATGATCACACTCCTAGGAATTTCTCGTCGGCCCTTTTTCACGGTATTAATCCTGTCTGCCCTTACGGGCTTTGCGAATGACAAGCCGGACACTACGGAGCAACCGACCCACAACGAAGAGTTAGTCATAATTTTCCAAGAAGATCAGGCTGATCGCCAACCGAAGGATGGTCAGATGATGGAGGGCTCTGTTATGCGTGTGCGCGACACGAAGCGCCAAACAAGAGTCATGGAAATCTACCAAGCCGATGAGCTCAAAACTGGACAGGACTACTTCTACGCCGCATATGTCATGCAACATGGTGGTTCCACTGAATCCTACCTACTCGCTCATGAATTTTCGTTGGCGTCCCTTGCCTTGGGATACACGCGTGCGAGATGGATTGCCGCCGCTAGCTACGATCGACTACTTAAGTCAATTGGACGTCCACAGCGCTTCGGAACACAATATTCAACTCTAGGCGGAGCCGGTATGAGCCTATACCAAACCGATGATGGCGTGCGGGACTCCTTGCGCACAGTTTTGAAGGTTCCGTCCCTTGATTCCGCCAGGGCCCGCGAAACCGATTTTGCGAAACGATTTCCCCCTTCGACCAAACCAATATTCAGTTTGGCTACGTTTGCCCCGGATCGGCCACCACCAGCAGAATTTGATGTCTTGGATCTAAAGTCCGGTGACATTGCTCCGGAACCTCTAAACCAGCCGCAGCCGGAATATCCTGGTTCCCTGCTTCCAAGAAACCTCGCAGGTTCGGCTTTCGTGAATGCCGTAATCGAACGCGACGGAACCGCCTCCAATATCAAGATCGCATTATCTTCACATGAAGCCTTCGGCGCCGCCGCCGAGACGGCGTTCCGCCAGTGGACATTCAAGCCTGGTGTGAAGCAGGGACGACCTGCACGTGTCATTGTCATGGTCCAATTCAACTTCGCCCCACCCACCGCGAAATAGAATTAGCCGATTAGGGGCAGGCTGCGGAAACGGATGTTGGCAGGCGCTCAAGACGTCACGACAATTGACACGCCAGACCGTGACCAACCGATGGTTGACCGATGACGGCATCTGCGTAATTTCATGCCATGACTCTCGCCCAATTCCCCGAGCTCACCAAGCTGTCGAAACGCCAGCGGATGAAGCTGGCGGAGGAGCTGTGGTTCTCGGGCGTGGATGACAGCCTGCCGGTTCATCCGACACACAAGAAAGTCCTCGACGAACGCTGGATCGCCTACAAGGCCGGCAAGACCAAGCGCATCACGCTGCCCGAACTGGAGCGCCGCCTCGCCCGGTCGTGAAAAGCCAGCCGGTGGAGTTCTTGGAGCAGGTCGAGCACGACCTGCGCTATGCCCGGGATTTCTACGAGACGAGCAGAAGTGGTCAGGCTGCGGATGTTGATGTAGCAATTGGCCGCCTCACCGCGCCGCCACGATCGACAGGTTCACCCGGCAACCGAGCGCGGCAGCTGTGCGGGACAGCGTGGTGAGGGTGATCGACGTGTTCTCGTCATCGAGCACGCGGTTCACCGCCGCGCGGCTGGTGCCGAGTTTCTCCGCCAAGGCGGACACGGTGACGCCCTTGCGCTCCATCTGCTTCGCCAAGGCGGCGGCGATCACCTTCTTGAGGGCGGCCGCCTCGGCTTCCTCGTAAAGGCCCTCCTCGCGGAGAAATTCCGTGAAGTCACTTCCGTGGTGGATGTTTTTGTTGGTGCTCATAGTCGCGTTTCCTTTGGCGGGCCAAGGCCAGTTCCTGCGCTGGCGCGGCCCGGGTCTTTTTGATGAATCCGTGGAGCAGGATGATGGTTTCGTCGTGGGTGAAAAAGAGGGTGCGGGCGATGCGGTTGCGCAGCCGCGTGCGGACCTCCCACAGGCCTTCGCCCAGGGAATCCACCAGCGGCAGACCCAGCGGCCAGCCGAACTGCACCGCCAGAATGTCCGCACCGATCTGCTTCCGTTCGCCTTCGGGCAGGCCCTTGAGCCATTCCCGGACCGGTTCATTGCCGGCGGCCGTGCGGAAGAAAACGCACGGAAGCGGACGCGGTTTGGACATGGGCCATAGCGTATCAATAATGATACGGTGTCAAGCCACCCCTGCACTGATTAGCCCTTTAGGCCGAGTGACGCGCGCTTGCGGTCGGACCGCGGCGCGGCAAGCTCCTCGCCGCCCCGCATGAGCCGAATCTGGGACATCTCCCCGCCCCTCCGCGCCGACAGCCCCGTCTTCCCCGGCGACACGCCCTACTCGCAGCGCTGGCACGCGCAGTTCGGCGAGAAATGCCCGGTCAACGTCGCGACCCTCACCTTCACGGCGCACCTCGGCGCCCATGCCGACGCCCCGCTGCACTACTCTGCCGACGGCGCCACGGCCGGCGCACTCGATCTGACGCCTTACCTCGGTCCCTGCCGCGTCATCCACGCCATCGGCTGTGGCCCGCTCATCCGCTGGGAGCATCTCGCCGGCTTCACGAAAAGCCTCCCGCCGCGCGTCCTCGTCCGCACCTGTGAGCGCGCACCCGTCGACCGCTGGGACCCTGGTTTCACGGCCTTCGCACCCGAGACCCTCGAGAAACTAGCCGATCTCGGCGTGAAGCTCGTCGGCCTCGATACCGCCAGCATCGACCCGGCCACGAGCAAGACCCTCGACAGCCACCGCGTCGCCCTCCGCCGCGACCTCCGCATCCTCGAGAACCTCGTCCTCGATGCCGTGCCCGCCGGCGACTACGAACTCATCGCCCTGCCGCTCAAGCTCATGACCGCCGACGCCAGCCCCGTCCGCGCCGTGCTGCGCTCGTTGACCTGATCGAATAACCGCGAATCCACACGAATTGACACCAATGCCCGAAGAAACCTCCGAGTTGTTGGAAATTCGTGTCTATTCGTGTCCATTCGTGGTTTGTCTTTCCGTGTTTCCGCCGTCTCCGCGCTTCCGTGATATGTTTTCCCTGATCCCAGTATGACGACCCGCGCCGACTGCCTCGCCCTCGACGCCGCCGACCGCCTCGCCCCGTTGCGCGAGCAATTCATCCTGCCCGCCGGCGTCATCTACCTCGACGGCAATTCCCTCGGCGTCCTGCCCAAGGCCACCGCGCCGCGCCTGCACGAGGCCGTCACCCGCGAATGGGGCGAGGGCCTCATCCGCAGCTGGAACACCGCCGGCTGGATCGACCTGCCCCGGCGCCTCGGCGACAAGATCGCACGGCTCATCGGCGCGCGCCCCGGCGAGGTCGTCGCCGCCGACTCGACCTCGGTCAACGTCTTCAAGGTGGTCGCCGCCGCCCTCCACCTCCAGCGCGCCGCCGCGCCCGGCCGCCGCGTCATCCTCAGCGAGCGCACCAACTTCCCGACCGACCTCTACATCGCCGCCAGCCTCGCCCGCGACCACGGTTGCGAGCTCGTGCTCGCCGAGGCCGGTGAGATCCCCGCCCGCCTGCGCGAGGACGTGGCCGTGCTCCTGCTCACGCACGTCAACTACCGCACCGGCCGCATGCACGACATGGCCTCCCTCACGCGCGCCGCCCAGGCCGCCGGCGCGCTCACGGTCTGGGACCTCGCGCACAGCGCCGGCGCCGTGCCCGTCGATCTCCACGCCGCCGGCGCCGACTTCGCCATCGGCTGCGGCTACAAGTTCCTCAACGGCGGCCCCGGCGCGCCGGCCTTCGTCTGGGTGCACCCGCGGCACGCCGACCGCTTCACCCAGCCGCTCTCCGGCTGGATGGGCCACGCCTCGCCGTTCCGGTTCACGCCCGACTACACCCCCGCGCCCGGCATCGCCCGCTACCTCTGCGGCACGCCGCCCATCCTCGCCATGGTCGCGCTCGAATGCGGCCTCGACACGGTGCTGGCCGCGGAACCGTTCGGCGGCATCGCGGCCCTCCGCGCCAAGTCCGTCGCCCTCACCGACCTCTTCGCCCGCCTCGTCGAGGAGCGCTGCGCCGGCCACGGGCTCTCGGTCGTCTCGCCCCGCGACCCCGCACAACGCGGCAGCCAGGTCTGCCTCACGCGCGCCGAAGGCGCCTACGCCATCGTGCAGGCCCTCATCGCCCGCGGCGTCATCGGCGACTTCCGCGCCGGCGACGACGCCGCGCCCGACATCCTGCGCTTCGGCTTCACCCCGCTCTACACGCGTTTCGTCGACGCCTTCGACGCCGCCGAGCACCTCGCCGCCGTCCTCCGCTCCGGCGAATGGCGCGAGTCCCGCTTCAACCAGCAAAACAAGGTCACATGAGCACCCCCTCCGGCCAATGCCCCTTCGGGCACGGCAACCCCGACCCCGCCCGCATCGTCGAGTCCGAGCGCGCGAAGACCGACTTCTCGCAGGACATGTCCTACGGCGACTACCTCCGCCTCGACCAGATCCTCGGCGCCCAGCACCCGCTCTCGCCCAACCACAACGAGATGCTCTTCATCATCCAGCACCAGACCAGCGAGCTGTGGATGAAGCTCCTCCTGCACGAACTCGACGGCGCCATCGCGCACCTCTCGCGCGACGACCTCGCCCCGGCCTTCAAGATGCTCGCGCGCGTCTCCCGCATCATGGAGCAGCTTGTCCACGCCTGGGATGTGCTTGCGACCATGACGCCGCCCGAATACAGCGCCATCCGCCCGCACCTCGCCAACAGCAGCGGCTTCCAGAGCTGGCAATACCGCTGCATCGAGTTCCGCCTCGGCAACAAGAACCGCGCCATGCTCAAGCCCCACGCGCACCGGCCCGACCTCCTCGCCAAGGTGCAGGCCGCCTTCGAGGCCCCCTCGCTCTACGACGAATCCCTGAAACTCCTCGCACGCCGCGGCCTGCCCGTCCCCGCCTCGCACACCCAGCGCGACTGGACCCAGCCCTACGCCCCGAGCGAGGCCGTCGAACAGGCCTGGCTCGCCGTCTACCGCAACTCCGAGAAGAACTGGGACCTCTACCAGCTCGGCGAGGAACTGACCGACCTCGAGGACGCCTTCCGCCTCTGGCGCTTCCGGCACGTCACCACCGTGGAGCGCATCATCGGCTTCAAGCGCGGCACCGGCGGCACCAGCGGCGTCGAATACCTCCGCAAGATGCTCGACGTCGTCCTCTTCCCGGAAATCTGGCGCCTGCGGACGGATCTGTGAGGCCGCCCGTGACCGACCGATTCTCGTCGCGCAACACTGTTCATTGGCCGTAATCGGTTCGCCTTGGACTCCGTCGTGGCGCGACCTTCGTCCGATGCGCAACCTCCTGCCCACGGCCCGGCTTTGTCTGCCTCTTGTCCTGCTCGCCATTGTGCCACGGATTTTCGCCGAGCCCGTCGATGCCGATTTTCACTACGCCGACCTTGACTCCTTCGCGCAGGCCATCGCTGAGATTGACGCGGGGCGCGATGCCAACGATGCCCTGCGCGACTACCTCGACCGCGCCTCGCCGGCCCTGAAGGCCTTCGCCGCCACCTATGGCACGACCGCGGAGAAAATCGCGCAGCAGCTGCAGAAGCGCCCGAAATACTACCGCGCGCTCACTCGAATCCGACCCAAGCTCGAGTCCTTGCGCCCGGTCATCGCGGCCGACCTGCGCCGCCTGGCCGAACTCGTCCCCGGCGCGCAGTGCGCCGTGCATTTCGTCGTGGCACAGGGCGTCGCCGGCGCAACCCCGCGGCAGATCACCCGGCCCGACGGCACCACGGGGATTGTGATCGTCGTCGCCGTCGATCTCCTCGGCACCGACGCGGAAACTGACATGGCGGAGTTCCCCACGCCACTGCCTGTCACACTGGCGGACCTGCCTCAGGTCATCGTCCACGAGATGGTGCACGTGCTGCAAATTCGCGCGCAGGGCGGCCTGGCGAACTACCGCTCCATCTACACCGACCCGGCCAGGGGCACGCTGCTCGCTTTTGCCATCCGGGAGGGCGCGGCGGAGTTCGTGACCTTCCTCGCCACCGGGCGGCGGCTCGGACAGCGGCACGTCTACGGCCTCGCCCGCGAGGCGGAGTTGTGGGCGGCATTCTCGCCGGTGATGCTGGAACCGCAGGGCAAGCACCCCGAATGGTTCAGCGGCGGCAAGAGCACGCGGTTCCCCGACCTGCCGATGCAGACCGGCTATTTCATCGGCATGCAGATCTGCCAGG
>Ga0073934_10008017_pt1 | contig 14336 bp, 6 predicted proteins | sample LarsenN4metaG_FD_76834 | JGI IMG/M metagenome (GOLD analysis project Ga0073934, IMG submission 76834) | Hot spring sediment bacterial and archeal communities from British Columbia, Canada, to study Microbial Dark Matter (Phase II) - Larsen... ...
GCGGCGGTGCACAGCGTGCGCTTCCACGTGATGGTCAACGCCACGCTGCAGCTGCCGATGCAGGTGCCGCGCCGCGCGATCTGCGCCATCTCGGCGATCGCCAACGCGCTGATGCACGATCCGGACTCGATCGACGCGGTGGCCGCGAAGGTCGCGCCGCAGGCCGACCTCGACGCGACGCTGGCGATCCGCGGCGCGCGCAAGGTGCAGGAACAGATCGAGAACGCGGTGGCGCGCGCGCGCGCCTGAAGCGCCGAGGCCCGCGCAAGCGCGGGCCCCGTCCACTTTCACCTCGAGCGGGTCAGGGCTCGAAACTGATCCCGCCGGTCAGTGCGAGGGTGGTGGGGTAGACGCCGTTGGTGGCGACGCTGAGGTTGGCGCCGGTGGTCTGGCCGCCCACGGTGGGCAGTGCGGCGCCGCCGCCGGCGGCCTGGAAGGCGACCTCCGAGACGGGCGAGCTGGCCAGCGCGGCAGCAACGGTGCTGATGCCGGTGTTGCAGGCCTGGATGACCTGGAACGAGCTCAGCGGCACCGCATAGGGCGCAGCCGCACCGTTGTTGGTCGGGGTGACCACGGCCAGCAGCTTGACGTTGCAGGGGGTGACGCCGGCGCCGGCGTCGAGGTCGTAGAACTTGCCCAGCGTGAGGATGACGCCGAAGTTGTTCGTGCCGCTGGCCTGCCACTCGGGGTTGTTGTTGAAGGTGAAGTTGACGGTGGACTGGCCGTTGAGCTGCACGCCGGCGGTGTCGGCGGTGGTGCTCAGCGCGGTGACGCCCGGGGCGAGCACGCTGATGCCGTTGTACAGCGCGGTGGCCGGCGAAGGCGTCTGGTAGTAGGAGAAGAAGAAGCTGGTGGCGCCGGAGCCGCCGCTGCCGCTGCCGCACCAGGCCGGGTCGCCCGAGCAGGCGAAGTTGTCCAGGTTGCTGCCGCTGTAGGAGAAGTAGGCGCCGCCTTCCACCGTCAGGTTGCCGCCGGCAAAGCCCGACGAGAAGACCAGTTCCGTCGGCGCGCCGCCGCCGGTGACCGTGAAGCTGCGCGTGACGGCCGGCGCCGGGGCGAAGGTGGCGTCGCCGGCCTGGCTCGCGGTGAGGCTGCAGGTGCCCGCCGCGACGAGCGTCAGCGTGGTGCCGCTGACCGTGCAGACCGAGGGCGTGGTCGACGTGATCGTCACCGGCAGGCCGGAACTGGCGCTGGCCTGCAGCGCCACAGGCGTGGTGCCGAAGGTCAGGTCGCCAGGCGAAGTGAACGTGATCGACTGCGTCGCGATGTAGTCCTTGGACGCGGTCGCGGCGGCCGTGTTCGCGTTGCCGGCCAGGTCGCTGAAGCTGCCCGCGCCGACGCTGACCGACATCGTCCCCGCCACCCCCGGCGTCGGCGTGACCACCAGCGTGGCCTGGCTGCCGTCGACGCGCGTGAATGCGCCGGCGGTGCCGCCTTCCACCACGATGTCTGCGCCGTCGAAGCTGGTCCCGACGTCCTCGCTGAAGACGAAGCTGAAGGTGACCGGGCCGGCTGCCGTCGGTGCCGAGACATCGCTGGCGATCGTCACCGTGGGCGGGGTCGTGTCCGGCCCTGCGTTCGGTGGCGGGTTGCCGATCGGGGGCGGCGGTGCTTCGGCATCGCCGCCGCCGCAGCCGCTCAGGGCGGCTGCCGCGAGCGCCGCAGCAAGCAGGGGGTGGAGGAAGTTGCGGTGCGACATGGGGAGTCTCCTGAGGCCACGGAGGGCTTCGTGTGAAAGCGCTTTCATGCGAGATTAGTCGGGAGGCCTCCGGCAGGCAAGGGGTGCAGACCCGAGGCTTTCCCTAGGGCGCCGTCAGGGCGCCCGCGCCAGCGTGCCCGGCGCGACGCTGAGCTGCTTGCCGTCGCTGAATCTCACGGTGATCGGGGCCTTGCCGGCGTTGAACGCGAGGTAGGTGCGCCGGCCGTCGGCGCGCTTGAACACGGCGTGCAGCGGCGTGTCGGCCTTGACCGTGAGGTCGGGCGTGCCCATCTCGTTGAGGCTGAGCAGCCAGTGCAGCGTGTGCGAGCGGGTCTCGCCGAGCTCGACGGCGCCCCAGCGGTTCCATTGCGCCAGCGCCTGCGCCGGGTCGGCCAGCGCGAGGTACTTGGCGAAGATGTCCTGCCAGATGTCGGGCGGATCGACCTTCTTGCCGCGGGCGGCCCAGATCGCCTGCTCGTCCTTGAGCGCGGCCAGGTTGCGGCGGATGTAGTCCGGATGGCGGGCCATGTAGGTGGAGGCGGTGGTCAGCGGCAGGAGGTTGATGCCGGTGATCTGCCGCGGGTCGTCGGTCCACCAGGTGTTGTGGATGTACTTGCCGCCGAACAACTGTGCCACGTCGACGTTCTTGTACTCGGGGGCCAGCACCAGGCCGTGCACGTCGAACCAGTAGTGGCTGATGGCTTGCGCCTCGGTGGCGTACAGGTAGGCGCCGAGGTCGCGAAGTGGCTGGTTGCCGGTGACCTCGCCCCACAGGATCAGGCCCACCCAGGCGTTGATGGCCTCCGACGACGACTCCTGGTTGTTGCCGTAGACGCCGTACTCGCCCACGCCGCCCAGGCCGTTGGCCCAGGAGTGCCCCTCGTAGGGGTCGAAGTTGCGCAGGAACGGGAAGTCGGCACGGCCGCGTTCGGCGGTGGCGATGTCGGCCACCAGCAGCTCGACCATGCCGCCCCAGCGCTCCTTCGCCGCCCAGGCCGGGTCGCGCAGGGCGATCTCCGCCGCCGTGCGGATCCAGTAGCCGTACCAGAAGTGGTGGTCGTTGATCTCGTCGATGGCGAAGAACTCGTCCGGGTAGCTGGCCACCGCGCCCAGCGAGCGGTCGAGGAAGAAGTAGCGCTTCGAGTCGTCGCCGTCGAACCACTCGCCGATGCGCTTCTGCAGCATCGCCAGGAGCCGGTCGCGGTTCGCCGTGTCGCCCTGCTGCTCGACCACGTCCATCAGCTTGGCGATGCGCTGCAGGCCCTTGCCCTGCCAGTACGCGCTCCGGCCTTCGGGCAGCATCATCCGCCGGGCGTTGCGCAGGTCCGACTTCATCACGTCGGACAGCTCTTCGCGCCGCGAGGCATCGGCCGCCGCAGGCCAGTACGGCACGAAGCCGACGTACGGATACACCGTCTTGAACGAGGGCGCCGCCAGCAGGCGGATCTTGCCGCGCACCGAGTCGTAGGCCGGGCCCAGGCGCCCCTGCACCGACTTGTTGTCGAACCAGTGGTGCGGGTACAGCCCGTACAGCGGCCCGTTGTCGGGCCCTTCCATGACGCGCGTGGCGGCGGTGAAGGTCGTCTCGACCTCGCTCGCCGCGACGTCGTAGCGCCACTGCACACGCGTGTCCTGGATGAAGGCATAGGCGTGGCGCGCCAGCAGGGCGAGCGTCTCGGCGCGGTCGTCCGGCAGCACGGCGGCGGAGACGTAGCGCTTGCCCTCCTCCAGGCGGGCGAGCCATTCGGTCGGCGAAGCCTGTTCCCAGCGCGCGCCCGACGGGGCGAACAGCGCGTAGTGCTTGTCCTTGACGCGCAGCGCCAGCACGCGCGCATCGGCGGCGGCGTCGAAGCGCTCGCCCGGCGCGGGCAGGCGCACGCGCAGGTCGCCGCGCGAGAGCTGCACGAAGGCGTAAGGGCTGCCGCGCGCCACCGTGATGCGCATGTCGTCGGCATCGCGGGCCATCGAGATGTCGATCGACCAGTCACCCGCGCCCGCGAGCTTCGCTGGCCCGGCCTGGAAGGCGGCCGGCGCCAGCAGCAGCGGATCGCGGTGCGGGTAGGCGATTTCGGTGTCGCGCCGCTCGGTCGTGGTGACCTCCTTGCTCGGCAGTGCGAACTCGAAGCCCTCGGCCGTCGTGCGCACCGTCATCGGCTGCACGAACACCGGCGCCGGCTTCGCGTGGAAGATGAGCGTCGAGTACCACTGACTGGTCGGTGCCGCCCGCTCGAGCATCTTGCCGGTGCGCAAGGGCGCCGCGGGCAGGCCCTTGTCGGAGCCCTTCGGCCCGAGGTGGTAGGCGCCTTCGCCCAGCTTGACGGGCTGGGCCAGCGCCGCGGGGAGCGAGAGCCCCGCCGCGAGCGACAACCCGGTCACGAAGCGGATCAGAACCTTCATGCATGCCATGCGCGCACCTGCAAGCGTCTGGTGGATGCCGAGCATTGTCCTTGAAAGCGCTTTCACGAGTCCTCTGGTTTTCCCCAGGACGCACGGCCGAGCGCTGCCGCGCGGGCCCGCGGGAAAACACGGACGCCAGGCCGTTGACGATGGCAGCCCGGCCTCGCTATTCTGTGAAAGCGCTTTCATGATTGTCCCGATCATGGGCGCATCCCTCCGCCAACCACTGCCGAGCGAGTCGCCATGCACGCAGAGTTCCCACGCTTGTCCCGGATCCCGAACCTGCCCCGGCCGCGCGCGCTGGTGCGCGCCGCAGTACTCGCCGCCGCGGGCCTGGGCTGGGGGTCGAACGCGCTGGCCATCGACTTCGGCCCCTTCACGCTCAACGGTTTCGTGAAGGCGGAAGCCACCCGCGTCAGCACTTACTGCAAGGACAACAGCTGCCAGGTCGACCCGCTGGCCGGCAAGGAGTTCGTCTGGGCCGACGAACTCGTGCAGGGCAAAGGCTACGGCGCAGACACGACCCACGTCACGCTGGTGCAGCCCTACCTCGGCGTGAAGTTCGACCTGCCGCGCGGCTACAAGCTGTCCGGGCTGATCAGCCAACGCTGGCGCGATGGCAAGGCGGACTTCAAGGGCTTCTGGTACGACAAGAGCGTGGCGCTGTCGCACGAGGACTACGGCAGCCTGCGCGTGGGCGCGATGCAGACCCGCGCCTGGAGCATGGCCGACTACCCCTTCGGCACCGACATCGGCCTGGCCGACCCCTGGGCTTCCAGCGGTTCGGGCTACGGATTGCTCACCCGCGCCGTGCGCTACACGTCGCGGCCCTTCGACGTCCTCGAGGGCGACCTCGTCGTCGAGGGCACCTACGACATGGGCAAGAGCGGATGGGAGCGCAACAAGCCGCGCTTCTTCGAGCTCTGGGTTCACTATGGCCGCGGCGACCTCTCGGTCGACGTGATGCTGCAGGACGGCCGCAACGGAACGCCCAGCGCCTTCAGCCATGGCCCCTTCACCGGGCTGTTCTACGACAACCGCTTCGACGAGGCGCTCGGCGGCTCCAGCCAGGGCATCGCCATGGTGATGGCGCGCTACCGCGTCGACGCGCGCATCGAGGTGCTCGGCGGCGTGCGCGCCAACCGCTGGAGCGGCGCCTACGCCAAGCTGCTGGAAAGCCGCACGGTGAACCCCGGCGGATTCGACATCTGGAACAACCCCTTCAACGTGGACTGGAACACCGACCTCGGCGGCGGCGTCTACAAGGGCTACGCCGCCCGCTCGGTCGACGTGGTGCTCGGCGCGCGCTACCGCATCGGCAAGTGGACGGCCTCCACCGGCATGCTCTACCTCGGCCAGGCCGACACCGACAACCCGAGCGAGCGCGGCCAGTCGAACTCGGCCACGATCAACACGATCGGCCTGGAGTACGACGTCGGCCAGGGCCTGCGCGTCTACGCCAACGCGGGCATCGTGAACTACCGGCGCAAGGGCCTCGCGCCGACCAGCATGCCCAGCAACTCCGCCTTCACCAGCATCGACTCGCGCCTGGAGCGCAGCGGCAACTGGTTCGGCGGCGGCTTCGTCTACACGTTCTGAGATGCATCCACACGAGGGTTCTGCCATGAAGCAATCCCGGTCCGGCGCGAACGTCGTTCGCCTCGTGCTCCTCCTCCTCGCCGCGATGGTGCTGGCCTCCTGCGGCGGCGGCGGCGGCGGGCCCTACACGGGCGTCAGCACGCGGCCACTGAGCGAGGAGTTCATCACCCGCAAGGCAGTGGCCTACTCGCCCTACCGCACCTCGGCCAGCGTGGACGACCTGCCGGCGGAGGTGATTCCCAAGGCCAACATCAAGCAGGACCTCGACCTGCTCCTGGCCGCGGGCTATCGGCTGATCCGCCTGTTCGACAGCTCCGACAAGGTGGCGAGGCAGACGCTGGAGGTCATCCGCGACAACAACCTGAACATCAAGGTGCAGCTCGGCGCCTTCGTGCTGGGCAACGACGAAGACGCCAGCCTGGCCGAGATCGAGCGCTGCGTGACGCTGGCCAACGAGTTCCAGGACATCGTGCTGGCGGTCAGCGTGGGCAACGAGACGATGGTCAGCTGGGCGTTCAACAAGATCTCTCCGACCGTGATGGCCCGCTACCTGCGCAGCGTGCGCGACCGCGTGCCGCAGCCGGTGACCACCGACGACAACTACGCCTTCTGGGCCGGCGCGCCGACGATCATCACGGACGAGATCGACTTCGCCGCACTGCACACCTACGCCAACCTCGACACCTGGTTCGACCCGACACGCTGGGAGTGGAAGCTCAAGGACGTGCCGGAGCAGGAGCGCGCCGCCGCGATGATGGATGCCGCGATCGCCGAAACCCGGCGCCAGTACCAGGAGGCGCGCGACCACCTCGACAGGAAGGGCCTGTCGTACCTGCCCATCATCATCGGCGAGACGGGCTGGAACGCGGTCGACGTCGGCCGGCAGAAGTTCCGCGCCCACCCGGTCAACCAGGCGATGTACCTGCAGCGCCTGGAAGCCTTTGCCGCCGAAGGACGCGCCGGCAACGGCCCGAAGAACATCTTCTACTTCGAGGCCTTCGACGAGCCCTGGAAGCAGGGCGACGACAAGTGGGGCCTGTTCAACAAGGATCGCCAGGCCCGCTACGCCGTGCAGGCGATCAACCCGCCGGGTGCGGTGTTCGGCAGCGCCACCTGGGTCTACGAGCCGGTGATTGCCGCCAACGACGCCGACGGCGACGGCGTCTACACCGAGGCCGACGCCACCTACTTCCAGCCGCCGGTGGTCAACGCCGAGGTCACGGCGACCCGCTACACGCTGTACTCCGACAACGCACCGGGCGCCTCGGAAGTGCTGGCCGCGGGCCTGCGCTGGGATGCCTTCGACGGCACGACGGCGGCCTACCCGGAAGTGGCCGGCACCTACGGCCCTGGCGACGCCAACCACAGCCTGCGCATCACGCCGCAGCCCGCCTCCTACGGCTGGGGCCTGCTGCGCCAGTCGGGCAGCGCGGTGACCGAGAACCTGTCCGCCTTCGCGGCGGGCGGCACGATCGACTTCCTCGTCAGTACCACCTACCCGGGCAAGATCGAGATCGGCATCTCCACCGACACGCAGGACCGCGAGGCGCAGGAGGCCTTCCTGCAGATCGGGCCGGGCGACTACGGGTACTGCAGCACCGGCGCCTGGTGCGCGGTGTCGATCCCGCTGAGTGCCTTCCAGGCGGCCAACCCGAAACTCGACCTGTCGCTGGTGCTGTCGCGGTTCATCATCGCCGACCGCTACGCCTTCACCGGCAAGCCGAACAACTCGGGCATCACCAACCCGATCTTCGTCGACGCGATCCGCTGGACGAGGTGAGCCGGCCGGCAGGCTGAAGCATGGACACCCTGGCGACGATGCGCTGCGTGACCAGCTCGCGCGACGGCCTGCGCCTGGCCGGGCAGCCGCTGCCGCAGTCCGGCCGCCAGGAGCACCGGCAGCTGCCGCGCCTCGTCGTCGACACGGCGCACCGCTACCAGACGCACCTCGGCTTCGGCGGCGCCTTCACCGAGGCCGCGGCCAGCGTCTGGCAGGGGCTGCCCGAAGCCGCGCGCGAGCAGCTGTTGACCGACTACTTCGATCCGGTGCGCGGCCACGGCTACACGCTCGGCCGCGTGCACATCAACTCCTGCGACTTCTCGCTGGGCCACTACGCCCACGCCGAGACGCCGGGCGACTTCGCGCTCGCCAGCTTCAGCATCGAGCGCGACCGCCAGGCCGTGCTGCCCTTCATCCGTGCCGCGCAGCGCGTCGCGGGCCGGCCGCTGCAGCTGCTGGCCTCGCCCTGGAGTCCGCCGGCCTGGATGAAGACCAATGGCCAGATGGGCCACGGCGGGCGGTTGCGGCCGGAGTGCCGCGACGCCTGGGCGCAGTGCTACGTGCGCTTCATCCGCGCCTACGAGGCCGAGGGCGTGCCGATCTGGGGCGTGTCGGTGCAGAACGAGCCGATGGCGCAGCAGGTGTGGGATTCCTGCCTGTACAGCGCCGAGGAGGAGCGCGACTTCGTGCGCGACCACCTCGGCCCGGCGCTGCACGCCGCCGGCCTCGGCGACGTGAAGATCGTGATCTGGGACCACAACCGCGACCTGATGCTCGAACGCGCCCGCGTCGTGTACTCCGACCCCGAGGCGGCCCGCTACGTCTGGGGCATCGGCTTCCACTGGTACGGCGCCGAGCACTTCGACCACGTGCAGCAGGTGCACGACGACTGGCCCGACCGGCAGCTGCTGTTCACCGAGGCTTGCCAGGAAGGCGGGCCGCACACCGGCGAGTGGGAAGTCGGCGAACGCTACGTGCGCAACATCGTCAACGACCTCAACCGCTGGACGGTCGGCTGGATCGACTGGAACCTGCTGCTCGACGAGCGCGGCGGACCCAACCACGTCGGCAACTTCTGCAGCGCGCCTATCCTGGCCGACACCGAGCGCGGCGAGCTGATGCACCAGAGCGCGTACTGGGCGCTGGGCCACTTCGCGCGCTTCATCCGCCCCGGCGCGCGGCGGGTGCGGTCGGTCGCCGCGCAGGAGGTCGACGCCACCGCCTTCGTCAACACCGACGGCTCGACCGCCGTCGTCGCCGCCAACCGTCACGACAGCGCGCTGCGCTACGCGCTGTGCGTCGACGACACCTGCCGGGTGATCGAGCTGGCGGCGCGCTCGATCTCGACCTACGTGGTCGCCGGGGCCGAGCGATGAGCACCTTCGCGCCCATGCAAGGCGCCTTTGTCGAGGACGAGGGCGAAGCCTGGTACCGCATCGACGGCTACGACCGCGCGCCGCCGTTCTTCATCGCCCTGGCCAGCGACAGCGACCTCTGGGCCTTCGTGTCGACCGCGGGTTCGCTGGCCGCGGGCCGGCGCGATGCCGACGGCGCCTTCCTGCCCTACGAGACCGTCGACCGCATCCACCTGCGCTGGGAGCACACCGGGCCGCGCAGCTGGATCCGCATCCTCGAGGGCGACCGCGTCGAGCTCTGGCAGCCCTTCGCGCCGCGGCTGGACGGCGGTGCCGGCGCGCGCTCGGTGTGGAAGAACCTGTCGGCCACGCGGCTGCGCTTCCGCGAGGTGCATCCCACGGGCCGGCTCGTCTTCGAGCACGAGTGGTCGAGCGCGGCCGGCCTCGGGCTGGTGCGTCGCGCGCGGCTGTGGGCCGGCAGCGAGGCGGTGCGCGTGGAGGTGCTCGACGGCGTGCTCAACCTGATGCCGCCCGGTGTGAGCGTCATCCATGCATCGACGATGAGCTGCCTGGCCGACGCCTACAAGTGGAACGAACTGGCCGCCGGCGGGCGGCTCGGCCTCTATACGCTGTACGCGAAGATCTGGGACCGGGCCGAACCCAAGGAATCGTTCGAGGCGCTGGTGGCCTGGCATGCCGGGGGGCCGCCGGGCAGCCGCACGCTGCTGTCCGATGCGCAGGTGGGCGCCTTCTGCAGCAGCGGCCGGGTCGAGCCCGAACCGCTCACGCGCGGCCGCCGCGGCGCCTTCCTCGTGCACTTCACCGGCGTGGCGGACGCGCGTGGCTTCGAGTGGTACCAGGTCATCGACTCGCCGTGCTCGCAGGTGCAGGCGGCCGAACTGGCGCGTCGGCTGGAAGCCGGCGGCGGCACGCCGCAGGAGATCCGCGAGGCCGTTGCCGCCAACACGAGCGGGCTCGACGAACTGCTGGCGCGCGCCGACGCCTTCCAGCACTCGGCCGACACCATGGCCGCCGCGCATCACCGCGCCAACGTGCTCTTCAACATCATGCGCGGCGGCGTGTTCGCGAGCGGCACCCTGCTCGACCGCGACGACCTGCGCGAGTTCATCGCCCAGCGCAACCGTCCGATCGCGGAGGCGCTGGCCGCCACGATCGACGCCTGGCCGGCGCAGGTGGAGCGCCAGGACGCGATCGCGGCCGCGCGCATGGCCGGGGGCGAACAGGCCGAACGGATGGTGCTGGGCTACCTGCCGCTGACCTTCAGCCGCCGCCACGGCGACCCGAGCCGGCCGTGGAACCGCTTCTCCATCCGCGTGCGCGATGCCGCCGGACGGCGCGTCATCGCCTACCAGGGCAACTGGCGCGACATCTTCCAGAACTGGGAGGCGCTGCTGACCAGCGAGCCGGCCTACGCGGCCTCGATGATCGAGGCCTTCCTCGGCGCGATGACGCCCGACGGCTACAACCCCTACCGCATCGGCCGCGACGGCATCGACTGGGAAACGGTCGAGCCCGACAACCCGTGGAGCCACATCGGCTATTGGGGCGACCACCAGGTGATCTACCTGCTGCGCCTGCTCGAGGCGGCGCATTCGCGCGAGCCCGGCCTGCTGGCCTCGATGTGGGACCGCAAGCTGTTCAGCTTCGCCGACGTGCCCTACCGGCTGAGGCCGCACGCGCAGCAGGTGGCCCGTCCCAAGGACACCATCGTCTTCGACGATGCCGCCCATGCCCGTGCCCACGAACGCGCGCGGCGCATCGGCGCCGACGGGTTGATGGTCTGCGACGCGCACGATCGTCCCGTGCTCGCCACGCTGGCCGAGAAGCTCGCGATCATCGTGCTGGCCAAGGCCGGCAGCCTGGTGCCGGGCGGCGGGCTGTGGCTGCACACGCAGCGGCCGGAGTGGAACGACGCCAACAACGCGCTGGTGGGCAACGGCCTGTCGGTGGTGACGCTGGCGCAGCTGCGCCGCTTGCTCGTCTTCGTCGCTGCGCTGCCGGGCGCCGACCGGCCCTTCGCACTGTCGGCGGCGACGCTGCAGGCGCTGCAATGCTTCCACGAAATCGTGCGCGACACACCCGTCGAGGCGGTGCACGATGCCGAGGCCAGGCGCCGCTTCGTCGACCGCGCCGGGGCGCTGCTCGACGACTGGCGCGCCGCCGCCTACCGCGGGGCGGACGGGCGCAGCGAGACCCGCGCGCCGGCCGGTCTGCTGGTCGACCTGGCCTGCGCGCTGTTACCGCTGGTGGACGCCACGCTGCGGCGCTGCCGCCGTGACGACGGCCTGTTCGACAGCTACAACCTGGTGGACTTCACGACGCCCGGCCGCGCCGACGTGGGTCGGCTGTATCCGATGCTCGAGGGCCAGGTGGCGCTGCTGTCCTGCGGCCTGCTCTCGCTGGGCGAGGCGGTCACGTTGCTCGATACGCTGTTCGCCAGCCCGATGTTCGATGTGCGGCGCAACAGCTTCACGCTCTACCCCGACCGGCGGCTGCCCGGCTTCCTCGAGCGCAACCGGCTCGACGCCGAGGCGCTCGCGCTGCCCGTGGTGCAGGCGATCCTGGCGGCGCGCCGCACCGATCTGCTGCAGCAGGAGAGCGACGGCACGGTGCGCTTCGCGCCCGGCCTGGCCAATCGCGGCGACCTCGAAGCCGCCGGGCGCGACCTCGGCGACGCGCTGCAGCCGCTGGCCGCGGCCTACGACCGCCTGCTCGCCCACCATGCCTTCACCGGCCGCTCCGGAACGATGTTCGCGTACGAGGGCCTGGGCTGCATCTACTGGCACATGGTGGCCAAGCTGCTGCTGGCGGTGCAGGAGCGGGCGTTCGAGGCCTCGGACGCGGGTGCGCCCGAGCTGCCGGCGCTGGTGGCCCACTACCGGCGCGTGCGCGATGGCCTGGGCTACCGGCGCAGCGCCGCCGAGTACGGCGCCTTCCCCGCCGATCCGTACAGCCACACCGCCGGCGAAGGCGGGGCGCAGCAGCCGGGCATGACGGGGCAGGTGAAGGAGGAGATCCTCACCCGCTGGGGCGAGCTGGGTCTGCGCTTCGAGCGCGGGCAGGTCCGCTTCGACCCGGTGCTGCTCGACCTGAACGAAGTGCCGCGCGACGGTGCCCTGAGCTTCACGCTGGCGCGCGTGCCCTACCGCATCCGCCGCGGCGCCGCCACGCGCGTACGCACCCTGGCCGCGCAACGCTGGACCGAGCACCCGCAGCGGCGCTTCGACCCGGCCGGCGTCGAGGCCGTCGAGATCGAGCTGTCGGTCCGCGAGCCCTGACCCGAACTTCCGGGAAACCAACCATGTCCGCCACCGCCGCCCACAAGGTTCCGTTCGGCCAGAAGGTCGCCTTCGGGCTGGGCATGCTGGCCAACCAGATGTTCCCGGCCGCGCTCGGCATCTTCATGGTGGTGCTGGTGCAGGACATGGGCTTCCCCGGCTGGATGTGGGGCATCCTGTTCTTCCTGCCGCGCGCCTTCGATGCGATCTCCGACCCCATCATGGGGTTCATCACCGACAACACACGCTCGCGCTGGGGCCGTCGGCACCACTACGTGTTCATCGGCGCCATCGTGATGGGCATCTCGTTCGTCGCGATGTGGCAGATCTACCGCAGCGACGGCATCACCTACAACTTCCTGTACTTCCTGTTCTGGTCGTTCATCTTCTACACGGGCCTGACGGTCTTCAGCATCCCGTACGTGGCCATCGGCTACGAGATGAGCGATGACTTCCACGAGCGCACCAGCATCATGGCCGTGGCGCAGTGGATCGGCCAGTGGGCCTGGGTCATCGCGCCGTGGTTCTGGGTGGTGATGTACGACCCGGCATGGTTCGAGAACGCCGATGCGGCCACGCGCCACCTGTCCGTCTGGGTGGGCGTGATCTGCATGCTGCTGGCCATGGTGCCGGCGCTGTTCATCCCCCGCCGCTCGAGCCTGAACGACACGCAGCTGATCCCGCTGACCTGGTCCAATTTCGGCGGCGGCATGCGCGAGATCCTCAACGGCTTCAGGGAGGCCTTCGGCTCCCGGCCCTTCCGCAAGCTGTGCTTCGCCACCTTCCTGATCTTCAACGCCTTCAACACGGTGGCGGCGTTCTCGTTCTTCATCGTCGTCTACCACCTGTTCGGCGGCAACGCGCCGGCGGCCGGCATCTGGCCCACGCTGTTCGGCAGCGTGGGTGCGCTGATCACCACCTTCGCCGTCATCCTGACGGTGGCGTGGATGTCCAGGCGCATGGGCAAGAAGAACGCCTTCATGCTCTCGCAGGGCATCTCCATCATCGGCTACGTGCTGCTGTGGTTCCTGATGGTGCCCGGCAAGCCGTACCTGTTCATGTTCGCGCTGCCGTTCTTCTCGTTCGGCATCGGCGGCCTGTTCACGCTGATGATGTCGATGACGGCCGACGTCTGCGACCTCGACGAGCTCGCCACCGGCAAGCGGCGCGAAGGCATCTTCGGCGCGATCTACTGGTGGATGGTGAAGTTCGGCTTCGCCATTGCCGGCCTGCTCAGCGGCGCGATCATGACGTGGGTCGGCTTCACGCCGGGCGCCGCGGCGCAGCCCGAGGGCGCGGTGGACGGCCTGAGGCTGTTCTATTCCGGCGTGCCCATCTTCGGCACGCTGCTGGCGATGTGGATCATGCGCGACTACGACCTCGACGAGGCGCGTGCCACCGAGGTGCACGCCGAGCTCGAGCGGCGCAAGCAGCACGGCGCCGCGGCGTCGTCGCAGGGCTCGGGGGCTCGGGCCTGGCTGGCCGAGCGCGGCCTGCTGCTGCCGGGCGTGGCCCGCTCGCCGCTGGCGGGCAAGACGGCGGACGAGATCCGCACGCTGTACGCCGAGCAGTTCAATGCCGGGCTTTACGGCCTGTGCTTCAGCGCCTACGAGGAAGGGCAGCGGGCGGGCGACCGGATCTCCGAGGCCCAGGTGCGCCGGCACCTCGACGTCATCTCGCCCCACACGCGCTGGGTGCGTTCCTTCGCTTGCACCGAAGGGCATGAGCGGATTCCGCGGCTTGCGCGCGACAAGGGCCTGAAGACGATGGCCGGTGCCTGGATCAGCCACGACCGCGAGCGCAACGAGCGCGAGATCCAGGGCCTGATCGATCTCGCCCGCGAGGGCCACGTCAACATCGCGGTGGTGGGCAACGAGGTGCTGCTGCGCGGCGAGCTTTCCGAGAAGGAACTGCTCGGCCATATCCAGCGCGTGCGCGCTGCGGTTCCCGAAGGCGTGCCGGTGGGCTGCGTGGACGCCTACTTCCAGTTCCTCGAGCGCCCGGCGCTGACCGCGGCCTGCGACGTGCTGCTGCCCAACTGCTACCCGTTTTGGGAAGGCGCCGACGTCTCGGTCGCGGCCCAGTACCTGCGGCGCATGCACGCGCTGGTGAAGGCCGCCGGTGGCGACAAGCGCGTCATCGTCGCCGAGACCGGCTGGCCCGGCAGAGGTCAGCCCGTGGCCGCGGCCGTTCCCTCGCCCGAGAAC
>Ga0073934_10008019_pt1 | contig 14332 bp, 8 predicted proteins | sample LarsenN4metaG_FD_76834 | JGI IMG/M metagenome (GOLD analysis project Ga0073934, IMG submission 76834) | Hot spring sediment bacterial and archeal communities from British Columbia, Canada, to study Microbial Dark Matter (Phase II) - Larsen... ...
TATACGTTCAAGGTGCGTGTCACTGATGATTTCCTGCCGCCGATGAGCGCAACCAGCTCTTTCACGCTCACGGTCAACGAGGTGAACGTCCCACCCTCGGTCACCGTGCCCGCTGATGTCGTAATGAGCGAACTGGCCCCGCTCAACGTGAGTGCCGGTGCCACGGACATTGACTTGCCCGCCAACAGCCTCGTTTTCAGTCTCGTCAATCCGCCGTCTGGCATGACCATTGACCCCGCCAGCGGCGCGATCACTTGGACGCCCACGGAAGCGCAGGGGCCGGGCAATTATTTGATCGAGGTCGCGGTGACGGACAACGGCTCGCCCGCTTACACCACCACGCGCCGTTTCGCGGTCACCGTGCTGGAGGTCAACACTTCGCCGGTGTTCCCCGCCATCGGCAACCGCACGGTGGACGAGCACGCCACTTTCACAGTGACGCTCGCCGCCGCGGACGCCGACCTGCCCGCGCAGCCGCTCGCCTTCACGCTCGTCTCCGGCCCGCCGGGCATGACGCTCGCGGGCAATCAACTGAGCTGGACGCCGGACGAATCCTTTGGCGGCACCACCCACACCGTCACCGTGCGCGTAAGCGACAACGGCTCGCCCGCATTGAGTGTCGAGCAGTCCTTCCAGCTACAGGTCAACGAGGCCAACGCCGTGCCCTTCATCGCCTCCCCTGCCAGCCAGACGGTGGACGAACTCCAGACCCTGAACCTCGCCCTGCTCGCGGTGGATGGCGACACCCCCGTGCAATCGCTGACCTACTCGCTGGCCAGCGGCCCGGCGGGCGCGTCTGTCCATCCGGCGAGCGGCGCCTTCGCCTGGACGCCCACTGAGGCGCAAGGCCCCGGCACTTACACGGTGAAGGTCAAGGTCGAGGACAATGGCACACCGCCCAAAGCCGCGACCAACTCCTTCACCGTCACCGTCCGCGAAGTCAACCAGGCCCCTGTCCTTGCCCCCGTCGCCGACCGCACCGTGATGGAACACACGCTCCTGAATCTCACGTTGTCCGCCACCGACGGCGACTCGCCCGCGCAGACGCTGACCTATCAACTGCTCAGCGGCCCGGCGGGCATGACCGTGGGCGGTTCCACCGGCGCTTTGAACTGGACGCCGGGCGAAACGCACGGCGGCAGCACCCACAACGTCCGCGTGCGCGTTTTCGACAACGGCTCGCCGATCATGCTGGCCACGCAAATTTTCAACGTCGTCGTCACCGAGTCGAACGCCGCGCCGGTCCTCACCAAACCCGCCGACCAGGCGGTCAACGAAGGCCAGACACTGTCGCTCACGCTATCGGCCACGGACAGCGACCAGCCGGCGCAAGCGTTGACCTACGATCTGGTGTCCGGGCCTTCCGGTGTGAACGTGACCGCTGCTGGCGCGCTGACCTGGACGCCCGGCGAGAGCGACGGCGGCAGCGCCCATTCCATCGTCGTCCGAGTGACGGACAACGGCGACCCGGCGCGTGGCGACTCGAAGCTCTTCCTGGTCACTGTCAACGAGGTCAACACGGCTCCGGTGCTGGCGAATCCCGGCCCGCAAAGCGCCACTGAACACCAGACACTCACGCTGAACCTTGTCGCCACGGACAGCGACCAGCCCGCCCAGACTTTGAGTTACGAACTGCTCTCGGGACCCGCTGGCTTGACCGTGACTGCCGCAGGCGCGTTGAGCTGGACGCCCGGCGAAAGCGCCGGCGGCACAACCGCCACTGTGACGGTCAAGGTGTCGGACAACGGCTCGCCCGGCCTGAGCGCCACGCAGACCTTCAACATTGCCGTCAGCGAGGCCAACTCCGCCCCCGTCATCCCGGTGATCGCTCCGCAGGCCGTGAACGAGTGCGCCCCGTTCACGCTGCTGATCGTCGCCACGGACAGCGATACCCCCGCGCAATCGCTCACATACAGTCTGGGCGAAGGCGCGCCCGCCGGGGCTTCCATTGATCCTTCCACCGGCCTGTTCACCTTCGCCAGTCCTTCGGGCGGCGGCGATCGCGTGATCACCGTCATTGCCACGGACAACGGCACTCCCAGCCTGAGTGCCACGCAGACCTTTACGCTCACGGTCAGCGCCCTCCCGACCAACGTGGTGGATCTCGTGGCGGGAATGCCCGTCTCCGGCGCGAACACCGCCTGCACGCAGTTCAAGACGGTGTATAAGCTCGCCCTTCCCTCCGGCACGCCCAAGGCCCTGTTCGAACTGTTCGATCTCACCGGCAACGTGGACCTGTTGTTGCGCCGTGGCGCGCATCCCACCGCCACGGAATTCGATTTCAGCAGCGCCAGCGCGGGCACGGCTGCGGAACAGGTCGTGGTTGTGACCAACAGTGTCTTGACGGACCTGGCGGGCGACTGGTTCGTGGTGGCGAAGAATGGCGGTGCTGGCGGCGTTGGCTTCAAGCTGGGCGCGTCGCTGCCGCAGGTGGTCACCGGCGGAACCATCCTTGTCAGCGCCGATCCCATCAAACTGGACTCGGCCCCCATCCTCAGCACCGGCGGCGGCACGCCGCAAATCCAGTTCAGCACCGTGGCGGGCGAGAAATACCAGGTCGAGGTCAGCAGCGATCTCATCACCTGGACCGTGCTGACCAACCTCGTGGTCAACGGCCCGAACTCCACCTTCACCGATCCCACGCCCTACACGGACAACCAGCAGCGATTCTACCGCATCCGCCAGGTGCCGCAGTAACCATTGGTTGATGCCCATTGCCGGCTGTGTTGGCGGTTTGCTGCCGCCGCCGGTGCCACCCCATTCGTTCCCAAGGGGAGTCACTTTCTCCGTGCGTTTTCAAGTAGGCGTTCCTATCGTCCGCGCCTTTATGGCGACCTTGAAACCATTTGCCGCGCTGCGTCCGAGGCCCGAGCTGGCCGGGCGCATTTGCGAACTGCCCTACGACGTGATGTCCTCCGAGGAGGCGCGTGAGATGGCGGCGGGCAATCCCTTGAGCTTCCTGCATGTGAGCAAGCCGGAGATTGATCTGCCGCCCGGCACCGACCTCTATTCGCCCGCCGTCTATGCGAAGGGAAAGGAGAACTTTGAGCGCCTGATCCGGGAAGGCTCGCTCGTGCGGGATGCGCAGCCGGGCTTCTATCTTTACCGCCAGATCATGGGCAGCCACTCACAAGTGGGTTTGGTGGCGGCGGCTAGTTGCCAGGAATACCTCGACGGCATCATCAAGAAGCACGAGTTCACGCGACCGGACAAGGAGGACGACCGCGTCCGGCACATCGAGACGCTGAACTCGCAGACCGGGCCGGTGTTTCTCACCTATCGCGCCACACCTGCGTTGGACGCGTTTGTCGCGGGCAAAACGGCGTCAGCGCCCGCCGTGGATTTCACTGCGCCCGACGGAGTGCGGCATACTTCGTGGGTGGTGAGTGACGCGGCGGAGATTCGATTCATTGCCAGTGAGTTTGAGCGGGTTCCGCGTCTCTACATTGCCGACGGTCACCATCGCAGCGCGGCGGCGGCGCGTGTGTTCCAGGCGCGGAAAGGGCAGGGGAGCAGCGGCGGCTTTCTGGCCGTCATATTCCCGCACAACCAGATGCAAATCCTCCCCTACAACCGGGTGCTCAAGGATTTGAATGGGCATTCGGCGGCGCGCTTGCTGGAGCAACTGGACGGGGTGTTTGTCATCCAGTCGCCGGGCAAAGCCGCGCCTGCGCGCAAACACGAGCTGGGATTGTTCCTCGGCGGCCAGTGGCACACGCTGCATTTCCGGCCGCACTTCGCGGCGACGGGTGATCCCATTGAAAAACTCGACGTGACATTGTTGCAAAGGTACGTGCTCGCGCCGCTGTTCGGCATTGATGATCCGCGCACGAGCAAGCGGATCAATTTCGTCGGTGGCATCCGTGGCACAGCGGAACTGGAAAAACTCGTGAACAGCGGTGAATACGCCTGCGCGTTCAGCATGTTCCCAACGAGCATCACGGACCTGATGAGCATCGCGGATGCGGGCGGAATCATGCCGCCCAAGAGCACCTGGTTCGAGCCGAAACTGCGCGACGCGATGTTTTGCCACATGGTTTGAACAATTGGACTTTCCCCATAAAATCTGCACCAACATATGAAAATCGTCCTCGCTTACTCTGGCGGCCTCGACACCTCGGTGCTGCTCTCTTGGATCAAGGAAACCTACGGCAACGCCGAGATGATCGCCTTCTGCGCCAACATCGGCCAGGAAGACGAACTCACCGGTCTCGAAAAGAAGGCCAGGAAGACCGGCGCCTCCAAGATCTACATTGATGATCTTCAGGAGGAGTTCGCGCGCGATTTCATCTTCCCGATGCTGCGCGCCGGCGCGATTTACGAGGGTCAATACTTCCTCGGCACCAGCATCGCGCGTCCGCTCATCGCCAAGCGCATGGTCGAGATTGCGCGTGCCGAGAAGGCCGACGCCATCGCCCACGGCGCCACGGGCAAAGGCAACGACCAGGTCCGCTTCGAGCTCACCGCCGCCGCGCTGGCGCCGGAACTGCAAGTCATCGCCCCGTGGCGCGACGCGCGTTACCGGAAGGATTTTCCCGGTCGCCAGCAGATGATTGATTACTGCGCCAAGAAGGGCATTCCCGTGCAGGCCAGCGCCAAGAAGCCCTACTCGATGGATCGCAACCTCCTGCACATCTCCTACGAGGCGGGCATCCTCGAAGACCCGTGGTATGACAGCTTCGATCCCAAGAAGAACCGGGATTACTTCACCACCCTCTCCGTGCTGCCCGAGGACGCGCCGGACAAGCCGGAGTTTGTCGAGCTGGACTTCGTGAGGGGCGATTGCGTGGCGGTGAACGGGAAGAAGCTCACGCCGCTGCAGGTTATGAAGACGCTGAACAAACTCGGCGGCAAACACGGCGTCGGCCGCGTGGACATGGTCGAGAACCGCTTCGTCGGCATGAAGAGCCGAGGTGTGTATGAGACGCCCGGCGGCAGCATCCTGCACTTCGCGCATCGCCAGATCGAGTCGCTCACCATGGACCGCGAGGTCATGCACCTGCGCGACTCGCTCATCCCGAAGTATGCCGAGCTGGTCTATTACGGCTTCTGGTTCGCACCGGAGCGGCTGGCGTTGCAGGCGCTGGTGGAGGAATCGCAGAAGAACGTCACCGGCACCGTGCGCGTGAAGCTCCACAAAGGCGGCCTCTACGTGGCCGGTCGCAAATCGAAGTTCAGCCTCTACAACCCTCACATCGCCACGATGGAGGCCGACCCGACCAAGGCCTACAACCAGGACGACGCGACCGGCTTCATTCGCCTGAACGGCCTGCGCCTGCGCGTGAACTCGACTGTGAACGGGGCGAAAAACCTGAAATCGCTCTGACGTCAGGATGGCGAGATCCTACGGGCGCGCTACGCCGCGGTTGAATGCCACCCTGAACGCCCGTCGTTTCTGACGACAGTCCCAAAAACAACATCGCGGTTGACCAGTCGGCTCACGTAGTGCATATACACACCGCGATGCCGAAGGAACTGGACATGTCAGCGCGGGAAAACTGCGTGTGTTTCAACCTGCGTTGGGTGACGCGGGCGGTGACGCAGTTTTACGACGCCGAAATGCGTCGGCACGGCCTCCGCCCCACGCAAGTTCCGATTCTTTCCGCCCTGATGGCTAGGGAAAGCTGGAGCCTCGCGGAATTGAGCGACTGGCTCGGGATGGAGCGCACGACACTCGTGCGAAATCTCCGCCCGTTGCAGCGGGACGGTCTGGTGCGGGCCGCCGGCGGCGGGCGCGGCAACCGGGTGGAACTCACGATCACCGCCAAAGGTCTCAGGCAGACCGAGAAGATCGCTCCGGCCTGGAAATCCGCCCAAAGCGCCGTGGTCAGGACGCTCGGTGAGAAACGCTGGTCCGCCATTCTCTCCGATCTCGAAACGGCAGCATTGGCCCTGAAGAAATAATCCGATAGCCGAACGCTGATACATCCGTGCAATCATGAATGTGTATATGCACACTACGAACGCCGGAGACCTCCGGCCAGTGAGGGGAGGACGCACGCCTTCGGTGTGCGGTTGCCTGCAACGCCCTGGAATACTCGCCAGCCCATTTTCGCGCGCCAAGCGGAGCGGGTCAGGAGGGCGGGCCATGTCGCGAGCGGGACGGCTCCGCCCGGCCCGAACGCGGGCGCTCCCCATGCAACGGCGTCGCTGGGCCGGCCAGCGGCGTTGCCTCATGCCCGCCGGCAAGCGTAGCTCGATTATTCGCAACCCAGTTGAATTGGAAGGATGATGAACCCGACACTTCAGGAGCACCCCACAGTCAGCGCGCACCGGCAAAAACCCGCGCCTGAAAAAAAAGCGCTGCCGCTCGACGCGGCCTGGCTGCGACAATTGTGCCTCGACGCGGGCGCGGACGACGTTGGGTTTGTGGAAATTGAACGTCCGGCGTTGGCGGAGGAGCGACCGCACATCCAGCGCGCTTTTCCGCCCACGCGCAGCCTCATCAGTTTTGTGCTGCGGATGAACCGCGACAACGTGCGGAGTCCGGCAAGGTCGGTCGCCAATCTGGAGTTCCATCACACGGGTGACGAGGTCAACGACGTGGCGCGACGCATCACGGCGGCGCTGGAACGCGCGGGGATTCGCGCGATGAATCCACCGATGGCGTTTCCGATGGAAGCAGACCGTTGGATGACCGAGCGGATGTGGGTCGTCGCGCACAAGCCGGTGGCGGTCGCCGCCGGACTCGGACACATGGGCATCCATCGCAACGTGATTCATCCGCGGCTCGGCAACTTCATCCTGCTTGGCACGATTCTCGTGGACGCGGAGGTCAGCGCGTATGCGCGGGAACTCGATTACAACCCGTGCCTGGAATGCAAACTCTGCGTGGCGGCGTGTCCGGTCGGCGCGATCGGCGCGGATGGGGCGTTCAACTTTTCCGCGTGTTACACGCACAACTACCGGGAGTTGATGGGCGGCTTTGAGGATTGGGTGGAAACGATTGCCGACAGCAAACAGGGCCTAGATTACCGCCGCCGGGTGAAGGAATCGGAATCCGTTTCCATGTGGCAAAGCCTTGCCTTTGGAGCGAACTACAAAGCCGCGTATTGCCTGGCGGTCTGTCCGGCGGGGGAGGACGTCATCGGACCTTACCTCGCGTCGAAGAAGAGTTTTGCGGATGACGTGATGCGGCCGTTGCAGGCGAAGCGCGAGCCGGTGTATGTCGTGCGCGGCTCGGACGCCGAGGCGCACGTGCGGCAGCGTTACCCGCACAAGACCGTGCGCCACGTGCGCAATTCGCTGCGACCGCGGAGCATCGCCAGCCTGTTGTTGGGGATGCCCTTGTCGTTCCAGCGCCAGGCCGCCGGAAAACTGGCCGCCACCTACCATTTCGTTTTCACCGGCAACGAGCCGTCCGAGGCGACGGTGACGATTCGCGCCGGCAAACTGACCGTCGAGAAAGGCCTGCGAGGCGAACCCAGTCTCAAAGTCACGGCGGATTCGGAAACGTGGCTGGGATTCCTGGCGGGCGAAAGAAATCTTCTGTGGGCATTGCTCACACGGCGCGTCCGGTTGCGCGGTAATCCGAAATGGCTGCTGGCGCTCAGGCGCTGTTTTCCCTCATGAAGCACATGGGACCATAGGTACAATTTGGCAGAGATTGAATGGCATTTTTTCCCAGCCTTCCCTTCGAGGTGGCCCGTCATTCCAACTGGGCTGCGTCTGGGGTGCCACGCTGCGGATATTGCTTCCGTCGTCGCTCTGCGGCAGCATCCCGCAAACGCATGAGCCAGGCCGTCCAGCAGCGGATTTGTTTGCTTTCAGGGAGAATCTTGTTCACGGGCCGGGGCCTTCTTCTTGCTCTCATCCAACTGACGGTTTTTGCCGGAGCAGGGGAGCGCGTGCCGTGGACGACTTCCCGCATCTCTGGTTCACCAGAGCCGCCGCCGCCATTTGCCGTTGAGCGAGCATTCATGAACTTGAAATTCAACAACCCTGTCGAGTTGGTTCGCGCACCGGGTAGCGACCGTTTGTTCGTCTTGGAACTCAAGGGCAAGGTGTTCTCGTTTCCCAATCGCCGCGACGTCTCCCAACCGGATTTGTTCTTCGATATTAAAGTTCACGCACCGGAGATGAACGAGGCCTACGGCATGGTGTTTCATCCGGGCTTTGCCACGAACCGCTTCGTCTATCTCTGCTACGTGATGAAGCCCAAGCTCGCTGACGGCTCGCGCGTGTCGCGCTTCAAGGTGCTGGACACGAATCCGCCCCGCGTTGATCCAGCGAGCGAGAAGATTCTCATCACGTGGCTTTCCGGCGGGCACAACGGTGGTTCGATGCACTTTGGGCCGGACGGCTTTCTCTACATTTCCACCGGCGACGCCGAGGTTCCGTCGCCGCCCGACCTGCTGGACACCGGGCAGGACATCAGCGACCTGCTGGGGTCCGTGCTGCGCATTGACGTGGACCGCGACGAACCGGGCCGCGCGTATCGCATCCCGCCGGATAATCCGTTTGTGAATACGCCCGGCGCGCGCCCGGAAGTCTGGGCGTATGGCTTTCGCAATCCGTGGAAAATGGCTTTCGACCCCAAGACCGGCGCGTTGTGGGCTGGCGATGTGGGCTGGGAGCTTTGGGAAATGGTCTATCGCATCGAGCGCGGCGGCAACTACGGCTGGAGCGTCATGGAGAACACGCAGCCGGTGAAACCGCTCGGCAAACGCGGCCCCACGCCCATCTTGCCACCCATTGCCGCGCACACGCACATCGAGGCGCGCTCGATTACCGGCGGCTACGTCTATCGCGGCCAGCGCCTGTCCGAACTTTCCGGCCAATACATCTACGGCGACTGGGTCACGGGCAAAATCTGGTCCCTGCCCGCAACGGCAGTCCAGCCGACCAAACCCCGTGAAGTCGCCAACTCCACCATTCAGATTATTTGCTTCGGCCAGGACAACGACGGGGAACTCTACATCGTCGGCTATGACGGCACGATTCATCGTCTTGTCCGCAGCGAATACCCCCGGGCCACCGCCGCCTTTCCACGCAAACTCAGTGAGACGGGCTTGTTCGCCTCAGTCAAGGACCACACGCCCGCGCCCGGCGTGCTGCCTTACCGCGTGAGCACCGAGCCGTGGATGGACCACGCTACGGCGGAACGCTTCGTCGCCTTGCCCGGCACGTCGCAACTCGATGTGCAGACCCGCGAGGACCGCATGCAGGCCCTGGTCCGCGGCGCATGGAAATTCCCCACCAACGCCGTCCTCGCCAAGACCGTTTCGCTGGACATGGAGCGCGGCAATCCCGCCACGAGGAAACGGCTGGAAACGCAGGTGCTCCATTTCGATGGCCGCGCGTGGAACGCCTACAACTATCTTTGGAACGACGCGCAAACCGACGCCACCCTCGCCGGCCCGGAAAGCACCGACCGCACTTACACCATCAAAGACGCGAATGCTCCCGGCGGCCAGCGCCGCCAGAAATGGCACTTTGCCAGCCGCACGGAATGTCTCCTTTGCCACATGCCGTGGGGCGGTTATGTGCTCGGCTTCAATCCCTGGCAGCTTGATGTCGCCGCGCCCTCTGCCGGCGAACCGGTGAACCAGCTTAAAGCCTTTGAGCAGCTCGGCCTGTTCCTCAAACCCGTGCAAAAGCCCAAGTTACCCGCTCCCTCGAAGCCGGAGATTGCCGGACTGGAACACAAGGCCCGCGCGTATCTGCACGTCAACTGCGCGCACTGCCATCAATTCGGCGGCGGTGGCGCGGCCACGCTCGATGTGCGCCTGGAACTAGCGTTGGACAAGACCGGCTTGATAGACTCGAAGCCCAGTCAGGGCGACTTTGGCATCACCAACGCGTGCATCGTGGCGGCGGGCGAACCGGATCGCTCCGTCCTCCTCTACCGCATGGCCAAAACCGGCCCAGGCCGGGTGCCGCACTTCGCATCAAGCGAGGTGGACGATCAGGGACTGCGCCTTGTGAGTGACTGGATCGCGGCCTTGGGCGCGGGTGGCCGGAGCGCCGGTTTCCGCCCCGACGCGGATCAACTGCCCGCCAACACCAGCGAAGCCCTGGCCCTGGCCCTGGCCGCAAGCCGAATGGACGCCGCAGCCCGCATGCGCACCGCCACGCGCATCCATTCACAAGGCGGCTCTCCCGCCATCCGCGACCTGTTCGAACGCTTCCTGCCGGACAACCAGCGCGTGGAAAAACTGGGCACGGGCTTCAAGCCAGAGGCAATTCTCTCCCTCAAGGGCGATGCGAAGCGCGGCGAGCAAATCTTCTTTGCTGAAGGCGGCGCGCAATGTGCGAACTGCCATCGCATCAACGGACGCGGCAAGGACGTGGGGCCGGACTTGTCAGCCATTGGAAAGAAGCTTGACCGCACCAAGCTGCTGGAAAGCTTGGTGGAGCCGTCCAGGACCATTGAACCGCCGTTCGCCGCCTACACGGTGACCCTCAAGGACGGCGATTCGCGCAGTGGCTTGCTGGTGAGCCGGGACGCGGAGGGCGTGGTCTTAAAAGACCTGACCGGCCAGTTGCTGCGCTTCACCACCGCGCAGGTCCTCAAGGTCCAGTCCCAGGAGCTTTCTCTGATGCCCGAGGGCCTGCTGGCCGGCCTGACCGCGCAGGAGGCGGCGGATTTGGTTGAGTTCATGGCGGGCCTGCGTTGACACGGGGCTTTTCAACGGCGTGGAATCCGCTACGTTGGCGGGCGACATCGCACCACCATGAAACAAATTGTTTTTCTCCTTGCCGCGCTTGTTCTGGGCGCGGGTTTCACCGTCCATGCCGCCGACCGCAAGCTCCTCATCATCGCCGGCAAACCCAGCCACCCGCCGTTGATGCACGAGTTCCGCGCCGGGGCGCTGCTGTTGCAAAAATGCCTGGCGAACGTGAAGGGCCTGAGCGTCCAGGTCCACACCAACGGCTGGGTGAGCGACGACAAGCTGCTGGAGACGGCGGACGCGGTCTTCATTTACTCGGATGGCGGCGGGCGGCATCCGGCGGTGGTGGACAATCATCTCGAACTGTTGCGCAAGCAGATCGCGCGTGGCATGGGCTTCGGCTGCGCGCATTACGCGGTCGAAGTGCCGCCGAACCAGGGCGGCGAGGAGTTCAAGTCGTGGATCGGCGGGCATTATGAGCACGCCTTTTCGGTCAACCCCATCTGGGAGCCGCAGTACAAGAATTTTCCCAAACACGCCATCGCGCGCGGAGTGAAGCCGTTTTCCACCAAGGATGAATGGTATTTCAACATGCGCTTCAACGAGGCCAACGTGGGCCTCATCCCGATCCTCGTGGCCAAGCCCTCGGACGCGGTGCGCGACGGTCCGTACGTGCATCCCCGGGGGCCGTACGAGCACATCCAGGGCTCGAAGGGCCGCGACGAGGTGATGATGTGGGCGGTGGAGCGCAAGGACGGCGGGCGGGGCTTCGGTTTCACCGGCGGCCACTTCCACCTGAACTGGGGCAACGACGACCAGCGCAAGGTCGTGCTCAACGCGTTGCTCTGGATCAGCAAGGTCGAGGTGCCGGCGGAGGGCGTGGCGTCCACGGTCACGGAGGCGGAGTTGATGCAGAACCTCGATCCCAAGCCCGACCCGCGGAAGCAACCCGAGCCTTTGCCAAAGAAGACGGAGAAAAAGTGATCAGTGCGCGCATGACCGAACCCATTCCCGCGATGGACCCTCGCAATCTTTTAACGGAACAACACCGTGTGCAGCGGCTCGTGGACCGGTTCAATGCCGACGAGGCGCTCTGGAGGCGGCTGGCGGTGAGGCGGAGGTTGCGGCGATCGCTGCGCAAGGGTCTCAGTGAGGAACAATTGCACGAGCTTGATCTGCGCGACTTCGCCCGATCCAAGCCGCCCGTGGACTGCATCGGGGAACCACTGCCTGCGTAACACGAAGGGGAATGGAGGGGTGACATGCCAAGGAAGCGCAAAGGGGAATTGCAGACGCTTGAGCCAGTCGAGCCATTGATCCGTGAGTTGCGCGGCGAGCGGGGCGCGTCGGTCATGCGCTGCCGCTTTCACTAATGTGAGGGTTAAACCAACCGCCTATGGGGGGCGAACCTGAAAGAACACCGGGCGGCTCAGAGGTTTTCCGTCACAAAGAGATGCCGGTCTGGCCACCGCCTATCAGCACGGGCGATCCCGCATTGATTGAAGCCATCCAGCAGCACATAGAAAAGCACTTGGGGCCTACGGAGCAGGTCATCCACGAGGTCGTCTCGCCCTTCGTCCACATTGATGTTCACGTTGTTCGCCCAGCCCCAAGCCGCCCATACTCTACCTTGGTGACGAGCGGCATGAGTGAACGACCGATGAAAACGCCGCCGGACAAGCCAGCTCCGAGCCGCGTGGAATTGGTGATGTGCCTGCCCGCTGATTGGAATTTCGAGGAACTCACCAAAAGCAACGCGCCCGGTGCCTGGCCGTTGAATGTGTTGAAAATGACCGCGCGACTTCCCCATGCGCTGGAAACCTGGCTCGGCGAAGGACACACCATCCCCAATGACGAAAGCGGGACGCCATATCATCCAGACACCAACATGTGCTGTGCCTTGCTGGCCCAAAGTGCCACTACAGAGGAACCGTTTCACAAGCTGAGGTTGGACGATCACACAGAGGTTCATTTTCTGGGACTCTGGTTCATCACCAAAGAGGAGATGGATTACAAGCTGAAGCACGGCTCTGAGGCATTGATGGAGCGACTGGTTTTCAACAACCAGAGCGAACTGCTGGTTCGAAACCGCAGCCCGTCTTTGACGAGCATCGTAATTCCGGAGGACTTGTTTGGTGACTCCTTCGCCTCACGACCGGCAGGGATTAACGCCCGTTGGAACGACCTTTTTAGTTGTTGGAACATACTTACCTACCCAACGCTCGCCCTGTTTGTCCTGGGCACTGCGCTGACAACAGCAGGTGCCTTTGCACCATCTGTCAAAGTATCCCAATTCCTGGTCGGCTTTGGCATTCTGGCCTTGGTCGCTTCGATCGGAATTGGCCTGGTGGCTTGGAGGGTCTTGAAACACACGCGAATCATCTTTAAGCACGGCGCATTGGTACCTGGCCTTGTCGTTGACGACAAACAAGGGTTGTTGGTGGCTACGCTCGTCAACATGTCCCATTCGGGCTCCCAGCCGTGGTATGTCGTCAAAGTGCAAATCCAAGGAATCCCACCCAATCCCGCCCAGCTGCTCGCTACCGGCGCACAAGTGCCTACAGTTTGCACCTTCCAGAGAGCCAAGCCTGGTTCTGCTCCCGAAGAAATGGGACGTTGGGCTGAGGTTGATGTCCGGGTTGCACATTCGGCGAATTCAGACCCCAAAGTTATCGACGCCTTAATGAAACGCTTTAAGACTGACGAATGGGATGAACTTCGCCGGGCATTGGATCAAGTCCCCAAACCCATCCAACCAGGCACCTATCCTGTCAATCTCACGGCCAGCAAGCAGTCTGGCCCACCACCTCTGCCTATCCCGCCGCCGCTGCCGGAGCCACCCAAACGGTAGATGGGATTTCATGTGAAAGTGGCTGATGAACCGGCTACAAAGAGCAGTAGCAAACAATGAAAACCAAATCCACTTTCCCCCTTCCAGCCTTGGCAGCGTTGCTTTTGGCCACTGCCGTCTTCACCGCCCCCGCTGCCGACAAGGCCGAGAAGCGCGCCGCCCGTTCCCCCAGCGAACCTGCTTACAAGAGTGGCATTGTCAAAGGTGGCTACGTCACCATTGATGCCGACATCTCTGGGGCGAAGTCGCTCTGGCTGGTGGTGACGCCCACGGACGACGGCTTTGGCTGCGATTGGGCGGACTGGGGCGAGGCGCGTCTCGTCGGGCCGAAGGGCGAGGTGAAGTTGATTGATTTAAAGTGGCGGCAGGCTTCGACGGGCTTTGGCGAGGTGAATCTTAACAAGAACGCCGCTGGACGCCCCTTGCGCATCGGCGGACAGGCGTTGAGCGACGGCATCGGCACGCACGCGCCGTCGGTGATCGCCTACGACATCGTGGACATGGGTTTCACGCGCTTCAAGGCGAAGGCCGGCTTGGACGACGGCGGCACCGCGCAGGGCTGCGGCTCGACGGTCGAGTTCCTGGTCTTCACGGACCGCCCTCCGGGACCTTATCTGGCGATGGCCCGTGATGCCACGGCGGCGGCTTCAGGCGAACGCGGCTTCGGTCCCGCCGCCGCAAAGGCGGATGCCGAGAAGCTCATCGTGCCGGACGGCCTGGAGGCCACGTTGTTCGCGTCCGAGCCGATGCTGGTGAATCCGGCGAACATGGACATTGATGCGCGCGGTCGCGTGTGGGTGACGGAGGGCGCGAATTACCGGCGCTGGGCGAACACACGCCCCGGCGGGGATCGCATCGTCATTCTCGA
>Ga0073934_10008021_pt1 | contig 14331 bp, 11 predicted proteins | sample LarsenN4metaG_FD_76834 | JGI IMG/M metagenome (GOLD analysis project Ga0073934, IMG submission 76834) | Hot spring sediment bacterial and archeal communities from British Columbia, Canada, to study Microbial Dark Matter (Phase II) - Larsen... ...
GATGGAGACAAGCCGGCGGAGGCGCTGAAATACGCCGAGCGGCTGGTCGCGCTCAACCCCTGGCAGCACGAATACCTGGGACGGTACGCGCACATGCTGGGTCAGCAGAAGCGGTATGACGAGGCCATCGAGGCGGCGGAGCGGGCGCTGGCCATCAATCCCCTGGCCGCCGAGATTCACGGCTGGCTCGCCGAAGTGCATGCGCTGCGTGGCGACCAGGAGCAGAGCCAGCGGCATCAGGAGCTGTTCAAGAAGCTCACCGCCCGCCGCTGAGCGCGGCGGCCGCGGGACGCCGGCGGTCGTCCGGCCGCGCTACCGGAACCGCACCTCGGCTCCGGTGCGGGCCCGGAGCAGTTCGAGATTCTTCTCGAAGTAATCCTGGCTGTAGCCGTTCCAGGCGAGCACTTCCCGGCCCTTTGCGGTCTCCAGCCAGATTTCGTACGGGCCGCCGATGGCGGGGAGCAGGTAATCGAACAGGTGTCCCAGCAACCACTGCACCGGCCCGAACACGAAGAACAGCAGGTAAGAGGCCCAACTCTGTTCCACGTGATAATGCGTGTGGATGAACACGACCGCCGGCAGCCTGCACTGATCGCGGCTGATCGGCACGAACCCAAAGCGAAACTGCGTGTCGAAGCGGTCCCCCGTCAGCCGCGAGACCCGGTACGTGCCCGTGAACACCACCGGCAACACGCACGCCAGCAGCTGTGCCACAAGACCGATCCGCCAGGCCAACAGCACCGGCACGAGCAGCACTGCCAGCACGATGACCCGCCGTCGCAGGTTTGGTACCGGCACAAGCTGTCGTTCCATGCCACCATCCCTCCGGGGGGACGGTCGTGCGGTTGAACCTGCCCAGCGGGAACGGAGCCAAAGTACCAAACGCCCGCGGCTCCGTCGTCGGTACGGGGCACAACGACGCCGACGCCGCCGCGGTTCACACCGCGGACCATGGTGGCGGGAACCCCACGCTTGGCCACGATCGGAATCTGCCGGCGATCTTGCAGCGACGGACCTCCACCGGCCGGGAAGACCGGTCGGCCGTGCTCACACCGGGTGCGGACGGCTCGTCCCGTTGCGGAAAGCCGCATTGTGGCCACAATCGGCGTGTGAAGGCTCCCCCGGGGTCGGCCAACCACGATCTGCGATTGCAGCGGCCGGGTCCGTGGATGGGGATGGGACTGAGGCACGGGGGTGCGCTTGATAACGGGCCCCGCGTGTGAGACAACGGGCTGGCGTTTCGTGACAGGTGAAAGCTCCCCGATGTCCACACCGGTGTTACTGCAAAGTCATCTTCCCGGCATTCCCGTGCGGCGGGGGAAGGTCCGGGACGTCTACGATTTCGGCGACCGGCTGCTGTTCGTCGCCACGGACCGCATCTCGGCGTTCGATTGGATTCTGCCCACCGGCATTCCCGACAAGGGGCGGATTCTCACGCAGATCAGCCGGTTCTGGTTTGCGCGGCTGAATGCCGCGCACCATCTGCTCGACGACTCGCTCGACAGACTGCCGTTGCCGCCGGGCGTCGACCTTTCCGCATTGCGGGGCCGCAGCCTGGTGGTGCGGAAGACGCAGGTGTTTCCCATCGAGTGCGTGGTCCGGGGCTATCTCGCCGGGTCGGGATGGAAGGAATACCGGCAACAGGGAACTGTCTGCGGGTTGCGGTTGCGCGCGGGGTTGCGTGAGGCGGACCGCCTCGACGAACCGATCTTCACCCCCGCCACCAAGGCGGAAACTGGACACGACGAGAACATTCCGTTTGAGCGCGCGGCGGAGGCGGTCGGGCCGGATGTCGCGAACGAACTGCGACGCTTGAGCCTGGCGCTTTACCAGCAGGCCGCCGAGTATGCCCGCACGAAGGGGATCATCATCGCCGACACCAAATTCGAGTTCGGCCGAGCGGACGACGGTCGCCTCCTGCTGATCGACGAAGTCCTCACGCCGGACAGTTCGCGATTCTGGCCGGCCGACAGCTATCAGCCAGGCCGCAATCCCCCGTCGTTCGACAAGCAGTTCGTCCGCGACTGGCTGGAAACGACGGGATGGGACAAACAGAGCCCGCCGCCCGCGCTGCCCGATGACGTCGTCGCCCGGACTCGCGCGAAATATCTGGAAGCCTACGAACGGCTGACGGGCGACACCCTGCCGGAGCCGTGATTGGTCGTGCCGGGACTCACGCCGCGCGGCTCGGACGGATCTCCGTCGTCGCCGCGGCCGGCGTGGCAACAGGTCGCTGTCCCTTCGCCACGGCGGTGACGATGTCGAGCAGCCGCATCGCCAGTTCGTCCCGATTGAAGTGCCTGGCGACGTGGTCTCGGCCGCGCGAATACTCCTGCGGCTGCCGGGCCACCTCATCCAGACATTGCAGCAGCGAGTTGGCGTCGTCGGGAATCATGGGCAACCCGCCGCGGCCGCCCAGAACGATGTCCTGCGCCTGTCCCCGGACGCCCATGATGATGGGGACGTTCATGGCCATCGTCTCGAACACCTTCGACGGAATGACCGTGCCGAACAGTTCCGTACCGCGGAGGTGCACCAGGCAGGCATCGCAGCTGGCGAGCACCCGGTCGACCTGGGACTTGGGAATCATGCCGGTGAAGGTGATGTTGTCGAGCCGTTCCGCGACGGCCAGTTGCTCCAGCCGGGCCCGCTCGGCGCCGTCGCCGACGATCCAGAACTGGATGTCGTCGCGATCATCGTCGTGGAGTTTCTTGGCGGCGGTGAGCACGACCTCCAGGCCGTGGGCCATGCCGATCGTGCCGATGTACGCGCACACAAACTTGCCCGCCCCGTGCCATTGTTCGCGCAAATCGCGGTCCGGGGGTTGCGGGCGGAAGGCGTCGAGGTCGACGCCGTTGGGAATCACGGCGATCTTCTCCGCCGGCACGCGGCGCTCCAGCAACTGGCCCCGATAGCCATCCCCCACCGTGACGATGTAGTCCGCCGCGGCGTACATCCGCCGTTCCAGCCATTCCAGAAACCACATTGCCGGCGACCGCCGCATGGCACCCACGGCGACGATGGACTCCGGCCAGATGTCCCGGATCTCCAGCACGAACGGCCAGCGCCGCAGCCAATGGCACAAGACCCCCGCCCAACCGCAAAAGAACTGCGGCGAGGTGGCCACCACAACGTCCACCTTGCGCAACCACAGGGCGCACCAGACGGCGGTCAGCAGGTAACTCACGAAGTTCAGTATCCGCCGCAGAAACCCCTTGTTCGCCGAGAGGTACGTCCAGACCCGGATGACACGGATGCCGGCCTGCTCCTCTTCGGTCCGCCAGGCGTTGCGGTAGCCGTCGAACACCACGCCGGTGGGGCAGTTGGGAGCGCCGGTGATGACGGTCACCTGGTGCCCGGCACGGACCCAGCGGGAGCAATGCTCGAACGTCCGCGACGCCGGCGCGTTGACTTCGGGAGGGAAATAGTGCGTGAGAAACAGAACGTGCATGGACGTTGATCCGCAAGCGGCTGACGGAACTAACTCGAGGGGTCAAGGACGGTCGTGACGTCCACCGGGCTCTCCGACGCAGAGCGCCAGACCAGGCGGCTGGTTTCGATCTCGATTCCGTACTCCGGATGCCAGGGACGGCGTTCGATGGCGAGGTCCATGGGGGCGGTGGCTTCCATCCGGACCTTGAGAGCGTGGGGGCCGTTCGACAACTGCCAACCGCCGGGCATCGGCACGGCAGTCCATTCCGGTGCGAGCAGGTATCCGCCAGAGAGCCGATGCAAACCTGACCCGGAGATGCGGTCGACGATCTTCAGCGGACCCTCCTCGTCCACCATCAGTTGCCGCGCATGTCGCGGTCCGCCGGGCAGGCCATCGTAGCCGGTGTGTTCGGCCCAGCCGGAGAACCCCTGCCGCCGGGGGATGACATCCACTCCCAGCGGTCGGGCCCGGGCGCCGACCCGGAAGATATGCCAGACTTCGCTGGAATCGACGTCGTCAATGCAGACGGTGTTGTGCGCCGCCGTCGACCGGTCGTAGCGTCGCTGTTCGTTCTGGTCGTAACAGAACGTGCCGGGATCGACGATCAGCCGCTGTCCGCGGTACGAACATTCCAACGTCAGAGTATCGGCATGGGCGTGGCCGGGCTGATAATTCGGGCCCACCTCCCCGACGTCCCAGAACACCGTCCAGGAATTCCCCTGCCAGACGACGAGGCCCGTATCGGCGAAGTGCCTCAGCCCCTGCGGAGCCGGTGGAACTGGAATTGACAGATGCTCATTCAGCAGGTGCAGCATCCGCGTGGGGTCGCAGACTGCGCGTTGGGCGGCATCGTTGAACAGCGGCAGCGAACCATCCGGATGCCGCACCCACGACACGAACTCCGCCATGCGGGCACAGGTCGTCTGCAATCGCGCTGCCAGCTCGTGGTTGTCGACCAGCAGCGCGAGCACGACCAGATCCTCCAGCGCATGAATGTGGTACATCGGACTGCGTTCGAAATGTCCGCCGTCTGGCAGCACCTGTTCGACCGACTGCGAATCGGCGATGCGCTTGGCAAGCCGCATCCACCGGCGGGCTTCCGCATGCCGAAGCTGCCGCGCGGCGATGGCCAACCCCGAGGCGTCGCGCAGCAGGTGGTTGCCGCGAAGATCCCACTCGATATGCCTCGACAGGGATCTGGCTTGATCGGCGAAGCTCTCCACCGCCCGCGTCGCCAGGCCGGCGTCGCTCCACAGGTGGGGGGGATACAACGTCCACAGTTTGTGCCACGACTGCAGCCGTGTGGCGATGTTGAAGCTGTTCCAGGGGAACTGTGATCCTCCCGGCGTGCGGACGCCGCAGCAGTCCAGCCAGTCGCGGAACCAGCGTTCAATTTCCTGGCCGAACGCCGGAGACCCGGTTCCGGCGACGCCCTGCCCCAGCACTTCCAGCCAGCGATGATAGTGCAGGCTGAAGTGCCACAGGCGATGCTCCGTAAGGCTGTCCGGGCGGCGCCAGTCCGCCCCGCCGGCAAAGGGCCGCGTCTCATTGAGCAGCGTCAACCGACCGGCGCGCAGCTCCGCCAGCACGCGACGGGCCTCCTCCGTTGACGGCGGCGACCAGTCGGGCAACTGGGGCAGGGAGAGCACGTCCCCCACGGTCGCTTCGGGGCGTTGCGTCAGCCGGAAATGCAGCCCGTGCAAGGGGGACCAGGGAAGCGTTTCGATCTTCCGCTGCACCAGGTAGCGCAGCCGCCACGTGACCTGCGAGGGCCGCAGGTGGCACAACGTTCGACCGTAGCGAACCAGGTTGGTCATGCCGTCCCCCCGGGTGGCGTCACGCGGCGCGGCGCTCGGGCGCCACGACGGCATCGCCGCCGAGGAGGATCTCGGCGATCCGTTCGCTGGCCCGGCCTTCCCACAGCGGTGGACGACGGCCCCGTTTGCCCTGGCCGTTCAGCACCTTGCGGAACTCGTGCTGCAACAGGTCCATGTCGGTTCCGATGAGTTGATTGGACCCGTGGGTGATGGTCACCGGCCGCTCTGTGTTCTCGCGCAGCGTCAGGCAGGGGACGCCCAGATACGTCGATTCCTCCTGGATGCCTCCCGAATCGGTGATCACCGTCAAGGCGCTGCGCTGTAGCGCCAGACATTCGAGGTAGCCGACCGGCTCCAGCAGCAGAAACTGACGCGGGGAGGGAAACGTCAGCCCGAGGTCCGCGATGCGGCGGCGTGTCCGCGGGTGGACGGGAAAAACCATCTGGCAGTCCGCGCTCAGCTCGATCAGCGTTTCCAGGATGCTCCGCAAGGTCTCCGGTTCATCCACGTTCGATGGCCGATGCAGCGTCACCAGCGCGAACGGCGACGACAGCGCCGCGTCCGGCAGCCGCGCCTGCGGGAGCAGCCGCACCAGCGTGTCGATCATCACGTTTCCCACGCAGCGAATTCGCGCCGCCGGAATGCCCTCGCGGCGCAGGTTCTCATCGCCGTCGGCCGAGGGGGTGAGCAGCAGGTCCGAAAGCTGGTCGGTCACCAGCCGGTTGAGTTCTTCGGGCATGTCGCGATCGAAGGACCGCAGGCCGGCCTCCACGTGGGCGACGGGAATCCGCAGTTTGGCGCACACGAGCGCCGCGGCGACGGTGGAGTTCACGTCGCCGTAGACGAGCACCCAGTCCGGGGACCTGGCGAGCACGGCTTCCTCGAACCGGGCCATGATCTGGGCCGTCTGCTGGGCATGACTGCCGGAACCGACCCCCAGCGAAATCTCCGGCCGGGGCAACCCCAGCTGCTCGAAGAAGATGTCGGACATGTTGGCATCGTAGTGCTGCCCGGTGTGCAGCAGCGTCTGCACCACCCCCGGCCGTGCGGCCAGCGCGCGGAGCACCGGCGCGACCTTCATGAAATTCGGCCGAGCGCCGACGACGTGCAGAAAGTGCATGGAGAGTCTTCCTTGACGAGCTATGCCGACTTCCGCAGCGGCCGCAGTGCCGCGTCGGCGATTCCCTCCGGGGAGTAGCGCACCGTTTCTCCGGTTTCGGCCGCGGCCGCCGCGTCGCATGTCACGCCGGTCACCTCCGCCAGTTCGTCCCAGGGAATCGGCGACGGATTCCCCTGACGGATCGCGGCGAGGAATGCCTGCACGCCGGTGGCGTGTCCCTTGTCCTGCTTCCACAACGTCTGCCTGTGGAACCTCGGCCAGCCATAACCGACCAGCCGGCGAAAGTTGTCCAGTTGCAGCACGCGGCCTGCGCAGAAGATCTCCAGCCGCTCCTTGGACACGCTGCGGTGGCCGTTGGACAGGTAATGCACCGCGCCAAACGAACCGTCCGCAAACTGCAGCGTACAGGAGAGCTGACCGTCACGGATCACGTGGGGATGCCGGCCCCCCATCTGCGTGGCCTGAAGCTGGACGATCGGATGACCGCAGAGAAACCGCAGCAGGTCGATGAAGTGGCACCCCTCACCGATCATCCGTCCGCCGCCGAGCTGCGGATCGTGCAGCCAATGCCCGGCCGGAAGGCTGCCGGCGTTGACGGTCATCACGAACGACTTCGGCTCGGCGACCGTCCGCAGGAGCCGGGCCATCGTCTGCACCTGCGGCGCGAACCGGCGGTTGAACCCCACCATGAGCATTGGAGGAGCGATCGAGCGCGCGGCGGCACTACGCTGCCGCTGAATGTCCGCCAGTTCCGACCGATCCAGCGCCAGCGGTTTCTCCACAAACACATGCTTGCCGGCGGCCAGCGCGCGGCAGACGAAGTCGGCATGAGTATCGTGCCGCGTCGCAATGACGATGGCGTTGACCGTCGGATCGCCGAAGAGCTCGTCGACGCTGGTGGTGGCGTGGGCAATGCCGAACTTTCGGGCGGCGTGGACGCCGCTGACGCCGCTGCGGGTGGCGATCCAGCGGAGTTGGGCCCCCTCCCTGCGGAAGGCTGGCAGGAGCATCCGGGTGGCAAAGCCCCCCGCACCGATGAACGCGACGACCGGCCGATGACGGGGAACCGACGAGGCCCGGACGGCGGGAACCGGCAGCGGGATGGTCGTTCGTCGCAGCGAATCCGGGTCCCGGCTGGCGTACTGGAGCATCACGCCCAACGAGGGCTGCGGGCTGCCGATCAGATCGTAGGCGTCGAGCGCGCGCGAGAAGTCGAAGCGGTGTGAAATCAGGGGCAGGACATCGATCCGCCGGTCGGCGAGCATGTCCAGCACGGCCTCAAAGTTCCGCTGCTCGGTCCAGCGAACATACGCCGCCGGGTAATCCTGGCCTCGGTCCTCGTAGGCCGGGTCGTAGCGGCCTGGACCATAGGAACAGGAGACCTGGAACGAAAGCTCCTTCTTGTAGAAGTCGTCCCGCGACAGCTGCAGACCAACGACGCCGGTCAGGACGATCCGGCCCCGCTTGCGGCAGACGGTCGCGGCTTGATGCACCGGCTCGTCGCTACGCGTTGCCGCGGTGATCAGCACCGCGTCCATCCCCTGCCCACGAGAGAACGCCTGGCACCGCGACTCCAGGTCGTCCTGTCCCAACAGAATCGTCTCCGCGCCAAACCGCCGGGCGAGCTCCAGACGCGTTGGCTGAAAGTCGGCCCCGATCACCCGAGCGCCGTGCGCTTTCAGCAACTGCACGGCGAGCAGCCCGATCAGTCCCAGACCGGACACCAGCACACATTCGCCCAGCGTCGGCTGGAGCAGTCGAATTCCCTGGAGTGCAATCGCCCCGAGGACGCCGAACGCCGCCGCGTCGTCGCTGACGCCCTCGGGAATTCGGGCGCACAGGTTCTGGGGGATGCAAACGATCTCAGCATGAGGGCCGTTGGACAGGACCCGGTCGCCGACCTCGAAGCCGGAAACGCCTGGGCCGACCTCGAGCACCTCGCCAACGTGGCAGTATCCCAGGGGGAGCGGTTCGTCGAGCTTGTCGAAGACGGCGTCGAGCGTGGTCAGCAGGCCGTCGGTCTGGATCTTATCGAGAACCTGTCGGACCTTGTCGGGCTGCTGCCGGGCTTTGCCAATCCAGCCTGCTTTGCCGAAGTCTTGCAACATCCGTTCGGTGCCGGCAGAAATCAACGTCCGCCGGGTCCGGATCAAGAGCGTACCCGGTCGCACCTGGGGACACGGGACGTCGACCAGTTGGGTCTCGCCATCTCGCAGTGATTGAAGGACTTGCAGCATGCGCCATCCCTGGCCGCGTCAGGAGTCTGCGACGGGCAAAACCCGGTGACCGGAATCCATTCCGCCCGCCGGGGGGACGGGTTGTAACGTCAAGCGGCGAAACGCGCCAAGAGGAGTCAGGGGCGGTCAAAGGGGCAGGGGCGCGAGGGTTGAGGTTCAAGCCTGGCCAGAGCGCCGGAGACTTGGGGATCTCGACGTTCGCTCGCAACCCAACACCAACGAAAAAACCCTTCGCGAGTCGACGGTCTCTGAGGCGGGTCCGCGCAGAACCCGGTCTCAGACAACGTCGACCGCGAAGGGCTCGTCCCCCCCAGACGTCGCGACGACCATGGTCAGATGGCGGCCGCGACGCACGAGTAAATCCTGGCCAGGGCCCACCGCTTCAGTAGGCCCCTCCTGCCGCTCCAGCCTGTTCGGCTTCGTGTTCGACCTTGTAGCGCTCCAGGGCGCGAATCTGGTTGGCCAGCTTCGTTTCCGGACCCGACGGGAAGTACTGCACGTCGTCGTCGAGATAGTACGCCGACGGCAGCGTCTGTCCGCCCACGTTTGACTGCAGGCAGCCCGCCGAACCCAGAGTTGATACCAGGCACAACCCCAGCATCCAGCGACCAGCGGCAGAACCCGTCCGTGCGTTCATTGCAGCGTCCTTGCCTGCTTCGGACCCGGAGCAGACCGATTAACCCCGCGGGCACCGGGGCAACAGACCACGGTTCCGCACAACCAATAGCATCGGCTGCCAGCACCGGAAACTTCGACACAATCCGCGCAGACGGAAGAGTTTGACAGGAAGCGAACGCCGTCGGCCGCGCAGGCCCGCCGCGGCCATGGGCTGCAAATGCCGATCAGCCCGTGGGTTAGCAGGCGTCCGGTGGTCCACGGCCCGTGGTCAGCGGCCATGACGAAAAACCCGCCGCGCCGAACGCCCTGCAGCCGTTGGCTTCATCACCAACCACGGACTGGCTTCACGCCTTGAACACCCGCTGCAGCTCTTCCAGCGAGGTTTTCCCTTCCGCGACGAGTCGCAGACCGTCCTTGTGCAGCGTGAGCATCCCCTCGGCTCTGGCCTGGGCCTTGATGGCGTCGGCCGTGGCGCCCTCGGTGATCAGTTTCTTGATCGCCTCGGACCCGGTGATCAACTCCACCATGGCGATCCGGCCGAAGTACCCGCTGCCGCTGCACTTTTCACACGGTTCGGGCAGTTCGCCGGTCTTCTCATCAGGCTCGGGCTCCCCTTTGCGGTAGAGCACCTTCGTTTCGGGAGGCAGGCCGACCTTCTGCAGCAGCTTGGGGTTGGGACGGAACGCCTCCCGGCAATCGGTGCACAAGGTGCGGATCAGCTTCTGGCTGAAGACCCCCTCGATCAGTTCCGCCACTTTGGCCCGGTCGCCGATCCAGGTGCAAAGCTGCACGATGTCCGACGCCGCATCTTTGGCGGGCATCTCGCCGAGAATGGTGACCCGATCCGCGACGTTGGCCATGACCTTGGCCGTCTCGGCGTCGCGGATGGGATCCACAAAAATCACGTCCGCCTCGGAGCGGATCATGCGTTCCATCGTGAACTGCAGATCGTCCCCTTCGTTCGCCTCGAACTTTTGGACGTTGTAGACCTCGCGGCTTCCCATGTTCACGATGGTGAACGCCGAATACATGTACAGGTCCAGCCCCTTGAGAAAGGCATAGACCGTGGTTGTGATGCCCGATCCCGGCGGCCCCGCGACGAGGACCAGACCGTGCCGCTTGGACGACAGCTCCCTGAGCGTGGCCTTCAGCGACGGTGGGAACCCAAGTTCCTCCATCGAGCTCATCTTGGCCTTGAGATTGCGGGTCCGGAGCGTCAGCCGCTCGGACCCGTCAGCCACGGGCTGCGTGTCGACCGAGATTTCGTAGGGAGTTCCCTGCCAGTCGGCCTTCACGCCGCCGGACTGCCCCTTCCCCTTGATTTTCGGGTCCAGGCCGGCGAGCAGCTTCATCATCTGCGTGATGGCCAGCGCCTGGGGTTTGGAGAGTTTTCCTCCCGAGTAGGCGATCCCATCGACATACAGGGTGACCTGCGCCCGCTCCCCCTTGAGCTCGACTTTGACGGACTCGGCCCGGCGCTGCAGCGCGTCGGTGACCAGTTCCTTGGCGGGAACAAGCCCGGCCTGTGCGAGTCGAGCATTGGCCGACAGATCGACTTCCTTGCCGCTGACCGCCCCCTGAAAGGCGACGAGCTCGACTTCCTCTTCGTCCTCGTCTTCGTCGTCGCCGCCTTTGTTGCCGAACAGGCCGAAAATCACCGTGAGATCTCCGATGGGACAGACCGCCCGCGACTGGAATTCCCTGATTGTGTCAGGCCACCGAGGCGGCGTCCACAGTGCAGCGTGACAGGACAGCGAAACGGCAGGCCGCTACAACAGACCGTACTCCGTCAGCGTCTTCCGCAGCTTTTGTTCTTCTGCGGCGCCGAGAGGCGTCATCGGCAGCCGCAACTCGCCGGTGTCGCGGCCGAGCATCTTCATCGCAGCCTTCACCGGAATCGGGTTCGTCGCCAGTCCCAGCATGTCCCGGCACAGCGTGAACAGCTTGAAATGCCACTTCTGCGCTTCGGCGATGTTCCCGGCCTTCCACGCCGCGAGCAGCGACAGCATGTCCTTCGGGACGATGTTCCCCACCACCGACACGATCCCGCTCCCTCCCAGCGCCAGCAGCGGCAAGGTCAGGCTGTCGTCGCCGGAGAGGACGGTGAGATTGGTCTCGGCCAGCGTCCGCGACGCCTGGTCCATCGACCCGGTCGCCTCCTTGATCGCCACCACGTTGGGGATCTCGGCGATCCGGGCCACGACCTCCGGCTCCATGTTCTTCGCCGTCCGGCCGGGGATGTTGTACAGGATGATCGGAATGTCGACCGCCTCGGCGACGGCCCGGAAGTGCTGGTAGAACCCTTCGCCGGTGGGCTTGTTGTAGTACGGGGCAACCATCATCGCGCCATCCGCGCCGGTCGCCTTGGCGTGCCTGGTCATGGCGATGGCTTCGTCCGTGCTGTTCGAGCCGGTCCCCGCCATCACCTTGATCCGCCCGGCGGCCTGCTGGCAGACGATGTCGATGACGCGGTTGTGCTCGTCGTGCGACAGCGTCGGGCTTTCCCCGGTGGTTCCGACGGGGCACAGGCAGTGCGTCCCCTCGGCGACGTGCCAGTCGACCAGTTTCTTGAGGGCCGCCTCATCCACCTGGCCATTCCGGAACGGCGTGACGATGGCGACAGTCAACCCGGCGAATTGTTCACCCTTGCGCGGCATGTTTAGCTCGTTTCTTGTGCTGTTCGTCTTATGTTTTATGTTGCCTTCACGCTCCGCGTGAAGAAGTGCCGAACGTCTGCCGACATTCCCACCCGCCGAGACGCCCGGCGATTCATCACGCGGAGCGTGATGGCTGCTTATTTCCGATTCCGCCAGTCCAGCCCGCTCATCTCGCTCAAAGCCAGCAGCAGCGCGTGCGTGCCGTTGCGGCCCCAGCCCTTCGCCTTTACCGAGAGATACAACTGCTCGGCGAGGGCCAGGCCCGGCAGCGACAGGCCCATTTTCTTCGCCTCGGCGAGCGCGATCCCCATGTCCTTGATGAAGTGCTCGACGAAGAACCCTGGATCGAAATTGTTGTTCATCATCCGCGGACCGAGGTTCGACAACGACCAGCTTCCCGCCGCGCCGGGGCCAACCGATTGCAGCACGGTCGGCAAATCGAGGCCGGCCTTGTAGCCGTACAGGAGCGCCTCGCAGACGCCGATCATGCCGGTGGCGATCAGGATCTGGTTGGCCATCTTGGTGTGTTGCCCGGCCCCGGGGCCCCCCTGGTGGACGATGGTCTTGCCCATCACGGCGAACACCGGCTGGAGGGCGTCGACCACCGCCTTGTCGCCGCCGATCATGATCGAGAGCGTGGCGTTCTTCGCGCCGATGTCGCCGCCGGAGACCGGGGCGTCCACGCTGTGCACGCCCTTCTTTTTCGCGGCCTCATAGATCTCGACGGCGAGCGACGGTTCGCTGGTGGTCATGTCGACCAGCACGGCCCCCGATTTCGCTCCGGCAAGCGCCCCATTCGGACCCAGCAGCACGTCGCGGACGTCGGCCGGGAACCCGACGATCGAGAAGATGATGTCGGACTGCTCGGCCAGCGATTTCGGGCTGTCGGCCCAGTTCGCCCCCCTGGCGACGAGCGGGTCGGCTCTGGCCTTGGAGCGGTTGTAGACCGTCGCCGCGTACCCGGCCGCCATCAGGTGGCCGACCATGCTCGATCCCATGACGCCGGTGCCGATCCAGCCAATCCGCGTCTTGCCGGGCGCAAAATTCACCGTGAAATCCCCATCAAGGCAGGAACCAAGCCGCCGAGCCGCCGTCCGGCCCGTTGCGGCCAGTATATCGGTCCCGCGGCCGACCGTCATCGAAGCCGGAATGGGAGCCTGCCTGCCGGGACGGGGGAGGCGGGGCAAAATCTGCGGGCCGTTGGCGTTTACACGATTTGGCGGGCGCGTTATACCTTCCGCGTGCCCGTGCCGGAATGCCGTAAGTCGTGCGGCGGGGCGTCGATGTGAGCTTTCGTGGACTGCAGAGCTTCCCCCCTCCGGCCTCCGAGGAGTCAGCGCGTGTCGTCAGTGGAAGAAAAAGTCATCGGGATCGTCAGCGAACAGCTCAACGTTCCCAAGGAAGATATCAAGCTGGAAAGCCGGTTCGTCGACGACCTCAAGGCGGATTCGCTGGACGTGGTCGAGCTGGTCATGGAGTTTGAAGACGAGTTCGAAGTCACCATCCCCGATGAGGATTATGAAAAGATCCGCACCGTCGGCGACGCAGTGAAGTACATCACGGAGAAGCAGGGCGGATGACCAGGCGCGTCGTCGTGACAGGGATGTCGGTCGTCACGGCTCTCGGCAACCAGGTCGAGGAGTTCTGGGACAAGCTCTGCGCGGGCAAAAGCGGCATCAGCCGGATCGAACGCTTCGATCCCACGGACTTCAAGGTCACGTTCGGCGGCGAAGTCAAGGACTTCAAGGTCGACGAACTGCTCGATCCCAAGGAAGCCCGCAGGCTGGACCGCTTCTGCCAGTTCGGCATGGTCGCCGCCATGACCGCCGTCCAGCGCAGCGGGCTCGACCTGGCCAATCATCCCGATCCGTATCGCTGCGGCGTGATCGTCGGCAGCGGGATCGGCGGGCTCAATGAAATCGAGGCCCAGCACGTCACGCTGTACGACCGGGGCCCGGCCCGCGTGTCGCCGTTCATGATCCCCAAGCTGATCGTCAACGCGGCGAGCGGCAACATCTCGGTGCATTTCGGGCTGAAGGGGCCGTCGAGCGCCATCGCCACCGCGTGCGCGTCGGGCAACAACGCCATCGGCGACGCCTTCCGCATGATCCAGACCGACATGGCGGACGTGATGATTACCGGCGGCAGCGAATCCGCCGTCACGCCGATGGGGCTGTCCGGTTTCGCCCGGATGAATGCGCTTTCGACCCGCAACGACTCCCCCGAAACCGCCAGCCGGCCGTTCGACAAGGACCGGGACGGATTCGTGCTGTCCGAAGGGGCCGGCATTGTCGTCCTCGAAGAGTACGAACACGCCCGGAAGCGCGGCGCGCCGATTCTGGCCGAGCTGCTCGGTTACGGCATGTCGTCGGACGGGACGCACATGACGGCCCCCGATCCCAATGGTTCCGGCGCCGCCCGCGCGATGGTGGCCGCCATTCGCGACGCC
>Ga0073934_10008022_pt1 | contig 14329 bp, 13 predicted proteins | sample LarsenN4metaG_FD_76834 | JGI IMG/M metagenome (GOLD analysis project Ga0073934, IMG submission 76834) | Hot spring sediment bacterial and archeal communities from British Columbia, Canada, to study Microbial Dark Matter (Phase II) - Larsen... ...
CTTCTATCCTGTACGACTGGCCCTGGCGGGTCGCACAGGCGCAGGGGAATTGGATCGGGTCATCCTGCTGATTGACCGTGCCGCGCGGTTGCCGTTTCCTGTAGCGGTGAAGAGCGCGCGGCAACGGATGCTCGAGTTCTGTGCCGCGCTGGATTAGGTCTGACTCTGGAATGGACCTGCTCACCGGTATTCACGCCGTGCGGGCCGCACTGGCTGCCGGCCGGGTGCTGGATCGCGTTGTGATTGCGCGCGGGCGGCGCGGGCGGCGCATCGAAGAACTCGTGCAACTGGCACACCAGCGCGGCATCCCCGTCCGTTTCGAGGAGCGCGGGCAGGTGGACCGGCTGACGGGCACGCGCGAGCACCAGGGCGTGGTGGCCGTGGCCAGCGCGCACGCAACGCATGATCTGGCGCAGTTGATCCGCGACCGCGCCTCCTGCGGGTTGCTGGTTCTGCTCGACGGCGTGCAGGACCCGCACAACCTGGGCGCGATCATTCGCACGGCGCTGGCCGCCGGCGCCGACGGCGTGGTGATTCCAGAGCGGGGCGCGGTCGGCCTAACGGACGCAGTGGCGCGCACCGCGGCGGGAGCGCTCGAGCATCTGCCCGTAGCCCGCGTGGTGAACCTGGCCCGCGCCATGGAAGAGTTGAAGGAAGCGGGCTACTGGCTGGTGGGGATGGACGAGCGCGCGGAGCCGGATTACACGCAGGCGGACTTGACCGGCGCGGTCGCGCTCGTGCTCGGAGGGGAAGGCCGGGGCCTGCGCGAACTGGTACGCAAGCGCTGCGATTTCCTGGTTTCCATTCCTACGCGCGGGCCGGTGCGCTCGTTGAACGTGTCGGTGGCGGCCGGGATTGTCTTGTTTGAAGCCGTCCGCCAGAGAAGGCGAAACGCGGGCCATGAGTGAACAGGCGGGGGACAGCCGGTTCTGGAAGACGATCTTCGGGGTCAAGAGCCGCAGCGAAGTCGTCGGCCTGGTGCGGGGCGTTGCAGTGGCGGGAGCCATCATGCTGGCGTCGTTGCCCCTGGCTGATGGCCTGGGCCGCGCCCTGCTCCGCCTGCAAGGGCTCGATCCCGCGGGGCGGGCTAGTCCCGTCTCCGGCGTGCTGGTGGCCATTCTGCTGGGCATTCTGCTGCGCAACCTGCTGCCCCTGCCGGCAGCGCTTCGTCCGGGCATTGCATTCAGCACGACCAAGTTGTTGCGGCTGGGAATCATCCTGGTGGGCCTCAAGCTGAGTTTCCTTGACGTGCTGCGTCTGGGAGCTTGGGGCGTGCCCGTGGTGGCCGGAGCCATTGCCGCGGGGCTGGTGTTTGTCACGTGGATCAATGGTGTGCTCAACCTGCCGGACCGGCTGGGCACCCTGATTGCCGCGGGCACGGGCATCTGCGGCGTCACGGCCATTGTTTCCACCGCGCCCGCGATTGAAGCCGAAGAGCGCGAAGTGGCCTACGCCATCGCCAACATCACGCTGTTCGGGCTGCTGGCCATGTTTGCCTACCCGTACCTGGCGCCGCGCCTGCTGGCCACTCCCGAGCAGGTGGGACTGTTCCTGGGCACTTCGATTCACGAGACGGCGCAGGTGGTCGGCGCCGCGCTTACCTACCGGGAAGTTTTCTCGAGCGATGCAGCGTTCCAAGCCGCCACGGTGACCAAGCTCACGCGGAACCTGTTTCTTGCCGTGGTCGTCCCGCTACTGGCCTTCGCGCACCTGCGGCGGCGCAGGCTCGCGGGTCAGGCGATGGTGGTCAGCCCCGCGCGGTTGATTCCTGCTTTCGTTCTGGGCTTCTTGGTCATGGTGGTGCTGCGCTCGGTTGGCGACGCGACGCTGCAGCGCGGACTGGCCTTCGGCCTCCTGGACGCTACAGAGTGGCGTGAGCTCACGACACAGTTGGGCGATACCTGGGGCTCGCGCTACCTGCTGAGCACGGCGATGGCCGCGGTTGGTTTGAGCACGAGCTTCACCCTGTTCAGAGGCGTCGGGCTGAAGCCCTTCCTAGTGGGGTTGCTGGCCGCACTGCTCGTCGGGGCGGTGGGCCTGGCGCTGGCCTGGCTGCTCGGCGGTTACGTGCACCTTTAGCGCCTGCAGCCCGTTTCTGGCCACGGGCCCTGGTGAAACTTTTCTGTGAGGCGGTCGTAGTACAGGCAGACCCGCAAGTTTGCTTGGGAGGTTTGCGGTGCGCACACCGGAAATGCCAGCGGCCAGGATGCCCGCGGAACCGGCACGCATCGGCGCGTTGGGCCGGATCATCGGCGCGCTGGTCAGCCCCCGCGCCGCGTTTGCTGACATTGCGCGTCGTCCGGGATGGGTCTTTCCCATCGTTCTGCTCACCGCTGTTTGCCTTGTGTTCAACATCGTCCTGGCGACGCGCGTGGATTGGCGGCAGACCGCGCGCGACCTGCTGGAGCGCACCCGCCAGATCGAGCGAATCCCGCTTGACCAGGTGGATCAGCAACTGCAAGCAATGGAGATGGGGTTCAAGATCCAAGGTTACGCAAGGGGCGTGCTGGGCAGCATCACGCTGGCTCTGTTGGTGTCGGTTGTTTCCCTGCTGGTCTTCAACGTGATTGGCGGGGGCGGCGTCCCGTTTAAGAGCGTTTTCGCCATCTCCTCCTATGCCATCCTGCCGCTGGGACTGCGCGAGCTGCTGGCGATCTTCGTCGCCTACCTGAAGGAATGGGGCACGGTGGATGCGCTGAATCCCGTGGCGTCCAATGTGGCGGCCTTCCTGCCCTCGGATGCGCCCATGTGGCAATTCTCCCTGGGCGCTTCCGTGGACCTGTTTGCATTGTGGATGTACCTGCTGCTGGCGATCGGTTTTTCCGCAGCAAACCCGAAGAAGCTTCCGCTGGGCAAGGCGCTTGGGTTGTCCTTCGCCATGTTCCTGTTTTTCACCGCGCTGGGCACGGGCATCGCTTTCTTGACAGGTTAGGTGCGAGGCTAACCCGAGCCGTTCTGGACGCCGGCTTCCTGCTACACTTTCGACATGGGATGCCGGTTCGAGGTGCTGCGGACTGACCCCAGCGGGGCGCGCTTGGGGCGGCTGGAGACGCCGCACGGCGTCGTAGAAACGCCGGCCTTCATTCCGGTAGGCACCGCGGGGTCCGTCAAAGGCTTGACGCAGGAGCAGCTCGAAGAACTGGGCGCCGAAATCCTCCTGGCCAACACCTATCATCTTTATCTGCGTCCCGGGCACGATACCATCCGCCAGCTCGGCGGGCTGCACCAGTTCATGGGCTGGCCGCGGGCCATCCTGACCGATTCGGGCGGCTACCAGGTGTTCAGCATGGCCGCGCTGCGGCGGGTGACCGACGAAGGCGTCGAGTTCCGGTCGCATGTGGATGGCTCGTTGCATTTCCTGACCCCGGAGAAGGCGGTCGAAATCCAGGCCGCCCTGGGCTCGGACGTGGCTATGGTGCTCGACGAGTGCATTGAGTATCCCTCGAGCCATGAACACGCCCGCCGTGCCGCGCAACGCACTTTCCACTGGGCGCAGCGATCGAAGCAGCATTTTGCCGCGCATGGCAACGCGGAGCGGCAGTGGCTGCTGGCCATTGTCCAGGGCGGGACCTGGCCCGACTTGCGCCGGCAGAACGCGGCGGAGCTGGTCGAGCTCGACTTGCCCGGCTACGCCATCGGCGGGCTGGCCGTGGGCGAGCCACATGCCATCACCTGTGAGATCACCGCGCTGGTGACCGAACGTCTGCCCGCCGCGAAACCCCGCTACCTGATGGGCGTCGGCAAGCCGGAAGACATTCCCGATTACGTCGCGCTTGGCGTGGACCTGATGGACTGCGTGCTGCCTACGCGCAACGCGCGCAACGGCTGCCTGTTCACCTCGAACGGTCGCCTGCTCATCAAGAATGCGCGCTACGCTCGGGACTCGCGGCCGATTGACGAAGCCTGTGGGTGCTTTGTCTGCCGGCGGTATTCTCGCGCCTACCTGCGGCACTTGTTTGTGGCCGGGGAGATGCTGGCCGCCACGCTGCATACCTACCACAACCTGTTTTTCTACCTTGGCCTGCTGCGCCGCATTCGCCAAGCGATTCGCGAGCGCCGCTTCGCCGCGCTGCGCGCCCAGCTCCAGGCGGCTGCCGCGGAAGCCTACTGAGGACTGAGTGACGTGCACAGGGACGGGCGGCGCGGGTGGCCGACCAGCACAATGGTTTTGTCTTGACAGCATGGGCGAAATCCGAGAGCCTATATGTTTGGAGAAGTGGTCGGATTTCCGACCCCGAGCCGCCCGGCGAGCGCGGCTGAGGAGTGCCTGCCGGGATGGCGCCGGTGGGTACGGTCTGAGGGGAATCCCCATCTTGCGCGTAGCCGTCGCCGTGCACCCAAGAAGGAGTCGTTCAGGCACGTGGTTCAGCGCTTCCTGACCGCCACAGTAGTGTCATGGCCCGCGGACGGTTCGCTCGCAGCCCAGGCCCAGCCCAGCCTGTGGAGCAGCTTGGTTCCGCTGCTGCTGATCATGCTGATTTTCTATCTGCTGCTGATCCTCCCGGCGCAGCGGCGGCAGAAAAAACTGCAGGAGATGCTGCGGGCCTTGAAGGCGGGAGACCGGGTGATTACCCAGGGAGGAATCTACGGAACGATTGTGGCCCTGGAGGAGCAAGCGGTGCAATTGCGCATTACCGACCAGGTGAAGATCAAGGTGGCGCGAGCAGCCATCGCGCAGGTCCTGCCGGAGAAGGAAGCCTCGTAGTGCCTTTCCCGCTATGTTCGCCTGAGAGAGAAAAGATGGGCGGTGCGTTACGCCTCCAAAAAGGTCAGAAGGGCACTAGGAGTCGCGCGGAACGATGCAACCCAGCGTAAAGTGGCGCCTGATTGTCATCCTGCTGGTGGCCGTGATTTGCCTCTACGGCCTGGTCGGGCGGCCGTTCCCTAAGTCCTGGGCGCACGTCAAGCAGAACTTGGAAAGCAGCATCCCTCTGGGGCTGGACCTGCGCGGCGGCACGCACATGATCCTCCAGGTGCAGGTGGAGGAGGCCGTCCGGCAGCACGTCGAGCAGGCCGTCGGGCGGCTGCGCGATCAGCTCCGCGAAAAGTCGGTCCCCTTCGGTGACGTCCGACAGCTCGACGACACGCACATCCTGGCCCAGAACATCGCCCCGGAGCATCTGCCCGCCTTCCGCGAAACGGTTACCAACTACTTTGCTGAGTGGGACCTGGTTCCCGCTGCGGGCGAGCCGAACAGCTACACGCTGGCGCTGCGCCCTTCGCGCGCCGCGGAGATCCGCGTCACCACGCTGCGGCAGGCTGTGGAGACCATTCGCCGGCGCATTGACGCGCTCGGCCTGACCGAACCAGTCATCGCCGAGCACGGCCGTGCAGAGAACGAAATTCTGGTGCAACTTCCCGGCGAAGGCGACCCCACGCGGGCCAAAGCCGTCATCCAGGCCGGCGGGCAACTCGAGCTCCGCCTAGTGCGGAACGAGCGGCCGTTCAGCTCGCAGGCGGAAGGGCTGGCTGATTACGGTGGCGTGCTTCCGCCCGCCACGGAGCTGCTGCCCGGGAAACCGCAGCGCACCGAAAGCGGTTCGATTCCTCCGGCCGAGGTTTGGTATCTGCTGGATCGCGTCCCGGTGGTCACTGGGCGCGACCTGCGCACGGCTACGGCCGGACCCAGCGATGAGGTGCCGGGCCGCTACCAGGTGAACTTCACGCTTTCGCGGGACGGTGCTTCGCGCTTCGGACCCTTCACCGAGGCCAACATCAACAAACCTATGGCCGTGGTGCTGGAAGGCCGCGTTCAGAACGTAGCCATCATCCGCAGCCGGATTGACGATTCGGGGAAAATCAGCGAATTCAGCCAGGAAGAGGCGCGCGACTTGGCCTTGGTGCTGCGCGCCGGCGCCCTGCCCGCCTCTATCCGCTATCTCGAAGAGCGCACTGTGGGACCGTCCCTGGGCGCCGACTCTATCCGCCAAGGCTTCCTCGCTTCGGTAATCAGCCTGATTGCGGTGATGATCTGCATGGTGATCTATTATCGGCTGTCGGGCGTGAATGCGGTGGTGGCGCTGATCCTGAACCTGATTATTCTGCTGGCGGCGCTAGCCTTCTCCGGCGCGGTGCTGACCCTGCCGGGCATCGCCGGCGTCATCCTGACCATCGGTATGGGCGTGGACTCGAACGTCCTGGTCTTCGAGCGCATCCGCGAGGAGTTGCGCGCCGGCAAAGCCCCTGCTTCGGCGGTGGACGCGGGGTTCAGCCGGGCCTTCCTGACCATCATTGATACGCACGTGACCACGGTCGTCTCCGCCATCTTCCTGTTCATGTTCGGTACCGGCCCCGTGCGCGGCTTCGCCGTGACCCTGGTGATTGGCCTGATTTCCAACCTGTTCACGGCGATCTTCGTTTCGCGCACGATTTTCCTGTGGCACCTGGGGCGGCTGCCGCGTGAGGCGGAGCTGAGCATATAGAGCGAGGCTGGGTTGAAAGGTCGGCCTGGAAAGTGAAACGGATTGGAGCAGTTGGGCAAGGGCGTACCGCCGGACGGATTCCGGTCCCCGGCCAGGTCTGGGAGCGCATGAAAGACAAGAACTTAGAACCCGCAGCGGCGGGAACTTTCTCTGCCGAGTCGGTGTCTAATTTGCAGGTGTAAAGACAGGGCTATGCGTTTGTTTGCCGACATCAACGTGGACTGGCTGGGCAAGACGAAATACTTCGTCGCCGGTTCCTTGCTCATGCTGTTGATTGGCTGGGGAGCCTGGTACAAGCACGGCGGGCGTAACGGCGGGCTGCGGCTGGGGATTGACTTCCGCGGCGGCACCCTGGTGTACGTGCGATTTGCCCACACCCCGCCGGTTGATCAGATCCGCGCCGCACTGGCCGCACAGGGGCTGCGGGCGGAGATCCAGCAGGTCCGCGATTTTGCCCGGGGAGACGTCAATGAGGTCATCATCGGCCTCGAGCAGCACGGCGAGGGCGAAGAAGAAGCGCTGGATGCGGGGAAGAACCGCATCCTCGAGGCCCTGCGCGGCGCGTTTGGAGGCACCGTGGCCGGCAAGCAGGACCTGAACGCCGCGAACCTGCAGGTCCTGGCGGACCACCTGATCCGCCGCGACCCCCTGGGCCTGGGCCCAACCGCGGCCGAAAACTACCGCCAACTGGCCCAGCGCATGCTGCAGTTCCGTGACCGGCAGCGCAGCGGCCTGTTGACCAGCTTCGACGAATTGAAGCAAGCCGAAGGGGTCACCGACCCGGTGGTCGCCGCCGTGCAGGACGGTTTTTTCCTGGGCGCGTTTGCCGTGCGCAATGTGGAAATCGTGGGCCCCAAGGTGGGAGCGCAGCTGCGCACGCAAGCGTTCTGGGCCACGGTCTATGCCTTGATCGGCATGCTGGTGTATATTGCGTTTCGCTTCGAGTGGGTGTACGGTGCTGCCGCCGTTGTGGCGGTCATCCATGACGTGCTGGTCACGCTGGGATTCTTTGCCCTGTTCCGGTTCGAGATTTCACTGACCGTAATTGCGGCGTTGCTGACGCTCGTCGGCTATTCGATGAACGACACCATCGTGATCTTCGACCGCATGCGGGAGAACCTTCGGCTGATGCGGCGCGAGCCGCTGGGCGTAATCGCCAATCGCTCCATCAATCAGACCTTGTCGCGCACGATCCTGACCAGCGGGCTGACGTTTCTGGTGGTGGTGGTGCTGTTCATCTGGGGCGGGGACGCCTTGCGTGCTTTCTCTTTTGCCCTCGTTGTAGGAGTTGTGGTAGGAAGCTACTCGACGGTGGGGATTGCCGCTGCCGTGGTGGTGGCTTGGGCCAACTGGAGGGGCCAACACGCTTTGGTGAGTGCCAATTCGGCGCGCAAACGCCTGGCCGCAGCGGGAAGGAGGTAAGCAGTAATGTTTGACGAACTGCTGGAATCGAGTCCGGTAAAGAGAAGGAAACGGAACCCGCTCAGCTTCGTGGTTTCCGTGTTGCTCCAGACCCTGTTCATCGGGATTCTGGTGCTGATTCCGCTCATTTACACCGAGGCGCTGCCGAGGACCGTGCTGACTACATTCCTGGTGGCACCGCCGCCTCCGCCTCCGCCTCCTCCCCCGCCGGCTGCCGCGCCCGTAGTGGTGAAGAAGGTCACCCGGATTATCCAGGCGGGAAAGATGATGGCACCCACGGCTATTCCCAAGCAGGTGGCCATCCTCAAGGAAGAGGAGCTGCCGCCTGACGTCGGCCCGGCGGTTGGCGTGGTCGGCGGGGTGCCCGGTGGGGTGCCCGGCGGACAGGTCGGCGGTGTGCTGGGCGGGATCATTGGCGGAACGGGCACGAGCCTGCCGCCACCGCCGAAGGTCGAAGCGCCCAGGCGCATCCGCGTCGGCGGCAACGTCCAGCAGGCCAGGATCATCACGCAGATCCGGCCGGTGTATCCGCCCTTGGCGCGCCAAGCGCGCATCTCCGGGGTCGTCCGCCTGCAGGCCATCATCGCCAAGGACGGCACGATCCAGGAATTGCAGGTGATCTCCGGACATCCGCTGCTGGTGCAGGCGGCGCTGGATGCAGTCAAGCAGTGGCGCTACCAGCCGACTCTGCTCAACGGCGAGCCGGTCGAAGTGGTCACAACGATTGACGTGGTTTTCAACCTGAGCTCGTAGCGGTTCCCGGGCCCGGGCAGCGGGGCATAGTTGGAAGCGGTTGGAATAGGGAGGAGGAGAGAATCAGTATGCTTGCACAGTTGACGTTATGGGCGGTCTCTTTGTTGGAACTCACCGGGGGGACCGTCGGCTGGGACATCCCTTCGCTGTGGAAACAGATGGGCTGGCCGGCCAAGACGGTGGTTGTGATCCTGTTCGTCATGTCCGCCTGGTCGGTGGGCATCATGATTGACCGCGCGCTGATGTTCAGCGCGGCGCGCAAGCAGTCGCGCCTGTTCGTGCAGCAGGTAGCCGGGGCGCTGCGCGAGGGCAAGCTGAACGAAGCCATTTCCATTGCCGAGCGCAACAAGAAGAGCCACATCGCCAAGGTCGTAGCCACCGGACTGAGCGAGTTCCAGGCGGCCTCCACCCAGATGGGCGATGAGCAGGTGATCGAATCAGCCAAGCGCGGCCTGGAGCGCTCGGTAGCCATCGTGCACGCCGAGATGAAGCGCGGCCTGTCCGGCCTGGCCACCATCGGCTCAACGGCTCCGTTCGTCGGGCTGTTCGGCACCGTGGTGGGCATCATCAACGCGTTCAAGGGCATTTCCGAGCAGAAAGCCACCGGGTTGTCTGCGGTGGCCGGCGGCATCGCCGAGGCTTTGGTTACGACCGCGCTCGGGTTGTTCGTGGCCATCCCCGCGGTGTGGATGTACAACTACTTCACCAACAAGGTGGAGGCCTTTGACGTGGAGATGGACAACTCCTCGATGGAGTTGGTGAACTACTTCATCACGCGTCGGGCCGCCCGCAAGTAAGCGAACTCCGCCATGGCCTATAAACCAAAAGCCCCGGACGTGATGAACGAGCCGAACGTCATCCCCATGGCCGACATCATGCTGGTGTTGCTGATCATCTTCATGGTGGTCACGCCGATGCTCCAGAAGGGCATTTCGGTGGATCTGCCACGGGTGAATAATCCGCGGGAGATGGAGGAGGCCGATAAGGAAGATGCCGTCGTCATCGGCATCACCCGGGACAGCCGCATCTATCTGGGCTCCCAGCAGATCAAGAAGGAAGACATCAATCAGCTCGTGACCGACCGCCTGGCCAACAAGCTGAGCAAGGTCGTCTTTGTCCGCAGCGACGCGCGGGCCAAGTACGGCGACGTGGTCAGCGTTGTGGACGAGGTCCGGTCGGCGGGCGTGGACCAACTCGGTTTGATTACCGAGCGCGTCCAGCAGCAACAGAGGCCCGGGCAGCCGCCCACCGACTGAGGGATCGGGCAGAGGAGAAACCGTCATGGGAATCAAGGTAGGGGGCGGAGGCAAAGGCGTTCTGGTGGACATGAACGTGGTGCCGCTGATTGACATCCTGCTGGTGCTGCTCATCATTTTCATGGTTATTACGCCGCTGACACCGAAGGGGCTCGATGCCCTGGTGCCGCAACCACCGCCGCCAGGACAGCAGGCCAGCCCGGATCTGCTGCAGAGGACCATCGTCGTCCAGGTGCTGCGCGGCGACGTACTGAAGGTCAATGAAGAGTCGCAAACCTGGGAAACGCTGGGGCCGCGCCTCGAGCAGATCTTCAAGGAGCGCGCCGAAAAAGTAGCCTTTATCAAGGGCGACGACGACGTGGTGTTTGAGAAGATTGCCCGCGCCATTGACATCATGCGCGGTGCCGGCATTGACAAGGTCGGCCTGATGACCGCCAAGGTCGAATCCGGCCAGTAGTCCAGCCGCGGGGAAAGGCCCCGGTGGGGATTCCAGTCCAATCCGGCAGACGGGGACTTGCAGCAGAGCCCCACGGGGTGGTTTTGATTGACGTTCCGCGCTGTCGCCCGCGGCATGGGCATCATGCGGGCCTCGGGGATTGACCGGGTCGGCTGGGTGACCTCCAGGCCTTACGTTCGACCGTGACGGTTTGCTTTCCGCGGTGACCGTCGAGTCAAGGAGAGCAGGGATGCAGCACAACTGCTTCCGCGTTTTGTCACTTCTTTTTCTCGTCGCCGTGGCCCTGGTGGTCACCGGCTGCAACAAGTTGTTGGCCCGCGACAAACTCAACAAGGGCGTGCAAGCCTTCAAGGCCGGCCAGTTTGACGCCGCCATCGAGCACTTCAAGCAGGCCAAAGACTTGGACCCGGAGCTGCTTACTGCCCGCCTCTACTTGGCCAGCGCCTACGCCAGCCAGTACATCCCCGGGGCGCCCTCGGACGAAAACATCCGCGTCGGCCGGCAGGCCATCGCTGAGTTCCAGGAAGTGCTCCAGAAGGACCCCAACAACATCTCTGCGATTGATGGCATTGGCTCGCTGCTGTATCACATGGCCGGCACCCCGTTTGATCCCAAGAAATTCGAAGAGTCGAAGAAATACCACTACCGGCACGTGGAATTGAAACCCGACGACCCGGAGCCTTACTACTGGATCGGGCACATCAACTGGACCCTGGCGTACGACGCCAACCGAAAGATGCGCGCCGAGTACAACAGCAAGGCCCGCAAGCCGGTCGGCGAGCAGGAACAGCTTCCGCCGCCGGTGCGTGAGAAGTTCGCCAGCGGATACTCCGGCCTGGTGGAAGAAGGCATCCGCGTGCTTCAGAAAGCCATCGGGCTCCGCCCGGACTACGAAGATGCCATGGCCTACCTGAATCTGCTGCTTCGCCAGAAAGCCGATCAGGTGGCCTCGCTCCAGGAGCGCAAGGAACTGCTCGCTGAAGCCGACCGCTGGGTGGACAAGCACAGGGAAGTCCGCCAGAAGAAGAGCGAAGCGCCCGCTACCCCCACATCCTGACGCAGAGTCGGCCAAATCCGGAAACGCTGGCGAGTCTGGCTTGCCGGCGTTTTTCTTTTTCCGTCCTTATGGGTACTTGGCCGGCCACCCGGATGGCGCGGACGGCCGCTATTACTCCCGGAAGGTTCTTGTGGCTCCCTTTGCTGTCGCGAAGAGCATCCCCGGCCATTGCCTTGGCCGCAAATCCAGACAATTGCCCTACAATAAGGCCATGAGCCAGCCGGAGGAAAAGCCGCGGCGCGCGTTTCGGGTGGTGGACGCGCGGTTCGCGCAACTGCTCGACAAGGTGCGCCAGAACCGTCCGGGCGACGATACCGAGCTGCTCGAGCGTGCCTACGCGTTCGCCGGCGAGCAGCACCAGTCGCAGTTCCGCGAGTCGGGCGAGCCCTTCCTTTCCCATCCCGTCGAAGTGGCGCTGATTCTGGCGGACCTGCGCCTGGACGTCACCACGCTCTGCGCGGCGCTGCTGCACGACGTCGTCGAGGACACGCGCATTCCGCTCGCGGAAGTCCGCGAACGCTTCGGCCCCGAGGTTGCCCGGCTGGTGGAAGGTACCACGAAGTTCAGCCGGCTCGACCTGCTCAACCCGGAGACCCGCCAGGCGGAAAACGTCCGCAAGATGCTGCTGGCCATGGTGGACGATGTGCGCGTGGTGCTGGTCAAGCTGGCCGACCGGCTGCACAACATGCGCACGCTGCGCTTTCTGCCGCTCGAAAAGCAGCGGCGCATCGCCAAGGAAACCATGGAAATCTACGCGCCCATCGCCCACCGGCTCGGCATGGGCGTCATCCGCGGCGAGCTTGAAGACCTAGCTTTCAGCTACCTGGATCCGGAAACCTATCTCGACTTGCAGCGCAGAGTGACCTCGAAAAGCAGATCCCACGAAAGATTCCTGCACGAAGTCCAAGACGTGATCCGCAAGAAACTGGTGGAAAACGGCATCCCCGCGGAAGTGGACGGGCGCATCAAGCGGCTCTATTCCCTGTACCAGAAGCTGGAGCGGCAGCAGCGCTCGCTCGATCAGGTTTACGACCTGCTGGCCGTGCGCGTGGTCACCGATACAGTGCGCAATTGCTACGCTGCGCTGGGCGTCGTCCACCAGACCTGGCGCCCCGTGCCCGGCCGCTTCAAGGACTACATCGCCATCCCGCGGCCCAATCTCTATCAGTCGCTGCACACCACGCTGATCCACCACGGGCAGGCGTTCGAAGTGCAGATTCGCACCCAGGAAATGCATCGCATTGCCGAACAGGGCGTGGCCGCGCACTGGAAGTACAAGGACGGCAAGGAGGCCGAAACCGACGACCAGCGCATCGCCTGGATGCGCCAGTTGCTCGAGTGGGTCCAGGACATGCAAGAGCCGAGCGAGTTCCTGTCCACGCTCCGCGTGGATCTAGCCACCGAGGAGGTTTACACGTTCACTCCGAAGGGCCGCGTGATTGTCCTGCCGCGCGGCGCGACTCCCGTCGACTTCGCTTACGCCATCCACACCGAAGTGGGCCACTCCTGCGTCGGCGCCAAAGTGAACGGCCAGATGGCTCCGTTGCGCCACACCCTGGCCAACGGCGACGTGGTCGAAATCCTGACCCAGAAGAATCACCAGCCCAGCCGCGACTGGCTCAGCTTCGTCTGCACCTCGCGCGCCCGCAGCAAGATCCGCCAGTGGATCAACCTGAATGAGCGCCGGCAGGCCACCGGGCTGGGCCGCAGGCTGCTCGAAAAGGAAGCCCGGCAGTTCGCCATCAACCTGAAAAAGATCCCGCCTGGAGCCCTCGAGCGCGTCGCTGCGGAATACGGCTGCGGCCGGGTCGAGGACCTCTACGCCGGGCTGGGTTACGGGAAGTGGTCGGCGCGGCAGATCCTCGCCAGAGCCACCGGGCAGCTGTTAGTGGAACGCCCGGAGGAAAAACCCCGACTGGTCAGCAAGGTCCGGCGTGTGCTGGGGTTGAGCGACGCCACAGTGCTTGTCCGCGGAGAAGATGACCTGCTCGTTTACCGCGCCCGGTGCTGCAGCCCCATTCGCGGCGACGACGTCGTCGGCTACGTCACGCGCGGCCGCGGCGTCGCCGTCCACGCCAAGTCGTGCCCCAACGTGCAGAAGCTGCTCTATGAGACCGAGCGGCGCATCTCTGTGGAATGGGCTCGCGCCGCCGACGCCAAGTTCCTGGTGCGCCTGCTCATCCGCGCGGAGGATCGCACCGGGATGCTCGCCGACATCACCAAGGTGATCAGCGAAGCAAATTGCAATATCCGCGCGCTGGAAACTCGCGGCGAAAACTTGCATGCCCGAATTGTCCTGCAAATTGAGACGGCCGACCGGGTTGAGCTCGACCGCATCATCGCCAGCCTGAAGAGAATCCCTGGCGTTTTCGAGGCCGAACGCCTGTTCCGCACTTGAGGCGACGCCGGGCGCAACGATCTCTTCGCGCCCACTCTTGCCGGGAACTTTCTACCGCAGCCATGCTCCCCGCAATGGGCCACGCAAGGCCGAGTCATTCTGAGGGAGCGCATAGGCTCGACCCCGACGTGTCGGCGGCGAGCCTGCGGCCGAAGAATCTCAGCGTGCAGCGAAGGCACCGCAGTGCGCCGAGCATCTTACGGTTAAGATTCTTCGTCCCGCCCTGCCGGGCTTAGAGTGACGGCAAGCGGGTGCATGGGAAGGCCCAGAGTGACTGTCACGCCACAAGTCGTCTCCGCCGCGCAGCGCGTGGTTAGAATCGAGTTGATGGAAATTGTATTCCGAGCTCCGCTAGGCGTTTTCTCAGCGATTCTTCTTGCGTTTTTACTGAGTGGTTGCGACCGCCAGCCACACGTGGATCTGACCCCGCTCGATCAGGCTGGCATGACGTTCAGCAACATGGAAGCGCTGCGCGAACTGAACCCGAGCAGTGAAGAGGTCGCCGAGCTGGCCCGCGCTCGCCAAGCCGGAATTACCGACCAAGCCTGCCTCGAGCTGTTGCGC
>Ga0073934_10008023_pt1 | contig 14329 bp, 16 predicted proteins | sample LarsenN4metaG_FD_76834 | JGI IMG/M metagenome (GOLD analysis project Ga0073934, IMG submission 76834) | Hot spring sediment bacterial and archeal communities from British Columbia, Canada, to study Microbial Dark Matter (Phase II) - Larsen... ...
GGAAGCGCCGAACCCACACCGCCCGCGAATGCCACGCCACTCGATGTGTTCAAATTCGCGGGTCACTACGATGGCTCGTGGACTAACTCAAAAACCGGCGCAACAGGTCCCGCCACCTTCGATTTCGTAGTGGATGAAGCCAACAAAACCGTTGCACTGACATTGGACATGGGAGGGAATTACCTCGGTTTGGGTGACCCACCGCCCGCGACGATCTACGCGACCTATGACGAATATTTCGCGCGCATCACTGGCAATGATCCTCATTTTGGCGAAATGAATGTGCTGATTGACGGGGATGGCAACATCACCGGCGAATTCAAAAACGTCGCTGGCGGAATGGTCCCGCTGCTCACGTACACAGGCGTTGTAGGAGATGGAAAGATCAATACGACCTATGTGATCACCTTCCCGGATGGCACAACAGCAGATGCAGTGCTTGTAGCTGAAATGAAATAAATGTTCAGGTGTGCATAACATAAAAGACCTGACGGGTCGTTTGACTCGTCAGGTCTTTTATGCTTACTCCTCGCCCGCCATCAATTTGATCCTCTCCCAGGGCTTCAGGTTCTCATCCTCAGCAAGCAGACTTTTCAAATCGAACAATTCATCGCGCAACGCGGCAGCCCGCTCGAATTCCAAATTCTTTGCCGCTTCCTTCATCTGCTTTTCCATTTCGTGAATGATCTGCTTCAGCTCATTGCGGGGCAGGTCGCCGGATGGTTTTGTTTTATATTCACCACGCATTTCCGCAACAGCTTTCTGTGAAAACTCCTCGGTCAGGTCGTGGATGGCTTTATGTATACTGATCGGCACGATCCCATGCTCCGTGTTGTATTTCACCTGTTTGGCGCGGCGGCGATTCGTTTCGTCAATCGCACGCCTCATCGAATCGGTCATCTTATCTGCGTACATGATCACGCGCCCGTTGATGTGACGCGCGGCGCGGCCGATCGTCTGGATGAGCGCGGTATCCGATCGCAGAAATCCTTCTTTATCCGCATCGAGAATCCCGACCAGTGACACTTCGGGGAGGTCCAACCCTTCGCGCAGAAGATTGATCCCCACTAACACATCGAAGACACCCAAACGCAAGTCGCGCAGAATCCCCACGCGTTCGAGCGTTTCCACTTCCGAGTGAAGATAATGGACTTTCATCCCTAATTCTTGAAGGTACTCAGACAAATCCTCGGACATCCTCTTCGTCAGCGTTGTCACCAGGACGCGCTCGCCTCTTTCCACCCTCTGCCTGATCTCACCAATAAGATCGTCCACCTGCCCCTTGGTCGGACGCACCTCCACCTCGGGGTCAACGAGACCCGTCGGGCGGATGATCTGCTCGACAACCTGTTCCGCGTGTCCCATCTCATACGGTCCTGGTGTGGCAGATGTGTAGATCGTGTTGCCCATCACCTCTTCAAATTCCTCGAACTTCAACGGGCGGTTGTCCACTGCACTCGGCAAACGGAATCCGTATTCGACAAGAGTTTCCTTGCGAGCGCGATCACCGTTGTACATGCCGCGGATTTGCGGCACGGTCATGTGACTTTCGTCAATGACGAGCAGGTAATCGCTCGGCAAAAAGTCGATCATCGTCCACGGGTGGGTGCCTGCCGCGCGGCGATCCAGATGTCGTGAGTAGTTTTCGATGCCTGAACAATAGCCAACCTCTTTGAGCATTTCGAGGTCATAGCGTGTGCGCTGTTCAATCCGTTGTGCTTCGAGGTGTTTCCCTGTCTCTTTGAAGAGTTTCAACCGTTCATCCAACTCGGCTTCTATGTCGGCGATGGCATCTTTCATTTTGTCGGCGGCGGTTAGATATTGTTTGGCAGGGTAGATCGAGACCTCGTTCGGTTCTTCGTACACTTCCCCTGTGACCGGGTTGAATTGCATGACCCGTTCAACCTCGTCGCCGAAGAAGGTGATGCGAAATGCTTTTTTATCTTCATAGGCAGGTATGATCTCCAGCGTATCGCCGCGGACCCGGAACGTGCCCGTCTTTAAATCCATATCGTTACGCTGGTATTGTGATTCGATCAATTGCCGCAGAAGGGCATTTCGCCGATATACCTCCCCCACCTTTAGAGTCACTGTCCCTTTGCCGAATTCTTCCGGTGAGCCCAAACCGTAAATGCAGGACACAGAAGCAACAATGATCACATCGCGCCTTGAAATCAATGCGGTCGTTGCTGCCAACCGCAGGCGTTCGATCTCCTCGTTGATTTGGGTTTCTTTCTCAATGTACAGGTCGTGCCGCGGGACGTACGCCTCAGGCTGGTAATAATCATAGTAGGAAACAAAATACGATACCGCGTTCTCCGGGAAGAATTCCTTGAATTCGGCATACAACTGAGCAGCAAGGGTCTTATTGTGTGCCATGATCAAGGCGGGTTTTTGCAATTCCTGGATCACCGATGCGATCGTAAAGGTCTTGCCGGTGCCGGTGGCTCCGAGTAAGACCTGATGTTTTTTACCGGCACGGACGCCATCCACGAGTCCGCGTATGGCTTCGGGCTGGTCGCCCATGGGTTGGAAGGGTGCTTGAAGTTTGAAATCCATAGGGGTATTTTTGAGATGGGATTATCTGAACGTACGTTCTATATTGTACCTCGAAACGCGTACGCGTCGAGTCCGTGTGGGAAGTTGGATCACCCTGATTGGCGGAGAGAGGCGAGAGTATAATCCTCCGAAAATCTTTGAAAGGAAAATCCATGAAGTCAGCGATTACCATCATTGGCATATTTACTTTTCTGGCAGGCTTGGTCTGGTTTTTGCAGGGAATCAATGTTCTGCCCGGCAGCTATATGACCGGCGACCCGCAATGGGCGATCAACGGAGGCATTGCCATGGTCGTCGGCGCAGGGATGTATGTATTAGCAAAACGAAATGGCTGAGGAGATCAAAGTCGGGGACCGGGTGGAGGTATGCCTAACTCCCGGGTTCTGGAAGGCTGAAGGTTGGTTTGCCGGTGTCGTTGTCCGCATTGATCCATACTCCGCATATCGTAGTTTTATATGGGTTCAACTGGACGAGAGCTTTGATGCCCTGCAAGGAAAAGACCGGTTGATCTCAGTACTCAACCCAAAAAACATTAGGAAAGTTTAAGTGCTCTCGTAAGTCCCGATAAGAAGAGTACAATTCGCCGATATGTTCAAAGGGGAGTATTTGCCAATCCGCTTTTTGACGAGGTTGTCGTATGAAAAGACAAATCAAATTCTTCCTTTTGGTATTCTTGTTATTAACTCCTGTGATAACCTCCTGCGCCGGATTTATCTCCACTGATGAAGAAACTTCCAGCGGCGATTTTGGTCCGCGGTACTCACCTGCCGAGCATCAGGCACGGACGCTTGAAGCGCTATGGCAAATATTCAGGGATAACTATATCTATTATGAGACCGCGAATGTGGATTGGCTCTCGCTGAGCGAAAAGTACAACGCAAAAGTGGATGACGGTCTGACCAACGATGAATTCATTGCGCTTATGCGATCACTGGAAACAGAGCTGCCTGAAGGCAGCTTGGTGTACCAATCACGGGCAGAACGAATCGAATCGGACACTGCTGACACCTCCACATACGAAGGAATCGGCGCCTTCGTTGGATTCCAGGCGGAGGAAACGCCGCACATCGTTGTCCTGGGTGTCATTGAAGGTTCGCCAGCGGAAGAAGCAGGCATCCGCCCGCATGATAGCATTTTCGAAATAGATGGAAACCCGATTCTTCTCGAAGAGGGAATAGATGTGGTCAAACGTGTACGCGGACCGGCAGGATCCACCGTCACTTTAAACGTGCAAACTCCCGGCTCCGCGGAACGAGTTATCGAGGTCACACGTGCTGAGCTCGTCAGCCGGGGACAGCTTGAAGCGCGACAAATCGAGGGTACGAAGTACGGATACATTCTGTTTCCGCCTATCACGTACGATACATTGCTCGAAGATGTGCTCGCAAATTTACAGACATTCTCTACCAATCAACAACTGGAAGGATTGATCCTGGACTTGCGCGTGGCTGGTTCGTCGGCGGGTTGGCCCCTGCAGGAACTGATGACCATGTTTCACAACGGCCTCGTTGGTGATTTCTACAACAATGTCAGTCAAAAACAAACGCTGAGAGTGAACGGGCAGGACCTGTTCGGGTCGCAGTCTGTGCCATTGGTCGTCTTGGTGGGACAAAATACAAATGGATTCCCGGAGATCCTTGCTGCTTCACTTCAGGCAAATGAACGCGCCTTCGTGATCGGCGAATCGACTCCCGGCGCGGTCGAAACAGCTACAGGCTTTTACCTGCCGGATGGATCGCGTGTCTTCATCGAGACCACTTCGTTCAAATTGCCGAACGGTGACGATATCGGCTTAAGTGGAGTCCAGCCGAAATACCCGGTCGAAGCGGGCTGGGATGATGTCATCCCGGGCAACGATCCGGTCCTCGACAAAGCGCTGGAACTTTTGGGTACAGAATGATGAAAAAAATAATTCCTTTAATGATGTTCGCTCTATTCCTCGTTGCCTGTGTGCCGCAGGGCGTGCAGGTCCCACAAAGCCCGTTGCTCCCTTTCCTAGAACGTAAAGTAGGGTTGATCTCGTATATCGGACTGGATGGGAATGTTTATATCACCGACCAAAGCGGCAATGATCCCGATGCAATTACGGACGATGCCGTCCTACCCGATGGCACTGGAGACTTTCTCTTTTATCAATATCCCACATGGTCACATGATGGCACGCAACTCGCGTTCGTCGATGCAAGCGGCAGTGCACGCTCGCAAACCGGGGCGACCATGTTCATTCACGCTGTGGACGAGGGGACAACAACAGAAGTATTTTCGAGCGAGTCCGAATTCCCGTTTTATCTCTACTGGTCGCCGGACAATGAGCAAGTTACATTTCTTAACTCAAGCGCGAATGGTTCTACAATAGTCCTGCAAAGCGCAGGGGTTAATGGTGATGGACTCGTCACCCTCGACACCGGTTCGCCGTTTTATTGGTCATGGGCACCGGATGGAAAAACAATGATCATCCACACAGGTAGTGAAACCACCGGGCCAGAACGACTCGCCTTTCTTCAAGTGGATTCGGATATCATCGAGGATAGCTTGGAATCGACACCCGCTTCCTTCCAAGCCCCAGCCTGGTCACCCGATGGGAGCCGTATCCTCCTATCACGAGCCTCGGAGAATGACGGCAAGGAACTCGTCCTCCTCAACTCAGCCGGGGAATTCGAAAAATCCATCGCGACATTCGATATCAACACAGCATTCGCATGGTCACCGGATTCAGAATTGGTCGCGCATATCGAGGGGAGTGAAGCGATCAGCGCCGGCGCGTTAGGCACCCTTCATGTAACAGAGCTCGCCACCTCGGAGGATTTTTTCCAGGATACGGATGTATTTGCGTTCTTCTGGTCGCCGGATAGCCGTAAACTTGCCTACTTCAAACCTTTGCTCGTTTCTCTAGAAGATTCGCAAAGCGACCCGCAACTTGTGCTCGAATTGCACATGCTCGATACGGTTTCAGGAGAAACCAAGGAATTGTTTACGTTCCGACCGACGAGTCAATTCTCTGCCATCCTCCCCTACTTTGACCAATATCACCAATCAGCCACGATCTGGTCGCCAGATAGCAACAACCTTGTGCTTTCATTCGTTAGCCAGGACGGCACTCCCGGAATCGCGGTTGTCGCCGCCTCCGGTCAATTGGAGCCGCGCGTGATCGCCCAGGGATTCATCGCCTTCTGGTCTTGGAGATAGAATCCCGGCAAGACAAATAAAAACAGGTGGGGCCATGGCTCCACCTGTTTTGCTTAAGCCTTTGCTTTGGGTTTCGCCTTTGCTTTCGGTTTTGCTTTCGCAGGCGATTTTCCGTTCTTGCCATTCTTTCCATTTCCGTTCACGATGGATTCCTCGACAAATGCCTTCAACATGTTTTCAAAGTCCACCGGTTTACGTCCATTTGCCGCAGATTTGATGATCTCGATACATTCCCTACCCGTCAGATCGCTTCTCTCGAGCAATGCTTTGGCAACCGCGTGAACTTCTGCTGAATGGTCGAGCAGAATCTTCTGCGTTTTTTCTTCCAACTTTCCCCAGAACTTTTCGATCCGCTCAACTTTCTCTTTGTCCATGCGAACACTTTCCTCAAACCGATCAAGCGGAGGACCAAAAAACCCGTAGTGACCCAACTGCCATAAGCGCGACCTAACACTTCGAAAGTCTCCGGTTGCTCCGGTCCAATATTCGCCGAGGAACAACTTGGTTGCCACGTGCCCCGCCATCGAAACAAGGATGTCTGCAATGAACGTCCGCAACGGCAGTGAATAAATATCGTAATTTGGTACCGGAAGAACATATCCCAACGCATCGGAACGGCGTACGATGCTCACACGCACGATGCGTTCATCGGGCCGCAGATAATATTGCACAATGGCATGACCCGCTTCGTGATATGCGATCTGCCGGCGCTGATCTTCCTGCATTTCCTCGACGGGATTTTCCAACCCCATCGCCTGCTCTTGAAAGGCGAGTTCGATATCCTGCTGGGATACCTTTTCACGACCATCGAACAGCGCTAAGCGGACTGCATCTTTCGTCAGAGCAGACATGATCCTCGCCGGAGTCGCCCACGCTGTATCACTGACAATGGCTTCAACATCAACCGTATCATCGGTCTTTATCTTATTCAAATAGTATTTCACGATCTCACGGCGACCGGTACGATCAGGTTTGTTCACCACCACCGTGCGGTCAAAACGACCCGGGCGGGTCAAAGCAGGGTCGAGAACATCGGGACGATTCGTGGAACCCATGAAGAGAATATGCCAATCACGCGGCGGGACAGGTTTTTTGCGCCATTGATACCAGCGGGCGCGAATTTTCTCCCAACGACTTAACTCGCCTATGCCGTCCATTTCATATAGCAGGCGTGTGAGCGCACCGGTTCCGCCTCCCATACCGCCCATACCACCCATCATGCCACCCATTACTGCTCCGCGAGAGGTGCCTACGGCATCGATTTCATCTATGTACGCTATGCACGCGCCGTATTCCTTTGCCAGAGTGCGCGCCTGCCCGATAAAGCGAATCATTTTCAACACGTCAACACCCCAGAACATGGCGCGGAATCCAGATCCTTCCATGGAGATAAAGGCGATACCCGCCTCTCCAGCCATCGCCTTGGCAAGCAACGTCTTGCCAGTGCCCGGTTCTCCGTACAATAACAAGCCGTTGATGAACTGCCTCCCATTTTCTGGAATTGCGAGCGGTCGGACAGCAATGAAATCCACTGCCGGACCATCTTCAACAGGTTCGGCTGACCCTTGTAATCGTCAAAGGTGATCGTCTTCGGATCGCCGGGACGGATGATCTCCACACGTGAGCGCGCCATGAACCAGAAAATCGCCACGAACTGAATGACCACAAAAGCAATCGCAAACAGGATTCGGAAGAGCAAAGCCAAAAAGAGGAGGACGGCGTTCAACACTTCCGGGTTGATGATCGCCCAGTAGACCAAGCCGTTAAGGGCAGCCCAGCCCAACAGTCCGAAGAAGAAGCGGGCAGGCTTCCCCGCCGCCGCCCACAGGAAGACTCGCAGTTGAATGTATAAGATAAACAACGCGAACAGGATGTATCCCGTTAGGATCAACCCATTGGCGATAAGTATGCGAGCGGTCTCATCGATGATGGCGGCGGAGACCAGCACATTTACGAACGCCCAAAACGCGATCGCGAGGATCGTCCAGAATCGCCATGAACGCAGGTTGCTAAAGATATAACCCAAGCCGCCGAGCGATAGCGGGTTCAACCACCAGGCGATGGCAATCCCTAATGTAAGAACCTGATCACGCGTTGAGCGTGTGGCGTTCGAGGTCAGCACCCAGATCAATGGAGTCGAAATAAACAGTGTAATGAACAAACCGACTGCCCATCCGATTCCACCGTATAGGTCGCTGGAGGCTTTGGCTTGGTACGCAGCGCGATTCTGTTTCGCCTTTTCGTCACCTGATTTGATAATGTTGTTCTTTGGATCCTGCGGGGTCGATTCAGTCATGGACATACATCACCTCAAAAGATAAATACAATGCGGAAAAGTGTACCCCAAAAGCAATTTGGGCACAACAAGTAACCGGAACTCTTAGCCAATTCTAAAACACTGGAACGATTCGACGCCTCACACCGGCGGGACGGCTGGGTCGTATAATAGCCGAATGGACTCCAATCTTCAGCAGGCAATCGAGGCACGGAATGAACTGCTACAAGCGCCTCACGAATCAGCGTTTCGCCTCTTCAACGGATTCACCGAGGGAATCCCGGAACTGACGATCGATATTTACGGCGAGACAGCAGTCTTCCAAAACTATGCAGATGATCCCGGCGAAGGTTTGCGGCTCGTGCATACCGCACAAGAGATCGTTCGCGAGAGACTCCCCTGGTTGCGCGCTGGGATGATGAAAACCCGAAACGGAAAGACTCTGCAGGAAACACGCGGACAGATGCTGTTCGGCAGTACTGCGGATGAAAAAATCAAAGAACATGGGGTTTGGTACGCTCTCGACCTGGCTATGAACCGTGATACAAGCTTCTACCTCGATACAAGCCTCCTGCGGAAATGGCTAACCGAGAATATGCACGGCAAAACCGTCTTGAACACATTTGCTTACACGGGCAGTTTCGGCGTCGCCGCGTTGGCGGGAGGCGCAAACCGCGTCGTTCAAGTGGACCGCAATCATAGATTTCTCGATCTGGCAAAGCGATCGTACTCATTGAACGGTTTTTCAGTAAACAAAAGCGATTTCCTTGCACAGGATTTCTTCCCTGCCGTCAGCCGCTTCAAAAACTCGAAACAATTCTTCGATTGCGTCATTCTCGACCCGCCGTTCTTTTCTTCCACGTCCAAAGGAAAAGTGGATCAGGAAAAGGAAAGTGCACGACTCATCAACAAAGTGAGGCCGTTGGTTAATGACGGAGGATATTTAGTTGCCATTAACAACGCGCTGTTTGTCAGCGGCAGGGAGTATTTGCAAACCCTCGAAACCTTGAGCAAAGATGGCTACCTGGAAATCGCAGAATTGATTCCCGTGCCACAAAGTTTTGTCGGGTATAACGTCATCCGCGAACCGATCACCGATCCCGCCCCGTTCAACCATTCCACCAAGATCGCGATTCTAAAGGTCAGAAGGAAAACATGAACAACAGACAGGTCATCGAAAACTTCTGGGCAACCATGGCAACGAACGATTTTTATGCCGTCGCCGGACTCTTGCACGATGAATTCACCCTCGAATGGCCTCAATCTGGCGAAGTGATTCGCGGGCGTGAAAACTTTGCCCTGATCAACACGAATTTCCCCGCCAAGGGAGAATGGCGATTCAAAATCAACGCCATTGCGGTTGAAAACGATGTCGTTGTATCGGACGTTTCGGTCAGCGACGGCGAGCGGCAGGACCGCGCGATTACCTTTTCCACGATTCGCGACGGGAAGATCTGGAAGCAAGTGGAGTTCTGGCCTGAGCCATTCGACGCACCTGCGTGGCGCGCAGGATGGGTGGAGAGATCGTAAACGAGATCACTCTTCCCGCTTGCGCGAGAAAGCAAAGACGGCACCCAGGACCAACGCTGCGACAGCAATCCCTGCCACGCTGAGCGTCAACTCTTGCGGGCTTTTTGTGGTGATCGGTTTGATTTGGGTTGCCGTCGAGGCGGCGGTTAGGGTCGCAGTAGCCGTTGGCTGAGGCGCGATAATCGTCGACGTGGCGGAAACAGGCATCACCTGCGGAGGAGGCGTGGCTCCTTTCATCACAAGCAGTTGCTGTCCCACATACACGGTTTCCCCATACCAATTGTTCAACCGTTGAATTTCTTTGATCGTGGTGCCGTAGGTGATGGCAATGCTCCACAATGTTTGGCCATACTGCACCTCGTGAACCACGTCTCCGCCCGGGTTCGCAGTGCTGACCCTGACGGGAAGCGAATACTGCGGGAGGGTTCCATTTTCTGCAGCGAGGGTTGCGCCGGCGTTATACGCCTGTTGGGTGAGCGGAATGCCGGTGAGAATTGCCGCCGCGTTCGATTGCATCTGCCCGCTCGTGGTTCGCAATGCCGTTTCAATGACAAAGATATAACCATCCTCGACCGCGACAACGCCGGCACCGATATCACTTCGATAGGGCGAAAGCATGGTGTTCGTGTGAGGTTCATCACCCAGCCACGCCTGTACCGCATCGTGTGCGCTTTGCCCAGACACCCAGTTTTCGGAACGATAGCCATCCTGTGATAAATCACCTGATAGCGGGTAACCCAGCGACATCATCCACTGACCGAGTGTCATGTTTTCGGGCCGCCAGTGACCGGGGTTACCCGAAGCGATCCCATTCGCCTGATCCTGCGCGATCTGCATCAACACATGGTGCACAGCCAGCGCGTTCAACCCATTTGCAAGCCGCAGGGCATTCACTTCATTGATAAGCTCGGCAGGTGTGGGCACTGACTCCTGTGCGCGCACAAAACGAAAAGGCAGAAGCGCGAGAAGAAAGATCAACGGCAAGAATATTTTTTTCATCAAAACAACCTCCCTTGCTCCAACCCTTCGCCCGCTGAATCCCACGGCAATGGCTCAACGTCCACTTTCTCCGCGACCAGGCGATGCAACTCCTTGCACAAATACGGCGCGATCATATTATCGGGTGAATGACAAAACACGAACACGTCTGCACCTGCTTTAATTTGCCTGGCAAAATAACTCCCCCACTCCTCAAGTAACGGACGGTTCACATCCATGTGCGGATGCCCAATGTAGCGGACGAAGACGAAATCGGCTGTGCGCTTCGGCACTACGGGGACATCTGGTTTGCGCTCGCGGGCTTCGAGCAAGCTTTCGTAGGTTGACCCTGCCAGACTTTCATCCCCAGCCAAACTGCGGATCGGACGCGTGTCGATCGTCACGCGCGCCATGTTATGACTCGTCAGTAAATCATCGAGCGATTCATCATGCGGAGAATCGAACCAATCCAAATGGCGGACTTCCACCGCAAGGCGTACGGACGAGTCCCAGGTGGAGAGAAACGCCGAAAGGTCATCGAGCAGTTTGGGCGAGTAACGAGGCGGCAATTGCAGGAACATGGGTCCCAGCCGCGAACCGAGTCCCTGCATCGCATCCACGAAGGCGCGGGCGCGATCCACGTAATCCATCAACTTGCCCTCATGGCTGATGGCTTTGGGAATCTTCGGACAAAAGCGGAAGTTCTCAGGTGTATGTTCAACCCATTGTTGAATCGTCTTTGCCGCAGGGACGGCATAAAACGTGGTGCTGCCTTCGATGGTCGTGAGACGTTTTGCATATTCGCGCAGGAACTCAGAAGATGTTGTGCCCTTGGGATAGAAATTTCCAACCCAACCCTTGAACGACCAGATGGGGCAACCGACAAAAATGCTCATGCATTAATTATATAGCCCATTCACATGGAAAAGATACGAATTTTGTCACTTGAATTCCTGGCGCGCAAAGAGTATTTTATAGAAGAACAGTTTGCTGAATCAATTATTCAGACAAAGGAGATGTCCTATGTACAAGAAGATCCTCGTCCCGTTGGATGGCTCGGAAATGGCGGAAGCCGTCCTCCCTCATGCAGAAGCGCTGGCAAAATTGGAAAACGCCGAACTCGTCATCCTGCGCGTCCCGATCATCCCTGCCGGGGAATATATCAGCCTTGATCCGCTGGTCACTGCGACAATTCGCAACGATATCCGTGAGGAAGCCACGAAATACGTGAACGAAACCGTAAATAAACTGGCAAAGGATCACGTGAAGGCAACGGGTCTCACTAGGGAAGGTCCCGTCCCAGACACGATCCTCGAAGCGGCGGAGCAAACTCACGCGGATCTGATCGCCATGTCCACTCATGGGCGGACTGGCATCAAACGCTGGCTGATGGGCAGTGTGGCGGATAAGATCGTCCACCATGCACACATCCCGGTGATGCTGATCCACCCGAACTAACTTGTAAATAATCGAAGAGAAGACTCCCAATCCACGCGGGTTGGGAGTTCTGGTTTTAATTATCAGTATAATTGCGGGAGTATGAAACCGCGATCATCGTACACCATCTGGTTCAGCCAGCGGACGGGAAGCACCTTGTTGTGCAAGGCGCTCGAATCCACGGGTATTGCAGGAAAGCCGCGCGATTGGTTCAACTGCCAACCTGACCTGTTGACATTCTTTCATCAATCCTCACATGCTGACCTTCAAGAGTATTTGTGGAAACTTGGAAGCACAGAGAATGGTGTATTCGGGATTAACCACTCCTACTACGAACCACATTTCAGTCAATTGATCGAAACGCTCAGAAAGTTCCCTGCCTACCCGCCAGCGGAAACGCGCCGAACTGCAGTTTGGGAGCACATCTTCCCCAACCACCGTCACATTTTTATGACACGCCGCAACAAAGTGCGACTCGCGGTCTCATGGTGGAGGGCGATCCAATCGGGCGAATGGCACGTGGCAGTCGAAGAACCGCGAAAGCCAGCAGACCTCTCCAACGCCTATTCATTCGATGCCATCAACCATCTCTACAACGAGTGTTCCATGCGCGAAGCAGGCATACAGGAATTCTTTGCCGAAGGCAGGATCAAGCCACTGAATATTTTTTACGAGGATCTTGTTCTGGACTATGAAGGAACTGTTCGAACGATTCTGGATTACCTTGAACTTGACTCGCACTCGGCGACACCTGCCCCTCCCGCGCTGATAAAATTAGCAGACTCTGTTTCCGAAGAATGGGTGCAGCGCTTCCGCGAGGAAAGACAGCAAGACTGGCAAAATCGAGGCTGGTAATGAATTACAAAACCCAAAGGAATAAGTTATGAACCTCTACAAAAATCAGTTGTTGACGATCTTGAGCCTCGTCGTGGTTTCATGCACGGCCGTTAATCCACCTGCACCTTCGTTTCTCACACCGCTGCCCGAGCCGCGCAGCGTGGAGTGGGCAACATCTTATTTTGATGTCCACTATTGCATGGATGGCGTTCTGCCCCTAAAGATGACCATTACGCTACCTACGAAGCCAATGCGCACGCCAACGCCTCTTCTCGTTCATACGAAAATATCTTCGGAATTGATTCGTCCTTTGGTCGAGCGCGGGTTTGCCGTGGCGAGCGTGGACTGGCGCGAGCCGCCCGACTTCAAACTTCCGAAGGGAATTGAGGAGACGAAGTGCGCGATCCGTTATTTGCGCGCCAACGCGGAGCAATTCAGCATTGACCCGAATCAGATCGGCGTGTTCGGTTGCAGTCGCGGTGCACACATGGCGGCGATGATCGGCGTGACCGATGCAAGTGCAGACATGGAGGGAGATATGGGTTTCCCAGACCAATCCAGCCGCGTGCAGGCTGTCGTCATGTTCGATGGCATCGCCGATTTCGGCACCAACTATGCAGACGCACCGGGCGAACTCGAGCAAATCCATGGCATCAAATCGTTCGACGATCCATTGATGGCTCAACTAAGTCCTGTCACCTTTGTTTCAGCAGACGACCCACCCTTTCTTCTGATCACATCCAAAGACAAACATTACCAAAGCGAGGCGAACAGACTCGCAGACGCGCTCACTGCGCAAGGCGTCTCAGCCACCTACTTGCAGGCGGAGGGAGCGAATCATTGTCAATACGCCCTGTCGGGTCCGCATACAACAGCCGCCATGGCTGTGATCATCGGTGATTTTTTTGAAGGGATATTGAAGTAACGATTATGGAGATCACCCAAACCCTGTACATCACAAATCCCAAAGACTGGCGGAACTGGCTCAAGAAGAACTACAAGACCGAAAACGAGATCTGGTTGGTCTACCCGCGCAAAGCGACAGGCAAGCCGCGCATCGAGTACAACGACGCGGTGGAGGAAGCCTTATGCTTCGGCTGGATCGACAGCATCGTCAAGAAATTTGACGAGGAAAGCACCGTCCAGCGGTTTTCGCCGCGCAAGCCGAAGGCGAAATACTCGCAAGCCAACCTCGAGCGTTTACGAAGTTTGGTTGCGAAGAAGAAAGTCGTGAAAGAAGTGGTTGAAAGTTTGGGAGATATTCTGAATGTAGAGTTTGTCATCCCGCCTGATATTTTGAATTCCATCAAAACCAACAAGGAAGCGTGGAAGAACTTCCAAAGGTTTTCAGATTCGTACAAGCGCATTCGTATCGCGTTTATTGACGGCGCGCGTCATCGCCCCGAGGAGTTCAAGAAGCGGTTGCGGCACTTTGTCGAGATGACGGAGAAGAATAAGATGTTTGGGTTCGGCGGGATCGAGAAGCATTTCTAGGCTTCCACGCTTACACTATCCACAATCCCTACA
>Ga0073934_10008024_pt1 | contig 14329 bp, 14 predicted proteins | sample LarsenN4metaG_FD_76834 | JGI IMG/M metagenome (GOLD analysis project Ga0073934, IMG submission 76834) | Hot spring sediment bacterial and archeal communities from British Columbia, Canada, to study Microbial Dark Matter (Phase II) - Larsen... ...
GGCCGGGATTTTAGGAGTCCTGATCGTTAAAATTTTATGGGGGGACCGGCAGCTGTGACCTGGGTGGAGGGTAGATTGGGGCCGCCCCGGGGCATCAAAAGTCCTTGACTTTTAAGGTCATCGGATGAATGCTTAAAAAAAACAGAAATTTTCATCGAGGCCGGCGAGCTAACCGGCGAGCCGGCGGCCCAAGCGATCGTGTGGATGTGGAGAGAATTTTTTGAAACTTTTTCCTCCCCCTAGCATCTGCTAGCATAGAAAGTTGCTTTTTGAAAACCTTTTCATTTCTGGAGTAAGGAAGTAGTTGATTGATCTGGTCAGCAAGGCAAAACAAGGCGATGTAAATGCATTCCATCAACTATATAACCAGTTCGGAAGAGATATCTATAATTTTGTGTATCGACTGACCGGATCTAAGGAGGAAGCAGAGGATTTAACCCAAGAAACCTTTGTAAAGGCGTATATGGAGCTCAAACATTTAAGAGAGGACAGCCGATTCAAGTCCTGGCTCTTCAGTATTGCCAGAAATGAGGTTTATCAACGGGCACGACGGCACGCATTCAAAACCAAATCCCTGGAAGAGGAACCTGTTCAGATCCGGAGTCAAGAGAAAAACCCGGAAGAGGCTTACCTGCACGGGGAGTTAAGCGAACTAGTTCAGTCTGCTCTGGATTCGCTTCCCTTGAAGCTAAAGACAGTTCTGATCTTAGCGGCTGTCCAGAACCACAGTTATCAAGAAATCGCGGAGATGGTAGGACGCTCGATGGCTGCAGTTAAAACAGATATCCATCGAGCTCGGCTCAGGGTCCGGGATTATATCAAAAAACACACAGGTCCCTAACTTATGAATTGTGAACTTTGTCAGCAGGAGCTCTCGTCTTATTTAGACGGCGAGCTTAGCGAAGCGATGGTGACCCAACTGCAAGAGCATCTGGCGGCTTGTCCGGAATGCCAGGCGGAGTATACCTCTCTGCAAAGGGTTCAAGAGATGCTGGCGACCGTAGAGGTTTTGGATCTGAATCCTGGGGTATGGGCGCGCGTGGAACGGCAAATCACCCGAAGAAGGGCTCCTTTCCTGGAAAGGATCTCATCCTTTGGGTTTCAAAACCGGATGAGGCGCTACGTTGATCTGATTCCGAGACCTGTATTGATCGGCGCGCTCGCAGCCCTCTTACTGGTCTTTGCCGTTTTTACCTTCTATCAACACTATGAGACCCGAACCTTGATGACCTGGGTGGAGCAATACAGTACGACCCCCGTAGACTTAGAAGTGAATCCTTTTAGTCTTCAGGATGAAGAAAGCCTGGATGAAAACCCGTTTGATACTTTGAGGGGAGTCTCCCTGGATCTCAACATCAACTACTTTAGTCCCTCAGATCCCTTAGGGAACGAGACCCTTGAGAAAAACCCGTTCTCTACATAAGGAAGGCCGAGCATGCATCTTAGACAAGAAAAGCCCATCTACTGGATGGTGAAACAGCGCGGAGTTATCTTTTGTTTATCTGTCATAGTTATGCTAGTTAGCCTTGTGGAGATCAGCCACTCTCAAGATGCGAACGTTGCGAAGCGGAAGCAGGCGGAGGCGATCCACGAACGGATCCGGATTCATTTCAAAAATCAAAACTACCCTCAGGTCGCCGCGGAGATGAACGACCTGTTCCGACTTAAACTGGAAGGGCCTGATGAGGATTTGGTGGCCAGGGAATTGATCGCGGTAGTATCCAATTTGATCCGAGTCAAGCAATATGCTATTGCCCACCAAATCACAGATGCCAGCTTAAATTACTTTACGAAGCCTAACACCCGGGCGACCGCATGGATTCAGAAAGGTAAAATCTTCGAGGCCGAAGGGAAAAGCGAGAACGCCCTTACGGCCTTCAAAAGAGCGGAGGAGGAAGCAAAACGACGATAAGGGGTGACCGCTTTGCCACGTAAGTAACCGGGAAGGGGCGTACTAGTGCGCGCTTTGCTTCACCAGGTGAATGGCAAGCGATATGCAATAAAAAGCAGTAGATCGTAAGGAGTAAGGAGTAAACGGTACCCAGGAGCGCCCCGCGATGCGCCCCTGTAGAACTTACTCCCTATTCCTTACGACCTACTGTCAAAAGAGGAGGTTTTTCATGGGTAAGAATAAACTTTTCTTCACGTTGTTATTAGCAGGTGCTCTGATTTCCGCGTCTGGTTGTGCAGGGTCTAGATATAATACCCAGATTGGGGCAGCCACCGGCGCCGGCGCCGGCGCTTTAATTGGATATGGTATTGGCCACGATACCCAAAGTACCCTCATCGGGGCCGCACTGGGAGGGACGGCAGGAGCCGTCATTGGGGATGCAGTAGATACCTATAACGGTCGTAACGGTTACTACTATAACCCTAACGCCTACTATCCCAACCGCTATTACAACAATTACCCTAAAAATTATGAGCCCAGATATTGGGCGCCGGGTCCTGAGCTCAGACGGTAATCTTAACCCAGTCAGGTCAACGGATATTCCAGTTCCTTTAAGGGCGGGTGCCGCAGGCTCCTAGAAGGAGGGAGCCCGGCACCTGGAGCCCCGATAGGTGCTTACGGCTTCTTGAAAAAGAACCTGAGATTAGGTGCGAATATGAAGATAAAAACGGTTTCAACCTATTTACTTGCCGCGATGTGGGTGGTAGCAAACTTAGGGCTGGGAAAGGCTACGGCACAAAATCCACCCGGGCCTAAATTGCAGGAGGTTCCCCGCACAGAACGTAAATTGGTTCCCCGGCCTCGGGGCGACGAGCCCAGGGTGGATGTCTGGCTAGAAAAGGGATGCAATGGGGTTTACTACCCGGGCGAGCGCGTGGTCATTTCTTTTAGAACTAACCAACCGGGCTATGTAACCATTTACGATGTGGATACCCGGGGAGACGTCAAGGTTTTTTTCCCTAACCGCTACCACCCGGATAACTATGTAAATGGGGGCCAAACCTATCGCATCCCAGATCGAGGATACGATTTCGATCTGGTGGTAGAGGGCCCTTCCGGGACCGAATACGTTCAGGCGGTCTTCTCCCTGGATCCCTATTATCACTGGGATTATAACGCCACAGAACCCGGTTGGGTGTATAATTGGGGCCTCAAGGGCGATAGGGATGTCGCTGGAAATAGTGAAAGAAGATACAGGTCGTTGAAGGAACGGGTGAACACCAACCTCGCTCAGAGATTAAGGACGGTACCTCGGGAGGATCCTTACGAGGATAGGTACCGGGACTATGATACGAAGGAGTGCTTTTTCCAGATAGCCTATCGGGACCGCGGGTACGTAGGGCGCCCGGAGGATCGCTATCTTCCTCCCCGTTCGGAGGATGAGTATCTAGATCGCCAGAGAAGGGAATTTGAAAGGATCCCGGAGCTCAGGACCCAACGGCGCGGGAACCGCCTCGTCGTAACCCTGCCGAATTCCATCTTGTTTGACACGAACTCCACAGCCCTCAATCCCGGTGCCAGAGATCGCCTGAACCAGATTGCGGATATCCTCAACCGCTATCCCAGAACCCGGGTCTCTGTGCAGGGCCACACCGATAGCGTGGGAAGTGAAAGCTATAACCTTCGACTCTCTGAGGAGCGGGCTCACTCCGTGGCAGATTACCTGGTTAGCCAGGGCATTGAACCCTCCCGGATCACCACCATCGGCTACGGTGAAAGCAGACCCATAGCTACCAACGCAACCCCTGAGGGACGCCTTCAGAATCGACGGGTCGAACTAAGCATCTGGGTGGATAGAGACCGATTTCAGGCGCGTGAAGACCAATATGAACGGGCAGAGCGTCCCCGGTAAGCTCTCCCAAGACTTGGGATGCGGCGGGTACGAAGGTTGAAGGTTGGAAGGTTAAAACCTGGTAGGCTCTCCCAGGACTTGGGATGCGGCGGGTACGGGCCTGTACCCGCCGCTGAATTCCCCCCTTCGTGCAAGGCCGGAAGCTTTTACCCCCTCCCTCTGCCCGATCTGGCCCCCCGGGTTCAAAAAACGAACCCCCTCCTCCCTTTCTAACCGGAACGCTTCTTGCACGTTCCTTTCTATATTTCTCCCTATCCTTTAAAATATATTTGACGAAGGACGAATTTTTATAGGATATTACCACATAAAAGGCTTATAGTGATAAAGTAGGAGCCTCTTTGAGAAGATGACATTTTGACAAAGGAGACCTATATGGGCGTTGATACCTCGGAGCGCTTCATCACCCGGGCTGAAGAGCTGAAGGAATACTTCCAGCGAGTAGCTAAACCTGCCTCGGAGCGGATGATCGGCCTGGAATGTGAGGGGGTCGGTGTCTTTGAAGATACGGGAAAAGCCATCCCTTACCACGGAGATCGGGGAGTCCTGGCTATCTTGACGGAGATGTCACAAAAGTTTGGCTGGCAGCCTATCCGGGAAGGAGAATTCATTATTGCCCTTCAAAAGGCCCAGGCGCGCATTACTTTAGAACCAGGAGGCCAGATCGAATTGAGCAGCGCACCCCACCCTAGCCTGCACGCCTTAGCAGAAGAGTTTAAAGATTACTGGAGGCAGATTAAGAGTATCTCCGAACCTATGGGTATCTCCTTCCTGGGGATCGGGATGCAGCCCGTCAGTAGGGTAGAAGAGATCGGCTGGGTCCCCAAGGGGCGTTATCGGATCATGTCTCGTTATCTGAAAAAAAAGGGCTCTTTAAGCCATTACATGATGAAATTAACCGCCACCGTGCAAGCTGCCGTGGACTTTGCCGACGAGCGAGATGCCTTGAACAAACTGAAGCTGGCCTTCGGATTATCCCCCCTGGTGACCGCGATGTTCGCTAACTCTCCGTTATACGAAGCTAAACCCAACGGGTTTACCACCATGCGTTATTACATCTGGCATTATACGGATTCGGACCGTTGCGGACAAATTCAGGAGATCTTCTCTGCCCCCGACCCTGGCTTCCAGACTTACATCGATTACGTACTTCAAGTCCCCATGCTTTTCATCCAGCGCCATCAGGAATGGATTGAAATGGATGGAATTCCCTTTGGAGAGTATCTGAAGGCGGGATATAAAGGCTATCGAGCGACCTTCGAGGATTGGGAGCTTCATTTATCCACTATTTTTACCGATGCGCGCCTCAAGACTTACGTGGAATTGCGCAGCGCAGACCACCCCAGACCCGATCTGGCCTTGTCGGTGCCGGCCCTTTGGAAAGGGGTCCTTTACGACGATTCGGCAAGGGCCGCAGCCTGGGAACTCATCAAGGACTGGAGCTGGGAAGAGCGTGTGAAATCAGGCTGGGATGTTTGTTATCAGGGACTTCGGGCTAAAGTTCGTCATCAGCTCTTCCTGGACCTGGCCCGGGAGCTCATTCAAATTAGCCTGGAAGGCTTGAAGCGCCAGCGGGTTTTTAATGAGTCGGAACAGGATGAGCGCGTGTATCTCTATCCCTTGCAAGACTTTATCTCCCGTTATAAAGCGTCTCCCGGTGAGGTCCTCCTGGAGCGATGGAACGGGGACTGGAACCAGGACCTACAGAAACTTATCGAATACTCTCGGTATTAATAAAAGATGAACGATCGTTTCTTGAGGGCGTGCCGGCGGGAGCCGGTAGATCGCACTCCGGTCTGGTTTATGCGCCAGGCCGGGAGGTACATGGCCGAATACCGAGAAGTCCGTCAAAAATATACCCTCTTGGCCATTTGCAAAACGCCGGAACTGGCCGCCCAGGTCACCCTTCAACCTGTTGAAAAGCTCGGCGTGGATGCGGCGATCATTTTCGCCGACATCCTTCTTCCCCTGGAGGGTATGGGCGTTCATCTGGAATTTGCCCAAGGCGAAGGTCCCGTGATCCATAACCCGGTTCGAGACGGGGCCGCGGTCGAAGCCCTTCGCCTGCCCGAGCCCGACGAGGCGGTTCCTTCTGTGCTGGAAGCGATCCGGATGGTTCGCCGGGAGCTGAACGGTAAAATCCCCCTCATCGGTTTTGCCGGGGCTCCCTTTACGCTGGCCAGCTACCTTATTGAAGGAGGCCATTCTCGGGATTATGTGCAGACAAAGTGGATGATGTATCATCATCCCGAAGTCTGGAAAAGCCTCATGGAGAAACTGGCCGCCGTGGTTACCCGGTACCTGCGAAGCCAAATTCGTGCCGGGGCTCAAGCGGTGCAGCTTTTTGATAGCTGGGTGGGATGCCTCAGCCCGGGAGATTATCAGGAATACGTGCTCCCCTTCAGCCGACAAATTATTCAAGGATTAAAAGAAGAGGGCGTCCCTGTGATCCATTTTGGGACCGGGACGGCAACCTTGCTGGAACTTATGGGAGAAGCCGGAGGGGACGTGATAGGCATCGACTGGCGGATTAACCTGGATGAGGCCTGGAACCGCCTGGGAAATCGGAGGGCGATCCAGGGAAACCTGGACCCCGTCGCGCTTTTTGCCCCCATCCCGGAGCTTAAAAAACGCATCGAGGATATCCTGCGACGGGCCGGAAATCGCCCCGGTCATATCTTTAACCTCGGGCATGGTATTCTACCCCAAACTCCTGTAGAGAACGTTGTCGTCGCCGTCCAGATGGTTCATGAGCTTAGCCGGAGATGAAAAACCCATATGCCGATGGATCTCAACTGTGAAACGACCGGGGTCCTCCTCATGACCTACGGAAGTCCCGAGTCTCTAGAGGATTTCGAGGCTTATTTCACCGACATCCGCGGGGGACGTAAACCCCCCCCTGAGTTGGTCGAAGAAATTAAAGACCGATACCGCCTCATCGGAGGAAAATCTCCCCTCCTCCAAATTACCCAAGATCAAGCGAGGGCGCTGCAGGAGCGATTGAATGCCCGGGAGGCGGGGAACAAGGAGCAGGCCATAGGGCATAGGGAGAAAGCCCCGGACTCTGACGCCGACCACGGCCATTTCCGGGTTTATATCGGAATGCGCCACTGGCATCCTTATATTAAGGAAACTTTTAAAAAAATTCGCGACGAGGGCGTGAAGCGGCTGGTCGCTTTAGCCCTGGCCCCTCAATATTCTCGCCAGAGTGTCGGAGCGTATATCCAGAAAGTGAAGGAAGCTGAAGCCGAGTTGGACGGCCATATCCGTATCTCCTACGTCGAAAGCTGGCATACCCATCCCTTGTTCCTTGAAGCGATCGCACGGCATGTAAAAAAAGCGCTGGACCGTTTCCCCTCCGCCGTCCGGGATCAGGTCCGGATTATCTTCACCGCCCATAGCCTCCCCGAGCGGATTCTCGCGGAAAACGACCCTTATCCCCATCAACTGCAGCAAACGGTAAGCGGGGTGGTAAAGTTACTTGGACTGGTACATTGGCGCTTTGCATATCAAAGCCAGGGGCGAACTTCCGAGAAATGGCTGGGACCCAGGGTGGAGGAGGTTCTCGAAGAGCTCTCCGCTAAAGGCCATCGCGAAGTTCTCCTGGCCCCGGTCGGATTCGTTTCGGACCATGTGGAAATCCTCTACGATATCGACATCCTGTTTAAAAACCTGGCCGCCTCCAAAGGGATCCATCTGGAGCGTATGGAGTCTTTAAATACCGACCCTCTTTTTATCGAGGCTTTGGCCTCTGTGGTTAGAGAAAGGATGAAGGACGAAGGATAAAAATTCGGCGGATCTTTTATCCTCAGATCTGACGCCTTTGCCTAAGAACATCGTTATCATCGGTGGTGGCATCTCCGGACTGGCTACGGCTTACTATCTCCAGGAGCAACTGGCCCTCTCAAAGGATCGGGCGATCTGTCATCTGATCGAAGCGCGTGAACGACTCGGCGGGGTCATCCTGACCGAGACCGTGGACGGATTCGTTATCGAGGGGGGGCCGGATTCCTTCCTGTCCCAGAAGCCGTGGGCGCTGGAGCTCTGTCAATGGCTGGGTCTGACCGACCGGTTAATCGGAACCCGGGAAGACCAGCGGAAGACCTATGTGCTGTGTAAGGGGCAGCTCCAAGAGCTCCCGGAAGGATTAACCCTGATGGTTCCTACCCGGTTAAGGCCTTTTCTCTGGAGCGGGTTAATCTCTCTCCCCGGCAAGATCCGGATGGGGATGGACCTGTTCCTGCCCCGCAAAAAAGACGAAGAGGATGAATCCATGGGGGCTTTTGTGCGCCGACGTTTGGGGCAAGAAGCTCTGGAGCGAATTGCAGAACCCCTTATGGCCGGCATCTACGCGGGCAACGCCGATCAGATCAGTCTGAAAGCCACCTTTCCCAATTTCTTAACGCTAGAGCGGGAATATGGCAGCCTGATCCGAGGTATGTGGTTTAAAAGACGGGAAGTCCAAAGGCGTCAGCGGGAAGAAGCTCCCTCAAAATGGACCCTGTTTATGACTTTACAAGGGGGGCTTACGGAACTCGTCCAGGCCCTGATTGCTAAGTTAGATGGGGTTTCCTTAATGACCGGCAAGCAGGTGATCCGCGTAAATCCCGACTCCAGCCAGATGGCTACCCTAAATCTTTCTCCTCGGCAACCTGTCTATCAGATACAGCTAGCGGAGGGGAGGGTCCTTCCGGCAGATGCCGTTATTTTAGCTACGCCGGCTTATGCGACCGCGACCCTGGTGGAGGGGTTTAGCCCCTCCCTGGCAACTCTCCTGAGGCAGATCCCCTACGTATCGACGGCGACGGTATCTCTAGGCTACAAAAAATCAGATCTCTCCCCTCTGCCCCAAGGATTTGGTTTCGTTGTCCCGCGGAGCGAGCACCGTAAAATTATAGCTTCTACCTGGACCTCCAACAAGTATCCCCATCGTGCCCCCGAAGGGGGGATTTTGCTCAGGTGTTACCTGGGAGGGGCCGACCATGAAGAACTGGTCTCCCTGGAAGATCGCACCCTCATCCAAATAGCCCGGGAGGAGCTTAAAGAGATCATGGGGATCAGCCGGGAGCCCGTTTTAGCCCGGGTGTATCGGTGGACCAAGGCTATGCCCCAGTATCTGGTCGGACACCTGGATCGGCTGGCCATCCTGGAGGAACTTTTATCCCGGTATCCAGGGCTTTTCTTAACGGGGAGCGCTTACCGGGGGGTCGGGATCCCAGATTGTATCCGCCACGGCGCTTTAACCGCCGAAAAGGTGATAAAGTACCTTCAACTGGGGACGTGGGCATGACCCGCAGTCCTCACGGCTTTTAGGAGTATCTTGTCAGGACCTAACCCCTCCGACTCCCCTCTCACAAGGGTAGGTTTTTTTAACCTAGCCCCCTTATCCCCATAAGCGCCCGGATAAGAAAAAATCCCCCTGCCTCCCCTTCGTAAAGGGGGGGCAGGACGCGAATTCCCCCCTTGATAAAGGGGGGCGAGGAGGGTTTTCCCTGGGTTTACCACCCTTTTCCTCCTCATCCTGGCGCATAGGCCCCCCTGGCCCCCTTCCCGCATCGGGAAGGGGGCCAGGGGGTTAGGTGAGAAAAAAGGGACCTCAGAGAGGCTGAAAAAGTGCTTGCATTTTTATACAAGGGAGGTATAAGCTTTTACTAGGAGGCTTTCTTACTACGAGCTAAGTAGGGCGGGACAACGATTTAACCACGGGAGTCTAGCTTATGATAAAAACTTCTTCAGTTGATAGATCTTCTGCTTCGGTTGATAGATCTTCTCTCAGCAAGCCGGGCGTCGTTAGATCTTCCGTCACCAAGAAGATTATAACCGGAGTCACCGGACTCGGGCTCTTCATCTTTGTGATTTTCCATTTATTGGGAAATTTATTGATCTTTAAAGAGGATCCCGGCGCGTTTAATGAATATTCGCATACCCTGGTTAGCCTGGGTTGGATCCTTATTGGGCTGGAGTTAGGGTTGCTGGTGTTTTTTCTCTTCCATATCTTTTATGGATTATCCGTTCGCTGGACCGGAAAGCAAGCCCGGTCGGTCGGTTACTATAAATTAGAGAGCGGCGGAAAGCCGAGCCGGAAAAATCTCGCTTCTACGACCATGGCCATTACCGGAGTTATTATTCTCGTTTTTACTGTGCTACATCTGAGGACCTTTAAATTCGGTCCACACTATACCACCGTCGTTAACGGGGTGGAAATGAGGGATCTGCACCGGTTGGTGCTGGAGGTCTTTCAAAATCCAGGATACGTGATCTGGTATGTCATAGCCATGGTCGTCCTTGGCTTTCACCTCAGCTATGGTTTTTGGAGCGCTTTTCAATCTTTAGGGGTCTATCATCCACGCCTTACGCCCGTCCTTTATGCCATGGGGTATATTCTGGCCATTGCGATCGCAGCAGGATATATAGCCATACCGGCCTGGATCTATTTTACAGGAGGTCATCCATGACACTCGATTCTAAAATTCCAAGCGGTCCTATCCAGGAAAAATGGGATAGGCGCCGATTTGAGGTTAAGCTGGTTAACCCGGCTAATAAACGTAAATATACCCTTCTGGTTGTGGGAACCGGTTTAGCGGGCGCCTCGGCGGCGGCTTCCCTAGCCGAGCTAGGTTACAATGTAAAGACTTTTTTCATCCATGATTTGCCGCGAAGGGCGCACAGTATTGCGGCGCAGGGAGGGATTAACGCCGCTAAGAACTATCGAAACGATGGGGATAGTATCTGGAGGTTATTCTACGACACGGTCAAGGGGGGCGATTACCGGTCGCGGGAAGCGAACGTCTATCGGCTCGCGCAGTTAAGCTGCAATATCATCGATCAGTGTGTGGCCCAGGGGGTGCCTTTTGCGCGCGAGTACGGAGGGTTACTGGACACCAGATCCTTTGGGGGCGCGCAGGTCTCCCGCACGTTCTACGCGCGAGGGCAAACCGGTCAGCAATTGCTCTTAGGGGCCTACAGCGCCATGATGCGCCAGGTTGACGCCGGACGCGTGACGCTGCATCCGCGACGGGAAATGTTGGATCTGGTGGTGATTAACGGAAAAGCTCGTGGGATCGTGGTCCGAAACCTCATCACCGGGGCAATCGAGTCCTATGCAGGGGACGCGGTGGTCCTGGCGACGGGAGGGTACGGAAATATCTACTACCTCTCCACCAACGCCAAGAACTCCAATGCCACCGCGGTATGGCGCTGCCACAAGCGAGGGGCCTACTTTGGGAACCCGTGCTTCACCCAGATCCATCCCACCTGCATCCCTGTGACCGGGGAATATCAGTCCAAGCTGACCCTCATGAGCGAGAGCTTGCGGAATGACGGTCGGGTCTGGGTACCGAAAAAGAGGGGCGATAAACGCCCGCCCAATGAAATTCCAGAAGAAGAAAGGGATTACTTCCTGGAGAGAAGGTACCCTAGCTTCGGCAACCTGGTTCCGCGCGACGTAGCCTCTAGAAACGCTAAGGCGGTCTGCGATGAAGGCCGGGGGGTCGGAGAAACCGGGTTGGCCGTCTATCTGGATTTTGCCGACGCCATCCGGCGATTGGGTCTGGAAGGCATCCGGGATAAGTACGGGAACCTCTTCGATATGTACCAGCGGATCACCGGGGAAAATCCCTACGAAGCGCCCATGCGTATTTACCCCGCCGTTCATTACACGATGGGGGGATTGTGGGTCGACTACAATTTGATGAGCACCATCCCGGGTCTGTATGTGCTGGGTGAGGCCAACTTCTCAGACCACGGCGCTAACCGCCTGGGCGCCAGCGCTTTGATGCAGGGGCTCGCGGATGGGTATTTCATTGTCCCTGTTACCATCGGCGATTACCTGGCCGGCACTGAACTGCCCAAGGTAACTCCCGAGCATTCGGCCTTTAAGGATTCCGAGGCGGAGATCAAAGCGCAAATCTCCAAACTCATGGCCATCCAAGGCCGTAAGACCGTGCTTGAATTCCACCGAGAGCTCGGCCAGATCATGTGGGATTATGTGGGGATGTCAAGGAACGAAGCGGGCCTCAAGCACGCTTTGGAGGTCATACCCAGGCTGCGGGAGGAATTTTGGCAAAATGTCCGGATCCCAGGGGATCCGGAAAATTTGAACAAAAATTTGGAGTTTGCCGGGCGGGTCGCCGATTTCTTAGAGCTGGGCGAGTTGATGGCCCTCGATGCCCTGCACCGGAAGGAGTCCTGTGGAGGGCACTTCCGTGAGGAATACCAGACCAAAGACGGGGAAGCGCTACGTGACGACGAGAATTTCATGTACGTCGCCGCCTGGGAATATATAGGTCCCGGCAAAACTCCCCAACTCCATAAAGAACCGCTGGTATTTGAAAACGTTAAGGTGACCCAGCGGAGTTATAAATAGCAGAGTTGGACGATGACAAGCTCGTGACGGCCTCAAGAGGCTCGTTTAATTTATCTACCAGGCGGCCACGAAGAACGCCGGGGACTCCGCGGGATTAAACGCCCCGATTTCTCAGCTACCTTCGGTCCCACCAAGGGTCGTCCCCGCACGCGCACCGTGTTTACCGCGTCCGGCACGGGGCGTCCTTCATGGCCGCTTGATGAAGAGCACCTTTCAAGGATCTCCCTGACATGCAAAAAAAGATGACACTTCATTTGCTCGTCTGGCGTCAGGCGGGCCCAAGAAATCCTGGCAAGATGACTCCCTACACGGCCAGAGATATTTCTCCCGACATGTCGTTTTTAGAGATGCTCGATGTGGTAAACGAAGAACTTATTAAAAAGGGCGAGGATCCCATTGAGTTTGACAGCGACTGCCGGGAAGGGATCTGCGGCTCGTGCGGCTTCATGGTCAACGGGATCGCCCACGGGCCAGAGCGTGCCACCGCCGTCTGCCAGCTCCACATGCGGCACTTTAAAGACGGCGATACCATCGTGATAGAGCCCTTCCGCGCCGATGCCTTTCCCATAGTGAAAGATTTGGTGGTGGACCGGAGTGCCTTCGATCGGATCATCGTCGCCGGAGGATATATCTCGGTCAATACGGGATCTGCCCCTGAAGCAAATTCCATCCTGGTCCCTAAGGAAGATGCAGATCGTGCTCTGGATGCCGGATCGTGTATTGCCTGCGGCGCGTGCGTTGCCGCCTGCCCTAATGCATCAGCTGCGCTGTACGTATCGGCCCAAATATCCAGGTTTAACGTTCTCCCCCAAGGTCACCCGGAGCGGAACCGTCGTGTGCTGAGGATGGTTCAACAAATGGATCAGGAGGGCTTCGGCGATTGCTCAAACTATGCTGAATGCGAAGCCGTCTGTCCGAAAGAAATATCCATCTCCAACATCGCACAGATGCGGCGAGAATTTTTCAAAGCGGTTCTCAGCCGGAGGTAACCATCGGACCGCACCAGTAGCCTGGCGGCTCCAGGCTTAAAGCGATCATCCATGAAGATTTTCTATTCGGATCATTTTGTGATTCCCCTTCCGCCCGGACACCGCTTCCCGATGCAGAAATATTCCCTCCTCAAACAACGGGTCGCTGCCGCCGGGCTTGTGGGACCGGATGAGTTAATGGTTCCGGTGGCGGCGACCGACGAAGAGCTTCGACGCGCCCATGACCCGGAGTATGTCCGTCGCGTGAAGTGCGGGGAACTGACCCCTAAGGAAATTCGATGCCTCGGCCTTCCCTGGTCGCCTGCGCTCGTTGAACGCTCGCGCCGTTCGGTGGGTGGAACGATGGCAGCCTGTCGTGCGGCTCTGGTCGATGGAGTTTCTGCCAACCTGGCCGGTGGCACCCATCACGCCTTTTACGACCGGGGCGAAGGATACTGCGTATTTAACGATAGCGTGATCGCTGCCCGCGCTATGCAGGCTGAAGGTCGTGTACGGCGCGCCGTGATCCTGGATTGCGATGTGCACCAGGGAAACGGCACCGCATCGATTTTAGCAGAGGATTCCACAATCTTTACCTTCTCGATCCACGGGGCGAATAACTTTCCCTTTGATAAAGAGAAGAGCGACCTCGATATAGAACTACCCGATAAAACGGGTGATGGATTATACCTGGAGGCGGTTGAATCGGGAGTGGTCCGCTCCTTAGAACTCGCCCATGCGGAACTTGCTATTTATCTTGCCGGCGCCGACCCCTACGCGGAGGACAAGCTGGGACGGCTTGCCGTGAGTAAAAACGGGCTCGCCGAGCGAGACCGCCTCGTCTTGCGTCTATGCCGCGAAGCAGGTATCCCCGTTGCTATCACAATGGCCGGCGGTTACGCCCGGCAGATAGAAGATACGGTAGATATCCACTTCCAAACCGTACGCATAGCCGTGGAAATGGCGAACAAGTAAAAATCTAACCGGCCTCCAAGTACTACCTGGTAAAGTTAAATTTAGGTAACCGTTCGGCCCTCCCCCCCAACCCCCTCTCCCATGTTGGGAGAGGGGGCACCCCAGAAACTGGCCCGGAGATCCGGCCCCCCTCTCCCAACATGGGAGAGGGAACGGTCCAGAAACTGGCCCGGAGATCCCCCTGCTCCCCCCTCTCCCAACATGGGAGAGGGAACGGTCCA
>Ga0073934_10008025_pt1 | contig 14327 bp, 14 predicted proteins | sample LarsenN4metaG_FD_76834 | JGI IMG/M metagenome (GOLD analysis project Ga0073934, IMG submission 76834) | Hot spring sediment bacterial and archeal communities from British Columbia, Canada, to study Microbial Dark Matter (Phase II) - Larsen... ...
CGCGACTTTTAACTTATATTGCTGTCGTGAACGGCCGCAATGGAACTGGAAAGAAAAACTAACTCATTCTCTTGGCGCCCAAAGTGTACGGATAATAAAAATCGAACGCGGTTCTGAACCAACGGTCTGTTCGGCGGCTTATGGAGGCAATGAATGAGCGTACTCGCGTCAAATTGTCCATCCTGCGGCGGCCCTGTCGAGTTCAAATCCGGCTCGACTATCGTCCTTGTTTGTCAGTATTGCCGCTCTGCTCTTGCGCGAACCGATCGCGGGATTACGGATTTAGGTAAGGTTGCGGAAATTGCCGAATCCGAATCTCCGCTTCGATTAGGTCTTAGTGGCACCTATCTCGGACAGCGTTTCGAATTGACCGGACGAGCCCGGTTGCAGCATCAGCTTGGCGGTTACTGGGATGAATGGTATGCGACCTTTTCCAATGGCTGGGTTGGATGGCTTGCCGAAGCGCAGGGACGATTTTACATGACTTTTTTCAAGCCTTTGCCTGAGGGAAGCGTTTTGCCTTCGTTTGGTGAAATCGCTCCCGGTCAGATTCTTGAAAATCTAAGCGCCGGCGTTCCGCTGGTTGTCCAGGAAAAAGGCATAGCTACCGCCGTCGCTGCCGATGGCGAAATCCCTTATCGCCTGGTGCCAAATGAGCAGTCGCCATATGCAGATCTGGCCGGTAAAGACGGCGTTTTTGCAACAATTGATTACGGAGCGTCTCCGCCTTGGATGTTTCTGGGCAAGCAGGTAACTCTCGCAGACATCGGTATGGCAGATGCCCGGCCTGCTGAGCGTGAAGCCAGACGAATCGAAGCCGCTGCCTTGTCGTGTCCGAACTGTGGCGGACCCTTGGAACTGATAGCTCCGGATAAAGCAGAGCGGGTAACTTGCCCAAACTGTGACTCGTTGTTAGATATAAATCAAGGTAATCTGATTTATTTCAAGGCTTTGACGCCGCTGCCAAACCCGCCCGGCTTTGTTCTTTCCGTCGCAAGCGAAGGTACGATCGAAGGAGTCAAATTCAAAATATGCGGCGCGATGGTCCGAAGTGTTAAAATCGATGGCGAGACCTATTATTGGCATGAGTATCTTCTCTACAATCCTTCTATCGGCTACCGCTGGCTGATTCATTCCGACAATCATTGGAGTTTTGCAGAGCCGGTGAATCCGGCTGACGTAACGGACGGCGGCTTTTACGGATCCGGCGCAACGGTTCTCTATGGCGGACGCAAATACAAGATTTTTCAGGATGCCGTTGCTAAGGTGCGATACGTTACGGGTGAATTTTACTGGAGGGTAGAACAGGGCGAAAGAGTTCGTGCCGTAGATTTCATTTCGCCGCCCGAGATGCTTTCAATGGAGCAAACGAGCGATGAGATAAATTGGTCAATCGGAAGATACATTCCGGTAAAGGAAATAGAGAAAGCTTTTGGTGTTACGGATCTTCCAAAGCCTTGGGGAATCGCGCCGAATCAACCATTTACCGGATCATTTTATTATACCTGGGGAGCATTGCCGCTTCTGCTGCTTATCGTTTTAGCGATTTTTATGCTTCCGTTCACAGGCATAACAAATACCGTTTTGTCGCAAGATATTGTTTTGCCGCCAATGGCGAGCCAGTCTCAACCACAGACAGCATTCAGCCAGCCGTTTGATCTCAAGGCAAATCGCAACGTTCAGATTACAGCTTCGGCACCTGTAAGCAATTCATGGGCAGATCTGGATATTGACCTGATAAATGAACAAAGCCAGGAAATTGAATCTGTTAATATTCCGATAGAGTATTATTACGGATCGGATAGCGACGGACAATGGACCGAAGGCAGCAGGTCGAGCGATGCGCCTCTTTCAGCTTTGCCGGGCGGCAAATATACTCTTCGCGTTGAAGGCACCTGGCAGGATTGGCAAAAACCAATGCCCGTTTCGGTAAAAGTTGTCCAGAATGTCAACCGTGGTGTAAATTTCCTTTGCGCTTTTCTTGCTCTCGCAATTGTTCCGTTTTTCGGACTGATACGCAAATTTAGCTTCGAAAGCGCAAGATGGAAAGATAGTATGTTCAGTACAGCGGCCACATCTGATTCAGACGATTGACTTTGATAAAAATTCCCGGAGAAAGGGTATGTTCAAGGCACTTTATATGTTTTTTGCTGCGGCAGTATTGCTTGCATATGCTTCGGCTGCCTGGTTCGGTTGGGAGATTGCCAATTCCGGATCACGCTCGCGGCTCGGCATTCCGTTTATTTACACTGGATTCAGAGGAGGAAAATAATGACAAATCTGTTTGCAAAACTTCCGGCCTTGGCTTTTATTGTAAAAATTGATGATCTGCTGCCTGTTTTGGCAACTACATTGATTTTCGTCCTGATTGGTTTGATAGTCTTTGCAGTATCTTTTTTTGTAATCGAGAAAATCACGCCGTTTTCCATTCGCAAGGAAATCGAAGAAGATCAAAACATCGCTTTGGCGATACTGATCGGCTCTATGATTATCGGTATCGCATTGATAATTTCCTCCGCGATTCAGGGGAATTAAAAAAGCTGTGACGGAAAGTGGAGCCAACGGGAACAGACGGGGCGGTTTTTTCCGAATCTTCAGGCAGCATTGAACCATTTTCCGTTTTATGAAAAGCACACCGTTACTTTTTCTAAATGTAATTATTATCGCTACCTGCGGTCTGATTTATGAATTGCTGGCAGGTACGCTTTCCAGTTATGTCCTCGGCGATTCGGTAAGCCAATTTTCTTTCATTATCGGCATTTATCTTTTTGCGATGGGTGTCGGCTCGTATTTGTCTCGGTTTGTCGTGCGGGATATTGCCGGGCGTTTCGTGGATATCGAGCTGGCGGTGGCAATTGCCGGCGGTTTCTCGGCTCCTCTCTTATTTCTTACTTTTGCTTATGTTTCATATTTCAGTGTAATCCTATATTCGCTGGTTTTTGTCATCGGCGTGCTCGTTGGGCTTGAGATTCCTTTGCTGATGCGAATTCTCAAGGATCGGCTGGATTTCAAGGAACTCGTATCGCGCGTTCTCGCACTTGATTATGTCGGCGCTCTGGTAGCTTCAATTCTGTTCCCGATTTTCCTTGTACCAAAACTCGGATTGAACCGGACTTCATTGTTGTTCGGGATTCTGAATGCTGTCGTTGGCGTTTGGGCAACGTGGCTGCTCGAACCGTTGATTTCCGGCCGTAAACTTCTGATTCTCAGAATCAAAGGTTCGGTAGTGATTTTGTTGCTTGTTCTCGGATTTATAAAAGCGGAGTCATTTACTACGTTGGCCGAGGACGGCCTCTTTATGGACAACATAGTCTATGCCCGCAGTTCGCCGTATCAGCGAATTGTAGTTACAAAAGGAAAAACGGGCTACGCACTTTTCCTGAACGGAAATCTGCAATTCAGTTCCTTCGACGAATACAGATATCACGAGGCACTGGTTCATCCTGCCTTTGCGGCTGCCACTGCCATTCCACGCAAGGTTTTGGTTCTTGGCGGCGGTGACGGGCTGGCGCTTCGCGAGATTTTAAAATATCCATCGGTTGAAAAGGTTCATCTTGTTGATCTTGATCCAATGATGACCGGATTGTCAGATGCTTTCCCGCCGCTTGCAGAGCTAAATCATCATTCATTCAAAGATCCGCGTGTAGAGGTAACCAACGCCGATGCTTTTGTCTGGCTGGACAGTGCAGGAGATGAAAAGTTTGATATCGCGATTGTAGATTTTCCGGATCCCAATAATTTCGCACTCGGAAAACTTTACACAACGCGTTTCTACCGTATGCTCCGCCAACGCCTGAACGAAGATGCCGCAGTCGTTATCCAATGCACTTCTCCTCTGGTTGCGCGGAGGTCTTTCTGGTGCATCATAAAAACGCTGGAGGCCGCAGGTTTTTATGTACGGCCATATCAGACGACAGTTCCAAGTTTTGGCATCTGGGGCTACGCTTTGGCCAAAACAAAGCCGTTCGATATACCCGAAAATCCACCCGCCGGCATCGCTTTGAACTATCTGAATCAAAGCACGTTTTCAAACATGTTTGATTTTTCATCCGATACTTCAATGCCGGAAGAAGCTATCGAAATTAACCGGCTGGACAATCAGGCATTGGTACGTTATTACGAAACCGAGTGGCGGCGGTTTGAACCATAGCGCCTACGATGAAACTAACGCGAAGGGAATTGTTGACCATGTTTTTAGGTGCGCCGCTGGCTGCAGCCGCATGCGGCAGCTCACCACGGCGCAACTTTGTTCCCGATGGAGAAATTGTAGGTCAGTCTGTCGCCGTCGGTCATCGTATTCGCGAATTTTCGTCACATTTGCCCCAACCGGAAAAATATGAAGAAAAATCGATTGTAATTGTCGGAGCCGGCGTAGCCGGCCTGAGTGCGGCGCGCTATTTGAAGCGCCAAAACATTCACGATTTCATCATCGTAGAGCTAGAACGCGAACCGGGCGGGACGGCGCGAAGCGGTTCATCAAAGCTGGCAGGTTATCCATGGGGCGCGCATTATCTTCCCCTGCCTTTCAAGGAAAATGCCGATCTGATTGATTTGCTCGAGGAAATGAATCTTACCGAAGGGCGGGATAATTCAGGTGAGATAATCGTCCGTGAAGAGTTTTTATGCCGTGAGCCGGAAGAGCGCGTTTTCTACAAGGGGCGTTGGTATGAGTGACTATACCTTCACGCAGGCGCCGGCGAAGAAGACAAACGGCAACTTTCTGAATTTCAGAGAATTATCGATCAATGGGTCAATTGGCGTGATAATCGCGGGCGTCGTGCCTTTGTCGTCCCATCTGCTTTTTGCTCTACGGACGAGCAAGTCCGCTCACTTGACCAAATCAGTTTCGATGAGTGGCTTCGTCAGCATAATTTAACATCCAGTCGGTTGTTATGGTATTGCGATTATGCCTGCCGGGATGATTACGGGCTGAGGCTGGAGAATACCTCAGCTTGGGCCGGGTTGTTTTATTTTTGTTCGCGTGTCCGGCAAAGCGGCATGGAATCGCAGCCGTTTATAACTTTTCCGGAAGGCAACGGGCGTTTTGTAAAACATATGGCCGCTTATGCAGGCGATAATATGGCAACAGGTGAAACGGCTGTTTCGATAAATCCAACAGAATCGGGTGTCGAAGTGCTTTGTCTTTCAGGTGATAACCTCAGGGCATATCGCTGCCGTGAAGTAATTTATTCAGCGCCTGTTTTTACGGCACCTTTTGTCATTCGCGGCTTTCGCGAACAGAGACCTTTTGCCGCCGAAGAGTTTCAGCATAATGCCTGGTTCGTGGCAAATTTATTTTTAAGCGATCGCCCGCGGCAAAGATTTGCAAAAGATTTTCCGCTTGCTTGGGACAATGTGTTATACGAAAGCCCGTCACTCGGTTATGTAAACGCAACACATCAAAAAGGCATTGATTATGGTCCCGCCATCTTTACGTATTATTATCCGATGGGTGGAGACGGCAACCAACGTTGGCAGCTTTTCAATTATTCACGGGAAGAACTTGCTGAAGTTTGTCTATCTGATCTGGAACGTGCCCATCCGGACATTCGCAATATTTGCGAGCGTATAGATATTATGCGTTGGGGACACGCTATGATCAGTCCGCGTCCAGGTTTTATTTACGGCGGTGAACGTGAGAAAGCTTTGAAGCCGTTTCATGGTATCCGTTTCGCTCATACAGATTTAAGCGGTCTGGCACTTTTTGAAGAGGCTTTCTTTCACGGGATTCGCGCAGCCCGGGAATGTTGTGAAAATCTTGAAGCGGTAAAAAGAAAGTAGAATGCAATAAATGTTGCGAAAAATATGCAACACACTCTGGAATTAAATGTTACGGCTGAAAAGCAAAGTTATGCGCCGGTGTGGTTATTTTCATCGCGGCTTGATCTAACGGTTTTTCTCGGCAGCGCCGTAGCATCTCTTTTTCTGCTTGCTGTCGGGTGGCCGCTTGGTTTGCTTGAAGCCGAAACGCCAGACTGGACGTGGATCTCCGTCGTGTTACTTATTGACGTTGCCCATGTCTGGTCAACATCGTTTCGTGTTTATTTTGATATTGCCGAATTGCGCCGCCGTTTTTGGCTTTATCTATTGGTGCCGATCTTCGGCTATATGCTCGGCGTTGCCTTGTATTCTGAGGGCGAATTAATTTTCTGGCGTTCGCTTGCAGCATTAGCGGTTTTTCATTTTGTGCGGCAGCAATATGGCTGGGTAGCGCTTTACAGACGAAAAACAGGCGATGTGTCCCGCTTGACGAAATATATCGACATCGCCGCGGTCTATCTTGCGACGGTTTATCCATTGGCGTTTTGGATGACACGTTTGCCTCGTAATTTCGAATGGTTCGTTCCGAATGATTTTATTTCATTGCCTGAACTGGTGGAGACAATTATTTTCCCGGTTTATGTGGCTGCAATGTCAGCGTATGCCTTTGTTGCGGCACAAAGATATTTTCGCCGAGATTTTTCGGCAATCGGTAAGGATATAGTAGTTGCAACGACGGCCATTTGCTGGTATCTGGGCATTGTAGCTTTCAATTCAGACTATGCTTTTACGGTAACGAATGTGATTATTCACGGCGTTCCCTATTTTGCTTTGATTTATGTTTATGCAAAGGCCCGACGCGAGACTGCCGGCAGAATTTATCGCTTAGCAACGTCTAACTGGCTGGTGTTTCTTGCATCTTTGTGGGCATTTGCCTACATCGAGGAGCTTCTTTGGCATCGGGGCGTCTGGCATGAGAGACAATGGTTTTTTGGCGGAGACTGGGACTGGGATGCGGTCAAGGTATTTTTTGTTCCACTTCTCGCGGTTCCACAATTGACGCATTATGTTTTGGACGGGTTTATTTGGCGCCGTCGCGGAAATCCGGATCTGAGACTGCCCTAGCCGGAGCCTTGATTCAAAGCAGGCAGCAATGCTGTAATCTGATTTGGATGCCGATATCTATGCGTTCTACGATTTCAATTCTTTTGCTTACCGCAATAGCCGCCGGCATTTTATCATCTGCTTGTAAATCGTCCGGCCGGGACGGTTCGGGCGGATTATTCGGACCTAAAGATGAAACACAAGAGGCCGCAAAGCTTGTTGCAGAAGCCAATCAGGAATTAACCAAAATCAAGAAGCTTTATAACGAAAATGAAGGCGATGAGGAAAAACCAGGCAAACGCCAGCAATTGAAAAAAGCTCTCGAAGCAAATGATGCCGAGCAAGTCAAAAAAATCTCGGATGACGTAGTATATCTCATCAATGACGGAATGGATTATGCACGGGCAGCAATTGAAAAATTGCAAAAAGCTCAGGATCTGAATATAAATCAGGACTACAAGGAATATCTCAGGCTAAAGGAACTGGCGCTTAGTAAACAGGTCGAAGCCTTCGAACAATATCGTCAGGCCGCGCGCTCGCTTCGCGATAATTACGATCCGAAAAACGACAAACTTCGTGCAAAGGTAAAAGAAGAATTCGAACAGCGAAGCGACAACTATCGTGCATTGATGGAAAAAGCCCGTGATTACAGCAGCCAGGCAAACGAACTGGCTCGTGAGGCAATACGCCGCAGCGTTCAGCAATAGCCAGCCAATGCTATTTTGATAATCACGGATGACTTCTTAAAAAGTCAGTTTGTTTCGGGACGGATACTGCCGCTCTCAATCCATTTCCGATTCAAGAATGCTTTTTGCTTCGGCCAATTCAGCTAATTTCTTTTCGTCCAATTGCGGGTAATGAATATGCATTTTTTCAAGACGATCTACGATAATGCTCGAAATCAAAAGCCTTGCAAACCATTTTTTATCCGCGGGAATAATGAACCACGGGGCCATTTGCGTTGAAGTAGCGGTTATCGCCTCTTCGTATGCAAGCATATAATCATCCCAATAGGCGCGTTCACGCACGTCCGCCATCGAAAATTTCCAATTTTTTGACGGCTCCTCGATTCGTGACAGAAACCTTCGCCGCTGTTCTTTTTTTGATACATTGAGAAAAAACTTTAAGATTACCGTACCGTTTTCTGCCAGATGTTCTTCCCAATTCCGAATGCATTGGAATCTTTTTTCCCATATTTTCGGATCGTTTTTCACCTCGGGCGGGAGTTGCTGAGCGGCGAGAATTTCTTTATGTACACGGACGACCAAAACTTCTTCGTAATGTGAACGGTTGTATATGCCAATTCGTCCACGTTCCGGCAATGCCTTTTGATGTCGCCAAAGGAAATCGTGATCCTTTTCTTCGGCAGACGGCTGTTTGAACGAAACCACCTGACAGCCCTGAGGATTGATGCCGGTCATCACGTGTTCTATTGCGCTGTCCTTTCCGGCGGCATCCATCGCCTGAAATATGATCAAAAGCGAATATATGTCCTGCGCATATAGCATTTCCTGCAATTCGCGCATTCGCTCAATATTACGCTCCAGATCATTCTCTGCGGCTTTCTTGTCGGTATAATCTCCCGTATCGTCGGTCGGCAATTTCGATAAATCAGGACGCGAACCCTCTTTGACTAAATACCTGTTGATGTTCATAAAGGAATGTATGTTTAGGAGATTATCTCATACTGTGTCAATACCCGCAGCGGTTAGGTTCCGGAATATCTTTCCGACGGTATTTGAGTATTTGCGGCTTTCAATCATCTTTGCTGCCGCAGCCTCGACATTCGGACAGATAAAACTTGAACCCGTAAAAATTAAACTTTCGTCCGGACTTTCTTTTTCTCTTAACGTACCGCCGGAGTTTGAGATTCTAGCCGCGGCCGAGGGCTTAAAAAGGGTGCGTTTTATGGCAAAATCACCGGACGGCCGCATTTTTGTTACCGATATGTTCAATCTGACGGACAATCGGCGCGGTACGATTTACATACTCGATGATTTCGATCCCGGGCTTGGTAAATTCAAAAAGATAGTCCCGTATCTCACCGGGTTACGAAATCCAAACAGCGTACAATTTTACCGTGACTCTGCCGGCCGGGATTGGATCTACATCGCCGAAACCCAGCACCTGACCCGCCGTCGTTTTCAATCCGGTGAGACAAAGCCCTCTGATTCCGAGCCGCAGGTCATAGCAACCTTTCCCGATTACGGATTGAGCTACAAATACGGCGGCTGGCATCTGACGCGAACCATAGCATTCGGGCCAAATGGCAAACTATATGTATCGGTTGGCTCGAGTTGTAATTCCTGCATTGAAAAAGAAGAGGTGCGTGCCGGCATTTTAGAAATGAATCCGGACGGCAGCGGTCAGCGCATTTTTGCTCGAGGATTGCGAAATGCGGTAGGGCTTCGGTTTATCGACAATCAACTGTATGTGACCAATCAAGGGTCAGACCACCTCGGTAAAAACAGCCCCGACGAAACTTTTTACCTTTTGCGGGACGGAGCCGATTACGGCTGGCCATTTTGCCACTCTGCATCAGGTCGGATTATTGCAGACCCCAAATTACGGCGTCCGCGACAATGTGTCGGCGTTGTGCGGCCCGATGCCTTTTTTCCCGCACATAGTTCAGCACTCGGATTCGATTTCTTCGGCACGGACAGTCCGGAACCGCTGGGTGATTTTTTTCTTGTTTCACTTCATGGCTCGACGGATAAATCGATTGGCCACGGCTATAAAATAGTGCGATTTCGTCCCGGAAAACGGCCCGAAGATTTTATTACCGGTTTCCTTGTCCGTTCAAAAGTTTTCGGACGTCCATGCGATATAATGAAGCTGACGGCGGATTCGTTTCTCTTTACCGATGATTATTCAGGTATTATTTATCTGGTGAGGAAACGAAAAGCATACGGAGAAGTAAATTTATGATAATCCGCCCGGAAATCTTATGAATATCGGGATTACGGTTTACCCGACCTACGGCGGCAGCGGCATTGTCGGCTCCGAGCTGGGACGTGAATTGGCAGAGCGGGGACATACCGTACATTTCATTTCATCCGTGCTCCCTACACGCGTGACCGAGCTTAATGATCGCGTTCATTTTCACGAAGTGGAAATGATGACTTATCCGCTTTTTGAACATCAGCCGTATGACCTTGCCCTGGCAACAAAGATGGCGACCGTTGCAGGTGCGGAAAAGCTGGATCTTTTTCATGTGCATTATGCAATTCCCCATTCCATTAGCGGAATTCTCGCCCGCGAATCAATTAAAGACAAAAGATACGTCCCTGTCATTACGACATTGCACGGGACCGATATCACGCTCGTCGGCGCTGACCGCTCATATCTTCCGATTACACGTTATGCATTGCAGCAATCGGACGGCGTAACGGCGGTCTCACGTTTTTTGAAACAGGCTACAATCGAGACTTTTGATTTTGACAATGTACAGGTAATACCAAATTTCATTTGTCCAAAGCACTACCGGCGAATACAGGATTCGCCTCTTCGGGATGCCCTGGCCAAAAAAGACGAAAAAATCCTTGTCCACGTTTCCAATTTCCGACCGGTCAAGAGGGCTGCTGATTGTATTGAAATTTTTGCACGCGTCAGAGATGAATTTCCCGCGACGCGTCTGGTAATGGTCGGTGACGGCCCTGAGCTGGCGGCGATCAAACATTTAGCAAGGCAAAAGGGCGTTTTTGATGAAGTTACTTTTGTTGGGAAACGTTCGAATATTGCTGAGTTTCTCGGCGTTTCGGATGTTTTTTTGCTTCCCTCGGAGTTAGAGTCATTCGGACTTGCGGCTCTTGAAGCGGCTGCCTGCGAACTGACTGTAATTGCTACGCGGATTGGCGGAATTCCGGAGGTGGTCATTGATGGCGAGACCGGATTTCTGAGTGAAGTCGGCGATGTGGAAAAAATGGCAGCAGATACAATACGTCTTTTGCGAGACGACGAACTGCGTGCGGAATTTGGCCGCCGCGGCCGCGCATTGGCCGTAGAACGCTATTCGACGGAGAAAATCATCCCACAGTATATTTCGTTTTACGAGACTGTGCTGCGGAATTCTGCGTCTGCCGCGAAGGCTTGAAGCAGCTTTTCGGAAGTGTCTGTTCAAAGGAAACCTGAGCAACGTTTCCAATATGTTTGAAATCGAATCAGCCGGAGTGATGAAAATGCGAACAATAGCTGTTTTTATATTAATGTTTGTTGCTGCCGCTGTTGCGACGGCGCAAAATGAGCAGTCTCCGATAGTTGAGCGTAACTTTGCCTATCTCGATTGGACGCTGCCAAATCTCGATGGATCCGGCCGGACAAATTTACGCACCTTTGCTCAAGGTAAAAAACTGGTTATGGTCGTATACTGGGCTCCCTGGTGCCACAATTGGGAGCATGACCGCGATTTTGTCCAGAGTCTTTTTGAAAAATACAAAAACAACGGTTTTGCCGTCATAGGCGTCGGCGAATACGATTCGGTTTCGAAAATGCGTGATCACGTCAAATCATTCAAGCTGACTTTTCCATTTGTTTACGAAAGCGATAATAGCGCCGACCGTGAAAAAACCGTACATTTTAGCCAACGCCGTGAGGCCGGCGATATGCGAAAATGGGGCTCGCCGTGGTACGTCTTTCTTGAACCCGGGAAAATGACCAAATCCGGAGAAATTCTATCTCAACCTGTTTTTGTGGTTAACGGAGAATTGATCCGGGAAGAAGCCGAGAAATTCATCCGGGAAAAACTCGGGCTTGCTGCCGATGGTTCGGCGGCTGCGCGGGCGAAAACCAACGATGTCGTCGAACCCTGCAAAGAGACTGTTTCGCCGATGGTTACAAAAATTAAGCCTTAAGGAATCGCCGCCAGCGTATCTGCAAGTTTTTCGACCACCGTCAACAAAGGTTTTCCTGAGTCTGAAAATCTGCCGGCCGCCGCAAGATCTTCACTTTGAGCCACGAGGTCCGTGATTCCCTGTATTTGCGGCAGGTATTTTTTCAATGCCGGTTTTACACGAAAGTCCACTTCCAGAGCCGCTATACCGGCCCGCAGATTTCTGATTGCCTGCATTACGGCCTGTTTGTTAGCTGAATTCGCATCTAAAGCGGCTTTTGCGGCTTTCGGGTCTTTGTCAATGGATTCTATTCCACTGGCTACACCGCCGAGCACAAAAATGAATTTAGTAACATTTTTGATTTGAATCGAGACTTTTTCGGCTCCGGCTTTTAATTCGCCGTCGGCAGGCAGGTTTGTTGATGTAACTACTTTCGGCGTCGGAGGCGTTTTGCGCGGCTTCTGTGCCGGGGCTGTCGCGGTGAAAGCGGCAATTACGGCAAGCGGTAATAAAAAGCGTATAATTTTCATAAAAATTGCCTTTCTGTTCAAAAGCATTCAAAAATTCTATCATATTGTAAGATGCGGGAAAGAAGTTTATTAGTTCGTCGGCTTGGACGTCTCGGCTACGAAGACGCTCTTCGCCTGCAGAAAGGCATTGAGAGCAGCGTAATTGCCCGCAATTTGCCCGATCATCTTTTGCTTCTCGAGCATCCGAATACTTATACGGTTGGCCGTCGGGCAAAAGAGACCGGCGTGCTTGCCGGGGCCGAAATCTTACGCCGTATCGGAGCCGAAGTTTTTGAAACCGATCGTGGCGGTAAGATTACATACCACGGACCCGGCCAGATTGTTGGTTATCCGATAATCAATCTGTCGCCGGACCGCGAAGATGTCCATCGCTATGTGCGGGATCTGGAGGAGGTGTTGATTCGGGCTCTGGCTGACTATGGCATCGAAGCTTTCAGAATCAAGGGACTGACCGGCGTACATACCGCCGAAGGCAAAGTAGCCGCCATCGGTATTCATATCAAACGATGGGTAACAACGCATGGCTTTGCCCTTAACGTCAATACTGATTTAACCTATTTCAACTGGATTATTGCCTGCGAAGGCGAACCGGTAACGTCTATGGAAAAAATCCTCGGGAGCGAGGTTGCGCTCCCGGAGGTTGAAAATCGAATCATTGAGCATTTTGCCGAGGTCTTCGGTTACGAAGATACGTATATCGCTGATGGTCTGCCCGGCCTTCCAGCCGAAGAATTAAGGAGGTAACGAGGGATGAAACTTAGATTAATGACAATTTCGTTATGTTTGGCCTTTGCCGCATCGTGCGGAACATCGCCCGCCGGCAACAACGCTTCCAAAGCAAATAATAACGCTGGAACGGCAAAAATGGAGCTGGCCGTTGTCGAACGTCCGCAAAATATAAAAGACCTGATGGCACAACGCGGCGAACAGGACGCGGCAATGCCAACGATCAAAATCATTGAACCCAAAGCGGATTCAGTAATTAACAGTTCGACCGTGAAGGTAAAACTGGAGCTTGGCGGCGACCTGAAAGGCTACAAGCCGGGAATGGATCCGGAAACTCATACCGGCAACCACATCCACGTGATTCTTGATAATCAACCCTACGAAGCATATTACAACCTGGATCGCGAATTCGAGCTTCGTAATGTCGCCGATGGTGAACACACGCTGCGCGTTTTCCCGTCCCGGCCATGGCACGAAAGTTATAAAAACGAAGGGGCGTTTCAGATTATAAAATTTACTGTCAAAAATGGCGGCGCTGATAATACGAAGCCAACCACTACGGCCGAAGGCAACACAATGGCAGCCCCGACACCCGAAGGCAAACAAATGCTCCCGACAACGGCCGGACCGGTTGATCCTAAAAAGCCTCTGCTGACCTATAGCCGGCCAAAGGGTGAATACAAAGGAGCTGATGCGCAAGCAATAATGATAGATTTCTGGCTGGCAAATGCTAAATTAGTCGGAGACGGCGGGGAATACAAGGTCAAATGGTCAGTTGATGGCGGCGAGCCGCGTTTTATCGAAAAATGGGAGCCGATCTGGTTAAAAGGTTTTACGCCCGGCAAACATTCGATCACGCTTCAATTAGTAGATAAAGACGGCAAACCGGTCGAAAACGGCGGCTATAACACCACGACGCGTGAAATAACCGTCAGTCAGTAATCATCGGCATTTCTGATTTTCCTGCAGGCGCAATATCAAATTGACCTTGTTTGCAAGTATTAACGGATGAATTGGATTTATCTGACAATTGCCGGACTTTTGGAAATCGCCTGGGCCGTCGGGTTGAAATATACCAATGGCTGGACTCGTCCCATTCCGAGTATTATTACCGGCGGCCTGATGATTTTGAGCTTCTATTTTCTTTCTTTGGCGGTAAAGTCGCTGCCGATCGGGACTGCTTACGTCGTCTGGACCGGCATCGGAACCGTCGGCGCGGCAATCATCGGCATTCTTGCCTTCGGCGAACCGAAAAATGCTGTCCGGATTCTCTGCATCGCATTGATAATTGCGGGAATTGCAGGGCTAAAGTTTACATCTTCCGGGTAATCAGGTAGTTTTGACCGGTGAATAAGTTGAATGGAAAGATAAATCCCTA
>Ga0073934_10008026_pt1 | contig 14327 bp, 11 predicted proteins | sample LarsenN4metaG_FD_76834 | JGI IMG/M metagenome (GOLD analysis project Ga0073934, IMG submission 76834) | Hot spring sediment bacterial and archeal communities from British Columbia, Canada, to study Microbial Dark Matter (Phase II) - Larsen... ...
CTCGAGCAGGCCGGCTACAACATCCTGCAAATCCCCGAGGGCCATCTCTGCTGCGGCTCGCCCGTCACCTACAATCTGCTTGAGCCCGAGCTGTCGGCTGAGCTTCGCGAGCGCAAGCTAAAGAACATCGCAAAAGTCGAACCAGACGTGATCGTCACCGCCAATATCGGCTGCATGATGCAACTGCAAGGCGCCGGCGTCCCCTTCGTGCACACCATCGAGATGCTCGATTGGGCGACCGGCGGCCCTGCGCCGGAGGCTCTGGGTCCGCTCAAGAACAAAGGCCACGAGATCGAGTCCCTGGTCGAGCTCGCCAAACAAACCGCCCTCGTCGATTGAATCATCCCACCCCCTTGACGGGGAGGGTGGCTCGGCCGAAGGCCGAGCCGGGTGGGGTGACGGCGCCAGGATGATCCCCCCACCCGGCGCGCTGAAGCGCGCCGACCTCCCCGCCAGGGGAAGGTGTAGATGAGTTCACGCTCGCATCGCGTTCGGGCACCAGGCACGTGACACCCGATGCCTGGTTGGGCTAGAAGCGGGCGGCTGGAGCCGTTTCGTTAGAATCAGCCAAAAATCATGAGCAAGAAGACCGAGCCCGCGCGCCCCGCGGCCCGCCTGCCGAAGGGCCTATTCGACATTTCCTCAGGCGAAGTCCGCGCCACCGAGGAGATGCTGCGGACGATCCGGCGCGTCTTCGAGTCCTACGGCTTCGAGCCGCTCGACACCCCTGCCATCGAATATTCCGACGCGCTCGGCAAGTTCCTGCCGGACCAGGACCGGCCGAACGAGGGGGTGTTCTCCTTCAAGGACGACGACGGGCAATGGCTGTCGCTCCGCTACGACCTCACCGCGCCGCTCGCCCGCTATGTGGCCGAGAATTATCAGACCCTGCCGAAGCCCTTCCGCCGCTATCAGGTGGGGCCGGTGTGGCGGAACGAGAAACCTGGGCCCGGCCGCTTCCGCCAGTTCATGCAGTTCGACGCAGACACGGTCGGCGCGTCTTCAGTCGCAGCCGATGCCGAGCTTTGCATGCTCGCCGCCGACACGCTCGAAGCGCTCGGCGTCCTTCGCGGCCAATACGTGGTGAAGGTCAATAACCGCAAAGTCCTCGACGGGGTCTTGGAGAAGGCAGGCATCGCGCACCCAGAAGCCAACCCAGTGCAGCACTTTGCCGTCATGCGCGCCATCGACAAGCTCGATCGCCTCGGTGTCGACGGCGTGCGCGCTCTTCTGGGCAAAGGCCGCAAGGATGAAAGCGGCGATTTCACTAAGGGTGCCGAGCTTGGGCCAAAACAGATCGAGGCGATTCTCAATTGCATCGAGCTGCGAAGCGATGGCAGAGGACAGACACTTTCGGCACTTCGCGGATTGGTCAGCGGCAGCCAAACGGGCGAACAGGGCATCGCCGAACTTACCGAGATGGATGCCTTGTTTAGCGGAGCAAGCTTCGACATGGATCGCGTCGCGCTCGACCCGTCGGTTGTGCGGGGACTGGAATATTACACAGGACCCGTGTTCGAGGCCGATCTCCTCGCACCGATCACCGATGACAAGGGCCAGCCCATCAGGCTCGGTTCGGTGGTGAGCGGCGGGCGCTATGACGGGCTCATCGAGCGCTTCACCGGCGAGAAGGTGCCCGCCACCGGCGTCTCGATCGGCGTCTCGCGCCTCCTGTTCGGCCTCCAACGCCTCGGCAAATATCAGATGAGCCCGGCGCAGGGCCCCGTCGTCGTGCTCGTGCTCGACCGCGACCGCATCGCCGGCTACCAGAAGATGGCGCAAGAGCTTCGCTCTGCCGGCATCCGCGCCGAAATCTATCTCGGCGAGGCCGGCATGAAAGCGCAGATGAAATATGCCGACCGCAGAGGCTCGCCTTGCGTCGTCATCCAGGGCGGTGACGAGCTCGCCAAGGGCGAGGTCACCATCAAGGACCTGATCGAGGGCGCCGAGCGCGCCAAGGAAATCACCGGCAATGTCGCCTGGCGCGAGGAGCGCCCCGGCCAGTTCACCGTCCCAGCGAGCGAAATGGTCGCGGCGGTCCGCCAAGTCCTTTCCCGCCACAAATCCTAAAGAAGTTGCTTGTAATGAACCCTCAGAATACCTCCTTTCCTCCTCTCCCCGTTGGGGAGAGGGCTTTCCGCCGCGATCTTGCGCGCGCCGCGTTTGCGCGGCGCATGTGCAAGTCGCGTGGCGGAAAGGGTGAGGGGGCTTTGGGACTCACACCCCCTCACCGCGCTCGCGTTGCGAGCGCGTGCTCTCCCCGAGGGGAGAGCAGGTAGATCCGACCCATGGCCGCTGAATCGGCGAAAGAATTCGAGGCACTCGAGGCCCAGGCAACGGCCCTGCTCGATATTTTCAAGCGAGCGGGCTACGAGCAGGTTGCGCCCTCGATCATCCAGCCTGCCGACATCTTCCTCGACCAGATCGGCGAGCAGTTGCGCGGCCGCACTTATGTGTTCACCGACCTTGCCGGCGAAGAGCTTTGCCTCCGCCCCGACCTCACCGTGCCGGTGGCGCGGCTCTATCTTGAGCGCCACCCGAAGGCCGATCTCCCCGCCCGCTATTGCTATAACGGCCCCGCTTTCCGCTTCCAGTTGCATGGTCCGCGGCGTCACCGCGAATTCCGCCAGGCCGGGATCGAATGTCTCGGCGAAACCGACCGCGGGAACGCCGACGTCGAGATCGTGCGGCTCGCCGTCGAGGCAGTGCGCCGCGCGGGGCTGAAACAGTTCCGCCTGCGCTTCGGCGACATCGCGCTCTTCTATGCCCTGCTCGACGCGCTTGCCCTGCCCGAGCGCTGGCGGCTCAAGCTCCGCCATTATTTCTGGCGCCCGCAAATTTTTCATGCGCTGCTCGCCAAGCTTGCCAAGGGCGAGAAGACGAACGGCAACGGCCCCGCCGACAAGCTCGCCTCCGAGATCGCCGGACTTTCCTCCGAGGAGGCGGAAGAGCGCGTCGCCGCCTATCTCGATGCGCAAGGCCTGCCCCTCTCCGGCAATCGCAGCCTCGCCGAGATCACGGCGCGGCTCATCGATCGCGCCGCCGATCTTGTTGCCACGCCGCTCCCCCGCGAGGTCGCCACCGTGATCGACTATTACCTCGCGGTGCAGGCGCCGCCCAAAGAGGCGGCGGACCGCATCGCCATGATCGCCAAAGGCGCAGGCCTCGATCTCGGCCCCGCCCTTGATGCGATGGCACGCCGCTTCGCCGGGTTCGAAGAAAACGGCATCGATCTCGGCCAAGCTGTGTTCGCCGCCGAGTTCGGCCGCAACCTCGAATATTATTCGGGCCTCGTGTTCCAGATTGAAGCGCCGGGCCGCGACGAAGCGATCTGCGGCGGAGGCCGCTATGACGGCCTGCTCGGCTTTCTCGGCGCGCCGCGCGAAGTCCCGGCCATCGGCTCGGCCATCCACACCGAGCGCCTGCTCGCAGCCGTGCGGAGAGCCGCATGACGGCCGCGAAGTTCGCCATCGCCGTTCCCTCCAAGGGACGCCTCAAGGACCAGGCCGCGGATCTCTTCGCGCGCGCGGGCATGGCCTTGCGCGTCAAGGGCCATGAGCGCGGCTATCGCGGCGCGCTTGAAGGCCTGGACGGGGTGGAGGTGGTCTACACCTCCGCGGCAGAGATCGTGCACGAGCTGAAATCGGGGCGCGTGCAGCTTGGCGTCACCGGCGAGGACTTGATCCGCGAGACGCTGTCCGATGTCGACGGCTCGGTGGAGTCTCTTGCCCCGCTCGGCTTCGGCCGCGCCGACGTGGTGGTGGCGGTGCCGGATTGCTGGATCGATGTCGCCCGCATGGCCGATCTCGAGGACGTGGCGGCGCAATTCGCCGCGACCCACGGCAGGAGGCTGCGCGTCGCCACTAAATATATGAATCTGACCCGGCGCTTCTTCGCCCAGAACGGCGTCACCGGCTACCGCATCGTCGAGAGCGTCGGCGCCACCGAAGCAACGCCCGCCGCCGGCACCGCCGAACTGATCGTCGACATCACCACCACCGGCACCACGCTAAGAGCCAATCACCTGAAGGTGCTGGAGGACGGGCTGATCCTGAAGTCGCAAGCGCATCTCTTCGCCTCCCGCGCCGCCAAATGGGACGCCGCCGCTATGCAGCTTCGCGATGAGATTGTTAAGCGCCTTCCATCTCCCTCCCCCTGAAAGGGGGAGGGTGGCGAGACGCGCGTAAGCGCGACGAGCCGGGTGGGGGTCCAAGGCGCGTGCGATTGACCCCCACCCGGCGCGCTTGTCAGCGCGCCGACCTCCCCCTTCCAGGGGGAGGGATACTATGGCTACGACCTCTCAGACTCGATACTCTCCACCGCCATGACGATTCGTCTCGCACTCGCCGCGCTCCTAAGCCTCATCGTGCTACAAGCTGCGCTCGCCGCGCCGTCGCGCATCATCATCCTGCGCCACGGCGAGAAGGCCGATGACTGGAAGCTCTGCGAGACCGGCCAGCAGCGGGCTCAGGCGCTTGCGCTCAATTATCTCGGCAAGGACGCCGCCAAATCTCTCTTCGCTGAAGGCGAGGAGCCCGCCTTCTTCTTCGCCATCACGCTGCATACGATCGAGCTTGCCTCGCCAGCCGTGGCAACCTGGTCGAAACCGCTCATTCTCTATGCGGTGATGCCCGCGGCGAGCGGGGACAAGAAGGACTTCACCAGGGCGCTCAACCGCCGCACCCAAGAGGCCGCGCGCAACATCCTCGCCAACCCCGCGCTCAACGGCAAAACCGTGGTGATGGTGTGGGAGCACCGACATATCGCCAACGAGGACCTCGAAGCGCAATTCGAGGGCGAGCAGGTCACGCTCCGCCAGCTCTTCAAGCTCGATATTCTGCCCGGCGTGCCCAAGACCTGGCCCGGCGAAACTTACGATTATTTCTGGATCGTGGAGTTCCCCGACAATTCGAACGTGCCGTCTAAATTCTCCATGGTGAAGCAGGAATTCGGCGCCTCCTTCCCCAAGGTTCCGAGCAATGACTGGGGTGCGCCGGACGGGCTCGATGCCGCAAGCGGCTGCGAAACGAAAGCTGGCGACGAGTGATGGGAGGCCAGGCCCGGACCCGCTTGGCTAGATCAGGTTGCCGAGATAAGGCTCGGGCGTGGCGCAACCCTGGTATTGGTCCTGGCAGCGCCTGAAGCAGCGCTTTGGCCTGCCGGAGCACCGGGCAAGGCAGAGATTGTAGCGATATTTGCAGAAACTCTGCGCCGCCTGCGCATGGTTCGCGCCGGAGCCAAGCTCCACAAAGGCCAAGGTCAGGCCTGCGGCCAACCCGGCGATCAGCATTCTCATGTCGCGCACCTCGCTGCCAAGCGATTCTGCCGCCAAGCATAGGGCAGGACGGCGCACGGCAGAAGCGCGTTTGCCTAACCCAAGGTGAGGTCGAGCACTTCCGGCGTGAGCTTGCCGTCGATGCGGGCAAGCTCGGTGAGATGGTGGCGGCCGCTTGCGTCGGGCCGGAGCTCGAAGAAGCGGTCGTGGAACTCGACCAGGCTCGAACGGTGGCCGATCGAGATGATGGCCGAACCCGGCAGCCGCGCGATCAAGAGGCGATAAAGCTCGGCTTCCGCGGCCTCGTCCAGCGCGGCCGTCGCCTCGTCGAGGAACAGCCATTGCGGCTTTTGCAGGAGGGCGCGGGCGATGGAGAGCCGCTGCTGCTCGCCGCCCGACAGCTTGTCGGCCCAATAGGCGGTCTCGTCGAGCTCGCCTTTGAGCGCGGAAAGCCCGACCGCGTCGAGCACCTCTTCGATCTCGGTTTGGCTGAAGGCGTCCGTCGAACCCGGATAAGCAAGCGCCCCGCGCAAGCTGCCGAGCGGCAGATAAGGCCGCTGCGGCAGCACGAGCACACTTGCGCCCTTCGGCACGCGGACCCTTCCCGTGCCGAACGGCCACACGCCGCCAAGCGTCCGGAACAGGCTCGTCTTGCCGGCGCCTGTCGGCCCCGTCACCAGCACCCGCTCGCCGGGCTTGATCGTGAGCCCCTTGAGCCGCACGATCTCCTGGCCGTTGGGAAGCCCCACCGCGAGCTCTTCGACGTGCAGCGTATTGGCGCCGTCGATGGTGAATTCGAGCTTAGGTGCAGTGCTGTCGAGCCTTTGCGCCCAGCCGATCGAGGCCTCGAAGCCGGATAGCCGGTCGACCACTGCCTTCCATTCGGCGATGTCGCTATAGGCCTTGACGAAGAAGGAGAGCGAGCTTTGCACCTGGCTGAAGGCTTGCGCGATCTGCATCAAGCCGCCAAGGGTCAGCGCGCCGAAGAAATAGACGGGACTGACCACGAGGAACGGAAAGATGACGGCAACCTGGTTGTAGCCTGCGGTGAGGAAGGTCAGCCGCTTCATCCGGCTCATGATGCCGTACCAGTTGCGCACGACATTGCCGAAACGGTCGCGTAGGCGCTCCTCTTCCGCCGGCTCGCCGGAAAGCAGGGTCACTTCCTCCGCGTTCTCGCGCAGCCGCACGAGAGAGAAGCGGAAGTCGGCCTCGTAGCGCTGTTGATCGAAATTGAGCTTGATCAGCGGCCGCCCGACGAGATGCGTCACCCAGGTGCCGAGAACGGCATAGATCAGCGCGGCCCAGACGAGATAGCCGGGAATCTCGATCGAGCTCTGCCCGATCATCAGCGGCGTCGCCGCCGACAGGTTCCACAGGATCACCACGAAGGAGACGAGCGTGACGATCGAGCCCAACAGCGCAATGCCGATGTCGAGCGTGTAATTGATGAAGAGGCGGATGTCGTCGGCGATGCGCTGATCGGGGTTGTCGGCCTGATCGCCTTTCAGCCGCATGCGGTAATGGGTGCCTTGGCCGAGCCAGCGGCCGAGATAGGCATGCGTCAGCCAGTTCCGCCATCTGATCTGCAGCCATTGCTGCAGATAGAGCTGATAGACGGCGCTCACGATGAAGAAGGCGGCAAGCAGGCTGAACACGCCGAGCTGCCAGATGAAGGTGTCCCAGTCCTTGTTTTGCAGCGCCGTGTAGAACGTGTTGTACCAGGCGTTGAAGCGCACATTGAGCCAGACCTGGAACAGCTGGAGCCCGATCACTACAAGCAGCAACGCGCGTCCCGCCCAGCGGTCGTCGGACCGGAAATAGGGGACGGCGATATGGTTGAACTCCCGGGCCGTGTTCTTGAACTTTGCCATGCAGCGGATTGGGTTCTTGAGCTTCCTGGTTGACGGTTAAACGGGCCGACCATAAGGCGAAATCGCCTCACGCGGGAAATTACGTTTGTGTAAGCCTTAAGTGAACGGAGAAAGCGCAAGTGGCGCCAAATGGCCACGGGCGGAGCGCCCAAGGACGCCACGGCGGCATGGCCCTGGGCGGCGACGTTCTCGAGTCCGCAGAGTGCTGCCACTCAATGCGGGGCTTGCGCCTCTTCATCGTGCCTGAATGTCTGGCTTTCCCTTTAGGCCGGGCTTCAGGGTCTCCGGGGCGATCTTGACGATTGAACATTTGCACCTGTTGGGAGGAAGTCCAGCCTCCGAACCACACTTCAACTTGCCAGTGCACCAATCGCTGTCACGAAGCTCGATGCAGTCCTGTTTACCCGAGCATTCGCAGGTGGTGACGCCGCAGGTAAACTGTTGCACCGCCATCGCGGTTGGGGCTGACGTTAAGCCGATTGAAAAGATGCTGACCGCTGTCAGCAAAAGAGTCGCTCCAGGCAAAGCGGCCTCCCTTGGCGTTGGGGAGATATGCCCGGAAGGATAGTGCCGCGCGCGACCCCGTGAAATACCTGATGGGTGAGCACAGGCCATATCGAAAAGGGGCGGCCGACTGGCCGCCCCCCTCTGAAATCTGGCCGTTTCCGGCCGTTGAAGCACAAGGCCTACATCATGTCCATGCCGCCCATGCCGCCGCCCGGCATGTGCATATGCTCTTCCTTCTTCTTCGGCGCCTCGGCCACACCGGCTTCGGTGGTGACGAGGAGACCGGCCACGGAAGCCGCATCCTGCAGCGCCGTGCGCACCACTTTGGCCGGGTCGATGATGCCCTTGGCGATCAGGTCGCCATATTCGTTGTTCTGGGCGTCGTAGCCGAAGGACGGCGACTTCTGGTCGGTCACCTTGCCCACTACGATCGAACCCTCGACACCCGCATTCTCGGCGATCTGGCGAATCGGGGCTTGCAGCGCGCGGCGCACGATATTGATGCCGGCGTCCTGATCCTCGTTCTCGCCCTTGGTCTTGAGGCTCTTGGCGGCCCAGAGCAGCGCCACGCCGCCGCCCGGCACGATGCCTTCCTCGACCGCAGCGCGGGTGGCGTTGAGCGCATCGTCGACGCGGTCCTTCTTCTCCTTCACCTCGACTTCGGTCGCGCCGCCGACCTTGATCACCGCAACGCCGCCGGCGAGCTTCGCCAGCCGCTCTTGCAGCTTCTCGCGGTCATAGTCGGAAGTCGTGTCCTCGATCTGCTGCTTGATCTGGGCGATGCGGGCCTGAATGTCGGCCTTCTTGCCGGCGCCGTCGACGATGGTCGTGTCGTCCTTGGTGATCGACACCTTCTTCGCCTGACCGAGCATCTTCACCGTGACGTTCTCGAGCTTGATGCCGAGGTCCTCGGAGATCATCTCGCCGCCGGTCAATATGGCGATGTCCTGCAACATGGCCTTGCGCCGGTCGCCGAAGCCTGGCGCCTTTACCGCCGCCACTTTTAGCCCGCCGCGCAGCTTGTTGACCACGAGCGTGGCAAGCGCCTCGCCCTCGACATCCTCGGCGATCACGAGCAGCGGACGGCCCGATTGCACCACCGATTCGAGCAGCGGCAAGAGCGACTGCAGGCCCGACAGCTTCTTCTCGTAAATCAGGATGTACGGGTTCTCCAGCTCCGCCACCATCTTCTCGGCATTGGTGATGAAGTAGGGCGAGATATAGCCGCGGTCGAATTGCATGCCCTCGACCACTTCGAGTTCGCTGTCGAGGCTCTTCGCCTCCTCGACCGTGATCACGCCCTCGTTGCCGACCTTCTGCATGGCCTCCGCGATCATGTCGCCGATCGCCTTCTCCCCATTGGCGGAGATGGTGCCGACCTGGGCGATCTCTTCGGAGCCCTTCACCTTCTTCGACTGCTTCTTGATCTCCTCGACCACGTCGATCACGGCCTTGTCGATGCCGCGCTTCAAGTCCATCGGGTTCATGCCGGCGGCGACCGCCTTGAGGCCTTCGCGTACAATGGCCTGCGCCAGCACCGTCGCCGTCGTCGTGCCGTCGCCCGCGGTGTCGTTGGTCTTCTGGGCGACCTCTTTCAGCATCTGCGCGCCCATATTCTCGAATTTGTCTTCGAGTTCGATCTCCTTCGCCACGGTCACGCCGTCCTTGGTCGAGCGCGGCGCGCCGAACGACTTCTCCAGGATCACATTGCGGCCCTTGGGCCCGAGCGTGATCTTCACCGCATTGGCCAGGACGTCGACGCCGCGCATCATGCGCTCGCGCGCCTCGGCCGAGAATTTTACGTCTTTCGCTGCCATGTGAACTTGCTCCAGTCTCTATGTCTTGATGTGTTGAAATTCGCGGGTGGGGGCTAGCCGAGGATTCCCATGATGTCTGACTCCTTCATGATCAGGAGCTCTTCGCCGTCGATCTTGACCTCGGTGCCCGACCATTTGCCGAACAGCACCTTGTCGCCGGCCTTCACCCCCATGGGCTGAAGCTTGCCGTCCTCGCCGCGGGCGCCGGGACCTGCGGCGATCACTTCGCCGGTCTGCGGCTTCTCCGCTGCGGTATCGGGAATGATGATGCCGCCCTTGGTCTTGTGCACCTCCTCGAGCCGGCGCACGACGACGCGATCGTGCAGGGGTCGGAATTTCATGGGCTTCTCTCCGGGAACTTGCTGGAAAATAAGGGATTGTACCGCGCTGGCACTCACGCATCGCGAGTGCTAACCGCTGCGCGAGGAGATACTGTCGCCGCCCGCCGCTGTCAAGGCGGAGCCTTGCTCTATCGCGCGGCAACGGCGCGAATGAGAACGACTGCTCTGGCCTGTCGTCGCTCCTCCGCGGCAGCGTGAGTGGGCTCGCGGAGAACCGACCGATAGGCTTGACGATTGCGCTTCCAAGTGCGCGGCTTGGTTTCGCTTCCTTCCGCTGCTATCACTAAAGCGCGCGGGCCGCCAAATTGCGGTTGCCTTTGAGGGGCCCGTCGCCGCATGGTTTTTGCGACGGGGGTGAACGTGGCGGACAGCGTTGCTTTGGCCACAAGGCGGAGCGGCTCCTCGGGAGGGCTTCCCATGCTCGACGCGATCGTCCTGATTGCCATGGCGGTCACGGCGGCCGCGTTTGCCGTAGGCCTCATCGTGCAATCCGGCATTGCGCAAATCCCGGCGCTGATCGCCGCGGCCGCGCTCTATCTGGTGATGGCCGCCTCCTACCTCATGGTCGCGCGGTCCCAGCGCCCGAATGGCGGCGCCGACCGCATGAGCGAATTCGAAGAGGCGCTCGAAATCATCGACAAGGACTTGCAGCGCATCGACCGCATGGAAGAGGAGGTGTCCCGCCTCGATCTTCTCGCCGAGCGCGTCGAGCGTCTCGATCAGGCCTTGAGTGAATATGCCGCCACCGCGCCGATCGGGGGCTTAAGCCGCTCGGAGCACTTCAACCTGGAATTCGAGGAAATCCACGCCAAGATCGAGGCGGTGCGTTCCGATCTCGAAAGCGAGACGCGCGACCAGCGCGAGAAGATGACGCGCGATCTGCGCGTGCTCGAGAGCCTGATCAAGCAGCTCTCCCGCGAATTGCTCGGAACCGCGGGAGCCGAGCCTGAGCCGGCGCCTCCACCTGCGCGCTCGACTTTCTCGCCGCCGCCCATGCCGGACTACCTCGCCGAGGTGAAGAAGATCGAGCCTGAAGAGGAGCCTGAGCCCGAGCCTGAATCGGCGAAGGAGCCGGACTCTGAGCTTGCGCGTGAAGCAGAGCAGGAACCAGCGGCGGCTGAGGAGCGGGAGGAGATTCTGACCATCCTCGAAGCTGAGGAGGAAGTCGTCGTCAGGGAAGATGAGCCGCTGCGCGGGATCGATGAGGATGCGCCGCTGCGGGGCACTTTCGCCGAGGAGCGCGTCCGCAAGGAAGAGTCGCCGGCAGAGGAGACTTCCGATCAGACGGTAGCAGCCAAGGAGGAGGCGGTGCCAAGCGCCGCCGCGCCGCCGCCCATCGCCGAACCGGCCCCTGAAATCGTCATTCCCAAAGTGGAGACGGCGCCGATCGACGAAAAGGAAATGCTGGAGATCATGAGCCAGGCCATCGAATCTGGCCGGGTCGATCTTTATCTCCAGCCCGTCGTCACCTTGCCGGAACGGAAGCCGCGCTATTTCGAGGCGCTCACCCGCATCAGGACCAAGACCGACAATCTCATCCTGCCGGACACCTATCTCAAGGTGGCGGAAAGTTCCGGCATGATCCCGCTGATCGACAACGTCCAGCTCGTCAAAAGCGTACAGACTTTGCGCCGCCTCGGCTCAGCCTCTTGCATCAAGGCCGTATTCTGCAACATCTCGATCAAGACCCTGCTCGATCCCGAATTCTTCCCGGAGATGGTCGAATTCATGGAAGAGAACGCCGGCTTGAGCGAAAGCCTGGTCTTCGAGGTCAACCAGCCTGGCCTGCTTTCGCTGAATGAGGCCGAGCTCGGCGCGCTCGATACGCTTGCCGCGCTCGGTTACGGCTTCAGCCTCGACCACGTCTCCGATTTCGATCTCGATCTAATCGGCATGCGCGACCGCTCCTTCCGCTTCGTCAAGATCGGCGCCAAAAGCTTCCTGCACGGCATGACGCACGCGCCTTATTCCGCATCCGACATCAAGCGCGCGCTCGACGAATTCGACATGCAATTGATCGTCGAGAAAGTGGAAGACGAGAGCGAAGTGGCGAAGCTCCTCGACTATGGCGTGGAGCTCGCGCAAGGCCATCTCTTCGGCAAGCCCAAGCCGATGAGCCCGGCGCTGTTCCGCGAGATCGAGAACGCCGACGCGGCCTAGCGCTACTCTCCGGGCGGAGGGGTCACGCCGGTTTCCAGGTCGCGCCAGAGCTCTTTGTTCTCCTCATCGCCCGAGCCTTCCTCTTTCGGCGGCTCGCGCATCGTCCCTTCCGGAACTTCGCCCTCTTTGCCGACGGCGGCCGGCGGCGGGGTGACGTCTGGGCGCAAATCTTGCCAGAGCTCTTTGTTCTCCTCGTCCTGCGCAAGCATGACGAGGGGCGCGGAGTTCAAGGGAAGGGGCCCGGCGGCCAAGGCCTGTCCGGCGAAAGCGATGCTGCCGGCAGCGAGCGCGGCGGCTTTAAGCCAAGCGTGAATCATTGTCGTGAAGTCTCCTCAGAGGTGCCGCCCGTCTCTTTTTCGTGGGGCGGCTCAACGGCACTCTTGCCACCAATCCTTGTAGGAACCATCCAGAGTATAGGCCGCAAAACGCCGCAAATTATCGGAAAATTGTCTGACCGTCACCGCGGCGAGAGCTGGGATCTAGGGCCGCTTCCCCGAGCAGTGCGGCCTCCGGGTGGGGTGAGACTGTCCCCCACCCCGACGCCGCTTCGCGTCGTCATACCTCCCCGCAAGGGGGAGGTATGAAAAAACTTATCCCCGCTACTCGGACCGCACTTACGATTGGCGCACCTCGTCCTTCTGAGGGGCGTTTCTCGAGGCGTTCGTGAGGCGGGACGGGGTGCGGCGCCCGCGGGTCTGGTTCGCGGCCGGGCACTCGGGCCGCATCGGGGCTCCCCCCGGGGCCACTACGAGCCCCCGGCAGGAGCTGCCTGACGACTTGGCCTGTCGCGCTCCTTATCCGGGCGCGATGCAAGACCAATCGAAAGCGGGGCCCGGTGCCGGGCAAGACGCCGCGATTGGCGCGCCGGAAGGCGCCCGCCGCGATTCCGCAAGGATCGCGGACACCATATTGGACTGCGCCTTTCGGCGCGCCACCCCTCCCTCATCCTGAGGAGGGCCGAAGGCCCGTCGCGAAGGAGGGGGAGAAAGGAGAAAGCCCGGATGCTTAAACGCATCGCGGCAACTAAGCCGCATGCCTTGACCGTGCCCCGGCATGCTACTAACCGAGATCGATGACCGTCGCTTCCGTTGCCATCCCCATCATCGAAACCATCAAGGACCTTGGCGGGCGCTATTCCGCCTGGCTCGTCGATATTTGGGGCGTCATGCATAACGGCCGCCGCGCCTTTCCCGATGCGGTCGCCGCCACCAAGGCATTTCGCGCGCAAGGCGGCGTCGTCGTGCTGTTGTCGAACTCGCCGCGCCCGAGCCCGTCGGTGCAGGAGCAGCTGCGCCATCTCGGCGTTCCCGACGAGGCTTACGATGCAACCGTGACCTCCGGTGATTTGACGCGACACGAGCTTGCCAAGCACGCGGGCGCGACCGTCTATCATCTCGGGCCGGAGCGGGACCGGCCGATCTTCCACGGCCTTCCCATCAAGCTCGGCGGGCCCGAGCAGGCCGAACTCATCGTCTGCTCGGGGCTGTTCGACGACGAGATCGAGACGCCCGACGACTATGCCGAGCAACTCAGCAGGCTCGCCGCGCGCAAGCTGCCGATGATTTGCGCCAATCCCGATCATGTGGTCGAGCGCGGCGATCAGCTCGTCTACTGCGCCGGCGCCCTTGCTTCTCTCTACGAGCGGGCGGGGGGCAGCGTGATTTATGCTGGCAAGCCCTATGCGCCGATCTATCTGCTCGCGCTGGAGACGATCGGCCGGCTGGCGGGGAGGGATGTGCCTCGGAGCGAAGTGCTCGCGATCGGCGACGGCGTGAATACCGACATCGCCGGGGCGGCAGGAGTGGGGATCGATTCCGTGTTTGTGGCGAGCGGGGTGCATGTGCCGGCCAATAGCGGCGGCGATGCCGGCAAAGACGCGCTCGATGCGAGCCACCTCGCCGAGCTTTTCGCCCATGCCGGTCGGCCGCTCGCGGCCATGCCGGCGCTTGTCTGGTGATTAGTCGCGGAACAAGAGGTCGATGCGAGCCTGGTCCTGTTCGCTCGCGCCGGGGAGACCGGGCCCGTCGAGTGCCGGCGTCTTGTTTTTCCCCGCCGTGGAGGTGCGGGCCGGCGCGGCACCCTCCGCCTGCCTGCGCGCGGCGATGATGCGGTCGAGCGACTCGGCAATTCGCGTGACGCGCTGTCCGACGAGATCGTGGAAGCCGCAAGCCGTCATGATGGCGAGGATCGCCTCTTCCGCCTTCTTCGCCTCCTCTTTGTCGGCGAAGGCAAGCAGGTTCTCGGCGGAATCGAGGATACGCCCTGCGGCGTCCTCCGCCGTGGCGCGGATCGCCGCGAGCTCGCGCAGCGTGTTCACAAGCACGGTGATTTCCTCGGAGACCGAGCGGCTCGC
>Ga0073934_10008027_pt1 | contig 14327 bp, 12 predicted proteins | sample LarsenN4metaG_FD_76834 | JGI IMG/M metagenome (GOLD analysis project Ga0073934, IMG submission 76834) | Hot spring sediment bacterial and archeal communities from British Columbia, Canada, to study Microbial Dark Matter (Phase II) - Larsen... ...
CGACACGCTGTTCGCGGCGTTGCATGACTGCGCCGCGGCGCGCATCGGCGTCGGCCGTGCTGATGTGGCCGAGATCGACGCCGTGAACATTCTTCAGGCCACCTACCGCGCTATGGCACGCGCGGTGAACGCACTCGGCCGGCCCGTCGATGTCGCCTTGGTCGACGGCAACGGTGCGCCCACGCTGGATTGCGCCGTGCGCGCTGTTGTTGGCGGCGACGCCGTCTCGCTCTCCATCGCGGCCGCTTCCATCGTCGCCAAGGTTACGCGCGACCGCATCATGCGCGAGCTTGCGGTGCGGCATCCCGGCTACGGCTGGGAGACCAACATGGGCTACGGCACGCCCGAGCATCAAGCCGCGCTCGCTCGCCTCGGGCCCACCCCCTATCACCGCACCTCGTTCGCACCGATCCGGGCGCTGGTGACGCCCTCGGCCTGAATTTTTTCCTCGCGGCGTCGGAACCGCTAAGGCTTGAGTCCGCGCGACTCGACCGACTCAACATCTTGTGGTCGCTGAAATTTCCCGCCCCGCGCCTTTAACCCATCGCTAATGCTCTGATTCTACTATCGGAATCGTGGGTGCCCACGCTGACCTGGGTTGTCGGCGCGGAACGTTCGGGCCCCCACGGCTGGGGTTCTCTCGCCAAGACCAACAATGTGGGGTGGGGAGGCTCTAGCGCTCCGGCTCCTTGTTTCGGGGACGCACCCTTCGTCACCGGCGGCGCCGCGCCCGAAAACGGGTGGCGGACCGGCCGGGGCGAAGGCCCCCGAAGCCGGCGCCGGCCATAAGACAAAAGAGGTACCGATGCCGAGCAAGAAACCGTCCGCAGGCGCTGCCCCGCGCTCTGCGATCGCCACCGACGTGATTCATCAGGGCGACTGCGCCGAAATCATGGCCGGATTGCCCGCCGGCTCGGTCGATCTCATCTTCGCAGACCCGCCCTACAACCTCCAGCTCGGCGGCGAACTGCACCGGCCCGACAACTCCCGCGTCGACGGCGTTGACGAGGCGTGGGACCGCTTCGACGATTTCCGCAGCTATGACGATTTCACCCGTGCCTGGCTCGCGGCCGCGCGCCGCGCGCTCAAAGACGACGGCGCGTTGTGGGTAATCGGCTCCTACCACAATATTTTCCGCGTCGGCGCCATCCTTCAGGACCTCGGCTTCTGGGTGCTCAATGACATCGTGTGGCGCAAGTCAAACCCGATGCCGAACTTCCGCGGCACGCGCTTCACCAACGCGCACGAGACGTTGATTTGGTGCGCGAAAAGCAAGGACGCGCGCTATACCTTCAACTACGACGCCATGAAGAACCTCAACGAGGGTCTGCAGATGCGCAGCGACTGGACGCTGCCGCTGTGTACCGGCGAGGAACGCCTGAAACGTGACGGCGAAAAGCTGCACCCGACGCAGAAGCCGGAAGCGTTACTTTACCGCGTCATCATGGCCTCGACCAATCCCGGCGACGTGGTGCTGGATCCGTTCTTCGGTACCGGCACCACCGGCGCAGTGGCCAAGATGCTTGGCCGGCGCTACGTCGGCATCGAGCGCGACCGCGACTATATCGCCGCCGCTCGTCGTCGCTTGGCCAAGACTGTCAAGGTCGACGACGAACGGCTGCTGCTGACCCCTTCAAAACGCAGCGAGCCGCGCATCCCCTTCGGCGCCGTGGTCGAGCGCGGGTTGCTCAGCCCGGGGACGGTGCTGTGCGATCCTTCGGGCCGACATACGGCCAAAGTGCGCGCCGACGGCACGCTGATCTCGTCCGATCACCGCGGTTCGATTCACCAGGTCGGCGCGGCGGTCACGGGTGCACCCGCCTGCAACGGCTGGATGTTCTGGCACATGCGCATCGGCGCTAATCTCGTTGCCATCGACGTATTGCGCCAAAAGGTCCGCGCCGAACTAGGTCAGGCGCTGCAATAGGCCCCGTGCCTTACATCCACTTGCGCCGCCACCAGATCACCGGCCCCGACAGGGCCAGGATCACGGCCATCAGGGCCACCAGATTGTTCACCCACTTCCACTGACCATGGATGATGTTGCCGGTGTGGATGTCGGCCAGGAACAAGAACACGGTGGTGCCCGTCAACGGCGGGTAGGGGATCTTGGTATCCTCGAAGGTCGCGTCCAGCGCCGTCGCGCTGTAGATCGAGCGGCTCATCTTTACGAGCCACTCCTCGCCGCGTCGGGTCGCGTCGGTGATGGCCAGCTTCGGCCCGTTAACGATGAGCGGCGCGAAGCGCTCGTCACCGTCGTGGCGGTAGAACTGGCCGATGCTGCCCGCGCCGACGAACACCACGTCGCCGCGACGGATCAGGTTCACCTGGCTTGCGTCCGTGCCGTCGCCCTCGCCCAGGCCGCGCTCGGCGTCCCAGGTGCGGCCGCCGTCGGTGGAGGTATAAACGCCCAGCCGCGTGGCGATGGTCAGTTTCTCGGGTGCGCCTGGATAGGCGATGACGTCGCCGATCTCGCCGGTGAGGTTGCGGTAGGCGTAAATCGGCGGCAGCTTCTCGCGCGGCAGACGTACGTCGCGCCCGTGCTCGATCAGCGCATCGATATGGTCGACCATGGCTCCGGTGATGCTGACGTAGAGGATCGGCACGATGGCGAGCAGGCCGATGACGGGCCCGTGGCCGCGGTACAGCCAGCGCAGTGTCTTCTGGCGGAACTTCAGTTCGCCCTTGGGGCTTTTGTGACGCCAGTGGCGTGGCAGCCACCAGAACAGCAGGCCGGTCGCCGACAGGATAAAGATGGCGATGCCGCCGTAGTCGTTGATGATCAGCGACCAGGGCTGCGGCAACAGGCCCGTGCCGACGTGCAGGTCCAGGGTGAACGCGGGCAGGGATAAGCTGTCGGGCAGGCCTTGCATCTGCACGTTCTTCACCTCGGTCCAGGCGATGGCGGCGGGGTTGTCGGTCGGCAGCCGGAAAATGCGGCCGTGCCCGACCACGCCCACCAGTTCGCCAGGCGCCGATCCCGCCGTCAGGCTGGTCACATCCAGCCCACGCAGGGCGAAGGGCACGGCGCGGGTGCCGTTGTCCCGCACAATCCAGATGCCGTCGTCAGTGCCGATCCACACGTGGGTCAGGTCGCCCGCCGGGCCCGCCACCAAGTCGTAGGTCTGTGGCAGGCCGTCGGCGCCCTCCCAACTCACGTCCACCCAGGCGCGCCCCGCGTCGTTCGTCACCCACAGGCCGCGCTCCGAGGCGCCAAGGTAACGGTTGGGGTCGGCTGGATCGGCCATGAATTGACGCATGACGGTGCCGCGCACCAGCCGGTCGATGCGCGCCGAGGTCACCCAGTCGGGCACCGTCCACTGGTGCGACCAGCGCCATTCGTGATGATTGAGGATCCAGCCGGTCAGGCCCAGCACCGTCAGCCACGCCAGCGCGATCAGTCCGGCGATTTTGTGCACGGTGCGCAGCACCGTCCACGCGCTCGGCCGCGCCTTCGGGGCGGCGGCGACAAGGTGGTCGGCGGTGGTCTCGGTCATGACGGGTACTCGTGCGATTGGGCCGATGCCGGCAGGTTAGTTCGTCCGTGGTTCTTTGTGCAACCCGCGGCGGGCCACAGCCGCTCAGGCCCGCTCGTGCTCAGGCGCGACGAACAGTGAGGCCATCAACTCACCGATCTGGCGCGGCGCGATGTCGCGCACGATGAACACCAGCTTCGAGCGGCGGTCGGCGCCGGGCCAACGCGTCAACCATGCCAACGGGTGGAATAGATGCTGCACGCCGTGGATCACCGCCGGCTGGTCGGGCCGTTCGGCGACGTGGACGATGCCTTTCACCCGCAACAGGTCGGGGCCGCGCAGCATGGCCAGCAATTGCAGAAAGAAGCGCAGCTTTGCCTCGGACACCGGCCGGTCGTGGGTGAAACAGAAGGCGCGGATATGAGCGTCATGGCGGTTGACGTCGGCGTGAGCATGCCCATGCCCATGGTCGTGGCCATGCGCGCCGTGATCGTGGTGGCCGTCGTCGTGCAGGCTGTGGCCCTCGTAGGCCTCGGCCCGCAGCCAGGCCGTCACGTCAGGATTTTTGGCGGCGGGGTCGAACGGCCCCACGTCCAGCAGGAACGCCGGGTCGATCACACCATGGACGGCGTGGGCGAGTCGGTGACCGGGGTTCAGTGTGCGCAGGCGCCGTTCCAGCGCATCGGTGTTGCCGTCGGTCAGGTCGCACTTGGTCAGGATGATGTGGTCGGCGACGGCGGCCTGCTTCACCGCCTCCTCGTGATTGTCCAGTGTCGTCATGCCGTTGACCGCGTCGACGGTGACGATCACGCCGTCCAGGCGGAACTTGGCGAACGCCAGGGCGTCGCTCATCAGCGTGTGCAAAATCGGCGCCGGGTCGGCCAGGCCCGTGGTTTCGATCACGACGCGATCGAATGTCCGCACCTTGCCCTCGGCGCGCTTGAGCAGCAGGTTGTGCAGTGCCGCCACCAGATCGCCGCGCACCGTGCAGCACAGGCAGCCGCCGCGGATCTCCACAACGTCGCCGTCGGTGCGCTCGATCAGCTCGTGGTCCAGGCTGATCTCGCCGAATTCGTTGATGATCACCGCCGCGTTGGCCAATGCCGGTTGGCGGATGAGATGGCTGAGCAGCGTCGTCTTGCCGCTGCCGAGAAATCCGGTCAGCACCGTGACCGGAAGCCGTGCCTCGCCGGGATGCTGGGTCATGGCGGCACTCTGCCACATCCAGCCGCTCCCGGCGAGGTCGCCGGGAGGCCGATCTATTTGGCTGCGAGTTTGTGGGCGATGGCGGCGACGTGGGCGCCTTGCTTGCGGGCGATGGCCAACTCGAGCGCGCTCGGCTGGCGCTTGCCGTCGGCGCCGGCGAAGGTCGCCGCGCCGTAGGGCGAGCCGCCGTGCGGCTCATCGGTGTTGAACAGCTCGGTGATGGAATAGGGTGCGCCCACCACCACCATGCCGTGGTGCAGCAGGGTGTTGTGGAACGAGGTGATGGTGGTTTCGTTGCCTCCCAGCGTCGCGGTCGAGGTGAACACGCTGCCGACCTTGCCGATCAGCGCGCCCTTGGCCCACAGCCCGCCGGTCTGGTCCAGGAAGTTGCGCATCTGGCTCGCCATGTTGCCGAAGCGCGTCGGTGTGCCGAAGATGATGGCATCGTAGTCGCCCAACTCGCCGGGCGCGGCAATGGGCGCACTCTGCTCGGTCTTGGCGCCGGACTTTTTCAGAACGTCATCAGGCACCAGCTCCGGTACCCGCTTGATGACGACATCGACGCCGTTGACGCTGCCGGCCCCCTCGGCAATCGCCTTGGCCATGGTCTCGATGTGGCCGTACATGCTGTAATAAAGGATCAGAACCTTGGTCATGATGTGCTCCCGGCACGTGGGGTGAGGTGACGGGCGCACTATCGATCACGGGCATTTTCCGAACAATTCATCCATTTGAGAATAAATTGTTTCTAATAAGGAAACGATATCACCGCCCCTCGCGCCACCAGGCCGCCATGGCCCCGCCCACCGCCAGCAGCAGCACCAGCAGCGCCGGCACCAGCGCGGTGTCGCGCACGCCGGTCACGACGTACTGCCCGTTGGCGGTCAGGCCCAGCCAAGTGGAGCCGTGGGCCGTGCGTCCCGGCGCGGTGCGGCGCACGGCGGGCGTCCCGGTTTCGGCCAGCCAGTAGACGCCGCCGTCGGTCGCTTCGACCACGGGCGTAAGGGAGGCGGGTGAGGTGATGACGTCGTAGCTCTCCAGGGGGTCGGCCGCGCCAACGGCGGCCACGGCGGTCGAGACCGCGTCGCTCAGCCGGTACAGCCCCGGCTCGCTCGCCGGCAGCGCGGCGCTGGCGCGGCCCTGCCCATCATCGCGCGGCGTGACGCTGATCGTCTGGCCGTCGGGCAGGGTCACGTTCACCGGGCGCTCGGCGGGGTTGAGGCTGCGACGGCTGACGATCAGGTTCTCGCCGCGCAGTTCCGCGGCCAGCGCCTCTTCTTCCAGTTGCGGCTCCTTCATCAGCCAGTGGGCCACCCGGCGCAGGAATTCGGCCTGGGGCCCGCCGCCGTCGACGCCCTTGCCCCACAACCACATGGTGTCGCTCAGCAGCAGTGCGACCCGGCCCTTCTCAACGCGGTCGAGCAACAGCAGGGGTTCTCCGCCGAAGCCGTCCAGCACGCGCTGACCCGATGTCGCAGCCACCTGGACGTTGCGCAGCCAGCGGCCCCAGCTGGGCTGGCCGCCGGGTCCTGCGGCGCCGGTTAAGTCGGCTGTCACCGGATGGCGGCGACCCACGTCGGTCAGCGTCGGGCGGTAGGCCTCGGCATAGACCTGGCCGGTTGGTGCGGCGGGCAGGATGGACTGCAGCGGGCTGTCGAACAGGCTGAAGCTGTCGGCGTACTCCGGCCCCACCGCCAGCATCACCGCGCCACCGTCGCGTACGTAGGCCGCGACGTTCGACATGAACTGGAAAGGCACCAGCCCCTTACGACTGTAGCGGTCGAAGATGATCAGGTCGAAGTCGTAGAGTTGCTCCTCGAACAGCTCGCGGATCGGGAAGGCGATCAGCGCCAGCTCGCTCAGGGGCGTGCCGTCGTCCTTGGTCAGGGGGCGCAGGATGGTGAAATGCACCAGATCGACGTTGGGGTCGGACTTCAGCAGGTTGCGCCAGGCGCGTTCGCCGACGTGCGGTTCGCCCGAAATCAGCAGCACGCGCAGCCGATCGCGAATGCCGTTAATGGCCACCAGTGCGCGGTTTTGGCGCGCGACAGCTCTCCCGTCGCCGGCTCTACTTCGACCTCGAAGACGTTGCTGCCAGGGTTCTCCACCTTGACCGAGATTTCGGCGGTCTCGCCGCTTGTGAACGACATCTGCTGGATCGGCTGACCGTTGTGGCGCAGCGTTACCGACAGGGGCGCGGGCTCCGCGGCGCCGGCGTCCTCGGCCGTCAGCTTGATCGTTACCGGCCCGCCGACGATGCCAAAGTCGGGGGCGCGCTCGATGCGCACGCGCCGGTCGCGCTCGTCCTTACGGCCGGTCAGCAGCACGTGCAACGGCGCCGTCTTGATTGGCAGGGCGTCGGGCGCGGGTGCGTCGTGCACCAGGCCGTCGCTGATCATCACCACCCCCGCGAGTCGGCTGGGCGGCACGTCGCCGATCGCCCCGGCGAGCGGGCCGAACAGCCGGGTCCCGTCGGCGCGGGCCTCGCCGCCGATGCGCAACGTACGCACCTCAAGGTTCGGCTGGGTCTGAAGCTGCGCCTGGAGTTCAGTCAGGGCCGTCTCGGTGCGTTCGCGCCGCTCGCCCAGGCGCTGGCTCGGGCTGTCGTCGACCACCACCACCGCCACGTCGCTCAGCGGCGCGCGCTCCTCGCGGATCAGGCGCGGATCGGCGATGGCCAGCAGCAGCGCCGCAATCGGTATCGCCCGCCACAGCGCGCCGCGCGCGCCGCGCCACAAGCCGTAACCGATCAGCGCAGCCGCCAGCAGCACCAGCGCAATCAGCAGCCACGCGGGCACGGCGGGCGACAGGGCGAGGCTCAAGCCGGTCATTGCGTCAGCCGCTGCATGATGGCCGGCAGGTGCACCTGGTCGGCCTTGTAGTTGCCGGTCAGCGCGTACATCACCATGTTCACGCCCGAGCGATAGGCCGCCTCGCGCTGCTGCTCGCCGCCCGGCACCACCGGGTATAGCGGCAGCCCGGCGGCGTCGCGCGCCCAGGCCGCCGCCCAGTCGTGTCCGCCAACGATCACCGACGACACGCCGTCGTTGGCGCTCGATCCGCGTTCGACGTACAGCGTGCCGTTGGCGTAGCGGCCCGGCAACCCCGGCAGCAGGTAGAAGCTGCGCGTCAGCACATGATCGTCCTTCAGCGGCATTAGCGGCGGCAGGTCCAGTAGCGCCAGGATGTCGCGCAACCGGCCGCTGGCGCTGCCGCCATCGCCCGTGCCCAGGGCGCCGACGTTGTTGGGCGCGTCGAACACCATCATGCCGCCGTGGCGGAAATATTCGTTGATCGCGCTAATCGCCGCGCTCGGCGGCATCGGCTGGTCGGGCGCGACGCGCCAGTAGATCAGCGGGTAGGGCATCAGGACATCGGGCTCGCGCGCGGCCTTGTTCAGGTCGATGGCGGCGGGCTTACCCATCTCGGCCGAAGTACGCGCCGCCAGCACGCGCGTCAGCGCCGCCAGCCCGCTCTCAGCCACCCGATCAAGCTCGCTCGAGCCGGTGACGACATAAGCCAGCCGCGTCTGCAGCACCGCCTCGACCATATCCGGGTCGAGGGGTTTGTCGCGCTGTCCGTCGGCGGCGTGCGTCGCGCCCGGCCACACGGTCAACAGGCCCAGCAGCCCCAGCGCGGCCGCTGCCGTGGCGCCGCCGGTGGCGCGCGGCGCCAGCCGCGGCATCAGCCCGCGCAGGGCGAAGCTCAGCGCGAAATCCGCCAGCAGCATCAACAGCGCCGCTGTCAGCAGCCAGGGCCGCAGGTCGCGCTCGCCCTTCAGCATCTCGAGCGAGACGGTGCTGACCCCCGCCAGCCAGCTTTCGATCGCGCTCGCCGACGCCAAGGCCGGGCCTAGGTTCAACGCCGCCTTGGCGCGCGCCGTGCCGTACAGACCGGGCGGCGAGTCGGGCCCGGCGGTCGCTGCCGCCAGAGCCGCGGTGCGCAGCGGCGCGCTCAACGGTCCCGGCGGTGCGAGCCGGCCGAAGCCGTCCACCAGCGACAGGGCCGGCAGCACATCAGGCGCGGCCGCGTCCTCTCCCGTTACCCCCTGGCTTAAGTCTAGCAGGGTCTGCAGCATGCCGATGAACAGGCCAGACAAGGGTAAGTTCGACCACTCGGGCGTTGCGGTCACATGGAACAGCACAATCCAGCCCGCGCCGCGCCGCGCCGCCGTGATCAGTGGTGTACCGTCGCTTAAGCGCGCCCAGGTCTTGTCGGGTAGGTCCGGGCTCGGCTCGGCCAGAATCTGCGTTGTCACCTTGACATCGTCGGGGATCGGCAGGCGTCTGAACGGCGAGTTCTCGGGGAAGGGGCCCAGGCCCGCCGGCTGGCCCCACGATAGCGCTCCGCCGAGGTTGCGGCCCGCCAGGCGCAGTTTCACCGGCAAGAGCGCGTCGCCCGCCGGGTCGAGGCGCGGGCCGGCAAAGCGCACCAGCAGCCCGCCGTTCTCCACCCATGTCCCGACGCTATCGGCTTCGGCCGCGGTCAGCCGCTGCCCGCCCGAGACGATCAGCATCGACAGTGGCCGCGCCAACAGGTCGCGCACGCTGCCCACGCGCACCTCGGCGCCGTCGCCCAGCGCCTGCTGCAGATAAAAACCGTCCTCCAAGAGCGGCGCGGTAGTGCCTTCAGCCGCCGCGCTGAACACACCAACCGGGCGCTGCTGCCAGCGGTCGTCGGCCAGAGCCGTGCCGGCGGCGCTCGCCAGGCCCGCCACCTCGAAGCGCGCGATGCGGTTGGCCAGCTCACTCGGCAGCACGAAGCTCGCCGTGGCGCTGCTCGCGCCGCCGGCCAAGGTGGCGGTGGTTTCCGCCAGCACTGCGCCGGCTGCATCCAGCGCGCGCACGCCGACGCCCCAGTCTGGCCGTTGCGCCGCAGGCGTGAAGCGGCGCACGCCCAGTTCGATCTTGCTGGTGCCGCCGCTGCCGGCCGTGCGCTGCGGCTGGCCCAGGGCCACCACACCGTCGGCGCGCGGGTCAGCGATGACGCTGAGCCGCCCCAGCCGTTGCAGCGCCTGCGTCAGTTCGGCCCGGCCCGGCTCGTCGATGCCGGCGCTGATCCAAAACGCCTCGGCGCCGCCGAGCGTCAGCGTCTGCACGCCCTTCAGCGCCGCGCCCAGGTCGGCGCCCCAAGGCTTGGGCTCCAGTTGCGTAAGTCGGCTCAGGGCCTCGCGCGCGTCGGCCAATGCGAGCGGCGGCGCCGGGTCCTGCGCCGGCCGGGCGGCGGTGGCGATCAGCACGACCGGGCGGCCGCGCAAATCCGCGCCCGCGATAATGTCGCGCGCTGCCGTCAACCGTTCGGGCCAGCGCCGCGCCGCCGCCCAGGTGTCATCGATTACCACCACCACCGGGCCGGTATCGGCCAGGCGCTGGGCGTTCAGCACCGGCTCGGCCAGGCCGACGATCACCAGCGCGGCAATGACCATGCGCAACAGCACCAGCCACCACGGCGTGCGCGCCGGCGTGCGTTCGGTGGGCTTCAACGTACGCAGCAGCAGCAGCGCGGGGAAGGCGATGCGCGTCACCGCCGGCGGCGTCATGCGCAACAGCAGCCAGATCACCGGCAGCGCCAAGGCGGCCGTCAGCATCCACGGCGAGGCGAACGAGACCAGGCCCAAGTCGATCATGGCCCTACCGGCTCCGCTCGCCGATGGCGCGGTGCAGCGCCACCAGCGTCAGATGCGGCGGCGCGTCGGTGTGGTGCACCGCGAACGACCAGCCGCGCGCCGCGGCCAGGGCCTTCAGGCCGCCGCGATGGGCGGCCAGCTTCTGCGTATATTCGCCGCGCGCATCCTCGGTGCGGTCGATGACCACGTCGCCGTCGTCCTCAAGCCCCTCGAAGCGCACGCGGCCCGCGAACGGCAGCGTCTCTTCCGCCGGGTCCAGCACTTGAACCAGGTGTACGCTCTGGTGCCGGGCAGCAAATACCTCCAACTGCGCGGCGATGTCATCCAGCGGTTCCAGAAAATCTCCGATCAGCACGCTAGTGCCGTGGCGGGGCATGGCGGCCGGGAAGACGGGCGCGCCGCCCGCGGCCTCGGCGGTAAGATCGTGCGCCAGTTGCTCGGCCAGCTGTGACACCGCCAGCCGTCCGGCCGAGGCACCGCGCACCGGCGCGCCGTTCGCCGACAGCCGGGCAATCTTCTCGCTGCCCTCGACCAACAAAATGGCCAGTGCCAGCGCCAGGGTGGCGGCGCGCTCGGCCTTGGTCGGCCACGGTGCGCGCGAATGGAAACGCATCGACGCCGATAAGTCGCACCACAGCGCCACCGTCTGGGCCGAAGTCCACTCGCGTTCGCGCACGTACAGTGCATCCGACTTCGCCGACTGGCGCCAGTCGATGGTCTGCGGCGCGTCGTCAGGCGCATAGGGGCGAAACTGCCAGAAGCTTTCGCCCACGCCGGGCCGCCGCCGGCCATGTGCGCCCAGGACCACGTTGGCGGCGATGCGGTGCGCGGCAACCAGCAGACCCGGCAGGCGCGCCGCCGCACTTTCGGCGCTGTGCTCGAGCTGGCGTCGCCGGGCGGCCGGGGCAAGGCTCATGGCGGGGCGGGGGTCAGGCGGCGTTGGCGTGGGCGCACAGCTTGGCGATCACGTCGTGCAGCGATTTGCCGTCGGCGCGTGCCGCGAACGTCAACGCCATGCGGTGCTGCAGCACCGGCCGGGCCAGCGTCAGCACGTCGTCGATCGAGGGTGCGAAGCGGCCCTGCAGCAGAGCGCGCGCCCGGCTGGCCAGCATCAGCGCCTGGCTTGCGCGCGGTCCCGGGCCCCACAGCACGCTCTCGCGCACCTCGGGCAGCGGACTGGTTTCGGGGCGGCCTGCGCGCACCAGCTTCAGGATGGCGTTGACCACGCTTTCGCCCACCGGTACCTGGCGCACCAGCTTCTGTGCCGCCATCAGGTCGGCCGCGGTCATCACCTGGCGCGGCTCGATGGCATCGACGCCGGTGGTGCGCAGCACGATGTCGCGCTCGGCCGCCTCGTCGGGGTAGCCGATGTCGACCTGCATCAGGAAACGGTCGAGTTGCGCCTCGGGCAGCGGGTAGGTGCCCTCCTGCTCGATCGGGTTCTGCGTCGCCAGCACGTGGAACGGCTGGGGCAGCACATGGTACTGCCCCGCCACCGACACGCGATGCTCCTGCATAGCCTGCAAGAGGGCCGATTGGGTGCGCGGACTTGCGCGGTTGATCTCGTCGGCCATCAGCAACTGGCAGAACACCGGGCCCGGCAGGAAACGGAACGAGCGGCGGCCGTCGGGGCTCTGGTCCAGCACCTCCGAGCCGAGGATGTCGGCGGGCATCAAGTCGGGGGTGAACTGCACGCGCTTGTCGTCCAGCCCCAGGACCGCGCCCAGCGCCTGCACCAGCCGCGTCTTGGCCAGGCCCGGCACGCCGATCAACAACGCATGCCCGCCCGCCAGCACGGTAATCAGGCATTCCTCGACCACATGGCGCTGGCCGTAGATCACCTCTTCCACCGCCTGGGCGGCGCGGCCGATGAGGCCCGCAACCCGCTCCACGTCGGCGGCGCTGAGGTCCTTGGCCGCGCCAGCGGCGGCGCTCGCCCGGCTTGCGTCTTGTGATATCGTTGCGCTCACGGCTCGATCGCTCCACATGAAGGCTTGGCGGCAGGGTCGCTCACGGCGTCAGTATGGAACCGGAACCCCCTGTGATTGAAGCGAAATTTCCGACATCCGGGGTTACAAAACCGCCAGCCGGCGGGCCCGAGCGGCTGCCGCCGATCTGCGGCGACTTCAACATGCGTATCGATCGCAACGGCACCTGGTATTATCAGGGTTCGCCCATCGGCCGGTTGGCCCTGGTCAAGCTGTTCGCCACGGCCCTGCGCCGCGACGAAACCGGCCAGCACTGGCTGACCACGCCGATCGAGAACGGCCGCATCGAAGTCGAGGACGCGCCTTTCATCGCCGTCGAGGCCCTGGTCGAGGGCGAGGGGCGAGGTCGGGTCGTGCGCCTGCGCACCAACCTCGACGACGTCGTGCCGCTCGACGCCGCGCATCCCTTGCGCGTCGTCTATGGCGCCGGCGCGGAACCGCGGCCTTACGTGCGCGTGCGCGGCAATCTCGAGGCGCGCCTCGCCCGGCCGGTTTATTATCACCTCGTCGATCTCGGCGAACCGGCCGACGACGATCCGATGGTGTTCGGTGTATGGAGCAGCGGGCAGTTCTTTCCCCTGGGCCGCGTGGAGCCGTGACGCCCCTTCCCACGCCGGCCGAAATCGCCGCGCGCCTCGCCCGGCCGCGCGCGGTCCGCGCCCGCGGCGATGTCGCCACGGCGACGGCGTTGCTGGCCCAGGGCGGGCTGCACCCCTACGACGCCGAGCGTTTCGGGCCGCTGCCATCGTCGAGCATCCCGTATCCGCAGGGCGCCGGGGCGCCGGGCGCGCGCGTCAAGCGCATTCCGGCCGCGGTGTTGATGCTGCTGCTTGGGCGCCCCGAAGGGCTGTCGGTCCTTTTCACCCGGCGCACGCCCGAACTCAAGCGCCACGCCGGGCAGATCGCGTTTCCGGGCGGACGGCTCGAACCCGGCGATGCCGACGTCGTCGCCTGCGCGCTGCGCGAGACCGAGGAGGAGATCGGCCTGCCGCGGCACACGGTGTCGGTGCTGGGTCGGCTCGATCCCTATCTCACCATCACCGGTTACGAGGTCACGCCGGTGGTTGGCACCGCCGCACCGCCGTCGGCGTTCGCGCCCGACCCCACCGAAGTGGCCGAAATCTTCGAGGTGCCGCTCGCCTTCCTGTTGGACCCGGCCAACCACCGGCGCGAGCGGCGCATCGTCGACGGCCTGACGCGCGCCTACTACGCCGTGCCCTACGGCGAGCGCTATATTTGGGGGGCCACCGCCGGCATGATCCTGAATCTCTACGACGTGCTGTCGGCGTCCGCGCCAGGCTGAGGATCGCACGCATCATGATCCGCATCTTCCTCACCTACGCCGTGCCGTTCCTGCTGCCCATCGCCGGCTATGCGCTGTGGATCTGGTACCGCACGCGCCATGCCGCCACTCACGGCGGCGAGCCGCCGCGCTTCGAGCAGGGGCCCTGGCCGTTGATGCTGTTCCTGGGTGCGGTGCTGTCCTTCGCCGTGCTGGCGCTCAATGCCTTGACCGCCGGCAGTCCGCCGGGCGGGGTTTACGTGCCGCCGCACGTCGAGGACGGCAAGGTTGTGCCCGGCCGCGTCGTGCCGCCGCCGTGAGCGCCGCGCCCGCCTTTCCCTGGCTCGACGATCCGCGGCTGAAACGGGTCCTGGCGGTGCTTGGCGCTCCTGGCGTCGACGTGCGCGTGGTCGGCGGCTGCGTGCGCGACGCACTTGCCGGCCGTCCCATTGCCGAGGTGGACATCGCCACGCCCGAGCCGCCTCCGGCGGTGACCCAACGCCTGCAACAGGCCGGCATTAAGGTTGTGCCCACCGGGCTTGCCCATGGCACCGTCACCGCGGTGCTGCACGGCCGGCCGGTCGAGGTGACCACGCTACGTCGCGATGTCGCGACCGACGGACGGCGGGCGACGATCGCCTATACCGAGGACTGGCGCGAGGATGCGGCGCGGCGCGACTTCACGATCAACGCGCTCAGCGCCAACCCCACGACCGGCGAGCTGTTCGACTATTTCGGCGGCCTCGCCG
>Ga0073934_10008028_pt1 | contig 14322 bp, 12 predicted proteins | sample LarsenN4metaG_FD_76834 | JGI IMG/M metagenome (GOLD analysis project Ga0073934, IMG submission 76834) | Hot spring sediment bacterial and archeal communities from British Columbia, Canada, to study Microbial Dark Matter (Phase II) - Larsen... ...
AGCTGCAGCGCCAGCGGCAGCAGCGCCGCGACGACGCGCGCGCCTTCGATCTCGCCGCGCGTGTAGTCGATCTGGCTGCGCACGCTGGCCAGCCCGACGCCGAGCAGGGCAAGCATCGGAACGAAGAGCATCAGCCCGATCAGGCCGAGCTTCCAGGGCAGGCGCAGGCGCTGCATCAGGCGTGCGCCCGGCACGAGCAGGGCGCCTAGGAGAGGGCTCATTCGGTGACCCAATGGGGTGGACGGAACGGGGTGGACGGAACGACGCTGATATCGGCCATCGTGCGGCCGAACTTCAGCGCTGCTTGGCCCGAGGTGAGGGATCGTTGTCGCGGTTTTCCGCGTTTCGCAGGCGCTGCAGCAGCGCCTCGGTCGGCGCGCGGCTCTCCGGGCCGGGGTCGCTCGGCGGTGGCGTGCCGCCGCGCGACCGCCGCCCGCCGGAGGGCGTGCCCACCGGCCAGGCGGCCAGCGCCAGCAGCAGCGCCAGCACGCCCACGGCGGCGAGCGCCGCCTGCCAGGCGAGCTGCGAGCGCTCGAGGTCGCGGCTGGCCGCGGCCAGCTGCGCGCGCAGTGTGGCCAGTTCGGCCTCCTGCCGCTGCACTGCGGCCAGCGCGCCGGACGCCGGGCCTTCGGGGGCCGGGCCTTCGGGTGCCGGGCCTTGGGCCGCTACGCCCTCGGCCGCCGCGCCGGCGGGCCCCGGCGCGCGGGCGGGCGCGCGCGCCAGCACGGCGCGGCGCGCCGCCGCCCAGCCGGCCAGCGAAGCGCCGGCGCGCTCGGCGGCGCCGTGCAGCCCGCGTTCCAGCACCAGGAGGTCGCCGATGTGCAGGGTCTGCTCGACGAGCAGGTCGTGCGCCTGCTCGCTGGCCGGCACGGCCAGCCGCTGGCGCGCCACGCCCTCGGCGAGCGCCTGCCAGTCCTCGCGCAGGGTGTCGTTCTCGGCCGCGGCGGCGGCGTAGCGCCCGCGTTCGAGCGTGGCGGTCAAGGTCGTCAGGCTGCGGTCCACGTCATGGCGGCGCGCCGCGCACGCGGCCTCGGCGTCGCGGTGGCCGCCGAGCAGGAGCGCGGCGGTCACGCGGTGCGTGAGCAGCGCGCGCTGCACGGCCACCGTGTCGCCGAGCGGGTCGAGCGCGGCGCGCGCGGCGAGCAGCCGCTCGAGCTCGCCGGCCTGGCGGCGCAGCACCTCGCCGAACGGCATCGCCACCATCAGCATGCCGAGCAGGCCGAGCAGCACGAAGCGACGCGGGGAGCGCAGTCGTGCGCGCAGGCGCAGCAGCAGGCGGGGCAGGGGCATCGGGTCGATCGGCAGGCGCTTGGAGGGCGGACGGCGGGCGCAGCACCGCCCTGCGCCCAATATCGACGCGCCGCGCCCGACATTGAGCCCCCCCAGTTGCACCCCCGGCATCCGTTCGACTGGGGGTTGCGCTCCGGTTCGAACTTGCAACACTGCGCGGCTTGGGGATCAGGCGCCGGGGCCGGCCAAGCGGCCGCGAGCGACAATGCCCGCACCCCATCCGCCGCAGAAGGCCTGCACCGCGACACGATGAGCGACCTCGAAGAAGCCGACGCCAAGATCACCGCCTGGTTGCAGCCGCTGTCCGATGACGAGGCCCCGTGCGGCCCCGATCTCGAATACGACAACGACTTCCTCGCGCTCACCCAGGCCGTCACCGGCAAGCCGGAGAGCCAGTTCGGTCCGGCCGAGCCGCCCGACTGGCGCAAGGCCTCCACGCTGGCCGAGTCGCTGCTCGATCGCAGCCGCGACCTGCGCGTGGCCATCCAGTGGCTGCGCGCCGGCCTGCACCTGCACGGTTACGCCGCGCTGCTGCCCGGCCTGCGCCTGCTGGCCGGCATGGTCGAGGGCCTGTGGTCGGGCGTGCACCCGCTGCCCGACCCCGACGACAACGACCCCTACGGCCGCGTCAACGCGCTGACCCTGCTGCGCGAGGGCGAGGGCCTGATCGGCGACCTGCGCAGCTGCCACGTGCTGCGCGACCGCGCCATCGGCGAGATCCGCGGCCGCGACGTCGAGCTGGCCAGCGGCCTGGCCGAGCCCCTGGCCGACGAGACCGCGCCAGGGCTCGAATCGCTGCGCCAGATGATCGCCGCCGCGGCGCAGGCCGACGACGCGATCCCCCGCCACGCCCAGGCCGCGGCCGAGGAGGTCGGGCGGCTCGACGGGCTGGTCGGCGCGCAGCTCGGCAGCGCCGCGCCCGACCTGGCGCCGCTGCGCCGGCTGGTCGAGGCGGTGCAGGCGCTGATGCCGGGCGCCGAGCCGGCCGCCGCGTCCGACGCCGGCGAACCGGCGGCCGGCGAGCCCGGCGAGGCGCGCGGCCTGGCCGGCAGCGTGCGCTCGCGCGACGAGGCCATCCGCGCCATCGACATGATCTGCGCCTACCTCGAGCGCCACGAACCGACCAATCCGGCGCCGCTGTTCCTGCGCCGCGCCCGCCAGCTCATCGGCCACAACTTCCTGCAACTCATGAAGGAATTGGCACCCGGCGCGCTGCCCGACGTGGCGCGCATGGTCGGCGTCGATCCCGAGTCGGTGGAAACCCCCGGCCCGCCTTGACGAACCGGGCCAAGTACAGGACAACCTGCGCTTTCGACGCAGCCGCAAGCCGTCATCCCAGCGAAGAGGAAACCCCATGAGCAGCAGCCAGAAATTCATCGCCCGCAACCGCGCGCCGCGCGTGCAGATCGAATACGACGTGGAGCTGTACGGCGCCGAGAAGAAGGTCCAGCTGCCCTTCGTGATGGGCGTGCTCGCCGACCTGTCGGGCAAGCCGGCCGACCCGCTGGCGCCGGTGCAGGACCGCAAGTTCCTCGAGGTCGACGTCGACAACTTCGACTCGCGCATGAAGGCGATGAAGCCGCGCGTGGCCTTCCAGGTGCCCAACACGCTCACCGGCGAGGGCAACCTGAGCGTGGACATCACCTTCGAGAGCATGGACGACTTCTCGCCCGCCGCGGTGGCCAGGAAGGTCGACGCGCTGGCCAAGCTGCTCGAGGCGCGCCAGCAGCTGTCCAACCTCGTGACCTACATGGACGGCAAGGGCGGCGCCGAGGAGCTGATCGGCAAGCTGCTCAACGACCCGGCCCTGCTCGGCTCGCTGGCCACCAACGCCAAGCCGGCCGAAGGCTCCTGAACCCCCTCGTCCCACCAGCCGTCGCGCATCGAACGGAGCAATCCCCCATGGCAGAAGCCCAACGCTCGGCCCTCGAGGCCGTCACGATGGAAGGCAGCGACCTGGCGTCGCTGCTCAACAAGGAGTTCAAGCCCAAGAGCGAAGAGGCCAAGAGCGCCGTCGAGCAGGCGGTGCAGACGCTGGCCCAGCAGGCGCTGTCGCAGACGCAGCTGATCGGCAGCGACGTGGTCGCCTCGATCGAGGCGATGATCGCCGCCATCGACCGCAAGCTGTCGGAGCAGATCAACGCCATCATGCATCACCCCGACTTCCAGAAGCTGGAAGGCGCGTGGCGCGGTCTGCACTACATGGTGAACAACACCGAGACCGACGAGATGCTCAAGATCCGCGTCATGAACATCAGCAAGGCGGAGCTGGGCAAGACGCTGAAGCGCTACAAGGGCACCAACTGGGACCAGAGCCCGATCTTCAAGCGCGTCTACGCCGAGGAGTTCGGCCAGTTCGGCGGCGAGCCCTTCGGCTGCATGGTCGGCGACTTCTACTTCGACCAGAGCGCGCCCGACGTCGAGCTGCTCGGCGAGATGGCCAAGGTGGCGGCGGCCGCGCACTGCCCCTTCATCGCCGGCGCCTCGCCCAACGTGATGCAGATGGACAGCTGGCAGGAGCTGGCCAACCCGCGTGACCTGACCAAGATCTTCACCACCCCCGAGTACGCCGCCTGGCGCTCGCTGCGCGACAGCGAGGACAGCAAGTACATCGGCCTGGCGATGCCGCGCTTCCTGTCGCGCATGCCCTACGGCGCGCGCACCAACCCGGTGGAGGAGTTCAACTTCGAGGAAGACACCGGCGGCGCCGACCACGGCCGCTACACCTGGTCCAACGCGGCCTACGCGATGGCCACCAACATCAACCGCTCGTTCAAGCAGTACGGCTGGTGCACGCGCATCCGCGGCATCGAGAGCGGCGGCGCGGTGATGAACCTGCCCACGCACACCTTCCCGACCGACGACGGCGGCGTGGACATGAAGTGCCCGACCGAGATCGCCATCGACGACCGCCGCGAGGCCGAGCTGGCCAAGAACGGCTTCATGCCGCTGATCCACCGCAAGAACAGCGACTTCGCCGCCTTCATCGGCGCGCAGTCGATGCACAAGCCGGCCGAGTACGACGACGCCGACGCGTCGGCCAACGCCAAGCTGGCGGCCAACCTGCCGTACCTGTTCGCGACGACGCGCTTCGCGCACTACCTGAAGTGCATCGCGCGCGACAAGGTCGGCTCGTTCAAGGAGAAGGCCGACATGCAGCGCTGGCTGCAGGACTGGATCATGCAGTACGTCGACGGCGACCCCGCCAACTCGTCCGAGAGCACCAAGGCGCGCCGCCCGCTCGCCGCCGCCGAGGTGGTGGTGGACGACGACCCGGCCAACCCCGGCTACTACAGCAGCAAGTTCTTCCTGCGGCCGCACTACCAGCTCGAGGGCCTGACGGTATCCCTTAGGCTCGTTTCCAAGCTGCCGTCGGCCAAGGCAGCATAACGGTCATTGGGAACACCCCAATCTCCTCCCCGCAGCTGCGCAGGAGGACGCCCGCGAGGCGAGGTTGCAGCGGATCAGGCCTGCCGAGGCGGGCCAACAAGGAGAAGCCACCATGGCAGTTGACATGTTCCTGACTCTCGAAGGCATCAAAGGGGAGTCGCGCGACCACAAGCACAAGGACGCCATCCAGGTGCTCGCCTGGAGCTGGGGGATGAGCAACAGCGGCTCGGCCCACTTCGGCAGCGGCGCCGGCAGCGGCAAGGCCAACTTCCAGGACGTCTCGCTCACGCACTACATCGACAAGGCCTCCTGCGCGCTGATGCTGCACTGCGCCACCGGCAAGCACATCAAGAAGGGCCAGCTGATCGTGCGCAAGGCCGGCGACAAGCCGCTCGAGTACCTGAAGATCGACATGACCGACATCCTGATCTCCAGCGTCAGCACCGGCGGCAGCGGCGGCGAGGACCGGCTCACCGAGAACATCTCGCTCAACTTCGCCAAGGTCAAGGTCGAGTACCAGGCGCAGAAGCAGGACGGCAGCGGCGAGCCGGGCGGCGAGTTCGGCTTCGACATCCCGGGCAACGTCAAGGTCTGATGCCCGCCGGCCGGCGCCTGCGTGCGCCGGCCACCCCGAGCGGGGGCGAGCGAGCGTCGGAGCAAACATGGCCCAGCAAGACATCTTCCTCAAGGTCGAGACGAGCCGCGCCGGCCCGCTGCGCGGCGAGGCCACCGACCCCAACCACGCCGGCGAGATCGCCCTCGTCGACTGGTCCTGGGGCATGGCCTCGCGCAGCGAGGCCGGCAGCTTCCAGGCCACCGGCCGCGTGCAGGTGCAGCCGCTGCGCTTCGTCAAGCGGGCCGACGCCGCCTCCACCGCGTTGATGAGCGCGCTGCGCTCCAACGACCCGATCAAGAAGGCCGTGCTGACGATGCAGAAGTCGGGCGGCAGCAGTTCCGTCGTCTACTTCGTGATGACGCTCGAGCGCGGCCGCATGCTGAGCTACGACGTGCGCTCCGAGCGCGACGAGAAGGGCCTGCCCAGCGTGCTCGAGGTGTTCACGATGGGCTTCAACCGCATCACGGTCGAGTACCGCGGACAGGACGCGCGCGGCGCCGGCACGGCCGTCTCGACCTACACCGACGAGATCTCCACGAACACCTGACGCGCCGCGAGCGCGCCCCGGAAGGCCCGCCATGAACGCTCCGACGAGTGCCGCCGAAACCGCGCTGCGCAACGGCGACGCCGCCGGCGCGCTCAAGCTGCTCACCGACCAGGTGCGCGCGCGCCCGCAGGACGCCAAGCTGCGCACCTTCCTGTTCCAGCTGCTGGCCGTGCTCGGCCAGTGGGACCGCGCGCTCAACCAGCTCAGCGTGGCCGCCGAGCTCGACGCCGCGGCGCTGCCGATGGCCCAGACCTACCGCGAGGCGATCCACTGCGAGACGCTGCGCCTGCAGGTCTTCGCCGGGCAGAAGGTGCCGATGCTGTTCGGCGAGCCCGAGCCGTGGATCGCCCTGCTCATCGAGGCGCTGCTGCGCGAGGGCCGCGGCGAGCCCGAGGCCGGCGCCACGCTGCGTGCGCAGGCGCTCGACGAGGCCCCGGCCAGTGCCGGCAAGATGGACGGCGAGGCCTTCGAGTGGATCGCCGACGCCGACGGCCGCCTCGGCCCGACGCTCGAGGCGGTGATCAACGGCCGCTACTACTGGCTGCCGTTCAACCGCTTGCTCGTGGTGAAGATCGAGGCCCCGGCCGACCTGCGCGACGCGGTCTGGATGCCGGCCCACTTCACCTTCGCCAACGGCGGCGAGACGGTCGGCCTGATCCCGACGCGCTACCCGGACACCGAGCTCGCGCTCGGCGACGCCACTGCACTGGCGCGCCGCACCGAGTGGCGCGAGCGGCCGCACGGCCTGTGGGTCGGCCTCGGCCAGCGCCTGATCACCACCTCGGCGAACGAGAAGGCGCTGATGGACATCCGCTCGATCGAGATCGGCGCGTGAGCAGCAAGGGCTCATGACCGCGCTGCGTGCCCAGGACCGCCTGCAACCTGCCCTGCTCGACCGGCTGACCGACGACGAGCCGGATTCGCGCGTCGAGAGCGCCGAGCAGCGCGTGATCAACCGCAACCGCCTGCGCGCGATGGTGCTGCGCGACCTGAGCTGGCTGTTCAACACCACGCAGGGCAGCGTGGTCGATTCGCAGGTCGCGCCGTACGCGGCGCGCTCGGTGCTCGGCTACGGCCTGCCGCCGCTGGCCGGCCTGACCGCCAGCTCGGTGCGCAGCGTGGCGCTGGAGGAGCGCGTGCGCCAGGCCATCCTCGACTACGAGCCGCGCATCCTGCCCGACAGCCTGCGCGTCGAGGCCGTGGTCACCGAGCGCCAGCTCGACCACCACAACCAGATCGGCTTCATCATCAGCGGCCACCTGTGGTCGCAGCCGGTGCCGCTGGAGCTGCTGCTGCACACCGACGTCGACCTCGAGACCGGGCGCGTCGACGTGCGCGAGGGGCGCGGCTGATGGACCCGCGCCTGCTGCGCTACTACAACGAGGAGCTCCGCCACCTGCGCGAGATGGGTGCCGAGTTCGCCGCCGCCTTCCCCAAGATCGCGGCGCGCCTCGGCCTCGAGGGGCTGGAGGTCACCGACCCGTACGTCGAGCGCCTGCTCGAAGGTTTCGCCTTCCTGGCCGGGCGCATCCAGCTCAAGCTCGACGCCGAGTTCCCGCGCTTCACGCAACACCTGCTGGAGATCGTCTACCCGCAGCTGCTGGCGCCCGTGCCGTCGATGCTGCTGGCGCGCGTCGAGCCCGAGCTGGGCGACGCGGCGCTCGCCACCGGGGCGCGCCTGCCGCGCGGCAGCACGCTGCTCGGGCGGCCCAACCGCGGCGGCGGCGCGGCCTGCGAGTTCCGCACCGGGGCCGCGCTCGAGCTGTGGCCGCTCGAGCTGACGCAGGCCGAGTACTTCACGCACGCCGCCGGGCTGCCGGCGGGCGCCGTCAGCGGCGGGCGCCAGCGCGCCGGCGTGCGCCTGCGCCTGCGCGTCACGGCGGGGCTCGACTTCCGCCGCCTCACGCTGGACACGCTGCGCGTGCACTGCACCGGCGTCGACGAGATCGCCTACCGGCTGCACGAGCTGATCGCCGGCAACGCGGTCGGCGTGCTGGTGCTGCCGGCGCCGCGTGCCGACAACCGCTTCGAGGCCCTCGACGCCGGCAGCGTGCAGCCGATCGGCTTTGCCGACGACGAGGCGCTGCTGCCGATCGGCCTGCAGGGCTTCGGCGGCGTGCGCCTGCTGCAGGAGTACTTCGCCTTCCCGCAGCGCTTCCTCGGCTTCGAGCTGCAGGGCCTGGGCGCGGCGCTGCGCCGCCTCGGCGGCCAGGAGGCCGACATCGTGATCCTGACGCGCCGTGCCGACCCGGCGCTGCAGCAGGCGGTCGACGCGGCCTGCCTGTCGCTGCACTGCGTGCCGGCGGTCAACCTGCTCGAGCGGCGCTGCGACCGCATCCACATCGAGCCGCACCAGCACGACCACCACGTGGTGCCCGACGGCACGCGGCCGATGGACTTCGAGGTGCACACCGTGCTGCAGGTCGACGGCTACGGTGTCGGCGTCGACAGCGAGCTGCGCTTCCTGCCGCTGTACGGCGACTTCCACACCGAGGACCGCGCGCACCGCGCCTACTTCACCACGCAGCGCGAGCCGCGCCTGCTGTCGGCGGCGCAGCAGCGCGAGGGCACGCGCTCGTCGTACGTCGGCACCGAGGTCTTCCTGACGCTGGTCGACGCCGACGAGGCGCCGTTCCCCGACGAGCTGCGCCAGCTCGGCGTGCGCGCGCTGTGCACCAACCGCGACCTGCCGATCCTGATGCCGGTGGGCCACGCCGGCGGCGACCTGACGGCCGGCACGCCGGGGCCGATCCGCGGCGTGCACGTGATCAAAGGGCCGTCGCGGCCGTTGTCGGCGGTGCGCGAGGGGCACATGGCCTGGAAGCTGATCAACCAGCTCGCGCTCAACCACCTGTCGCTGCAGGACACCAGCGCCGAGCAGGGCGCGGCGGCGCTGCGCCAGATCCTGCGCCTGTACGCGAGCGCGGGCGACGCCGCGGCGCAGCGCCAGATCGACGGCCTGCGCTCAGTGCGCACCGCGCCGGTGGTGCGCCGGCTGCCGCTGCCGGGGCCCATCGCCTTCGGCCGCGGCGTCGGCATCGAGCTCGAGGTCGACGACCTGGCTTTCGAGGGCGGCAGCGCCTTCCTGCTCGGCTGCGTGCTCGAGCGCTACTTCGCGCGCCACGTGTCGCTCAACGGCTTCACGCAGCTCAGCCTGCGCTCGCCGGGGCGCGGCGAGATCATGGCCGGCCCGCCGCGCGTGGGCGCGCGCCCGGTGCTGTGAGCGCACCCTCAGGGGCTGCCGCGTGAGCCTGGGCGACGACCACACCCGCCAGGCCGCGCAGCGTGCGCGTGCGCGCCGCCGCGACCCGATCGCCGAGCTGGCGCGCGCGCCGCACCGGCACGACTTCTACCAGGCGCTGCGCCGCATCGACGCGCTGTACCGCGAGCTGCCGGCGCTCGGCACCGCGCGCCGCCCGCAGGACGAGCCGGTGCGCCTGGGCCAGGACGCCGACCTCGCCTTCCCGCCGACCACGCTGGCCACGGTGAACCCGGCCGACCGGATCGGCAAGCCGCGCATCGCGGTGCGCTTCTTCGGCGTGTTCGGCCCCAACGGGCCGCTGCCGCTGCACCTGACGGCCTTCGCGCGCGAGCGCGTGCTGCACCACCACGACGAGACGCTGACGCGCTTCGCCGACGTCTTCCACCACCGGCTGCTGCTGCTGTTCTACCGCGCCTGGGCGCAGGCGCAGCCGGCGGTCAGCCTCGACCGGCCCGAGACCGACCGCTACGCCGACTTCGTCGGCTCGCTGTTCGGCGCCGGCGGCCCCGAGTGGCGCGGCCGCGCCCAGGTGCCCACGCACGCCACGCTGTACTTCTCGGGCCTGCTGGCGCGCCAGGTGCGCAACGCCGAGGGCCTGGCCACCATGCTCTCGGCCGACCTCGGGCGCCCGGTGCGCGTGGAGCCCTTCGTCGGCCGCTGGCTGCGCCTGCCGGCGGCCGAGCGCTCGATGCTCGGCTGGCGCGCGCTGCCGCGGCGCGACGCCGCCGCGCGCCTGGGCTCCAACGTGGTCGCCGGCAGCACGGTGTTCGACCGCCAGCACCAGTTCCGCCTGCACATCGGCCCGCTCAGGCTCGAGGAGTTCGAGTCGCTGCTGCCGCCGGGCATCGCGCTGCCGCGGCTGCGCGCGCTCGTCACGCAGTACGTCAACCACGAACTCGGCTGGGACCTCGCGCTCGAGCTGCGCGCCGAGGAGCAGCCGCGCGCGCGCCTGGGCCGGCGCACGCGGCTGGGCTGGACGAGCTGGCTCGGTGCGGCGCGGCCCGGCGCGGCGGCGCCGCGCCTGCTGCTCAACCCCGAACGCAACTGACCTTCCGAAGACACGACGAGAGAGCGAGGAAGCACCATGGCCGAGATCAACCGCGTTGCCGTGTTCGGCAAGCTCAACAGCCCCTCCTACAAGGCGGTGGAGGGCGCCACCGTGTTCTGCAAGCTGCGCGGCAACCCGGTGGTCGAGCTGGAGCACTGGGTGGCGCAGCTGCTCCAGCAGGCCGACAGCGACTGGCACCGCATCGTCAAGCACTTCGCGCTCGACGCCTCGGTGCTGGCCAAGGACGTGACGACGGCGCTCGACCGCCTGCCGCGCGGCGCCACCCAGATCAGCGACATCAGCGATCTCATCGACACCGCGGTGCGCGAGGCCTGGGTCTACGCCACGCTGATGTTCGGCGAGGCCAGCGTGCGCTCCGGGCACGTGCTGCTGGCGATCCTGAAGACGCGCGCGCTGCGCAACGCGCTGGTCGGCATCTCGCGCCAGTTCGAGCGCGTCAAGGTCGACGAGCTGTCGGACAAGTTCGAGACCATCGTCGCCGGCTCGCCGGAGGACGGGCAGGGCGCCAACGACGGTTCGTCGGCGGGCGGCGGCGCTGGCCCGGGCGAGGCCAGCGGCGCCATCGCGCCGGCCGCCATGGGCAAGCAGGAGGCGCTCAAGAAGTTCACCGTCGACCTCACCGAGCAGGCGCGCGGCGGCAAGATGGACCCGATCGTCGGCCGCGACGACGAGATCCGCCAGGTCGTCGACATCCTGATGCGGCGGCGCCAGAACAACCCCATCCTGGTCGGCGAGGCCGGCGTCGGCAAGACCGCGGTGGTGGAGGGATTCGCGCAGCGCATCGCGCGCGGCGACGTGCCGCCGAGCCTCAAGGAAGTGCGCCTGCTCGCGCTCGACGTCGGCCTGCTGCAGGCCGGCGCGAGCATGAAGGGCGAGTTCGAGCAGCGCCTGCGCTCGGTGATCGACGAGGTGCAGGCGAGCCCCAAGCCGATCATCCTCTTCATCGACGAGACGCACACGCTGGTGGGCGCCGGCGGCGCCGCCGGCACCGGCGACGCGGCCAACCTGCTCAAGCCGGCGCTGGCGCGCGGCACGCTGCGCACGATCGGCGCCACCACCTTCGCCGAGTACAAGAAGCACATCGAGAAGGACCCGGCGCTGACGCGGCGCTTCCAGACCGTGCAGGTCGACGAGCCCGACGAGCCCAAGGCGATCCTGATGATGCGCGGCGTGGCCAGCACGATGGAGAAGCACCACCAGGTGCAGATCCTCGACGAGGCGCTGGAGGCCGCGGTCAAGCTGAGCCACCGCTACATCCCGGCGCGCCAGCTGCCGGACAAGAGCGTCAGCCTGCTCGACACCGCCTGCGCGCGCGTGGCGATCAGCCTGCACGCCGTGCCGGCCGAGGTGGACGACTCGCGCAAGCGCATCGAGGCCCTGACCACCGAGCTCGAGATCATCGGGCGCGAGAAGGCGATCGGCGTCGACGTCGCCAAGCGCGAGGCCGAGGCCAACGAGGCGCTGGCCGAGGAGAAGGCGCGCCTGGCCGCGCTCGAGGCGCGCTGGGGCGAGGAGCGCAAGCTGGTGGACGAGCTGCTCGCGCTGCGCGGCAAGCTGCGTGCCGGCGTGCGGCCGGTGGAGGGCACCGGCAGCGCGCTCGAGGCGGCGGCCGACGCCGCAGCCCCCGCGGCGGCAACCGCCGGTGCCGCGGCCGCGCCCGCCGAAGACCGCGACACGCTGCTCGCGCAGCTGCGCGTGGTGCAGGACAAGCTCGCCGCGCTGCAGGGCGAGACGCCGCTCATCCTGCCCACCGTCGACTACCAGGCGGTGGCCGCGGTGGTCGGCGACTGGACCGGCATCCCGGTGGGCCGCATGGCGCGCAACGAGATCGAGACCATCCTCAACGTCGCCAAGCACCTGGGCGAGCGCGTGATCGGGCAGGACCACGCGATGGAGATGATCGCCAAGCGCATCCAGACCAGCCGCGCGGGCCTGGACAACCCGAGCAAGCCGATTGGCGTGTTCATGCTCGCCGGCACCTCGGGCGTCGGCAAGACCGAGACCGCGCTGGCGCTGGCCGAGGCGCTGTACGGCGGCGAGCAGAACCTCATCACCATCAACATGAGCGAGTTCCAGGAGGCTCACACCGTCAGCACGCTCAAGGGCGCGCCGCCCGGCTACGTGGGCTACGGCGAGGGCGGCGTGCTGACCGAGGCGGTGCGCCGCAAGCCCTACAGCGTGGTGCTGCTCGACGAGGTCGAGAAGGCCCACCCCGACGTGCACGAGATGTTCTTCCAGGTCTTCGACAAGGGCTTCATGGAGGACGGCGAGGGCCGCTTCATCGACTTCAAGAACACCCTGATCCTGCTCACCACCAACGCCGGCACCGACCTCATCGCCAGCATGTGCAAGGACCCGGATCTGATGCCCGAGCCCGAGGGCATGGCCAAGGCGCTGCGCGAGCCGCTGCTCAAGATCTTCCCGCCGGCGCTGCTCGGGCGGCTGGTGGCGATCCCGTACTACCCGCTGTCCGACGAGATGCTCGGCCGCATCGTCAAGCTGCAGCTCGGCCGCATCAAGAAGCGCGTCGAGGCGCGCTACAAGATCCCGTTCGAGTACGGCGACGACGTGGTCAGGCTGGTGGTCAGCCGCTGCACCGAGAGCGAGTCGGGCGGGCGCATGATCGACGCCATCCTCACCAACACCATGCTGCCCGACATCAGCCGCGAGTTCCTCGGCCGCATGATGCGCGGCGAGCCGATCGCCGGGGTCAGCGTGGGCGTGGCGGAGGGCAACTTCGCCTACCGCTTCGCCGGCTGACGGCGGGCTTGACACCTCGGTATCACTCGCGGCGCCGGGCACCGGGTCTAAGCTGCGCTTCCCGACAGCCCGGCGACGAGATGGATCCCGCGAAGCACGACGGCATGAAGCAGCGGCGCGACGTCGTGCACGCGCCGGCCTGATCGCCCCACACCAGGAGACGGCACCTTGAACGTTTTCACCGAGGTCTACAACAAGAGCATCGAGCTGCTCAAGTCGCCCAGCCTGCACGAGGACTGGAAGTCGATCGAGGCCGACCTGAAGGCGCTGCTGCAGCCCGAGGGCCCCGAGATGGACAAGGCCAAGGTGCTGGAAGACCTGCGCGAGAAGCTGCGCAAGGCCGCCGACAAGGCCAGCGGCCTGCGCGCCAAGGCCAAGGCGGCCGAGATCGCGCGCGTGGCGCGCACCGACAAGGCCGGCTTCCAGGCGCGCGCCGCGCTGCTCAAGCAGTTCAAGCACTTCTACCTGGTGGCCAAGAAGGGCAGCCAGAGCGTGTGGGTGGTCGACCAGCCCAAGGCCTACGGCAAGTGGAACTACGACCTGTTCGACGGCCTCACCGCGGCCCAGGTGACCGACCTGCTGTCCAAGGGCGGCGAGGTCTTCGGTTCCGGCAACCGGCAGATGATGTCCGACTCGCTGCAGCACGCGCGCAAGTGGAGCGCCGACACCGAAACGCGCCTGGGCGAGCCGAACGCGGCCACGCTGGCCTCGGTGCGGCGCTGGTTCCACACCGAGGGCGCCAGCGACAAGGACGTCAAGGCGACCTGCAAGACGCTGCTCGACGGCTTCAAGAAGATCACCGCCGCCACCAACGCCGGCAAGATCATCTTCTCCGACCGCCCGCACCTGCGCGCCAGCGGCGACTACGACAACACCTACGCCTCGGTGAACGCGCTGGACAAGATGAACATCATCTACATCTACCAGCTGTTCCTGAACACCGGCAAGCGCAACAAGCTCACCGGCCGCATCCCCAAGATGTGGCTGTGCGCGCTGACCGTGGTGCACGAGCTGAGCCACAAGGTCGTGGGCACCGACGACATCCGCTACGACTCCGACGGGCTCAAGCCCTCGGACTCGTTCCCCGCCGACAAGGCGATCAAGAACGCCGACAGCTGGGCCTACTTCTGCGCCGACCTGCTCGGCCACGTGCCCAAGGCGGCGCTCGAAGAGGCGCTGCAATGACGCAGCGCCGCCGGCTCGCCGGTGCCGCGCTGGCCGCGGCGCTGGCCGTGGCCGGCCCGCTGCACGCCTCGGCCGGCCCCGACACCCCGAAGGAGAAGACCATGGAATCCGCCAAGCGCCGTGTCCCCACGGTCAAGCCGCTGCTGCACCAGGGCGTGCGCTACGAGGTGCTGCGGCGCGCGCGCGAGCAGGGCTTCGCGCAA
>Ga0073934_10008029_pt1 | contig 14321 bp, 12 predicted proteins | sample LarsenN4metaG_FD_76834 | JGI IMG/M metagenome (GOLD analysis project Ga0073934, IMG submission 76834) | Hot spring sediment bacterial and archeal communities from British Columbia, Canada, to study Microbial Dark Matter (Phase II) - Larsen... ...
CCAACCTAAATGAAGGATATGGGAAAGTGCTGCGCTACGGCGCTTACAGCGAAGAGGTCATCAACCGCCTGCGCTGGATGGAGGAAGTTATGGCCCCGGTCTTACGAGACGCCATCGAGGCCAGCGGCGGGATTGACATGCGGGCCTTGATCGCCGAGGCGCTCCATATGGGCGATGAAGGCCATAACCGCAACAAGGCCGCCTCTATTCTTTATCTCAAAGCGCTGGCGCCCCATATTGCCAGAGTCGGCCCGAATGCCGGTACCAGCGCCGATGTGTTGCAGGCGATCGGCGATAACGCCTTGAGCGTCTTAAACCCGGTGATGGCGGCTTGCAAAGCGATGGCCGATGCCGCCCACGGCATCGAAGGCAGCACGATTGTCAGCACGATGGCCCGGAATGGGACCGATTTTGGCATTCGAGTGAGCGGGTTGGGCGACCGCTGGTTTACCGCCCCGGCTGAAGTTCCCCAAGGGCTTTACTTTCCCAACTTCCAGGCCGGCGACGCCAACCCCGATATTGGCGACAGCACCATTACCGAAACGATTGGGATTGGCGGCTTTGCCATGGCCGCCGCCCCGGCCATTGTCACCTTTGTCAGCGGTACGCCCAAAGACGCCATCAATACGACAATGGAGATGTATGAAATTAACTATACCGAGCATAAATATTTCACCATTCCCCAACTTGATTTCAGAGGGACGCCGACCGGTATTGATATTCGCAAGGTGATAGAAACCGGCATCACGCCGCGAGTCAATACCGGGATTGCCCACAAACAGGCCGGTGTTGGGCAGATTGGCGCCGGTTTAGTCCGGCCGCCCATGGCCATTTTTGAAGCGGCGCTGGTCGCTTTTGCCGAACAGTACAACATTTAAAAGATGAGGAGCAACATCCAATGGATCGAGACCAATTTATTAAAACGATGGCTGAGGCCAAGCTGTACGACTTGACCCAAAATTGTAGTATTTTCACTCCACCCTGGCCGGGCGAACACACTCTGGAAGTTCATTTCTTCAAACGGCTGACCGGCGCTTATGGCGGCGGCCAGGGGGCGAACGGCCAAATCTTAAAATGGAGCAACACCGTAGGGACCCACCTGGTCGGCGAGCGGGCCTTTTTTTCCGCCGGCCGGGCCATTGCCGATGTTCCGCTGAAAGATCTATGCGGCCCCGGCGTGATCGTCGATATTTCTGACCTGGTGTCTGATTATGACCTATACACGCCCGAAATGATCACCCGGCGGGCCACGGTTAAAGAGGGGGACATCTTAATCATCAATACCGGCTATCATAAATACTCCTGGGACCAACCGGATGTCCGGAATGAAAAGGCCCAGGGCGGCGTCGAGTCCAAAGAGTTTGGCTTTTTAGTCCGGCATCCCGGCCCTTCACCCGATTTCTTCCGCTGGGCGATGGATATGAAGCTGAAGGTCATTGGGGTCGATTGCGGCTGCGCCGAGCACCCCATGAACACCTCGATTCGCTACATGCACCCCGGCGAGTTTGCCAAAGCCGAAGCCAAACTCAAAGAGAAATACGGCAAGAGCTGGGATGAAATGTTCCCGCCGGATGAATATTATCAATTGACCCACAGCCAGATGCCCAAGGCTCACCTGCTGCTGGCCGAGTCGATTGTCGGGGATATTCAGAAGCTGAACAACCAGCGCGCCTGGATTATGATCCAGCCGATTCCCTTTATGGAGGTAGAAACGGCCTGGTCTCGGGTGGCGGCCTACCAACCGCCCGATGGCATGAGTGAAGAGGCGTTCTTCCAGGTCATGAACTCGGCCGAAATGCTGGATTTAACCCTGCCTTTTAGCGTCCAGACGCCCCAATGGGCCAACTATGAGCCGCTGACGGTAAAATATACCAAGCGGGTCGGCGGCCAAAACTTTGGCCTGGGCCGGAACGGCTCGGTCTGCGAGGCCAGTATCCACCTGGCGACCCATATGGATGGCGAAATCCATTTCTGGCCCAGAGGCCGGACCATCGGCCAGGCGCCGCTGGACCACTGGGTGGGCCCCGGCGTGATTGCCGATATCTCGCACCTGGTCAGCGACTCCAGCGTCTACACGCCGGAGATGATTGAAAGCGTGGTCGAGGTTCGCGAGGGCGACATCTTGATCCTCAAGACCGGCTGGCATAAGTTTGGCTGGAACAGCCCCGACTCTGATGAGTTTCGCTATATGATCAAGCACCCCGGCCCGTCCGCCGACTACTCGCAGTGGTGTATCGACAAAAAGATCAAGTGGATTGGCATCGATGCAGTTAGCACCGACCACCCGATGAACACGATCCAGCGGGTCTTTCATCCTAAAACCTTTGCCGAGGCCAACGCCAAGCTCAAACGAGATTTTGGCAAGGAGTGGGATGAGATGTTCCCGCAGGATAAATATTATCAGGATACCCATCTCAATCTCTTCCCCAACAAAATCGTTCATGCCGAAAACCTGGGTAATGCGATTGCCAACGCGCCCAGTGGCCGGTACTATATCGGCGCTTTTTTACAAAGAGCGATTGAAGCCGAAACGATGTGGGGCCGCTTTGTGGCTTTCCGGGAAGGCAGTTAAAGACATGGTTCCAGAAGTTGAAAATTACTTGCAGCGCATCGAGAATCTGCTCGGCCAAATTCACAACCTGGTGGCTGATTTGCCGGCCGAGGCCCTGAACTGGCGGCCGATCGAAGGGAGTGAAGATCACGCCATGAACTCTATGGCGGTTTTGGCGACCCATGTGGCCGGGGCCATCCATTTCTGGATCGCCGAGGGGATTGGCCGCCAGCCGCCGACGCGCGACCGCGACGCCGAATTTGTAACTCAGGCCGGGGATTTCAGGGAACTTCAGCAGCGTTTAGATCAAGCCGGCCGTGAAGCCAGAGAAATTTTATCCAGCCTGTCCGAGGCAGAGTTAGCAAGCCCGCGCCAGGTCGGGGAGCGAACGGTTCCCGTCCGCTGGGCCTTGGTCCATATCATCGACCATACCGCCCTCCATCTCGGCCACATGCAGATCACCTACCAGTTATGGCGGGGCGGCCAGAGCGCCCAGGCGCCGCGTTGGTACGAACGGTTACCCCAAGATTAGGAAACGGTTATGAAACCACCGCCATTTAAATATTATGCCCCGGCCAGCCTGGAGGAAGCCCTGGTTCAAATGGCTGAGTACGGCTACGATGCCAAGGCATTGGCCGGGGGCCAGAGCTTGATCCCAACCATGAACTTCCGGCTGGCCCAGCCGGAGGTGCTCATCGACTTAAATAATATTCCGGAGTTAGCTTACATCCGGCCTGATCCGGAAGGGGGTGTTTCAATCGGGGCGATGACCCGGCAGCGCCAGGTCGAGCGGAGCAGCCTGGTCGCCGAGCGCGCCCCCCTGGTTCACCAGACCATGCCTTATATCGCCCACCCTCAAATTCGCAACCGGGGAACCTTTGGCGGCAGCCTGGCTCACGCCGATCCGGCCGCCGAACTACCGGCCGTGGCAACCGCCCTCCAAGCTCGCTTTCGGGTCGAGAGCGAAAACGGCGAGCGCTGGATTCCCGCTCATGAGTTCTTTGTCAGCCTCTTTGAAACAGCCCTTCAGCCGGAGGAGTTGTTGGTAGAGGTTGTTTTACCGTCTCTACCGGCGCGTACCGGCTACGCCTTTCGCGAAGTCTCGCGCCGCCATGGCGATTATGCCCTGGTCGGCGTGACGGCTGTGATCACGCTTGACCGTAACAACCTGTGCCAGGAGGCCCGGTTGGTTTATTTTAGCGTGGGTGATGGGCCGGTTGAGGCCAGCCAGGCCGCCGCCCTCCTCGCCGGCCAAGCCCTAACCCCGGAAGCGATCCAAGCCGCCGCCGAGACGGCGGCCACGACCGATATCGATCCGCCGGGCGATATTCATGCTTCGGTAAATTATCGCCGCCACCTGGCTAAGGTTCTGGCCCGGCAGGTTTTAACAGAAGCCGGCAGCCGGGCTAAAAATGGTGGATGAGATGAGGATTTACGAAGGTTAAATTAATCGGGTAATTGGAGTGCAGATTTTAATCTGCGTTCCAGAGGTAGCGGAATAATGAAGGTTAAAAAATTAATCCGGTAATTGGAGTGCAGATTTTAATCTGCGTTCCAGAGGTAGCGGAATAAATTCCGCACTCCAGTTTACCCCGTTTATTTTCTTAAAGCTCATAAATCCCTTATCTCTAACGAATTGGAGCACAAGTAATATGACAGAGTTATTTCATCTCACTGTGACGGTAAATGGGGTCCGTTACGAACGCGACGTCGAACCTCGTCTGTTGTTATCCGACTTTATCCGGCATGAATTGGGTTTGACCGGAACTCATGTTGGCTGCGAGCATGGCGTCTGCGGCGCTTGTACGATCCTGTTCGACGGCCAGCCGGTCCGTTCTTGTATCATGTTTGCCGTTCAAGCCCATGAGCATGAACTTATGACGGTGGAAGGCTTAACGCCTCAGCCTACGGAGGAGAATCTGCATCCCTTACAGGCCAGCTTCCGGGAAGCGCACGGCTTGCAGTGCGGCTTCTGCACCTCCGGTTTCCTGATGACGCTCTTACCGTTTCTGCAAGAAAACTCTAGCCCAACCGAACAGGAAATCCGGGAAGCGATTTCGGGCAATATCTGCCGCTGTACCGGCTACCAGCATATTGTCGATGCCGTCAAGCTGGCCGCGGAAAAGATGGGAGGGAGAAGCTAATGGCGACCCGCTATTTCGGCCAACGCATTAAACGCAATGAAGATTTGCGCATGCTCACCGGGCAGGCGCTGCACGTTGACGATGTCGATCTGCCGGGTATGCTGCACGTGGCTTTTTACCGGAGCCGGGATGCCCATGGCTATATTACCAATATCGACATCTCGGCGGCCAGGGAGCGTCCGGGGGTAGTGGCGGTTTATACCGCCGAAGATTTGGGCGATTATTGGCAGCCCGGCCCGCTGCTGGTGCCGCCGCCGCCCAATATCCAGCGCTTAACCTTTAACCAGCGCACCCAGGTCCCCCTGGCCAAAGATAAGGTTCGGTTTGTGGGCGAGCCAATCGTCATGGTCGTGGCCGAGAGCCGCTATATTGCCGAAGATGCGGTGGCCGATATCTGGGTTGATATCGAGCCGCTGCCGGCCGTTGTTGGGCTGGAACAGGCCCTGAGCGATCAGGCCCCGCTGATTCATGAGGATCTACCCTCCAATCTGGCGGCTCACGTGATCCAAGAAAAGGGCAGCTATGAAGCGATTGTCGATCAGGCCGACCTGGTGGTGAAACGACGCCTGCTGTATGATCGAGGCACGGCGGCAGCCATGGAGAACCGGGGGATCGTGGCCAATTGGGAGGTCAAGAGCGGCCAGCTAACGATATGGGATACCACCCAAGCGCCCATCTTTATCCGCAACGGCCTGGCCGGAATGCTGGGATTGTCGGATCATCAGGTCCGGGTGATCGCGCCCTTTATCGGCGGCGGGTTTGGCCCTAAGATTATGATGTTTTATCAAGAAGAGGTGCTGCTGCCCTGGGCGGCGCTGCGCTTAAACCGGCCGCTCAAGTGGATTGAAGACCGCCAGGAGAACTTTTTTGCCACCACCCAGGAGCGCGGGCAGATCCACGAGGCCGAACTGGCCTTAACCAAAGAGGGCCGCATTTTGGGCCTGCGCCACACCTTTATCCACGACAATGGCGCTTATAACCCTTACGGCCTGACCATCCCGATCAACAGCCAAGCCAACGCTTTGGGACCCTATGATATCCCGAACTACTACGGCGAGTTTAGGGTCGTCTTTACCAATAAGCCGATCGTAACGCCTTACCGGGGCGCGGGACGGCAGCACGGCGTCTTTGTCATCGAGCGGCTGCTCGACCTGGCGGCCAAAGAGCTAGGCTTAAGCCCAATCGAGATTCGGAAACGGAACTTTATCCCGGCCGATGCTTTCCCCTACAGCCACGATATCATCTTCCAGGATTTTGCCCCGCTCACCTACGACAGCGGCAACTATCTGCCGGCCCTGGAGATGGCGGCGGAGATGATCGGCTACGATGAGTTTGTTAAAGAACAGCCGCGTTTGCAGGCCGAAGGGAAGCTCACCGGAATTGGCGTTGTGGCCTATGTCGAGGGCACCGGCATCGGTCCTTATGAAGGGGCTCGGATTACCGTCGGCGCCAGCGGCAAGGTCAGCGTGGCGACAGGGATCGGCACCCAGGGCCAGGGCCATTTTACCTCCTTTGCCCAGATTGTGGCCGATGAACTGGGGGTCGATGTCCGGGATGTTTATCTTGTCACCGGCGATACCGATCAGTTCCACTGGGGCGCCGGCGCCTTTGCCAGCCGGGGAGCGGTGGTGGCCGGCAGCGCTATTCATGCCGCCGCGACGGAAGTCCGGAAGAAGATCCTTAAACTGGCCAGCCAGCAGCTCGAGGTAGCCGAAGAGGATTTGGAATTAGCCGACGGCAGAGTCCAGGTCAAAGGCGTGCCTGAAACGGCCATCACCTTGGGCCAGTTGGCGGTGCGGGCCAACCCGCTGCGGGGCGCGGTCCGGCCGGGAACCGAGCCGGGGCTGGAGGCCACCTCCTATTTTGGCCCTGAGAGTGGGACCACCGCCAGCGGCGTGCATGCCATGATCGTCGAAGTCGATCCGGCGACGCTGCTGGTTGAGATCAAAAAATATGCGGTGGTCCACGATTGTGGCCGGGTGATCAACCCGCTTATCCTGGACGGCCAGATTCACGGCGGCGTGGCCCAGGGCATCGGCAATGCTTTTTACGAGCAACTGGTCTTTGACGAAAATGGGCAGCTTCTCAATGCCTCATTTATGGATTTTCTGCTGCCGACTTCTTTAGATGTGCCGCGCATCCAGATTGGGCATTACGAGACGCCCTCGCCGCTGAACCCCCTGGGCATCAAAGGGGCCGGCGAGGCCGGGGCGATCCCCACCGGCGCGCTCTTTGCCCAGGCTGTCGAGAACGCCCTCAGAGATTTCGGGGTGGAGATTTTGGAGATCCCCCTCAGCCCCAACCGGCTGTTTGAGTTGGTGTACGGGGGAGTTGAGGGGTAATGACGAGAAGAGCCTTGATGATCTCAAGGCTCTTTTATGGCGCCTCTCGTACCGACGTTAGCGTGACGCTAGCGTCGGTACGAGAGGCGCCCTCAGCAACTTTTTTATTCAGGCTGTACTTCAACAATGACATTACCGATGCAAGCGGTCACCCAGTTGTGCCGGCCACCAAAGAACCGCAAAATCAGTTCAAAAGCGCTGAAGAAGCGGTAGCTTTGGCGCTCAATCAGGAGTTAAAGGTCACGGAGCAAAACAACGATCTGGTTTCATTGGCGATTCGGGAGGACGATTTCTTAACTCAACAAATGTTACAATAGTTTGTGACCGAACAACTCGAAGAAGTTTCAACTATGACTGATTTGCTTAATGTGGTCAAACGCGCCGGTACTAACCTGTTCCGAATCGAAGATTATCTGCTGCAAAATCCCCATGAGGCTGAAGCTGAACAGGAAGCAGACTAAGGCGGGGGTGGGATGAATTAAGCCGGAACCGTAACCCAGAGCGCCGCGGCCAACTCGGCCCCAATCACCTGTTCGTTGCGGCCCAACTTAAGCCGTAACGGTCCATTAAAGGGGGCCCGGTGAATCAATTCAAATTCAGCCCCTGGAACAATCCCAATCTCGGCCAGGTATTGGAGCTTTTCCGGTTCGCGAGTTCTCACTCGGGTGATTTTGCCCCTTTTTCCGGGAGCAACGACCGTGAGAGGTTTATCATTTAACTCCGGCATAACCCCTTCACGGGTGGGGATGGGGTCGCCATGCGGGCAGGTCGCCGGGCGCCCCATCAACTCATCAATCCGGTCTTCGAGAACCTGATTAATTCCTTTTTGTAGGTCATCGGCTTTATCGTGTACTTCATGCCAACCAAATTTGAGAACATCGACCAGAAAGCGCTCGACCAGGCGGTGGCGGCGGATATTAAGCAGCGCCACCTTTTTGCCGACAGGGGTTAAGCGAACCCCTTTATATGGCAAATGATCGACCAACCCGGCTTGATGCAAACGCCGCACCATACGCACAGAAGCTGGGCTAGAAACCTGCAGTTCCTCGGCCAGGGCTGTTGTACTGACCCAGGCTTTACCCTGCCCCAGCCGATAGATTTCGCCCAGGTACTCACGCATCGTCTCACTAATCTTATCATCTGGAAGAGGTAGGGCTTGTATCTGCATCATAAAAAGAACATACCTTTACTTAACTTTTGGGTTATTTAAGTTTATATTGTGATTTCGGTAACTAATATACCATTGAGCAGTGAGTTTGTAAAGAAAATTTTGTAAGGTTTTAAATAAAAAAGAACCGAATTTTGGTCGGTTCTCCAGAAATTAATAAATGAGGCCTTTGTGTGTTAAAGATAAAATTAGTTATTGCCAGCGGTCATCAAAATCATCTTCGTCGTCCCATTTATCATCAAGATCATCAAAATCATCTTCTTCAAGATCATCAAAATCATCCTGAACGTCGAGATCATCAAAATCTTCTTCATCGAAGTCGCTGAGATCTTCCTCATCCAGGTCGCTCAATTCTTCAGCCTCAAAATCGTCGATATCATCGATATCGTCGATATCATCCAGGTCTTCTGTATCGGCCCCTTCCTCCTCAACCAGTTCAGTTTCGATAAACTCCATCAGGTGCCGGTAGGCATTGGTCGCCATTTCACCGGGGGTCAGGATTTCGGTCGAAATTTTTATGGCGCTGCCATCTTCAAAAACAATCTTTTTGCTCATGGATTTTTAGTCCTCCTATTGCAGATATAGTTCTATGTTCAGATCATGGGCTATAAATTACTTGTTCCATTTTACTGATTTAACATTTTTTTTCAATAGGCCAATTTTAGTAAAATGGTCATCAATAAAGCCAAAATTTCTATCCTAAAGCTTGTTTGCTAAAATACTCAAAATCGAATTATAATCAAACGTTACACTCTCCCCCAATTCGGCCCAATAGTAGCATCAATAGGGTTAGACAGCAAACAAGACTGTTCATTCAGAAATCATTCGGCAGAAGGTATTTAGGCTTCATTAATATGGATTAAGGAGATGGGTTTGGCCCCAATCATTCGTATTGAAAATCTTTATCACACCTATCAGCCTGAGACAGATCAGCCGATCCAGGCGCTCCGTGACGTTACGCTGACCATTGATGAGGGCGAATATGTGGTTATTCTCGGCCACAACGGCTCTGGCAAGTCTACGCTGGCGAAACATCTCAATGCATTGCTTTTGCCCAGCCAGGGGGAGGTTTGGGTTAAGGGCTGGAATACGAAGGATCCGGCTCAGATCCGAAATATCCGCTCGACGGTGGGCATGGTCTTTCAAATTCCCGATAATCAGATTGTGGCCACCATTGTGGAAGAGGATGTCGCCTTTGGCCCGGAAAATTTAGGTTTACCCCAGCCGGAAATCGTCAAGCGAGTTGATTGGTCGCTGGAGCGGGTTGACATGCTGCCCCTACGGCGCCGGGCTCCCCATCTGCTTTCTGCCGGACAAAAGCAGCGCGTCTGTATTGCCGGCGTCTTGGCGATGCAGCCCCAGGTGCTGGTGCTGGATGAATCAACAGCGATGCTGGACCCGTTAGGTCGCCGTGAAGTTTTAGACATCGCCCAACGGTTGAATAAAGAAGCGGGCGTCACTTTAATTGCCATTACTCATTACATGGAGGAAGCGGTTAAAGCCGACCGGCTGGTGATTATGGCCGAAGGGCAGATTGTGTTACAGGGGAAGCCGCGTGAAGTTTTTGCCCAGGCAAACCATCTCCAAGAACTCCAAATTGATGTTCCCCAGATTACACAATTGGCGATGGCTCTCTCCAAGCATGATGCCAGTTTTCCTGGAGATATTCTAACGGTTGAAGAGTTTGTCTCGACCATTCGAAAACGGATTGAGGATCATCAGCCGCTGCCGCCACGCTCCACCAATGGAAGGCAGGCCGTAGGGTTAAACGCTGCGCCGGACCGGCCGCCTAAATCTAAACCAGAGCCGCCCGGTGAACCGATGATTGAAATGACAGATGTCACTTACTATTATATGCGCGGGACGCCGCTTCAGGTCAAAGCCATCGAAGGGATCAATTTAGAGGTCCGCCGGGGAGAAATTCTGGGTATTATTGGCCATACCGGCTCCGGCAAATCGACTGTGCTGCAGCATCTCAATGCCTTGCTGGTTCCCGATAAAGGGCGGGTAACGATTTTTGGCCAGACGACAGGTTCGGCCAGGGTTGATGTTAAAGCTATCCGGCGCAGGATTGGCCTGGTTTTCCAACAGCCGGAAGCCCAACTCTTTGAGCACTATGTTGGAGATGATGTGGCTTATGGGCCGCGTAATCTAAAGCTCTCCAGGGAAGAGGTCCGGGCCAGGGTTAAACGAGCGATGGAGGCGGTTGGGCTTGGTTTTGAAGCGTTCAAGGACCGGCTCACCTTTTCTTTGAGCGGCGGCGAGATGCGGCGGGTAGCCCTGGCCGGGGTGCTGGCCCTGGAGCCGGAGACGTTGGTGCTGGATGAACCCACCGCCGGTCTTGATCCGCAGGGGCGACGCCAACTGCTCGATTTTATCTTGCGGCTGCATGATGAAGAAGGGTTGACCCTGGTTTTGGTTTCGCACAATATGGAGGAACTGGCTCAACTTTGCGACCGGATTTATGTGGTGAGTGGCGGGCAAGTGACCATGAGCGGGACGCCCCAGGAGATATTTAGCCGGCCCGACCGGCTGCGTGAGCTCGGTTTAGGGATTCCAGCGGTTACCAACGCGATCTATCAACTTTATGAAGAAGGTCTTGTTCACTCAACAGCAACGGCCTTGACGGTGGCTCAGGCAGTGGAGATTTTGGGACAGGTATTGAATGAGCAGCCAATTTGAGCTTTTGCGGAATGTTACCATCGGGCAGTATATTCCAACCAATTCGGTGGTCCATCGCCTCGATCCACGGGCCAAGATCATCTCTGCCCTCTTGCTCGTCCTGGCCGTCTCCTTTACCCGCTCTATCCTCCCGGTCCTGCTCATGTTCGTGGTCATTTTACTGATTGCGGCAGTTTCAAAGATACCGTTCAGTTATTTAATGCGGGGCGTCATTTTAGGGCTGCCAATTTTGGCCCTTGTTTTTGCCGTTCAGTTTATCTTTCAGGGCTGGGCTGAGCCGGCCGGCCGGGTCTTTTTTGAATGGGGCTGGATTCGGGTCACCCGTTTTAGTTTGCAGTTGATCAGCGTCGGCCTGATCCGGATTCTCTGCTTTATCTTTATCACCAGCCTGATTACGATGACTGCAACCGTGACCGAACTGACCCATGGCGTCGAGCAACTGCTCAGCCCGTTTCGCCGGTTTGGCGTTCCATCCCACGAGTTGGCGCTGATCAATATGATTGCTTTACGGTTTGTGCCAACCTTTGCCGAAGAGATGGAGCGGGTGATGAAGGCCCAGGCCAGCCGCTGCGCCGATATCGGGGGTAACAGCCGGTTCTGGCGGCCCGATAAAGCGGCCAGAGCCTACCTGCCGTTGATTGTGCCGCTCTTTATCAACGCCTTCCGCCGGGCTGAAGAGTTGATCCTGGCTATGGAAGCGCGCTGTTATATCGGCGGCGATGGCCGGACCAATTTTGTTACGCTAAAAAGCAGCCGGCGCGATTACCTTGTTGTAGCGGCCAGCCTGATCTTTTTTATCTTTATCGCTACCTTTCCCTGGCCCTCGCTATGGGATATCCTGGCCCTGATCGGCATTAAAGGGTTATAAACAAAGAAGATTCATCTATGCTCTCTGTATTGGAACAAAAGGCCATCAATCGGATCGATGATGATCAACTGGTTGGCTGGGTTCAGGAATTAACCCGAATACCCAGCGTCTGGCGTCCGGCCGAGGGGGTTGGCGAGGAGGCAGCGGCGCGCTGGATCGAGGCTCGCTGCCGCGAAATTGGCCTCGAGACTCATTTTGAATGGGCTGCGCCGGGCCGGCCTAATGTCATCGCCCTTTATAAAGCCCAGCCCTTTGGACCGACCCTGATGTTTGAAGGCCATACTGACGTCGTGACTGAAGGGGACCATTCCCTTTGGACCGACCCGCCTTTTAGCGCCGCCATCCGCAATGGCCGCATTTACGGGCGCGGCGCGAATGATATGAAAGCGGGCCTGGTTTGCGCCTTGATCGCTACCAAGGCTATTGTCGAGGCCGGTATCCGCTTAAAGGGAAATATTTTGATTGGGGCGGTCTGCGACGAGGAAGGGGATATGATCGGCATTAAAGATTTTGTCGCGCGGGGATGGGCCGACCGGGTTTCGGCGGCCGTTATCTGCGAACCGGAGGAGAATCATCTCTGTATCGCCCAAAAAGGGGTGATGTGGCTGCGGGCAATGATCCGGGGCGAGATGTGCCATGGGGCCATGCCGCTGACCGGCGCCAACAGCGTCTATCCGATGGCCCATTTCTTGACCCTGGTCCACCACCTGGAAGAGCGCACGATAGCCCGCTACGGGCGTGACGAATACCTGGGCCAGCCCAGCATCACCCCCACCATTTTACGCTCACCCCAGGCCGGCGAGCCGCAAAAAAATGTCGTGCCTGGGGCCACGGAAACGATCCTCGACTGCCGGTTGATTCCCGACCAGGAACCAGAAGAATTGGTCCGGCAGGTTGAAACACTGCTGGCGGCCGCGACGGCGGTAGATGACCGGCTAGAATATGAACTGGAGCTGATTGAAGTTCGCCACCCCACCCGGACGGACCGGGACGAGCCGGTGGTGACCGCCCTGGCTTCGGCTTACCGGGATATCACCGGCCAGGCGCCGATCTATGGCGGCGTGCCCGGTTCTACCGATGGAACGATTTTAAATGCCGCCAAAGGGATTCCGATTGTCACCTGCGGGCCGGGAGATATTCATATTCCGCATCATATTGATGAATGGGTGAGTATTGAGGAGATCAAATTGGCCGCGAGAATGTACGTTTTGGCAGCAATGCGCTATTTAGGTGTAGAGGATTAACTGATGCATAATGGCTTAACCGATGTCCCCGGCTTAAAGGTCGGCCACTGGACCAACTTGGAGGCGGCGACCGGCTGTACGGTCGTGCTCTGCCCGGCCGGGGCCGTGGCCGGGGTCGACGTGCGCGGCACGGCCCCCGGCACGCGCGAGACGGACTTGCTCGATCCGGTCTGCATGGTGGAGAAGGTTCACGCCGTTTTGATCGGGGGCGGCAGCGCCTTTGGCCTGGCCGCCGCCGATGGGGTGATGCGCTGGCTTGAGGAACGGGGCTATGGTTTTGATGTGGGGGTTACGAAAGTGCCGATTGTGCCGGCCGCGATCTTGTTTGATCTGGCGCTGGGGCGAGCGGATGTGCGCCCGGATGCGGCCGCCGGTTACGCCGCCTGCGAGGCCGCCACAAACGGCCCGGTGGCCCAGGGTAACGTGGGGGCCGGGACCGGGGCCAGCGCCGGAAAGATCCTCGGCTCCAGCCGGGCAACCAAAACGGGTTTGGGCACGGCCAGCCAAAAGATATCCGGCGGCATCGTTGTAGCGGCGCTGGTCGCAGTGAATGCGCTTGGCAACATTTATGATCCCCAAACGCAGCAGATCATCGCCGGCGCTCGTAATCTCGACGGCAGCTTTATCGATCCGGTTAAATTTGCGGCCAGCATGGTCGGGCAAACGATCCGCAGGATTGTGGGAACAAATACGACTCTTGGCGTCGTCGCCACCAACGCCAGACTCACCAAAAGTGGGGCGACAAAGGTGGCCCAGATGGCCCAAGATGGCCTGGCCCGGACCATCCATCCGGCCCATACCCATTTTGACGGCGATACCATCTTTGCCCTATCTTACGGCGATAAGGAGACTGAATTGGGCCTGATTGGGGCGATTGCCGCCGATGTTATGGCTAAAGCCATTGTGGCGGCGGCCATGGCGGCTGAACCATTAGGCGGCTTGCCGGCTGCTCGCGAGCTGATCCCCAAAAATGGGTGATTAAAGAGATTGTTCAGAATATCTTGGGGTGGTTATCATCATCGGGAGGAGGCGCCAATGACGAAAGATTTTCTGTTATGGCAACTCTCGTTCCGACGCTAGCGTGAGTTTCGGAATGAGAGTCGCCATCAGTGACTGATAAACAGATAGCTATTTCAGACATTATCTTTATAAATGGAGGGGTAAATCTTATGCAGGGTGTAGCAACCAATCAAGTTTTGGATGTTAGAAAAATTGTCATTACCGGAGTTCTGGCGGCGATTGCCATCTTACTGGGCGTGACGCGGCTGGGCTTTATTCCGGTTCCTAATATTTCCGGGAATGCCACCATTATGCATGTGCCG
>Ga0073934_10008030_pt1 | contig 14321 bp, 15 predicted proteins | sample LarsenN4metaG_FD_76834 | JGI IMG/M metagenome (GOLD analysis project Ga0073934, IMG submission 76834) | Hot spring sediment bacterial and archeal communities from British Columbia, Canada, to study Microbial Dark Matter (Phase II) - Larsen... ...
GCCTGACCAGAGCAGAGCCGGCGGGTGCACCGGCGTCTGTCGAGCAGGCAGCGGCCGAGGTCGGGAGCGGCAACCAACGAGGCTCCGGCCGAGTCCGGGGTGTTCTTCAGCACCCTGCTAACCTCCGGCGTCCGACCTCCAGATCCCGCCCGGCAGGGCCATTTGGCCGCCAAATGTCACACGCGGGGGTGCCGTTTTGCGGCGAAATCATCCCGTCTGTCCATCGCATCGGCCCCCTTCGCTCGCGATGATCCCAGTGACGCGCCGGTCGGAGCCCCCGGCCGTCAAGAAGGAGAAGAAACGATGGCCACAACCTCACCCAGCAAGCGCCTCATAGGCCGCCGTGGCTTCCTCGGCGTGGCCGGCGGCCTCACGGTCGGCGCCGTCGCAACCGCCTGCGCCCGCGACGAGTACCGGCGCGAGACATTCGTGCCGGGAGCCGCGGCCGAGGACGGCATGGACGGGCACGGCGTGCGTCCCGTCTCGCTCGGCGGCGGCAACCGCCCTGAGCCCAGCGGCGACCTGGCGACGATCTACGACCCCGTGCTGCCGCCTGTCGGCCCCGAACCGACGAAGCGCCTCATCATCGAAGCGATCGACGCGCAGGTGGAGGTCGCCGGCGGCGTCAAGCTGAACGCGTGGACGTTCGGCGGCACCGTCCCCGGCCCCATCGTGCACGTGCGCGAGGGCGACACGATCGACTTCACGCTGCGCAACAACGGCGCCATCGGCCACTCGCTCGACTTCCACGCCGCGCAGGTGCCGCCCGACGTCGCTTACGCCACGATCGTCCCCGGCGACGAGCTGAGCTTCACGTGGCGCGCCAACTACCCGGGCGTCTTCATGTACCACTGCGGCACCGGCCCTGTGCTCGAGCACGTCGCCAACGGCATGTACGGCGCCGTCGTCGTCGACCCGGCCGAGGGATTCGCGCCCGCGCGCGAGTACGTCTTCGTGCAGAGCGAGTTCTACCTGAAGCAGGGCGCAAACGGCGCCTGGGACGGCGACCCCGTGCGCATGGCCGCGGTCGTGCCGGACTTCGTGGTCTTCAACGGCGCCGCGAACCAGTACCGCCAGCAGCCCGTGACCGCCGCGCCCGGCGAGCTGGTGCGCATGTACGTCGTGAACGCGGGTCCGTCGCTGTTCTCCGCGTTCCACGTCATCGGCACCATCTTCGACCGCACGTACCCCGACGGGAACCCCGCCAACGTGATGCGCGGCGTCTCGACGTGGACGATCCCGCCCGGCGGCGCCGCGACGTTCGAGCTGGTCGTGCCGGACCCCGGCTCCTACCCGATCGTCACGCACAGCTTCGCGTACACCGGCCTGGGTGCTGTCGGAGTCCTCGAGGTGCGGTGATCCCCCCGGCGTGAGGCGACGGCATCACCGCCGGCCCGCCTCACGCCGCCCGCGCCACCAGCAGCCGCGCCTTCCCGTTGTGTTTGGCCTCGCGCAGCGCGCCGTCCGCCGACTGCACCGCCCCCTCGAGCGTCTGCGCGCTCACCGGGTAGACGCTGACACCCGCGCTCAGCGTCACGCCCGCGTTCTCGCGGATCTGGCGCAGGCTGCGCTCGCCCATCGCCGCCGCCTCGTCGACGGTGTTGACGTGCGCGAGCACGATCAGCTCGTCCCCGCCGTAGCGCGCGATCACGTCGGCCTCGCGGAAGCACGAGCGCAGCTCGGCGGCGACGGCGCACAGCACCTGGTCGGCGTGCATGTGGCCGCGCTCTTCGTTGATCTGCTTGAAGTTGTCGACGTCGTACATCAGCACGGCGAGGGGGCGCGTCTCGGGCACGGCGTGCGAGTCGAGCACCTGCCGGAAGAGGCGCCGGTTCGCCAGACCCGTCAGCGGGTCGGTCAGCGACGCCTCCTGCACGAGGCGGCGGAGCTTCCGGTTGCTCGTCGCGATGATGTCCGCGTTGATGGCGGTGAACGCCGCCATGAAGGCGATGATCGTCGCCAGCGCCCAGCTCACGTCCGCGCGGCCGCTCACGTCCAGGATGCCGAACGCCGCGACACAGTTGGCGATGCTCCACGCCGAGAACCCGGCGACGTAGGCGCTGCTGCGGAAGTTCGCCAGCGACGGGATGATCAGGAAGTACCCCATCCAGATCGGGTACTCCGGCTTCGCCAGCGCGACGATGCCGAGCGTGACGACCAGCGTGTCCATGTACGGCGACACCAGCTCATACGTGCGCAGGACGCCGCAGCGGAGGTACAGCGCGCCCATCGCCAGGCTGTAGACGAGCAGGACGCCGCCGCTCACCGCGTACCACGCCGGCGACATCGGCAGCAGCCCGGCCGGCACGAGGATCACGTAGCAGAGGGCGATGACGATGCGCAGGCTGATCGCCCGTGGCCAGTAGCCAGGGTCGACGGCCTCCATGAAGGGCTCGTGTTGGGCGTGGGCGTCGAGGGGCGCCAGCCCGCCGGCGACGCCAGCGCCGTTGCCCCGCAGCCTCAGTCCGAGCACAGCCGTCGCCCTCCTCCGGCGCGCTTTCTATTCCCTGAAGTGTCGGCCCAGGGGCAGAGGGCGATTAGACTTGGCGGTAGGAGCGACAGCGCTCACTTAGCGAGCGCTCAGGAGTGCGCCGAGGGGGCGAAAGCCAGGCTGGCCACCGCGGTGCGGCCGACGGGGCTGAAGGAGGCATTCGATGTTGCAGTTCGTCGGGAAGCGGTACATCCTCCGGTACAGCTCGGGCATGGAGATCGCCGCGCATTACCGCAGCGAGCGAGAGCTCACGTGGGAGGCGCTCGCCGGACCGGCGAAAGGCTCGAGCGGGTCGGAGCAGTTCGACGCCTGCGAGCTGAAGCCGGGCGTCTTCTTCGTCAACTGGATCGAGCAGGGCGGGACGACGGTACGCCAGGTGCTCGACCTCGGGTCAGCAACAGTGCATTCCTACGTCACGTTAGAGACGCAGGCTGGACGCCGCGGCCAGCTCTCGGAGGGCACGCTGGAGGAGGTCCCGCAGCGTTGACAAGGCCGCAACCGCAGACGAAGGCGCCGCGCGTTCGTGACAAATCCAACAAGCGACGTCCATCTCGCTCGATTTCATATCTCCGATACATGCACCGCTAACAGTGCCGTCACAACGCGGCCCTGCAGCAGGAAAACCAACCACAGCGCCCCCGTACGTCCATAGACTTGAAGGTGAACCTGTTCCTTGTTCAGAGGAAGGAGGACGCCATGAGGACAGAGACATATGGAGGCGGGCGGGAGTACCGCAGCACCCGCCGCGCAAAGGATGCGGAGGCCGTCCTGGGCGAGAGCCTGGCCGTGCTCATCGCCATTGGCGCGGGGGCGCTCGCGTTGATCGGCCTGCTCGTCGGATTCAACATCATCGAGACGGACAACCCCTACAACAACGGGCTCCTTTGGCTGATGTCGTCGGTGATCGCGGCGATCGGTGCCAACGTCTTCCGGCGTGAGCCGCACGTCCCGGTGCCGCCTGCCGAGAGCACCGAGACGCGTGGGCGCTCGGCGACCACCGGCCTCGAGGCCATGGTCAACGTCGGCAATGGCATGGCCGTCATGACGGCGATCGGCGCGGGCGCGCTGGGCGTCATCGGGCTGCTCGTCGGCTTCGACAACATCGGCACGGACAACCCGTTCAACAACGGGGTGCTGTGGCTGGTGGCCGGCATCGTCACCGCGATCTGCGCCAACGTCTTCCGGCGCGAGCACCACGTCTTCGACGAGAGCGAGGTGCGCACGACGACGACGCGGACGTCCTCTGAGCCGCGCGCCGGTGGCGCCGAGCCGGACATGGGCGACAGGCCCGAGACGCGCATGCGGTAGCGCTCCCCGGCGCGCAGAGTGCAATCTGCCTAGCAAGGGGCAGCCCCTCACGGGCTGCCCCTTTTGTCTCGCAGTCGGGGCCGCGATGGATCGCCGGCGTGGCGATTCGCTATCGCCGGGTGCTGTTTGTCACGGACTCGCAACACACGGCCGAGCCACAGTCCGGCCGGCGGCTCGCGTCGTTCCATACGATGATGTGCACTGATGATCGAGGACCGGACTAGCGAGGCGCCGGCAGGGCGCGTACGCGATCGCGACCGCATCGAGCGCCACCTGCGCATCCAGTACGAAGCCGCCCGCATCCTGGCCGGCGCCGGATCGCTCGCCGAGGCGACGCGCGCGCTCGTGGAGCGGCTGTGCCGCGGCATTGACTGGGACATCGGCGGATGCTGGGAGGTGAACGGCTCGCGGCTGGTCTGCACGGCCACGTGGTGCGAGGAGGCTTCGCCGCTCGAGCCCTTCGCGCGCGCCAGTGAAGAGCAGATCTTCGCGCCGGGCGAGGGTCTGCCGGGCCGCGTCTGGGAGAGCGGCGAGCCGGCGTGGATCGAGGACCTGCGGCTCGACGCCAACTTCCCGCGTTCCGCCATAGCCGAGCGCTGCGGCCTGCGCACCGGCCTCGCATTCCCGATCACGCTCGGCGGCAACGTGCTTGGCGTCATCGAGACCTTCTCTCGGATCCGCGTGCCGCGGGATGACGCCACGCTCGAGATGTTCGCGGCGCTCGGCGCTCAGGTCGGGCAGTTCATCGAGCGGCGGCGGGCGGAGGAGGAGCTGCGGCGCCGCGAGCGCGAGCTGACGGACTTCCTCGAGAACGCCGCCATCGGCATGCACTGGGTCGATGCCGACGGCATCATCATCTGGGCCAACCGTGCCGAGATGGAGATGCTCGGCTACCTGCCCGAGGAGTACATTGGCCGCCCCATTGCCGACTTCCACACCGACGCCGGCGTCATCGAGGACATCCTGCGGCGCCTGCGCGCGGGCGAGGAGCTGCACGGCTACGAGGCGCGACTCCGCTGCAAGGACGGCAGCATCCGGGACGTGATGATCAGCTCCAACGTGCGGCGAGAGGACGGGCGCTTCGTGCACACGCGCTGCTTCACGCGCGACATCACGCAAAGAAAGGCCGTCGAGGAGGCGCTGCGGCGCAGCAACGACGCGCTGCGCGACCTGACGGCGCGCCTGCGCGAGGCCAATGACGCCAAGGACGAGTTCCTCGGCATGATCTCGCACGAGCTGCGCACGCCGATCACGACGATCCGTGGCAACGCGACCGTGCTGCGCAAACGCTTCGATGACATGCCCACGGAGGACCGCGACGCGGCGCTCCGCGACATCGAACAGGAATCGCAGCGGCTGCAGCGGATGATCGACAACCTGCTCGCGCTCGCCCGCGTCGAGACGGGGCGGCGAATCGAGCCGGAGCCCGTGCTCCTCCACCGCGAAGTGCGGCGGCTCGCCGAGGAGCACGAGCAACAGCACGTGTGGCGCCGCGTCATCGTGCGCGCAGAGCCGGAGCTGGACCCCGTGGCCGCGGAGCCGGCGTACGTCGAGCACGTGCTGCGCAACCTGCTCGGCAACGCCGAGAAGTACAGCCCGCCGCACGAGCCCGTCGAGATCGCCGTCTCGCGCCACACATGCGGCGTCGCCGTCGCGGTGCTCGACCGCGGCGCGGGCATCGACGACGAGGAGGCGGAACGCCTGTTCCAGCCGTTCTACCGGTCACCGCGGACGGCATCGGCGGCATCGGGCGCCGGCCTCGGACTCGCGGTGTGCAAGCGCCTCGTCGAGGCGCAGGGCGGCGCGATCTGGGCACGCTCGCGCCCCGGCGGCGGCGCCGACGTCGGCTTCATCCTGCCGGAATGGCCGCGCGCCTCGACCGTCGAGATCTGAGCTAACCTCCCCGGCACTTCTGCGACCCGCACGGCCGAACTTGACGCCGAGAACATCCAGAAGCTTCGACGCTGTATCATCTCTTCCTTCACTTGAGGAGGTTCACTCGAGGAGGTTCACGGTGTCGCGAGTACGTGAGAAGGTCGCGTGGGCGCTCGCCACGGCGCTCGGATTGCTGGTCGTGGCGCTACTGGCGGGCGTCATCGAAGGCGGGAGCCTAGATCCGGCGGCACCGCCAAGCTCGACGATGAAGTCGCTCGACGACATCCCAGGATCGTGGGGCCGGAAGCTCGCGTCGAACGACGGCGCAGTCGGCCCCGACCCGCCCGCCGGGTGCGATTCCACGCGGTTCGATTGCCTTGAGGACTGGGGGGACGACCTGGTGCTCGACCGCGAGACGGGCCTCGTATGGGAACGAGATGCGACATGCTGTGGCCCCGATACGTGGGATAGCGTCCAGCACATCAACTGCGGGTCGAATCGCTACGACGGCCGCTATGGCTTTAGGCTCCCGACGTGGGAGGAGTTGATGTCGCTCGTGCAGGATTTCGTCGGGACGCCCACACTGCCGCCAGGCCATCCATTCATCGTCTATACCGACGGCTCGTACTGGACGGCGTCCAGCTCGTCTGACACGACCGCATGGGCATATCACTTCAATGGCACCAAGACATTCTTCGAGCCAAGGACGAATGCTCACTATGCCTGGTGCGTGCGCGGCGGTGAGGGGTACGTGGGCGTGCCCTGAAGCGAACGGCGCAGGCGCCGCAGTCACGTGGCAGACTGTGTGCATGGCCGAGGAGCAGCCGCGCCGCGCGATCGATGACCTCTCGCCCGAAGAACGGCGGCGGATCGCCCGCGAGTACTTCGTGCACCCCGATCCGCGCGTATTCCAGGGCGCGCTGCCGGCCGTCGTCTTCGTGGCGGTGAACTGGGCCGGCCCGACACAGTTGGCCATCGGGGCGTCGTTCGCGACGGCCGTCTTCGTCTTCACGCGCAACCGCATGCGCGGCATCATCGGCTGGCTGGGCGTGCTCTCGTTCGCGATCGTCAGCGCTTCCGCCGTGATCGGGCTGATCAGCGACAGCGGCAAGGCGTACGCGGCCCAGAACGTCGTCGGCGACTTCGCCATCGTGATCGTGTGCGCGGGCAGCCTGCTCGCGCGCAAGCCGATGATCGGCGCGATCGCGCAGGAGCTGGTGCCGGCGATCAAGCCGGTGATGCCGATCGCGCACCCCGCGTTCATGTGGCTGACCGGCATCAACGGCGCGATCAATCTCGGCACGGGCGTCGCGCGCTGGTTCATGCTCGAGTCGATGTCCGTGAACGCCTACGTGGTCCTCAGCCGCGTCGTTTTCATCCCGCTGTCGGCCGCCTTCATCGTGCTCTGCTACGTCGTCGTCAACCGTGTGGCGATCGCCATCTGGCCGGCCGACGTGCCGGCGCCCGTCCCGCCGCGGTCGGCGCGCGCGCACGACGCCGCGCGAGGCGACCAGTGACGGTCGCGTACCGCCCGGCGGAGGAGCGCGACGTGCCGGCGATGTCGGCGGTGATCGCGGCGGCGCAGAACGACCTGCACGCGCGCCACGGCTATCAGGACCAGCACATGGACCCCGACGCGGCTATCACCAGCATCGGCTTCCTCGTGCGCTCGCAGCCGGCGGGGTGCTTCGTCGCCGAGGACGGCGGCGTGCTCGCCGGCATCGGCTGCGCATGGGTGCTGGGCGCGTTCTGGTACCTCGCCGACCTGTTCGTCGAGCCAGCGTGCCAGGGGCAGGGTGTCGGCCGCGAGTTGCTCGCCCGCACGCTCGCGTATCGGCCGGACGGCCCGCCGGCGAACCGCGCGCTGATCACGTTCGCCTACAACCGCGTGTCGACGTCGCTCTACGCGAAGCACGGCATGTACCCGCGCGAGCCGCTGTACGTCATGTCGTGCGACTCGGCGCGCATCACGTCTGTTCAGCGCGCTCCCGCAGAGCCGCCGGTCGAGCTCACCGCCGCCGGCGGCGACGCGATCCCGGCGTTCCGGCGCATTGACGAGGCAGTGCTCGGATACACGCGCGACGAGCACCACGCGTTCTGGCGCTCGATGCCGGGCATGCGCTGCGAGGCGCTGCGCCACGACGGCCGAATCGCCGGCTACGCGTACGTCTGGGAGAACGGCCGCGTCGGGCCGCTCGCCGTCGAAGATCCGGCGCTGCTGGAGCCGTTCCTCGAGGCCGTCGTGCGCATCGCGGCGGCGCGCGGCGAGCCGGTGACGCTGATGGCGCCGGGCGCGAACGCGCGGGCGATGGACGTGGCGATGCGGTACGGCTTCCGCATCGAGCTGCCGCTCGTCGTGCTGGCGACGGAGCCGTTCGGGCGCTGGGAGGCGTACCTGCCGTCGTCGCCGGGGCTGCTGTGAGCGTTGACACGGCCAGCGTACGTCACAGCAGCGTCCGGATGGCCGACGCGACGGCGGTCGCGCCGCGCCACTTTGTGCCCTGGTTCTCCGCCGACCACACGGCGGACAGCACCTGGTAGGCGAAGGCCCAGCGCAGGATGCGCGCGCGGTCGTAGCCGAGCGTCTCGGCGAAGATGTCCGCGCGGCGCGCGAGGATGCGGTCGAGGCGCGGGCGCGCGTCGATGCCCGACGGGTTGCCGAAGAACGCGCCGACCTCGAACACCGGGTCGCCGGTGACGCCGTGCGGGTCGATCGCCAGCCACGGCGCGCGACCGGCGGAGAGGATGTTGTAGTGGTGCAGGTCACCGTGGAGGACGATCTCCTCCGTCGTGGATTCGAGCAGCGACGCGTACGTCTCCTCGCCGTGCTCGAAGACGTCGCGAGGCAGCGGGCCGGCGCCGCCGTGCTCGGCGCGGTGCTGCGCGAACGCGCGGAACCAGTGGCGCGTCGCCGGCAGCCCATCCGCTGCAGCGCGCGCCGCGCGCAGCTCGCGCATGACGCCTGCGGCGATCCGCGTCTGCTCTTCGTCGCCGTCCAGCTCGACGAGCATGCGCCCGGGCCGCAGCCGCTCGAGTAGCGCCACGCCGCGCTCCTCGTCGGCGGCGATGAGGCGCGCCATGCCGTCGCCGCCGAACGCCCGCGTCGCGCGCACCTCGTGCGCGAAGTCGTCGCCGTGCGGGCTCAGCTTCAGCACCGCCTCCGAGCCATCGGCCAGCGTGGCGGGCGCGACGAAGTTGTACGACAGCTCGAACGGCTCGCCGACGGTGAGGCCGTACTCCCGCGCGCATGCATCGATGAGCGACGGCAGCCCGTCGAGCCACCGCCGGCCGTCGTCACCGCGCACATGCGTGACGTTCCGGATGAAGTCTTCGGGAAGGTGCATGTCTGATTCTAAGTCCGGCGCGGCGGTTCTACTGGATCGCCACGAGCTCATCTCCCACCACTGCATGGGCATTCAGATTTGATGGAACCTTCGGGACCTTCAGCCAGAATGAGGCGAAGTCGAGTCCCAATTCCTACTGGTGCGTGCGTGGCGGGCAGGGGTACGACGGACCGAATTGAACCGTTCGGGGACAGGCACGCCAGGTCACGCATCGCGCTTCTCCGGGGTGGGTGCCCGCTCGAGGCGGAGCAACCGCTTGTTGTGGTCGATGAGCGCCCCCAGCAGCTCCGTATCCCGCTGCTCCGAGCGGGCCGTGTAGGCGGCGAGCGCCTTGATCAGCTCGCCGATCTTCGCGTCGATCTCGGCGTCGGTGTACATGCGTCCCTCCTCGTAGTAGTTGGGGTCGATCGACTGCCCGCACACCTCCTGCGTGCCGCCGAACTGCTTCATCCACGGCCGCGCCCAGCCGCCGTACGGCGCGAAGCCCTCGAACGACGCTTGGCCGTCGTAGTCGGCGTCCCACAGCGGCAGGTGGCGCCACGCGTCGCTGTCGCTGGTGCAGGCGCGCCACCACGAGCGCCGCGTGTAGATGCCGCAGCGCATCCCCGCGCATGCCGCGACCGCGCGGTCGATCGCGTGGCGGATGACGGCGGGCGAGAGTCCGGCGGGATCATCCTCGCAGTCGAGCCAGAGCATCTCCGCGACGTCGCGCGCCTTCGCGACGGCGAACGCCACCTGGTCTGCAACGTTGCCGCGCCAGTAGAGGTAGACGTACGCGTGCGCGCGCATGCCGTGCCGGCGCGCCGCGTCGAGCTGCTGCAGCGTGTGCGGCCCGTGCGTGTTGGCGATGACGAGCGCGTAGCCGCGGTCGCGCAGACAGCGCGCCTCATCGTCGGTGAGCGGCCCGGACCAGTGCGACATGTCGGCGGCGAGCGGCATGGGGGCGCCTTTCATCAACAGCAACCAACGAGCAACAGACAACAAAGGGGGCGAGACCAGAGCGCAGTGGCGCCTCTACCCTCTACTCGCACCTCACCGCTCTCTCCTTCCCGACTTCAGACCTCTGACCTCCGACCTCCGACGTCCGGCCTCCCGCCTCCAACACCCGCTCCTCCTCCTCCAGCCACCGCGCGAACTCCGTCTCCGGGTCCGCCACGCCCAGCTCGTCGGCGGCGCGGCGGCGCGAGTGGATGCCGGAGGCGACGAGGGCGCGCTCGTCCTCGACGAGGCGGCTGCGGTCGAGCGGCAGCACGCTGCCCCAGACGACGCGCGAGCGGTACGGCGCGTAGCTGACGCCGTCGCCTGCGTGCTGCTCGAGGATGCGCAGGATCATCTCGTTGCGCCGCTTGAACGCCGCCGAGCGGATCAGCCGCTTGCGCTGCACCTTCTTCAGCAGCGGGTCCAGCTCGACGTTGAGCGCCACGCCCGAGAGCGCCGCGCGGTTCTCGCCGAAGGCCGTGCGCGGCGCCTCGCCGAGATCGTGCAGCGCCCGGTAGACGATGTCGACGTAGTCGGCGTGCAGTTTCACGCCGCCGCCCTGCAGCAGGTCGAGCAGGTACGCGCGGGCGCGCTCCGGCAGCTCCCACACCGCGCCGGGCATGACGGCGATGTCGTTCGACTCCGTCACGTTCTCCAGCACGGCGATCGGGTTGCCACTCAGCTCCAGGATCATCGAGAGCTGCGTGAGGGCGCGGTTCAGCTCGCGCAGCGGCTCCTTGATCTGCGGCAGGTCCGACACGCCCCAGAACTGCTTCGGCTCGCGCAGGTTCGGATAGATGACGAAAGGGATGAAGCCGTACGGGTTGTCGCGCGCGTCGATGCGCTGGCCGCCCGCCCACAGCTCGAACGTCTGCGCCGTCCACGACTCGACGATCTCCACCGACGGCGGCTTGCCGCCCGTGCGCGCGCGTCCCGCCGTCGGCTGCGACACGCCGTACATCATGCGCGCCGTCTCGGCGTCGATCTCGTAGCGGCTGGCGACGCGCCACACGCGCGAGACGTCGTCGCCGTGCCACCAGGCGAACAGTCCCTGCACGTCCGGCGCCGTCACGCGCACGCGCCGCTCGTCCGGGTCCCACGTCACCTTGTACGCCGCGTCGCCGAGGATGGCGGCGTCAACCTCGTTGTCGAAGTCGAGCTGCTCGAGGCTGTTCTCGTCGTACACGCGCGCGAGCGCGACCTCCGCGTCACGCGCGCGGCGCGCGGCCTCGTCGCCTTCGCCGTCCGGGTCGACAGCCATGTGCAGGCCGTTGAGCACGTATGACGCCGTCTTGTCGACGATCGCCTTCGCGTAGTTGAAGACGATGCGACGGCTCCGGTGGCGCGTCATCGCCGGCCACTGGTCGCCGGCGTAGAACGCGAGGTGCTCGGCGTAGCGCCGCATGCGGGCGGCGTCCATCGTGCGGAGCTGCTGGGGGAGGGGCGTGTTGGTCATGTTCGTCTCCGACTGGGGGACTGGAAGGTGGAAGATGGACGATGGAGGACGGAGGTCACGCATTGGGGTCCGGCTCCGGCAGGGAGAGTTGCGCAGGATAAGGCGCGCGCGGGCGGGGGCGCGCTCGTCGTGTTGGAGCGGACGAGCGGCGGGCGGGCGTCTTGTTTCCCCACTTTTTCGTGTCGGCGGTCTTGAGGATGCGGAAGACCTGCCGCCGCGAGATGCCGTACGTCGAAGCGAGCAGCGGCACCGGCGCGCCGTAGCGCTCGTAGAGCAGCGCGATCTCGCGGTCGCGCCGTCCCCGCTCGATCGCGTCGCGCTCGTGCGGCGCGTCGTACTTGCAGCGCGGCAGCGGGCAGCGCAGGCAGCTCGGCGACAGCTCGCAGCCCGTGTCGCGATACGGCCAGTGCTCCGGCAGCAGGTCGACCGGCACCCGCCGCGGGAACGCCGCCTGCTCCTGCCCCGAACGCAACGCCACCATCACCGCACCTCCGCTTGCCTCACCACCCGGCCTCGCGCACGCGCCCGGACGCCACACGCGGCTGCCGCTCCCTCGCCGCCCGGACGAGCAACGCCGCGCTCGTGATGTAGTCGTCGTGCCCCTCCGACGCGTCGACGAAGAAGTTCATCGTGCCGGCGCCGCGATAGGTCACGCGCGCCCGCTCCACCTGCCGCCAGAACTCGACGCTGTCCGTCGAGCCGTCCGGCGCGTACATCGCCAGGCGCGCCCCGTTGACCGCCGCGACAAGCGCGAACCCCAAGTCCGACTTCGCCTTCGCGGTGAACTTCACCGCCTCGACGCGCTGCTCGCCGAGCGCCTGCGCCAGCAGCCGCGCCGCCGTCTCACCGAGCCCTGTCGCATCCACTGCGACGCCAGCGATGCGCCAGCGCTTGAGCAGCGCGACGAGCTGCGGTAGCAGCGTCTCGTGCGCGGTCCCGCGCCACGCGTAGTGCTCGACGATCTCGACGCGCGGCTCCTTCACGATCGCGTCGGGCCCGGCGAAGACGAGCCGGCCGATCGTGAGCACCGTCGCGTCGTGCTCGCGGGCGGGCGCGTCCGCCGCGTCGCCGCCGGCGAGGTCGAGCCCCGCCACGTACGTCTCGCCGGGCGCCGGCGCGGACTGCCGCCCGTGCGCGCCGTCGAGCAGCGCGCGCTGCGTCGCGTCGAAGAGGCGGCCGTCGCCGGGCGCGAGCTGCAGGCAGTACTGCGTCAGGAAGTGCGGGTGCGTTTCGCCGAGCGCCCGCCGCCGCTCGTCGATGTGCGCGGCGTAGTCCGGGTCGAACGCCGCGACGGCGCGCCAGTCGAAGCTGAAGTGGCGCTGCTCGCCGTCGACGCGCTGGGCCTCCAGGTTGGCCTGCTTCGCGCGCTCGAGCAGCGAGTCGCTGCGCCACGGCGTGCCGTACATTACGGTCGTGACGTTCGTCGTCGCGCCCATCGGCGCGAACTCGCGGTCGAACTTGTCGGCGTCGACGTCCTGCGCCTCGTCCACCTCCAGCAGCAGGCTCGCCGTGTGGCCGACGACGTTCGCCGAAGGCTCCGCCGAGAGGAACACCGCGCGTGCCCGGCACAACTCCCCCGTCTGCCCGCGCAGCCGGAAGACGTGCGCCATACCGGCCTCGGTCATGCGCGAGTTGAGGCGGCGCATGCTGAGCATGAGCTGCGGTTTGAACGTCGGCGCGCACTTGACGAGGTCGAGGCTGCGGTCCGCGGACATCGTCAGCAGGAACAGCTCGAGCTGCGCCGACAGCTCGTTCTTGCCGCCCTGCCGCGCGATCTCGACTGTGATCGTCCGCCCCAGCCGCCCGAGCACCGAGCGCATCACCGCCCGCCCGACCGCGCGCTGGTAGGGCCGGAGCGGGGGCAACCCCACCACGCGCACCGGTCGCTGCGCCGCTTCCTGCGCCGCTTCCTGCGCCGCTTCGTGCGCCGCATCACGCGCCGCTTCCTGCGCCGCATCACGCGCGGCATCGATCACCGCATCTTCGCCAGCCATCTGCGCCTTAGCCCCTGCCACGTCACGCGCATCCGTCCTCACGGTCACTGCTCTCTGCTCTCTGCGCTCTGCTCCCTGCGGTTTGTTGTTTGTTGTTTGTTGTCCTCAGACCAGCCGCAGCACCAGCTGCGTCACTACCGCGCCGGCGACGACGAACAGCAGCCCGTTGACGCGGCTCCGCACCTCCGCCAGGTCGCGCTCGAGCGCGCGCAGCCGCTCGGCGATGACGGCGCGGAATGCCGGCGCGCTCATCGTCTCGAGCGAGCGCTCGTCGACGGGCGGCGGCGGGCCGAACATCTCGCGCAGCGCGCGCCGCATCGTCCGCGATGCGTGCGATTCGGCGCTGCTTGCGGTTGAGGCCGGCGGCGGCGTGCGTTGGGTCTCAGACATCGTCGAACTCCCCGGGTACGAGGTCTTCGCGGAGCTTCCGCGCGACCGTCATCACCGCCTCGGCGAGGTCCTCTTTGTTCGCCGGGCTCATCCGGTACTTGATCGCCGCCGCCCGCACGACTACTTCGATGCCGCGGAGGAGCCGGTTGAGCGTTTGCGGCTTCTTCTTGGCCTCCTTGAGCAGCAGCAGCCGTAGCGACGCCAGCTCGTCGTCGATGCCTTCGACCTGCGCGGCCTCGAACAGCGCCTGCTCGTCGAAGGCGTCGGCGTAGAAGTTCCGCCGGCGCTGCTTCGGCTCCTCCGTTGCGGCGTCGGGCGGCGGCGGGCGCGCCTCATCGATCGCGTCGCTCATCGCGGTCCTCCGGCGTGTCATCGAGAGCGGCGATCAGGCCGTCGAGCGTGGCGGCGGGCAGCTCGCGCGCGACCCGCAGCAGCGCGATCAGCAGGTAGTGCGCGGCGACCTGCCAGTCGCCGCGCTCGATCGC
>Ga0073934_10008031_pt1 | contig 14320 bp, 11 predicted proteins | sample LarsenN4metaG_FD_76834 | JGI IMG/M metagenome (GOLD analysis project Ga0073934, IMG submission 76834) | Hot spring sediment bacterial and archeal communities from British Columbia, Canada, to study Microbial Dark Matter (Phase II) - Larsen... ...
ACCAGGCAAGCCAAAGTCGTCTTCATGGTCGTGTTTCGATGGAAGAAACCGGGATGATCCGGGCCTGTCCCTGAACAGTCCAGTATTCGTTGTCGGTGCGGGCTTTATTGAGAATGGTTTCGATCCTTCGCACCACACGGGGATGCTGAGGCGCGGTGTTGGTGTGCTCGCGGGGATCGGCTTTCAGGTTATAGAGTTCGATAGGCTGGTTCGTGCCGTGACGAAGAGCCTTCCAGTCTCCCATCCGCACAGCCTGGTGGAATCCGCCCTCGTGGAACTCCCAATACAGATAATCGTGTTGCTTCTGCTCCCAGGGGCGGCCCAACAGCGTGGGCGCGAGGCTCAAGCTGTCCAGTCCGCGTGGGATTTTGGCGCCAGCCAATTCCGCGCAAGTGGCCATCAAATCTCCGAAATAACCGATGTGGTCCGAAACCACTCCCTGCGGCACCCGGCCAGGCCAGCGTGCAATGCATGGCACACGGATGCCGCCCTCGGTGAGGTCGCGTTTCATGCCGCGCCAGGGCCCGCTGGCGCTGAAGAATTCCGGACGGTTGCCGCCCTCCTTGTGTGGGCCGTTATCAGACGTAAACAAAACCAGCGTCTTCTCGTCCAGAGCCAGCGCCCGAAGATGATCAAGCAGGCGCCCGATTTGGGCGTCCATCCGGGTGATCATGGCGGCCTGGCCCTTGTCCGGCTCAGGCCAGGCGCGATCGCCATAGGGACCGTAATCAGGCACTTCTTGACCATCTCTCAAGACCCGAAAGCGCTCGTTGTTGGCGTGGGGCAAGGTCAACGCCAGGTAGAGAAAGAACGGATGGTTCTTGTGGCGGCTGACAAAGTCGAGGGCCTCCTGGGCGAACAAATCCCCGGCATAGTGAACCCGATTGGTGGCGTAGCCGCCCCCCTCCTTGCCCACCGCCACGACACCGTTGGACAAGATGACTTTCGTATCGTTGCGCCAGAGATAGTCAGGAAAGTGGTTATGGGCGTGGTGCTGACTGAGAAAGCCAAAGAAGTAGTCGAAACCCTGACGGTTGGGCACTCCCTCATCGCCAGGCATGCCCAAGCCCCACTTGCCGACGATGCCGGTAACATAGCCCGCCGCCTTGAGCAACTCGGCCACAGTCACGTCCTGGTCGCGAAGCATTTGTGGACCGGCACCCTCCGGACTCGCGTTTCCCCTTACTCGGGTGTGACCGGCATGCAAACCGGTCATGAGCACACTTCTGGATGGCGCACAGACGGTTGATCCGGCGTAGAACTGGGTAAAACGGATTCCCTCGGCCGCCATGCGGTCCAAGGCGGGTGTCTGAATGAGTTTCTGGCCGTAGCACCCCAGTTCTCCATAGCCCAGGTCGTCGGCCAGGATCAGAATGATGTTGGGTCTGAGAGCGGCCTGTGTGCACGTCGCCCATAGCAATAAGAACGGCATGATTAGCTTCCGTGCGGGCGCAGACCAAAGGCCACATTTTCTGCGGGTTGAAAAGGGAGGATACTCAAGGCAGGGATTGAAAGTGCAGGAGCGCATACGGCGTGTAATCCTCAAGGCAATTCGAGTTCGACGACAATCGGCAAGTGGTCTGAGGCCGCTTCGAGCATGGTTCTCCATGCCGCGTCGTCGGGGAAGGCCTCGATCGCGCTGATCGCGCGCCGCACCTTCCAGGGTCCCGCAACAAAGACATGATCCATCGCCTCGCGCGGCTGCCTGCTGGGCCAGGTAGCTGGCGCCTGGTGAGGCCAGGTCAATGTCCACCGTTGAGCCAGTTGGCGCAGGGAGGCCGCGGAGGGGGCGGCATTGAAATCGCCTGCAAGGACCGAAGGAGGTTGGGCCGGGTTGGCGGCCAACTCGATCAGGCCGGCCGTTTGCAGAAGCCGGTCGTCCTCGGACGCCTGATGATCCAGGTGCGTGACAATGAAGCGAACCTGGGGGGCGTTCGTCGCTTCGTGCAGGCGGCAGAGCAACTGGAACGCAATGCGTGGTTCGCTTCCGTCGCGGCCTGGCAGGGCGTGCTTCTGGTGGGACAGGACAGGGAGCCGGCTCAGGGCGCCCAGGCCGTAGCTGCCCCCTTGAAAGGGCATGGCCTCGGCAAATGCCGCCCGCAACCCCGTGAGCATTGCCAGTTCCGCGGTCAGATCGCGCCCCTGGAAACGCCGCGTGCGCACGTCCACTTCCTGCAAGGCCACGAGATCGGGGTTTAAGGCGCGCAGCACGGCGGCGACGCGATTCAGGTCGCGCGCGCCATCGGGGTTTCGCCCGCCGAGCACATTGTAGGACACGACCCGCAGTTCACCGCGTTGTCGGTGGCTGGCCGGCAGCAAGCGAGCACCAGGCCGCAGGTCTTCGCGCAGCGTGCCGGGGCGGTCGGTGGTAATGGCTTGCACACCGGCCGTGGCGAACCGCCGGGCAGTTGAGGCGTCATTCACTGTCCAGACCAGCAGTTCCAGTCCTGCGCTGCGCACTTTTTCGACGAACGCGCGGTCTATCGGCCAGTCATAGTGAAGATTGAGACCGTCGAAGCCTGCCCCTTTTGCCCTACTAATCAAGGCCGCAAGCTCCGGTGGTTTGCCGGTTTTCTCATCGAGTTTCCAGCCGCAAAGGAAGTAGTGCTTCAGGGAAGGCAACACGTTCTTGGACGCGGCCAGTGCTGCGTAGTCAAAGCTGATAATGCAAGTGTCCTGTGGGGGGCGGCCGACCTGACGGAGAACACGCGCAAGTTCTGGAACAATTTCAGGCCCGCACTTGAGCTCCACCACGGCGCGCTTGCCTGGGGGAATAGTGGCCAGCACGTCTTCGAGTAGGGGAATCCGCTCGCCGCGATATCGCTCGCTTTTCCAGGCGCCGACGTCGAGTTGGCGGGCTTCCTCGAAAGTGAGATCAGACACTTTTCTGGAGCTTCCATCGAAACGTTTTGTCGTTGCGTCGTGAAAAATGATCAGCCTGCCATCCCGGGACAGCCACAGGTCCAATTCGATGGCGTCCGCTTGCTGCTCCCAGGCCAGTTTCATGGCGGCGAGGGTGTTCTCTGGGGCATCTGCCGAAGCGCCCCGGTGGGCGATGATCTCTACAGCCCGCACCGTGGGGATCAGTACGGCTGCAAGAAGCAGGGGTGTTTTCCAGTTCATTGGCCTGAAATCGTGTGCCGGTTCAGCGAGTGGGGCCTGGCGGTCGGAAGACGAACCGGGCCGAGACCCTGCCCCAAGCGCGCAAGCGGCTCGTGGCGTGAATTGGGACGTGCGCCTGGGCTTGCTGGGCTGCCGATGCCCCCTCCCTTGCGTCGCCGCAGGTCGCTATTCGTTGATGGCTCAAGCCTGTTCCGCATGGCCTACTCTCGGGAACTGCCGTCCGCCAAGCCTGTCGGGGCTGCCAAGGGGGCGGTCCTGCAAACCGGCAGGGCTCCGAGCTCGTGGGGACGCGCACGGAACCTCTTGCCCGGCGCGTTGGCGTGTCTGAGCCCTGCATGCTCATGGCCTGCACGAGCCGGCCGGTGACAGCAGATCATCAATCTTGGCGCTGGGGCTGGATTCGCGCATCAGGGATTCGCCAACCAGGATCGCCTGAGCGCCGGCGCGTTGCAACCGGGCAACGTCGGCGCGGGTATGGATGCCACTTTCCGAGACGAGCAGGACCTCTTTGCCACCGCAGGCTGCGCGCAGCCTGGCGGCCAGACGCTCGGTCGTTCCCAGGTCGGTCCTAAAGACCCGCAGATCACGGTTGTTCACACCAATGAGGGGAGCGCCAATCGCAAGGGCACGCTCCAATTCCGCTTCATCGTGGACTTCAACAAGAACCGCGAGTCCCGCGTCGGTAGCCAGGGAATGGAAACCGCGCAGCCGCTCATCGTCCAGAATCGCGGCAATAAGCAGGATGGCATCGGCACCCCAGTGAATGGCTTCAAGAATCTGACGCGCGTCAATGATGAAGTCCTTGCGCAAAAGAGGCAACGAGACGGCGGCGCGAATCGCTTTGAGGTACTCGAGCGATCCCTGAAAATAGGAACTGTCGGTGAGAACGCTGAGGCAAGTGGCTCCCGCCGCCTCATACTCTCGTGCGATCCGCACTGGATCGAAGTCGCGGCGGATCACTCCGGCGGAGGGAGAGGCTTTCTTGACCTCCGCGATCAAGGCCATATCGCCTCGCCGTGGACGCCGCAACGCCTCGGTGAAGTTTCGGACTCCGCCGCGAGCACGTAACGCGTCCTGGAGGCCGCCCGGCGTGATCGTCCAGGCCGGTAACTGCGAAACCTCCATGGTCTTGGTCTCCACAATGCGGTCGAGGATATTCACGAGTGAGGAAAATGAGCGCGATGGTTAATCGTCGAGGTCCTTGACACCCTGCATGCGTTTCGTTGGGCAGCCGGCGCGCAGCCAGCCATTGACAAAGGCGTCAAGGTCACCGTCGAGCACGGCGTCGGTGTTGCTGGTCTCCACGCCGGTGCGGAGGTCTTTGACCATCCGATACGGTTGGAGCACGTAGCTGCGAATCTGGTTTCCCCAGCCAATGCTGCCTTTCTCTCCATAGAACCGCTCCATTTCGGCCTTCTGCTGGTCCTGGCGCAACGCGTAGAGCTTGGAAAGCAGCATTTTCATGGCCGTAGCGCGATTCTGCGCCTGGGAACGCTGGGCCTGAGAGGCCGCCACGATACCGGTGGGCAAATGGGTGATGCGGACAGCGGTCTCGACTTTGTTGACGTTTTGACCGCCTTTGCCGCCGGAGCGGAAGGTGTCCACCTGCAGTTCGCTGGGCGGAATGACAATCTCGCCCCCCTCCTCGATTTCAGCGATGACATCCACGCTGGCAAAACTGGTGTGGCGCCGCTTGTTGGCGTCGAAAGGCGAAATCCGTACCAGCCGGTGGACGCCACGTTCAGCTTTGGCAAAGCCGTAGGCGTTTTCCCCGGTAACGAGCATGGTGGCGCTCTTGATGCCCGCGCCCTCGCCCGGCAGAGCGTCGTTCACCTCAGTTTTCCAGCCGCGGTTCTCACACCAGCGTTGGTACATGCGTAAGAGCATGTTGGCCCAGTCGCATGCCTCGGTGCCGCCCGCTCCGGCATTGATGCTGATGATGCAATTCCGGCGATCATGAGGACCACTGAGAAGGATGTCTAACTCCAGGCGATCTACTTGTGGAATGAAAGTGGCAAGGTCGTGCTGCAACTCCTGAAGCACGGCAGTCTGGCGGTCTGTTGGCTCGGCCTCGCCCAGCTCGATCATCACAGCCAGATCTGATGCCTGTTTTTCCGCCTGCAGAAGTGGTTCGAGCTTGCGGCGGATGGAGCCGGCTTCGTCAATGAGCTTCTGCGCCTGCTCGCGATTGTTCCAAAAGCTGTCAGACGCCATTAAGCCTTCGATTTCAACAAGGCGTCTTTGCAAAGCCGGCACGTCAAAGAAACCTCCGTAGATGGGCAAGTTTCTGTGTCGCCGGAGCCAACTGAGCTTTAAGCACATCAAACATAGAGCTCATAGGGTAGCGCGATAGCGCTCTGCGGCAAAGCGGGAAAAAACGAAAACAGGATGATCGGACGGCTGCCAGGAACTTTTGCGATCTGACGAACTGAAAACCAGGTGATTGCAGGACCAGACCCGCTGCGAATACTGCTCATGCACACGGCTCACACGTGAACGACCACTCTGAAGGGCGACGGATGAACGAATAGGCAGGAGAGAAACGCGTGCCTCAAGTATCCGATCAATATGTAGCCCTGCGCTCGAGCAGTCGTCCAGCGCCCGGTCCGTAGTAGTCGCTCGAGGTTGCCACGGGTGGGTATTGGCAGCTACCCAGCAAGTCTCCTGGTGCTGCGGTGCCTCTGCCTCATTCAGTGTGCCGGCGGTGTCACCGAAGCACCGGGTCACCAAGACCGTTCCACCAGCCGTTGTTGGGGACTCCGCCGGCCCCAGGTCTGATTCCATCCAACTCCTCGGGTGAGAGTGCTTCTGCGTGTCCATCCACGAGGACCACGTTGACCCGCCCACCATTCCGATCTGAAGGAGTGGCGCGATACAGGTACGAGCCATCGTCTCCCCCTTCATAATAAGCGTTGCCCGAACCCGGTGATGCGCTGCTCTTGCGGCTGCCCTTTGAACCCAGGGCAACCGACCCCAGCGGAGGGTCCAACACATAAACCCCTGAGCCTCCCACGCCAAAGGGGTTGCTCGCTGATCCCTGGCGGGTGCCTTTGGTGTCGCCCAACATCACAGTGTGATCGGGTCGGGCAATGGAAGCGTCTGAAGCATGGAACGGTTCCACGCCCCCCGGTTGGCGGGTATTTCCGAGGTACTGATAATTATAGCCATAGCCGCCATAGTATTGAGTGGTCCCAGGCAACTCCATTCCGCCCGGAGCGGTATGTGCGAACGGCTTGTTCATGCGCGGTTTCTCTTCCACCGTTAGAAGAGGGCTGAGGTAAACTTGCGGTGTCTGCATGTAAGGAAAAATCAGGTCCGCCCACCGAATTCGTGCCTGGCCGGGAACAGCCGGCAACGAGTGCCCGGGAAACTTGTAATCCTGGTCGTCGTGGTAAAGTTTCATGCCCAACCCGAGTTGCCGTAAATTGCTCAGGCTGGAAATGGCCTTGGCCTTCAACTTGGCCCCTGCCAATGCAGGAAGCATCAGACTCGCCAGGATGGCGATGATGGCTACGACCACCAGCAACTCAATCAAGGTAAAACCGCTCTTTGAAACATGGTTTTCGGCGGCACTGCGGTTCAACAAGCTCGCTGTCATGCCGTTTAGTCTGACAGGACCTGTTCCCTCCCGCTCACGGCTCCTTGCGATTGATTGACGGCAGATTGCCAAATGAACTGCGCAGCTCAACCTCCGGGGGGCACCTCCGTACGCCATTCGGGCTTTGGCGGACACACAGGACTCACCGCCAAAGCCCAACTCATACCCTCACTCGAGGGCATCCCTGCCGCGGTTTCGTTTCGTGAAACCGTCAAGGCTATATACACCCTTGCACGGGCCGTGCCAAACGGCAATTTGGGGTCACAAATGACCGAATACTTGCACATCAGATTTGCCCGATGTCATTGTGCCAGTGTCCCTTCGCCAGCCGTAGGCCCCATCAGCCTCGAATGCCTCCTGTAAGGACAGCAAGAACCTGGAGATGTCCTGGAATGAGACGATGCAGAGGTCCCAGTGAGTCAACTTCCCCCCCCCATGACACCCATCTCCAACACGGTCTTTACGCCTCCCCAGCCACAACCGCATGGCTCGGGAACTCAGGCGACCTTTGAACCGGCCCATCACACACGCAAAACAGCCCTCGCCAGGAGATTCGCTTTTTTCGTTCGCTTTGCCCCCGCTTGACACTCCCCTTTTCACTGGTATCCTGCGCGTTCCCGCAGGGATGGGAAGCGAATCCCGCCACAAGGCAAGGCCTGGACAGCGGGCGTTGGAAACGATTGTTGCAAAACATGAAACGACAGTATCAGCCATCCAAGATACGCCGGAAACGTCAGCACGGCTTTCTGGCCCGCAAGTCCACCAAAGGTGGGAGGCAAGCACTACGCAATCGGCGTCGCGTAGGACGCAAGCGTTTGACTCCCGTCTAAGCTAATCTTTCGATGTCCCAAGGGCCCTTCACTGGCAGGCCATCCTTGCGGTTGCCTGCTGAAGCGCGTTTGAAGCAAAGCCGTGAATTTGCAGAATTGCGCACCAAGGGCCAACGCGTTGTCTGCGGGTGTCTTATTCTGAACTGGCTTGAACGAGGCTCCCAAAGCCGACGCCGCCTCGGCGTGGTGGTCAGCCGCAAGGTCGGCTCGGCGGTAATTCGCAGCCGGGCCCGGCGCGTGCTCAGGGAATCATGGCGACGCAACCAACACCGCCTCCGGCGCGGCCTGGAGGTGGTCCTTGTTGCCCGCCCTTCGATTACGCACGTCGGCCAACCCCGCGTTGAACACGATTTCCTCCTCGGAGCCCGCAGGGCGGGACTGCTGCACGACCATGAACATGGCGCGACAACTGGCACTGCTTAGCTTGAGAGGCTACCAGGTGGTCGTCTCGCCTGTGCTGCACGCCCTGGCTGGGCCGGGAGCAGGCTGCCGATTTCATCCCGCGTGTTCAAGCTATGCTATCGAGGCGGTGCAGAGGCACGGCTTGTGGCGAGGTGGCTGGTTGACCCTTCGGCGGCTGGCGCGCTGCCATCCATGGGGCGGTTCCGGGGAAGATCCAGTTCCCCCCAGTGCGGACGACACCCCCACAACTCCGGGGATAAGCCGCTGTTCAAGGCGTTCAGCTCTCTAAGAGGACCTATTACTTCATGGATCGCAAATCAATCCTAGTCCTGGTTGGGTCAGTGGTGCTGTTGTTCGTTTGGTTTCAGATCGTCCCAATTCTTTTCCCGCCGATCCCGAAACCCGCAGCCACCAATGTGATCGCGACCGTGACCAACGCTGTGCACCTGCCACAGACCTCCATCGAGGCTCCCACCAACCTCATTGCCCCGGCGCTGCCGATGACGAACGCGTTGCCACCTTTGACCCGCGCCAGCACTCCAGAGCGGCTCGAGGCGATCGAAACCAGCGAAGCCATTTACACTTTTACCTCACACGGTGGTGGGCTGAAAAAGGTGGAACTCAAGCATTACAAGGAGAATGTGGGGAAAGGCAGCCGTCTGGCGGGCCCAACCAACCCCTTGGTGACTCTCAATGCCCGTGCTGAAGTCCCTATCCTGGCTTTGCGAGGTGACAGCGCCCTGACGGGCGACGGCACTTTCGCCATGGCACGAATCAGCACCAACCAGATTCGCTGCGAAAAGACGATGTCCAACGGGCTGGCGGTGATCAAGGAGTTCACCGTGCTCAGCAATTACCTGCTGGCGGCACGCATCCGGATCGAGAATCGGTCCGCGCAAGCCCTGGCGATTTCTCAACACTCAGTGGCGGCAGGCACAGCCAGCAGTGTGGACCACAACGAGGATCCAACGTTGCTAGGGGCCTATTGGTACGACGGGGCCTCTCACGAAAGCGTGGGACCAAGCTACTTTGACAATCGTGGCATTGGCGGTTGCCTGGGCCTTTCCAGTTCCCAGCCGCGCGAGCTGTATCTCAACGGCCATAGCAACGTGCTCTGGGTCGCAGCTCACAACCAGTTCTTCACCACGGCCCTGATCGCGGGCAGCAACCAGCCAGCGGCGGCTTTGATGGTGCATCGCATTCACTTGCCAGCCATGCCGGCCATCCATGGCAAAGCCCCTTCGCCCTACGGCTACGATGCCAGCCTGATTTACCCTCCCACGATCCTCCCGGCGGGACAGGCGCTGGCTCGCGACTTCAAACTTTATTCCGGCCCCAAAGAGTACAAGACGCTTTCCCGCATCGGGCATCAAGTGGACGTGGTCATGGGTTACACCGGCTTCTTTGGCTGGTTCGCCAAGGCTTTGTTGCTCTCGATGAACGGCTTGTACCTCCTGGTGCCCCACTACGCCGTGGTGATTATTCTCATCACGATTATCATCAAGCTGTTGTTCTGGCCGCTCACCCAGGCCAGCACCCGCTCGATGAAACGAATGTCGGCCCTGCAGCCCCAGATGAAGGCCATCCAGGAAAAATACAGGGATGACCCGGCCAAGATGAACCGCAAGCTCATGGAGTTCATGAAGGAGAACAAGGTGAGCCCCATGGGGGGCTGCCTGCCCATGCTGCTGCAAATCCCTGTTTTTATTGGTTTCTACCAAATGATCCGCACAGCCATCGAGTTGCGCGGCGTTCGCTTCCTTTGGGCAGCGGACCTCTCTCAGCCGGACACCATCGCCTACGTGCCAGGCCTCGATTTTCCTATTAACCCGCTGCCCCTGATCATGGGTGCGACCATGTTCTGGCAGGCGCGCATGACGCCTCCCACACCGGGCGTAGATCCCATGCAACAGCGAATCATGAAGTACATGCCCATGATCTTCATGGTCTTCCTCTACAACTTCTCGGCGGGATTGACTCTCTATTGGACCGTGCAGAATCTACTGACCATTGCCCAGATGAAACTGACCCGGACTGCCGAGCCGACCTCGCCGCCGCCGACCCCACAGCCGTTGCCAGCCCGCAAGAAACTCCCGCGGTCGAGGAATTAGTTGGAAACTCCACTGAGATTGTCCATAAACCCCTGTAACGTTATGCCAGCCACACCAAAAGCCATTCTGGAGCAACTCCTCCGCACTCTTGGATTCGAGGCGGTGATCGAGGAACACTACCTTGACGGAGGCCTTCTCCTGGAGGTCAAAGCCGAGGATTCCGGGCGTCTCATCGGGCGTCAGGGCCAAACGCTCGCTGATCTGCAATACCTTCTCAACCGCATGATCTTTCAACAGGACCGGAGCGCCCCCAAAGTCACGGTGGACGTCGGCGGCTATCGCGGCCAGACCCGCGAGGCCCTTGTAGCCAAGGCCAGGGAGGCAGCCGAGAAAGTTCGCCGTTGGGGGGACGTGGTCGAACTGGAGCCGATGAACGCCTTTGATCGTCGCATTATCCACAACGCGCTCAAAGACGATCCGACCGTCGAGACGCATAGCGTAGAAGTTGAAGGTACGGATAAAAAGGCGATCCTGCTCCGTCCCAAGCACTGAACGCCCGAGGTCTCTTGCTGGCATGAAAGTCACCCTGAATTGGCTGCGGCAGTATGTTGATTTTGATTGGTCGCCTGAAGAACTGACCGAACGCCTCACCATGCTCGGGCTGGAGGTCGAGGGCGTGGAGAGAATTGGAGGCGAGTTTCAGGGCGTAGTCGTTGCCCAGGTCATCACACGCGAGAAACACCCCAACGCTGACAAATTATCAGTGTGCCGCGTGAACGATGGAAAGGGTGAGCGTCAGATTGTTTGCGGGGCGCAGAACTTTCAGCCGGGCGACAAGGTGCCGCTCATCCTGCCAGGGCACTCACTCCCCGCCAAACCAGGCGAAGAACCATTTACGATCAAAGTGGGCAAGATCCGTGGCGTGGAGTCCCATGGCATGATGTGTTCGCCGGAGGAATTAGGGCTGGCTGATAAGGCGGATGGCCTGCTCATTCTCCCACCCGATGCCACAGTGGGCCAGCCTTTTGCCGAGTTCCTGGGCCGTGGTGGAAGCGATGTCGTCTATGACCTGGAAATTACGCCAAACCGTCCGGACCTGAACAGCGTGGTCGGCATTGCCCGGGAGATCAGCGCTGTGACCGGAAACCCGCTTCGTCTGCCCCGCGCTGAATGCCCCGAAAGTCAGGAGCGTGTCGAGGACCTGGTGCGGGTGCGGATCGAGGACGCAGCACGTTGCCCGCGTTACACAGCACGGGTGGTTCTGGGGGTCAAGGTCGGCCCCAGCCCTGCGTGGTTGAAAGGGGTATTGGAAAAGGTGGGCTTGCGGAGCATCAATAACGTGGTGGACGTGACCAATTACGTGATGCTCGAGCTGGGGCAACCTCTGCATGCCTTTGATTACCATCTCGTCGCTCCGGGCGAAGACGGACGCCCCACGGTCGTTGTTCGTACCGCTCGGTCCGGCGAACGGTTCACCACCCTGGATGACCAGGAACGGTTATTGACCGAAGAAATGCTGCTGATCGCGGACGAAGCGAAAGGCATCGCCCTGGCAGGCGTGATGGGGGGCCGGAACTCCGAGATTTCCACTGGCACCACGGACGTATTGATCGAGAGCGCCTGCTTCAACCCCGCCAACATCCGCCGAACCTCCAAGGCCCTGGGGCTGCGCACCGACGCTTCTTACCGGTTTGAGCGCGGCACGGACATCGGGGCTTGCGAATGGGCCAGCCGACGTTGCGCGCAACTCATCCTCGAAACAGCCGGCGGACGGCTGGCCGCGGGGGCGGTGGACGCCTTTCCACAACCGGCGACATTAAAAGAAATCCACTTGCGACATGCGCGCACCGATCAGTTGCTGGGCGTATCCATACCGCCGGCGGAACAGGACGGCTTCCTGGCGCGGTTAGGCATCGAGGTCGTCCAATCCACCCCGGAAACCTCCGTCTTTCGCGTGCCCTCGTTTCGGGTGGATTTGAAGCGGGAAACGGACCTGATTGAAGAAGTGGCACGGCTTTATGGTGTGGACCGCATTCCCTCGACTCCGCCGCGGGGGGCCATCGGAGCCAACCCTTTCGATGCGGTGCATGATCAAATCGCCGAGGCACGTCATATCCTCACCGGATTGGGCCTTGATGAGGCACAGGGCCAAACCCTCGTTTCCGATGCCGCCATCCGGGTGGCTCCGGCCGATGAGGTCGTGCTATTGGACAATCCTCTGAGCTCCGACATGAACGCGCTGCGCCCCAGCCTTCTGCCGGGGCTGCTGGAGTGCTTGAGCAACAACGTGAATCACCGGGTCGAGGACGTCGCGCTCTTTGAGATCGGGCGGGTATTCCGCCGCCTGGAAGGGCAAATCCGGGAAGAGCGACGACTGGCCATGGCCATGACCGGGCTTCGCAACCCGCCCTTCTGGAAAGGCGAGGACCGCGAGGCACGATATGATTTGTCGGATCTCAAAGGCGTGGTCGAGCAATTCCTCGAAGCGTTCGGTGTTCGCGGGGTCACGTACGTGCGGCGCCCCGAAATCACAGAGCTCTACGTCGAGTCGGCCGTCATTCAGTTAGGGGGAAGACTGCTCCTTGGCGAGATGGGACAGATTCAACCACCGCTCGGCCGTCGCCTGGATCTTCGGAACGCGGTTCTGGTGGCCGAACTGAATTTTGATCAATTGCTCGCCCGCCGGAATCCATCGCGCGCCTTTAAGCCTCTGCCGCAGTTTCCAAGCATCAGGCGCGACGTAGCCATGGTGGTGCCCGAGGATGTCACCCACGAGGCCGTACTGGCCGCGGTGAAACAAGCACGCCCGGCCCACCTCGAAACCGTCGAACTCTTTGACGTTTTCCGCGGGCGCAACATCCCTGCTGGCCAAAAAAGCATGGCCTACGCTTTCATCTACCGTCACGCCGACCGCACCCTGACCGACACGGAGGTCAACACCGCTCACGATAAGCTGGTTGCCTGCTTCAGGCAGACCTTGCAGGCGCAGATTCGGGATTCCTAGGGGCGAGCAGCGCCGCAATCTGGTCGTAACTTTCGACCACGTGGTGGGCAGACTTGAGTTCCTCCGGCGGGTGTGTGTTCGTGACCGCGATCACTCGCATCCCCGCAGCCAGGCCCGCGGCCACGCCTGGCTTCGAGTCTTCTATGACCCAACAGTCGGCCGGGGGGACTTCCAGCAACCGCGCCGCCCGGAGAAAGATGTCGGGCGCCGGCTTGCCCTGGGTGACATCAGAGGAGCTGACCACTGCCGAGAAGAAGCGACGCAGCTCTTTAATGGCCAGAACGGTCTCGATGACCGGGTGTTCGGAGCCAGACGCCACAGCCAGAGCGTAGTGCGGAGCGAGTTCCTCGATGAGATCCACCACCCCCGGAAACAGAGGTTGCTCCTGACGCAAAACCTGAATGATCCGGCTTCGTTTCATCGCCACCAGTTCCGGCACCGTCTGAGCCGGCTTGTGCCGCGCCGCATAGTCCACCCACATCTCGAAATCGGAGCGACCGACATAATCGGCAAACCGCATGCCGTGCTCCGGACCATGGCCTAACTCGCGCAACACTTCATAAAACACCCTTTCGTGATGCGGCTCACTGTCCACAATCACGCCGTCCATATCAAAAATGACCGCTCTGTTTGGTTTCATACGTAGCGGCCAACCAGTCGCGGCAGGCGCCAGGCGGCTTCGGTAAGCAACGGCCTGCGGGAAAGTCGGGCACAGCGAGGTCTGAGGGTCAGCCTTCCTTGCCTGCGACCGATCGGCGCCCCGGATCATGCCCAACCGCTGTTGGCGAGACAAGCGCAACAGCGCAAGTCCGTTCTCATTGTGTTTTCGCCCCGCAGCCGCTACCGCGTTCGATTGCTCTCTGCAACCTCGGACAAGGAACTGACGGTACCAGGGACGGATGTCCTGAGCGGCATGCGTTCGAGAAGTATTAAGTCACCCGTGTCCATCGCGGCGTCCAGGATACTGGGCTCGGATGACGCTTCTGGGCTTCCGTGGGTCTTCGGTCAAGTCCATCCCTGGCTACTTGGACACCAACCAGGAACACGCGCTGAGCAATGAGACGTGTTCAAGAAACCCGGGACAACCAAAGAAGCCTCCCTCTGCGCCACCGACTGTGGCGAGAATAGCTCGCTGCAGGAACCGATTCGTCCAACAACTTATGCCACAGCAGCAGTTCCACAACCGCGCTCGGTGGCCCGCGCGAGATCCTTATGTTTTGCCCAAATAAGGAAGCTCTCCCCGATAAGTTCGGCGGCGCTCTCGATACTCAACCGCGCCAGGTTCAGGGTGACGTCGTAAAGCAGCGGATCG
>Ga0073934_10008035_pt1 | contig 14315 bp, 13 predicted proteins | sample LarsenN4metaG_FD_76834 | JGI IMG/M metagenome (GOLD analysis project Ga0073934, IMG submission 76834) | Hot spring sediment bacterial and archeal communities from British Columbia, Canada, to study Microbial Dark Matter (Phase II) - Larsen... ...
CGCCGCGCGGAAGTGCCTAAACTACGGGCATCGCTCGACTTAGGCCGGCCAGCGCCTCCGACGTGCTGCGACCAGCGGGCGGGAATTGCCAAGCGAGCGCTTAGCGGATTCCGCGTGCCTCTAGAGCGCGCAGCTCGTCGAACCAAGCCGCTCGCGTCGAGTCGCTCACTTGCGGATCAGGCAACAATGAGCGCCGGGTGCAGTTCACCAGGGCTTGGAGCGTCTGATACCGCCGCGTGTCCTCGATCGCCGGCGGAATGTGGTCCCTTACGATGGCTTCCACATCCGCCAGTTCCAGTTTCCCGGCCGCCGCTTTCGCCTTGAGATGGGACCGTAAGGAAGCGAACGAGGCGGCGGAGTAGCCCCGAGTCAGCTCGTCCAGCCGCCGCAGCGGATCCTGTGCTTGGACGGGCGTCGCCGGCGGCTCCGCGATATGGGAGTATTTGGCCGTGTCTTGCAACCCCACCGCCTTGAGCACCCAACGTAAGAACTCCTGTCGGTCCGCGCCTTCAGGATCCAGCACGGGAATGATCAGATCCCCCACGCGGCCAGGGCGGCGGATATCCGGCGAAAGCAAGTGGATTCGCGCCGTCATCAAGAGCCAGATGATGCGTCCGCGCAGCCGGGGGTCGGACATCATCTGCTGGATCTTGCCGGTCAAGCGGCGTTCGGTCTCATGGGCGTCCTGGCCGACGCCGCCGAACTGCGTGTCGGCCTCGTCGACGAAGATCACGGCCTTCACCAGGGCTTCCAGCACGCGGCGCAGGCGCTCGAAGATGACGTCGGTCTGGCCGAACCACTGGCTGCGGATGTTCTTCAACACGAGGACCGGCAGGTCCAACTCCGAGGCCGCCGCTTCGAAGATGAAGGTCTTGCCCCCGCCGATCGGCCCGGCGACCGCGGCGCCGCTGAGCGCGTCGTCGCCGGTCGTGCGAAAGCGCGGCAGCAATTCACTCTTGATAAAGTCTTTCAGCTTGGTGAAGCCCACGACGTCGTTCAGTCGATGGCTGGGCTTTTTGAACTCGACGACGTCGTCGCCGAGCTGCGCCCGGATGAAATCCTCAACCTTGGCGATCACGGTCGCCGCGCTCAGCGCCTCGCCGCTGTGCGCGGCGCCGATCAGTAATTGTCGCAGGGCATGCACCGAGAGTCCGGCGGTGAATTGCGCTAGTTCGGACGGCCCCGCCCAGAGCTTGGGAGCAGGCGTCTTGCGTCCCACCTCGACGGTCGCCGTGGAGTCGATGAACCATTCGATGTAGTGCTGCCGCGCGGCCATATCCGGCGCAGGCACCTCCACCGACAACACCGCCGGCAGCCGCGCAACGCGCGGATGCACTTCACTCCGCGATTCGGCCAGCAGGATCACCGAGTCGTCCGCGTTCATGAATCCCGGGTCGGAGAACCAGTCCTGCACCACGGTGACGCGATGCCGATCGGCGGATGACAGTCGCGAGAGGTCGCCGTCGCCGGCCGGCAACAGAATGTCGGCGCCTTCGATGACAATGAATAAGTTCTCGGCCAGGTACGGTCGTCCTTGCGGCGTGAGCGTGCGCGAGCAAAGACTGATTTGCCGCAGGAATTCCAGCGCCACGGTCGGCTGCCCGATCGCGTCGCGGACCAGGGCGTCGAACTCGTTCTCCAGCATCTCCCGCTGCGCCTGCTCGCGCTTGCTGGCAAGCGCCACGAGCGCCAGATCGTCCACCTCGCGGGCCGCGCGCCAAGACACCCAGCTGTTGCGAATCGCCATCCGATGGCCTTCGTCTAGGATGCGAATCGGGCCGTTCAGTTCGTAGACGACTCGAACCAGTCCCGGCACCGCGCATTTCTTGCAGAGGAATTCGACCAGCGGCTGGTACGCGCCCCCGTTCTCGCCGGGCAAGTAAAACAGATCGTGGATGTTGCCCGTGACGAGCAAGCTGCGCGATTGCCCGGCGTTAATGATTTTGGCCAGCTCAGTGAAAAAGCTGTACTGCGGCGGAGCGGTGGGCATAGGGTTGTTCGATTATCCTTCCAAGGATCGCGGCGGCAGCGTGAGCACACGCTCAATCGCCGCCTGAATGTCCGCCTGCACCGCGGCGACCGCGCGCGCGGCGTCAACGACGAAGATATTCTCAGGTCGGATGGCGGCCTCGGCCAGGTATCCGTCGCGGAGCCGCGCGCGAAAGGTCTCCCCCTGGCGCTCCATCCGATCATGCTCGCGCTGCATCCGCGCGGCGGTGATCTCCAAGGGGGCGTCGAGCACGATGGTCAAGTCGGGCATCAGCCCCCCCGTGGCCACCCGGCCCACGGCCCAGATGTCGGCGGTGGGGATTCCACCCGCATGTCCCTGATAGACGACGCTCGCCAGCAGATAGCGGTCGCTCAACACGGTCCGACCTGCACTCAGCGCCGGGACAATGATCTCCTCCACCATCTGCGCTCGCGATGCCATGTACAGCAACAACTCGCATTTTCGTGAGATCGTCACGTCCTCAGCGTGTAACAGCAGATGCCGGATCTTTTCGCCGAGTCTCGTTCCACCCGGGTCGCGACAGACGAGCACGTCCTGCCCGCGCGCCACGAGCCAATCGCGCAGCAGCGCGATCTGCGTCGACTTGCCGACGCCGTCGGGGCCGTCCAGGGAAATAAACAAGGGCCGCATAGCGTGATTGTAGCCAAGTCGCCGCCGCGCGGGATGCGGAAAACAGTACCGCGAAGCACAAGCCCAGCCCGCCACTAACGGCGTGCCGCGACGCGTGCCCCGTCCATGAGGTTATCGGCCGGATGCAGGACAACCTGGTCACCTGCCTGGAGCCCCGAATCCACCGCGGCCATGAGCCCGTTGGTGCGGCCAATCTTAATTGTGCGCAGTTGAGCGCGCCCATCGGCGACGAGGAACACTGCCCAGTCGTCCTGTCGGCGAAACAGTGCGCCGATCGGGATCTGCAGCACGCTCGGCGATTCCCAGACCGTGATCTTGGCCTCCACGCGATAGGCGTCCCCCAAACGCTGTCGCGTTTCGAGCGGCTCCACCAGATCGATAATCACATTGACGCGTTGCTCTTCGATGCCGAGCGCGGAAATCTTCAGATACCCGGCCGGTTCGACGTAGCGCACGCGACCATTGAGGGGGCGTTCGCCACCCCAAGCCTCCAGGGAAACACGGGCGCCAGGTCGGACCTGGACGGCATCCGCGGAGAGGAGATCGACCTCCACTTCCAAGTCGGTGGGGTCGCCCACTTCCAGCAATTGGTCGCCAGCGCCGACATGCGTGGCGCTTTCCTGCAGGACGCGCAACACACGACCGGAGACCGGTGATCGAAGCTCCCAACGCTCGGCGCTGCCGGACGCTTCGACGTCGAAGCGCGCCAATGAGGCCTTCGCCAGGTTGAGCTCATGCTCGGCGACTTTTTCAGCGAACTCGGCCGAACGCAGCTCGCTGGACAGGATGCGCTGGCGGTACTCCGTCGCGTCAAATTCCTCGCGAGTGATTGTATGGCGATTGTAGAGCACCTTCACGCGCTCCAGGTTATGCACGCTCAGCTCAAGGGCCTCCTGCGCGGCGTCGCGCCGGGCGGCCGCGCTGGATAACAGCGCCTCCGCCGCCTGGACGCGCGACTCGGCTTCCAGACGTGCGCGCGGGTTCAACAGTTCGGCCGGCGGCGGCTCGATGACGGCCAGGACTGTCTTCCGCGCGTCAACCGGATCGCCGGGTTCCAGCTCGATACGCTGCAATTGCCCGCTGAGCGGCGCGGACACGGCGTAGCGTTCGCGAATTCGCGTTTTGCCGTCTTCATCGACGGTGACTTCCATGGGACCAAGCGCGACGGTCGCCAGATCGACGCGCACGGCGCGCGGCCAAAAGGCGTAGGCTAAACCTGACGCGACCAGGAAGACCAGGATCAGCCAGGGCAGGCGCTGCGCGAGCGGTCTTTTCGGCTGCATCAGTCGTGGGCCTTGAGTACGGCAACCAGGTCGAGGTGATCGAGTCGGCGGCGGACCCAAAGGGCGGACGTCCAGGCCGCCACGATCGTGACCAGCGCCGAATAGCCGAAGGTGCGCGGCGCCACCACGAGTGGAAATCGCTGCGTTTCGGTATCCAGGGCGAAGGTCATCAGCCAGGCGAATCCGTAGCCGCACAGCAGCCCCAGCGGGATGGCCGCTGTAGTCAACAAGGCGAACTCCCCCAGCAGAATGCGCGAAACCTCGCGCCGCGTAAATCCCAGCACGCGCAGCGTGGCCAGATCACGACTACGCTCGGCCAGCGAAATCCGCACACTGTTATAGACGACGCCGCAGGCGATCACGCTGGCGAAAGCCACGTTGAAAAGCCGCATCCGCGTGAGGTTCTCGGCCAGTGTCGAGCGGAAGGTCTCCAATGCCGCGCGCTTCATCGACACGGCGGCCACTTGCGGGGTCGATTTCAATTCCCGGTAAAGCTCCTGTTCCGAGAGCGAGTCGATCGCCAAGAATGCGCCGGAGAGCGTCGGCCCCTCCCAGAGGAGTCGATGCAGCGCATCGATCCGCATGAAGGCGGCCGGATCGGTGAAATCATCGAGGAGCGCCGTGATCGTCACTTGTCGCGTGGGGCGGCGACCGTCCAGCACCTCGACGGTGAGCGTGTCGCCGACGTGCGCCCCCAGCACTTCCGCGAGCTTGGCGGAAATCACCATCCCGTCGGGCGGCAGATCGAGCTGCCGTTCTCGGGCATTCAGCAGGCGATAGAGTCGCTGGTTCGGATCGATACCCATCAAACCCAGCCTGCGAGACAGATTGCCATGACGAATCCGCACCGGCACGCTGCGAAACGGTTCCACGCGCAACACGCCAGGCAAGTGCTGCAATTCATGCAACGCGCGCGAGGTTGCCGGCTCGACAAACGTGACGGTCACGTCCTGTCGTTGCGCCTGGAAGAATTGAAAGTTGATGACGTAGTCGATGGCGTCTTCGACGAAGCTGCCCAGTAGCAACACGGACGTGGCCAAGGCGATGCCCAGCCCCGACAATGCCGTGCGGGCCGGCTGGCGCTCCCATTGGCGGAGAATCCACCGCACAGCGAGCGGCAAACGCCTGGCCCAACCAAGTCGTTCCGCGATGGTTGGTCGAAACGCGGCTGGCGGCTCAGGCCGCATCGCCTCAGCGGCCGGCAGCAACATCGCCTGGCGGACCGCTGTCCAAACGCCCAGGAGCGATGCAGCGCCTGTGAGCGTCACGGCGGTGGCGACGACGTCCGGCGTGAGTCGATAGTCGAAGACGGGAAATCGGAAGAATTGCGTATACAACCTTGTGAGGTCATGACCAAGCCAGGCGCCAAACGACGTTCCCAATGTCGAGCCGGCAAGTAACAACAGGATCGCCAGGCGGAGATAGTAGCCGCCGACCTCGTAACGGGTGTAGCCAAACGCCTTGAGCACGGCGATTTGCTCGCGCTGCGCGCCGACAAGTCGATGAAACACAATGTGCAAGAGGAACGCCGTGACCGAGATGAAGATCGCCGGCGTAACGAGCGCCATGGCCCGCAACTGCGTCAGTTCGTTCGAGACAAACTTGTTGGAAAGCTGGTCCCGCCGGCCGTACGCGCCGCTCCCGCCGTACCGGTCAAGGACTTGATCGACGCGGCGGACAACCTCCGCCTCCGAGGCGCCGGGAGCGAGGGAGATCGCCACGTCGTTGAACGCCCCTTCCATGTCAAACACGGCGGCGAGCTGTTCGTTCGGCAGCCAGAAGACGGCGAAGCGGCGATTGTCCGGCAGGAACTCGCCGGAACGGATCGCGTATACATACTCCGGCGAAAGCGCGATGCCCACGATCCGCAGTTCGCGGCGACGCCCGTTGATGACGGCCACCACGCGATCCCCCGGCCGCAACCCATGCGCCTCGGCGAAGGCCTCGTTCACGAGCGCTTCGTCGATGCCGCGGGACTCGGGCAAGCGGCCTTGTCGGAGAAACACGCGATTGAGTCCGACATCGTGGCGCGGGAGGGAAACGAGCCGGCCCGACGCGGGTTCGCTCAGATCTGGAACGTCGAGCGTGACTTCGGCGATGACCCGTGTTTGCACGGCGGCGACGCCGGGCGTCTCCGCCAATCGGCGCCCGACGCTTTCCGGGGCGCGCTTGAGATGCGCGAAGACATCCGCGAAGCGGTAACGTTCATTGTAAGACGATTGCGCGTAGTGCAGCGAATGCAGCGTGCTGAGCGACATCACGTAAGTGGCGACGCCGCAGGCCATCACCAGCGCAATTGCCAGCGCCTGGCCGCGCAACAGCCACAGGTCGCGAAGCAGCTTGCGATGCAAGGCGCGCATGGGCCTCCTACCAAACCAGTTCCTGCGCGGAGACCTTATGCACGTTGCGCTCCACGCGCGATACACGGCCATCGGAAAGTTGCACCACGCGATCGGCCATCCGGGCAATCGAGGCGTTGTGCGTGATGATGGCGGTCGTCGTTCCGAGTTCCCGATTCACACGATCGAGCACGTCCATCACGAGCACGCCCGTGTGGACATCGAGGGCCCCGGTTGGTTCGTCGCACAGCAGCACGTCGGGCCGCTTGGCCACGGCGCGGGCGATCGCCACGCGCTGTTGCTCGCCACCTGAGAGTTGCGAGGGAAAATGATCGAGACGTTCGCTGAGGTCGACCAAGGCCAGGGCCTCCTCGGCCGGCATCGGCGACGCGGCGATATCGGTCACCAGAGCAACGTTTTCTCGTGCCGTTAGGCTAGGAATCAGGTTGTAAAATTGGAATACAAAGCCCACGTGCTCGCGGCGATAGAGCGTGAGCGCGTCGTCGTCATCGGCCGTCAGGTCATGGTCGCGGAAATGGACCACTCCCGACGTGGGGACATCGAGGCCGCCCAGGATATTGAGCAAGGTCGACTTACCGCTCCCCGACGGCCCCAGCATGACCAGGCACTCGCCCGCATACAGGTCGAGATCGACCCCCCGCAGCGCCGGTACCGTGGTCTCGCCGACCTGATAGACCTTGGTCAGCCCTCGAGCTTCAAATACCGCCTCGCCGTTCTCGGAATGCGTCGCCATAAGCGCAGCCTAGAGACCACCGGGGGCAGATGGCAAGTATACGGCGACTGCTTGGCCCTGTCTGCGGCGTGCAGATTTCCGTAACTCGCCGCTGCGCCGCTGGGTGGCCCATTTTCCACCCTTGCCGCCCGCCCGCCTGGGCGGTAAATTGCTGGTTTCCCTCGGACCGCCATGGGTCCGGTGGGGGTCGCGGCCTGTCGGACGGGCGGCGGCAAGTTCTGTTCTGAAGGACGGTTGTGAGATGCTTGCTCAGAAGTCGTATGCCGCCAAGCCGGGCGAGGTCGAGCAGAAGTGGCTGCTCGTCGACGCCAAGGACAAGATCGTGGGTCGTTTGGCCTCCGAGATCGCCGTGATTTTGATGGGCAAGCACCGCCCCACGTACACGCCACACACCGACACCGGCGATTTTGTCGTCGTCACCAACGCCGAGCACGTCGTTTTCACCGGAAAGAAGTGGGCGCAGAAGCGCTACACCTGGTACACCGGGTGGACGCAGCAACGCAGTGAATCGGCCGCGGATCGCCTCGCCAAGCAGCCGGAGTTGATCCTCCGCGAGGCCGTTCGCCGCATGCTGCCCAAAAACAAGCTGGCCGTGAAGATGCTGGACAAGCTCAAGATCTACAAGGGGAACGAGCATCCCCATCAGGCCCAGAATCCGCAGCCGCTCGAACTGGCCGCGAACTAGGCGTTCCCCTCAAACGAACCAACCACGCATTGCTCAGAGGATAGCCCGTCGATGGCCACCGCCACAGCAGACTCGCTTGGAACAGGACGCCGCAAGACCTCGGTCGCCCGCGTACGGATTCGCGCCGGCGCCGGCAAGATCACCATTAACGAGCGTCCGCTGGACGATTTCTTCCGCAATGTGAAGGATCGCGCCGCGGTCCTCGCTCCGCTGGAAGCCACCGGCCAGGTGGAAGCCGTCGATGTGATCATCGACGTCAAAGGGGGCGGCATGACCGGCCAATCGGGCGCCTGTAAACTCGGCATCGCCCGCGCTTTGAAGCGTTTCAACGGCGAGCTCGAAGCCCCGCTCCGTCAAGGCAGCCTGCTCACCCGCGACGGCCGCATGAAGGAACGCAAGAAATACGGCCTCCGCGGCGCCCGCCGCGGCACGCAGTTCTCGAAGCGCTAAGCCGTTTCGCTGCTACCCGTCAGAGACTCATCAAACCCCTGGGCGCTCAGCGCTTGGGGGTTTTCTATTGGAGCCTTGGAACGGCGCTGCTTTCCGCGTCTTCGGCGCACTTTGCCATTTTTCGCTGGACAGGCCCACCAGGCCGGCCGCAGTGCATCGCATATAAGCGCCATAGGCGTTGCGCACCCCCTGCCAGAAAAAGTTTGCGTCGGGTTAGCATCTCAACTAGATTTAGGTACTGGTCGTCTTTAGCCCTCAGCGTGCCAAGCCGTGGTCGATTCGGGCGTGGGAAGAGCCTCCCCCGGCCGTCGATCTGCTGATGCACGTCTAGTTTCGGCCGGGCGTGATAACTTTTCATTGCCGCGTCACTGCGCGCGGATCTGAGTGATTGGCGGAGAGGGTATGCGCATCGTTTGGCCATCAGGTTGGTGGGACTGCGCCTATGAATAATGTTGACAACCTCGATTCAGCCGGCATCGAAGCCATCGTCATTGACGCGATTCGCTTGACGAATCTGGCGCGCTTGCCGGACCAGCGGCTGGAAGAATCGTCCACCGCCCTGTTGTATGCGCCCCAGAGCCCGCTGGATTCGCTCGGCCTCGTGGCGCTGCTGATTGAGGTCGAGGAAGGACTGGCCGAGGCCGGACACCCGGTGACGCTCAGCAGCGAGCGGGCCATGTCGCAACGTCAGAATCCCTTTCGGGATGTCCCTTCATTGGTCGGCTACATTAGCAGCCTCTTGCAGGCGAACGCCCCGTGAACGAGCCGCGCTGTGCACTAATTACGGGCACGAGTCGAGGCATCGGTCGTGCGTTGGCCGAGCACCTGCTAGGACAAGGCTTCCGTGTGGCTGGTCTGTCCCGCAGTGACGCCGATATCAACCATTCGTACTACGTTCATTTTCGCGCCGACGTGACTTGCGCCGCGGAAGTTGATCAGTGCCTGCAATCGTTGCGGAAGGACTTTGGGCGACTGGACGTATTGATCAATAACGCCGGCGTGGCGCGCATGTTACCGCTCGCGCTGACGCCCGACGAGACGGCGCAGCGACTCTTCGACGTCAACCTGATGGCGACGTTCCGCATGATTCACCGCGCTTCGCGATTGCTGCGCAAGTCGGCGGCAGGGCGCATCGTGAATCTGACCACGGTCGCCGTGCCCTTGCGCTTGGAAGGGGAAAGCCTTTACGCCGCGGCGAAAGCGGGAGTGGAAACGCTGACGCGGATCGCGGCCAAGGAACTGGGGCCTTGGGGAATTACCTGCAACGCCGTCGGGCCGTCGCCGATTCGCACGGATTTGACCCGTGGCGTGCCGGAGGAGAAACTAACGGAACTCATCCGCCGCCAGGCTGTGCCGCAATGGGCCGAGATGTCCGATGTGGCGAATGTGGTCGATTTCTTCTTGCGACCCGAGAGCCGCCTGATCACGGGGCAGGTGATTTATCTGGGCGGGTTGGGGTGACGTCATGTCGATCGAGTTTCTCATCGAACGTTTTGCGTCTGCCCCAGAGGAGCTGGCCATCGCCACGCCGCGCGAGACGGTCAGCTACGGCCAGTTGCTGGCGGAGCTGCGCAACTGGCAGGGCCGCCTGAAATCACTCCAGTTACCGCCCGGCGGCGTCGTCACGCTCGAAGGAGAATACGGGTTGGCCGCCATCGCGGCCTTCCTGGCGCTGGTCGATCTGCGACAAATCGTGGTTCCCTTGACTGATCAGGTGCGCCAGCAACACGAGACGCTGATTCGCATCGCGCAAGCCGAGTGGCGCATCGCGCTGGCGAGTGATCGACCCGTGGCGCGGCCCACCGGCGTCAACGCCAATCACCCGCTCTACGATCAGTTGCGCGACGCACAGGATCCTGGCCTGGTACTCTTCACATCCGGCTCGACCGGCGCCAGCAAGGGGGCCGTCCACAGCATGCGACGGCTATTGGAAAAGTTCCGGACGCCTCGACAGCGACTTCGCTCGATCGTCTTTCTGTTGCTGGACCATATCGGCGGCGTGAATACGCTGCTTTACACGCTTTCGAACGGCGGCGCCGTGATCGTGCCGGCCGACCGCTCGCCGGCCTCCGTTTGCGCCGCGGTGGCGAAGCACCGCGCCGAGCTGCTGCCGACTTCGCCCACGTTCCTGAACCTGCTGTTGCTGTCGCGCGCGTACGAGCATCACGATTTGACGTCGCTCAAACTGATCACCTACGGGACGGAACCGATGCCGGAATCCACGCTGCAACACCTGAACGAAGTGTTTCCACAAATCACGCTGCAGCAGACGTACGGGATGACGGAACTCGGGATTCTGCGTTCCAAATCGCGCGATTCGCGCTCGCTCTGGGTGCGGCTGGGGGGCGACGGATTCGATACCAAGGTGGTGGACGGCCGGTTGTGGGTTCGCGCTCAAAGCGCCATGCTCGGCTATTTGAACGCCCCGAGTCCATTCGACAGCGAAGGCTATTTGGACACCGGCGACCTCGTCGAAACCGACGGCGAATGGCTGCGAATTCTCGGTCGAGCGAGCGAAATCATCAACGTCGGCGGGAATAAAGTCCACCCGGTGCAAGTGGAGAGCGCCTTACTGCAAATGGAGGGCGTCGTGGACGCGGTCGTTTCCGGAGAGGCTCATCCCATCATGAACCAGATCGTCACGGCCACGGTGTCGCTCGCTCAGCCGGAATCGTCGCGCGATTTTCGCCTGCGGATGCGTCAATTTTGCCTCGATTTGTTGCCCAGCTACGCCATTCCGGTTAAGGTCTACGTCAGCGACGGACCGCTCCATACGGAACGTTACAAGCGCAAACGCTGATCCTACGTCCGACGAATCTTTTCTCTCGGTGATGAATATCCAGCACGAAATCACCCACGGGAGCACTCCATGGGCCTCAAGCGGATCTGTTTTTTTCTGGCGTCGCTCATAGTCGCTCCTTGTGCGCTGATGTCCGGGCTGGAACGACGCTTCGCAGGCCATCGCGAGGACGTATTCTTGTTTTGGGGCCAGGCCCTGTCCATGATCCCCGGCCTGCCGGGCAACTACTTACGCAGAGCCTATTATCGCTGGACGCTGGATGTCTGCGTCGCCGACTTCCAGATGGGATTCGGGTCGTACTTCACGCACCGCAGCGCGATCGTAGAAGAGCGAGTCTATATCGGCGCCTACGCCATGATTGGTTCAGCGCGGCTGCGCCGCAACTGCATGATCGGGAGCCATTCCAGCCTCTTGAGCGGCCCCTGGCTGCATCTGCTGGATGAAAACGGCGACTGGACCGCCACCCACTCCGCGCGACTCCAACAAATTGAAATCGGCGAAGGCGCGTGGCTGGGCGAGCGTTCGATCGCCATGGCCGACGTGGGCGCCGGCGCCATGGTCGCCGCCGGCGCCGTCATTTCGCAAGCGGTGCCGGATCGCGTGATGATGGCTGGAAATCCGGCGCGCTTCGTGCGGCAGCTCGTGACGCCGCGCGACGCGTCCCTGGAAGACAACGCGCCTGAAACATCGGCCAACGGCGCCGCCGCAAGCCGCGCCACACAACGGTCGGGTGTTTGAATGACCGGCGAGCGTCTGCCGTTTATCGACTGGCTGAAATGCCTGGGCATGCTCGTGATTGTCTACGGCCACTCGGCGGGTCAAAGTATCCCGCACGCCACGGATCCTTTTAACCCGAAGCAGTTGGGGGTCGTCTGGTTCGTGTTCGTGATGGGCTATTCCTTGGCCCGGGAGTCGCGCCCCATCGGTCGCGTGTTGTACAACCGGCTGTTTGAAGTCTACTTCTTCGGCCTGGCGATCGCGCTTCTGATAAGTGCGATTCAGTGGTGGCGCATCGGCGATTTGAACGAAAGCAATTACTTGCCCTTCTTCCTGGGCGCCAACGTACTCTTCGACAACTTTCCCGCGAATCCCACGACCTGGTACATCGGCACGTATCTGCACTTGTTGCTGATGTGGGCGATCGTGTGGCGTCGTGTACGCGTCTCAGCCTGGCTCGTGGCACTGGCCATCGTGATCGAACTCTTGGTCCGCGCTTCGCTGCTGCGGTACTGCGGCGGCTATGTGGCATATCAACTGCTCACCAATTGGGATGCGATCCTCTTGCTCGGCATGTTCGCCGCGCGGCAGGCCGAAGCGGATCAGCGGCCGGAACCGCGTTCTGGGATCGTGGCCCTGCTGTTGTTGGCCGTTGTGGCCTCGTGGCCCATGCTTTCCTCGCGTTGGGACTTCGATCAGGCGTCGTTCCCCTGGATGGTCCGCCGCGACGCGGGGACGCTCGCGAACTTGCTGACGACGTCGTTCAGTATCAGCTTGTTGTATTTCAGCTACGCCTGGCTGGGATATGAAATCACCCGCCGCCTGCCGGATTCCGCCGTGATTCGGCTGTTTGCGCGGAACACGGTGATCGTGTTCATCGCCCACATGCCGCTGATCTATGCGCTCTCGCCCTACCAATATCAATGGATGCCGCCGGGGCCGCTGCGGGCCCTTGCGAACCTGTTGATCTACTACGTGGCGCTGAGCCTCGTCTCCGAGGTCATCCGCCGGTTGGTGCAACCACAACGCGTGCGTGACGCGCTCGTTGCCCTGTTTTTGCGATGGCGTGGCGCCGGCGGCGCTTCTTCATCCGCCGTCTGATCGGACGCGCGAATCCGCCACGGCGCGGTCGCGCGTTGGTCGTTGATTATTTGCGGATGCGTGCTACGCTGAACCCGCCCGCATCCACCGTTCATTCCCGCGCCCGACATGTCGTCGCATGCCGCTCACCAGCCGCCCTTGGACCGCAGCGAGTACAACGCGACGGTCGAGTCGATTCGTGAAGTCCGGCCTTGGCTGCGGATCTTTCGCATTCGGCCGGATGCGGGGCCGCTGCGTTTCATTCCCGGTCAGTACACGGTGCTCGGACTGGGAAACTGGGAACCTTACCTGGAGGATGCTCCTTCGCTGGCGGCCGAGGAACCGAGAGCCTTGATCCGTCGCGCCTACTCCATGTCGTCGCCGATACTGGACGCGCAGGGAAAGCTCGTTGCCGCCGGCGAGGAGGAACTGCTGGAGTTCTACATCGTTCGCACGTTTGGCACAGAGGCGCACCCCGCGGAGTTGACGCCGCGCTTGTTTCGGCTCGACGCCGGCGACCGTCTGTACGTCGGCCCGCGGGCCAAGGGGAAATACACGCTGGCGGCCGTCCAATCGCATCACGACGTGGTTTTCGCCGCCACCGGCACGGGCGAGGCCCCGCACAACGTGATGCTGGCCAAACTGTTGGCGCTGGGTCACCGCGGCCGCATTCTTTCGGTGGTGGGCGCGCGAGAGACGGCCGACTTCGGCTATCTTGACGTTCATCGCGAACTGGAACGCCGCTTTGCCAACTACCGTTATGTTACATTGACGACGCGCGAGCCTCACAATCTGGACTCGACGCATCCACGATTCGTGGGCACGCAATATGTCCAGCAATTCTTGGGAGGCCCCGCCTGGGAAGAGCTCTGGGGACGCATCGAACCCGGGAACACGCATGTGTTTGCTTGCGGAAACCCGCAGATGATCGGCATTCCACGGGTCGATCGCCAGGGGCGGCGAATGTATCCGCGGCCCACTGGGTTGATTGAGATCTTGGAGTCCCGCGGTTTTCAGGCCGACCTACGTGGTGACGGCGGCAATATCCACTTCGAAAAATATTGGTAGTCCTCCGGCGGAGGACTCGAACAAGATGAGCGCACACCATCTCGATCGACTGCTCCGCCCGGCGAGCGTGGCCGTGATCGGCGCCAGCGACGCCGTCGGCAAAGTCGGCTACACCGTCCTGCGGAACCTCAAGACCTATGGATTTCCGGGCGCGCTCTACGCCGTGAACGCCGGCCGCGAAACGGTGCAGGGGTTCAAGTGTTATCCCAACGTGGACGCCTTGCCGGAACGGCCGGACCTGGTCGTCGTCTGCACGCCGGCCGCCACGGTCGGCGGCATCGTCGAATCGTGCGGCCGGCTGGGAGTGCCCGGCATGATCGTCCTGAGCGCGGGCTTTGGCGAGAGCGGTCCGCAAGGGCGCGATCTCGAACGCCAATTGCGCCAAGCGATCGCTCGCTACCCGGACCTGCGGATGGTCGGCCCGAACTGCCTGGGCGTGATGTCCATCGGCGCGAAGTTGAACGCCAGCTTCGCCGCCGGGATGCCGTCGCTGGGCCG
>Ga0073934_10008036_pt1 | contig 14313 bp, 19 predicted proteins | sample LarsenN4metaG_FD_76834 | JGI IMG/M metagenome (GOLD analysis project Ga0073934, IMG submission 76834) | Hot spring sediment bacterial and archeal communities from British Columbia, Canada, to study Microbial Dark Matter (Phase II) - Larsen... ...
AGCTTCGCGTAGGCGCGCGAGAGGTGCACCTCGACCGTGTGCACGCTCACGAACAGCGTCTGCGCGATCTCTTTGTTCGAGAGGCCCTCCGCAGCAAGCTCGGCCACCCGGCGCTCGCTCGGCGTCAGCGCGCCCGCCAGCGTGCGCGCTCCGAGACGCGCGAGCTCGTCGCGTGCTCGCTGCACCATGAGGGACGCGCCCAGCCCCTCGAAGAGCTCGAGCGCCTGCTCGAGCGACTCGCGTGCGGCCCGTCGTTCTCGCCGCCGGCGCCGGATCTGTCCCTGCACGAGCAGCGTTCGCCCGAGCTCGAACGGCACCGTCACCCGCTCGTGCGCCGCGAGCGCCTGCTCGATCGCCGCGAGCGCGCCGTCGAGGTCTCCGCGCTCTGCGAGGAGGAGGGCCCGCGAGCGGGCGGCTCCGAGCAGAGCCAACGGCCGGTCGAGCTCGCGCGCCCTGGCGTCGAAGCCCTCGAGGAGCTTCTCCGCCCGATCGAGCTCGCCAAGCGCGATCAGCGCCTCGAGCGCCTCGGGCAGGTAGTAGGCGGTGAGCACCTCTCCGACTCCGTTGGCCTCGACCTGTTCGGCCAACGGCGACACCGCGTCCCAGGCGGCGGCGGGGTTTCCGAGCGAGAGCTCCAGGAGACCGAGCGCGGCGGCGACCATGATGAGCGGCGGCGTGATCCCGATCGCGTGGACGATCTCGGCGGCGGCGGCTGCGTCTCGGCGAGCAGCCACGACGTCACCGCGGTGGGCGTAGGCGAGCGAACGATTGGCGAACGCCCACACGCGGCTCGATTCGCTGTTGGTAAGCGTTGCCTCGACCTCCGCCTCCTGGGCGAGCGCGATGGCGGCATCGAGGTCGCCGACGAGCGTCTCGAGCCACACCAGCCAGGCGGTGACGAGCGCCACGTCACTCTCATCGCCCGCATCAGCTGCCGCGACTCGCAGCGCCGTCAGTCGCTCTCGCGCCTCGTCCAGGCGGTTCGTGTAGAGAGCGAGGATGCCGGCGATCAGACTCGGCCGAAAGTGCAGCGGAATCGGCCTGGTCGTGCCCTCGAGCTCGAGCGCGCGCTCGAGCGTGCTCCGATCGACCCCGCGTCCGTTCATCCATCCGAGATGGACGCTGCAGGCGAGCGCCGCTCCGAGGAGCTCGTCGTCCCCCAGGCCTTCGGCTCGCTCCAGCGCCCGCGCTGTGTGGAGGTCGGCCTCGGCGAAGTTGAGGAGGTGCTGCGAATGGACGTACGCGAGGTTCAGCTCGATGGACACCGCAGCGACCGGATCCTCCGCGTCCTCGAGAGCCTCGTCGAGGAGCTGAGCCGCCTCGGCGAAGCTGTGGTCGTTGTGGTGCACTTCCGCCAGGAGTCGTAAGGCGTCGCTCCGCGTCGCGCCGCGTGGGGTGTCCGGCAGGAGATCCTCCAGGAGCGCGCGAGCGCGTGGTCGATCGCCCGCATGGATGTAGCGCTCGGCGGCACGGACGCCTCGCGCGCGGGCCTTGTCTTGGAGCTCGGTCGGGGTGAGCGCGCGTGCTTGCTCGAGCAGGTCGCCCGCCGTTTCCCAGGCTCCCCGCCGGCGGGCGAGCTCCGCGACGCTCTCGAGCGCCGATGCGACCCGCTCGTCCGGGGCGCTCGTCGCGAGCGCGAGGTGGCGAACGTGCTCCTCCGAGTCGGACACGAGCTCTGCGAGGCGCCGGTGGAGCGCCCGTCTGCGTCTGGTGGACGCCGACGCGTAGACGGCCGAGGCGTACAGCGGGTGCGCGAAGGAGAGGCGGCCCTCGTCGGCGCGCAGGAGCCCGGCTTCCTCGGCGGCCGCGAGACCGCTCGCCGACGCAGCCTGCTCGACGAGCTCGGGGCGAGGCTGGGACAGCGCCGAGGCGACGAGCAGGGCCCGGCGCGCGCTCGCCGGGAGGGAGGCCACGCGAACGGCGACGAGCTCGCGGAGGTTCTCCGGAACGGGAAGGGGAGCGCCCGGACGAAGCGCCGGCTCGGGGCCGAGGGCGCGAGCGATCTCGAGCGCGAAGAGAGGATTCCCGCCAGAGGTCTCGGCGATTCGCAGCAGTACGGGTCTCGGGTAGACGTGGCCCAGACGACCCGCGAGCAGCGCGCGGACGGCGCCGAGACTCAACGGACCCAGGCGGAGACGTGCGAGGCGCTCCGGGGCGAGAGCCCGCTCAAGTCCCAGCACGTCCGGCGCGGCGAGGGGCACGCGCACGGTCGTGAGAACTGCGAGGGGCAGGCCGCGGAGACGGCGAGCTGCGTAACGCAGCGCGCGCACGGTTCCCGGATCGAGCCACTGCACGTCGTCCACCGCCACGAGGAGAGGGCCCTCTCGAGCGAGCTCGGCGAGCAGCGAGCGCAGGGCGACGCCCATCGTCTTCGCGTCGGGCGGTCTCCCGGACGAGCTCGCTCGCTCGAGCAGCGCGACCTCGAGCGCCTCTCGCTGCGGCCCCGACAACGACGCCCTCGCAGCCTCCGGGATGTCGCGCACGAGGTCGCCGAGGCCCGCGAACGAGAGACGAATCTCGGCCTGATCGCCGGCACAGCTGAGGACGCGGGTCTTTCGGGCGACCGCCTCGTCGAGGATCGCTCGCCAGACCGTGGTCTTGCCGATCCCGGCATCCCCTTCGACGATCAGGGCGCCGGGACCATCGCGAATTGCGTCGAGGACCGAGCGCGCGCTGGCGAGCTCGGCCTCGCGGCCGACGATCCCCGCGAACCCCTCCTCCCCCGCCACAGTCCTCGTGACATAACACACATCCTCGTCGCTGACAACGGGCACAGCACCGAGCGCATGGCACATGGCGGCGAGCTGCGCCGCGAAGTCGGTGCGTGTGCCTGCGCCACCACCCGATCCGTACCCGAAGAGGCCCACCGCGCGCAGGCTGTGGGGAGACGAAAACCCTGCAAATCCTGCGAAGCCGACGCCCGGACTCGAACCGGGGACCCCTTCATTACGAGTGACTCTCAGGGGCCAGACGAGCCGAGAGCCACCGAAACTTCTTCCTGCAAATCGGCGCTTTCCATCTGAGACGCGGCAACGTCATTTCGGCCGTTCTCGGAGGCTCGTGTTGCCCATTCGTTGCCCACCTTCGGCCCTCGGAAGTCCGGCTCGGGAAGGTCCTCGGGGAGTAGGTGGACATACGTGCGGAGCGTGAAACCGGGGTCGGAATGCCCCAGGAACCGGCAAACCTGCACAGCGTTCCAGCCCTGCCCGACGAATAGGCGCGTGGCCGTCGTGTGCCGGAAGGTGTGGAAGCCAACCCACGTCTCTGCGCGCTCCCGGCCGTCCTCGAGCTTCACCCACTCGCCGAGTCCCGCGGCCACGGCCGCCGGCTTGAGGATCCGGCTCATGACGTTCGACGGAGAGACGCGCTTGCCGGTCGCCGACGTCCACACGAGGTCATCGTCAGCGCCGTGCTTCTCGCCGCGCCGTCGCCAGAGCTCCTGCGCGAGCTCGCGTGAGATGGGCACCCGCCGCCGCTTGCGACCCTTCGGGAGTCCGACGCGCCCGCGGTAGTAGCGGCGGTCGACGTTGAGCCACGTCCCGTCGATGTCGCCGTACCGGAGCTCGATCGCTTCGGAGATGCGGAGCCCCGTCTCTGCGAGGAAGCGGAAGAAGTCCGTCCACTCGTCCGGGAGCTCGGTGAGTACGCGAGCGAGTTCGTCCTCAGAGAGCGCCTTCACCTTCTCCGGCTCGCCGTTCCCGACGAGTTCGGCCGACTCTTCGACGATGGGCGCCTGCACGATGAGCCCGCGTGCCGGGTTGTGACGGATGAGGCCGTCGTTGTGGGCCGTCGTGAGCAGCGCCCGCACCGGAGCGAGCTCTTTGAGGACGCTTGTCCGCGTCAGGCCGCGAGCAAAGAGCTTCTCGGCGTAGCGGCGAAGGTCGGGCGTCGTGATCTGCTCGAGCCACATGCGGCCGAAGAACGCCACCGCGCCACGCTCCGGTTCGAGGAGCTCGCCGTCCGGCGTGACGCCGAGGAGAGCCGCGTAGTCGGCTTTCGTCGACTGTCCGATGCCGCGCTTGGTGAGCCCCTTGAAGCCGACGATCCACTCGCGGGTGTAGGCGTCGAAGCGGTATCGCCGCACGCAGAGTTCCTCCGGCGGCTTCCCCTTGAGCCGCCGTGCCTCCGCGAGTGTCCGAGCGAACTGTTTTCGCTGTCGGCCCCCGAGGTCGCGGCTCACCACTACGTAGCGGTTGCCCCGCTTGTAGATGCCCGGCGTCTTGGTGCGCTCGAGCTTAGGACTCGCCATCGTTCTCCTCCTTCGTCTGCGGGATGGGTTCTGCCCAAGGCGAGAGGTCATCGAGCAACGCCCCGGCATGTTTCCGCGCTCGTCCAAGTTCGAGCCTCTTCTCGAACTCATCTAGAGGCAACTCGCTAAAGAAGAACCGCGGGTCCTCGTCGAGCAACGTGCTCTCGCCACGAAGCCAAGCGCGCAAGAGGATCTGGTCGACGGCCTGCTTTCCTGACACGACCCGAAGCCGAGCGTCCGGCTGCCTGGGGACGATCATGTGGATCGGAGAGACGCCGAGCGCGAACGAGATCGCGAGGACGTCCTCCAGCGCGACGTTCTGAGCACGTGTTCTCGCCTCTGGGCTCGCAGTCTCCTTTCCGCCCTGCTCGATCTTCGTCAGCGTGACCCGGTGAATCGGGTGGCCGAGCTCCTTTAGCCGATTCGCCAGGTCGGCTTGCGACCAGTCCCGCCGGCGACGCACTTCACGCATGCGACGGGCGAAGACCTCGCCCGCAGTCACTTCCTCTCGCATTTCATGGCTCCTCTCGTTGGTAGTGATATGGAACATTGAAGCACAAATTTCTCGACTGCGCGGACACCGCATCACTACGGCGTGCTTTACTTGACTCCGCAACATGAGCGAAGGAGAGCGAGCCATGACTGACCAATGGGCCATTACCGTTGAGGAGGCTGGCCAGCGCCTCGGCGTCGGGCGAAGCCTCGCCTACGCCCTGGCACGCAAGGGCTCACTTCCAACCGTGCGTCTAGGCAGGCGCCTTCTCGTCCCCACCGAGGCATTTGAGGCGTGGCAAAGACGCCAGACCGTGAATGCGCTGGTCGCGACCATCCGCGACGAGGAAGCGGCCAGGCGTTGAGCTGGCATCTTCTGCCGGACCCGGCTCGTGTGAAGCACCAGCTCCCCGCTCGCATCTGGCAGCGGTGGGAGTTCGGCGAGCTCGGCGGCCGCACCGAGTTCTGGACATACCTCGAGCGCCTGCTCGGCGCCGAGGAGGTCGACCGCCTGCTCCGGGGCGAGGCCGAGCGCGTGCGGGAGGTCGCGTGACGCGCCGCCCGGCTCGAATCCCGCCTACGTTCTCCGACAAGGTGCGGCGCCTCGCTGCCGTCGCGACAGAGCACGTCGAGGGTGACGGAGGCATCTACCGCATGTCGGTCGCGCACGACGACGACTGCCCGACGCTACGCACCCAGTCGCTCTCTGACTGCACGTGCGAGCCCGAGTTCCGAACGCCGGAGCGTGTCGCGTGAGCGCGCGAGCGAAGGTGCCGCCGACCTACGCCTCGACCTGGGAGCCGCGCAGCCTGGCCGCGCTCGAGGAGCGCCCGAGGAGCGCACCGGACCTCGGCAGGCTCGGACTCGTCTATCCGGGCAAGCGGCACGTGTTCTCCGGGCCGCCGGAGAGTGCCAAGACGATCGCCGCCTACATCGTCGCCCTCGAGGTCATGCGGCTGGGCGGGACCGTGCTGCTCATCGACTTCGAGATGGGGCCGTGGGACGCCCGCGACCGGCTGCGCGAACTGGGCGCATCCGACGAGGAGCTCGAACGGCTGCTCTACGTGGAACCGGAGGAGCCCGCGACGGAGGAGGTCGTCGTGGAGCTCGTCGAGCGACACCAGCCGGCGCTCGTGGTCATCGACGCCGCCGCAGGCGCCTTCGACCTCCAAGGCTTGGACGACAACAAGCGCGCCGACGTCGAGCGCTTCGCCGGCATCTACGTCCGGGCGTTCTTCGTGCGCGGCGTGGCGACGATCGTGCTCGACCACGTAGTCAAGGACTCAAGGAGTCGGGGCGCATTCGTCATCGGCTCGGAGCGCAAGGTCGGGGGCGCGGACGTGCATCTCGGCTTCGAGGCCATCAAGCCGCTCCACCGTGGCGGGCGCGGTCTCTACCGGATCACGACGCACAAGGACCGGCTCGGGCACATCCGCCGACCGACCGCGGCCAAGCTCGAGCTCGTCAGCGACCCCGACACGCACGCGCTCTCGTGGGCTCTCCACGAGCCGGACGCGGGCGACGGCGAGACGTTCCGGCCGACGCTGCTCATGGAGCGCGTGAGCCGCTTCCTCGAGACGCAAGCCGAGGCAGTGAGCGTCAACACGATCGTGCGCGAGGTTCGGGGCAAGCGGGAGTGGGTGCTCGCCGCGGTGGAGCGGCTCATCGAAGAGGGCTACGCGAAGTCGTCTGACGGGCCGCGCGGCTCGCGTCTCATCGAGTCGCTACTGCCCTATCGACAGGACGTGGAGCCACTGGTTCCCACTGGTTCCCCACTGGTTCCCGGAACCGGTGCGGTGACTGGTTCCCGGTTCCCCACCCCCTATAGGGGGGAACCGGTCCAGGAACCGCTCGAGGAACCGCTCAAAAATCGCGACTGGTTCCCGGAGTCGGAGAGCGATGACATCCCCTTCTAGTAGGCGCTTCCCCTACGGCTTCCTCGTCGACCTGGCGTATGCCGCCAACCGCGACCCTGACGAGCTCCCCGAGTACCTGCGAGGAGAGATTGCTCGTCGCGCGACGTTTGCCTCCGAGGCAAACCCGTACTTCGCGGTCACGGACGCACCATGCTCGTGACGCTGGATCTCTCTCCAGCCGTCGTCGAGCGCATCGCTGAGCGTGCAGCCGAGCTCGTACTCCAGCGCCTTGAGCAGCCGGCGTCCCCCACGGTGCCTGAGTTCCTGACCGTGGCTGAGGCGGCCGACCTTCTGCGCTGCAAGCCACAGCGGGTGTACGACCTCTGCTCGTCGGGCCAGCTCGAGCGCTTCAAGGATGGCTCTCGCGTGCTCGTGAAGAGAGCCGAAGTCATTGCCCATCTGTTGCCCACGGGTGCGCGAAACGGCACGGCTAGGGGCGTTGCGCGGTGAGTGCCGAACAGGGCATTAGTCGTTCAGCGAGGATGCGGGGAAGCCGTGCCCCTGGCCGGCCTGACGCTCGCGGACCGCTTCGCGTCGAGCTCGGTGGACGGCGCGTGGCCGGCGCCGGGAGAGGGGGGCGGCCTTTTTTCCGGCGGCGATCGGGGGGTGTGCCGGAGGGGGCCCCAACCTTTGAAGGCGCTCATGCCTAAGCTCACACCCCGCGAACTCGAACAGCGCTCTCAAGCCTCGCGCACTCACGGCGCCCGCTCTCAGGCTCTCGTCACGCGCCGCGCAGCGTACGTCAAGCAGAGCGTTCTACAGCCCCTAGGAATGCGCCAGGTTGAGCTCGACGGCGTGGCCCGCCGACACTTGGACCTCTACGCCCGCTGTGCGGCCAAGGTCGCGCTCATGGATGCATGGGCCGACGAGCACGGCTGGGTCGACGAGGAGGGCCGCTCCCCCGGCTTCGCGCGGGAGTATGTCGCGATGGTGAACGCTGCCGGCCGCGCCCTCGCTCGACTCGACGCGCATCTCAAGCGCTACCAGCAGCCCGCGCCGCTGGCCCGAATTCAGCGCCGCGTTGCCGCCAAGGCGAACGAGAACAAAGCGAGGGAGGACGACGCATGACGGCCGACGACCCCAGCTTCGAGGAGCTCCTCGGCGAGCTGCGCGACGACTTCCCCGACTTCCCTGACGTCGAGCTCGGCGAGGAGCGCTCTGGGGACCTAGGTCCCCAGGACCGCCCCCGCTTCAACACCGCATACTTGCACCTTCTCGACGAGGAGGAGCGAACTTGATTCTGGGCGCCCTCCTGCCCAGTGGCCGCCGACTTCCGGGCGGGCTTCGGCGGCCACCCCTGTCTCCCCCGCGGCCTTCTCCCCTGGGGGAGCCCCTGCCCGGCCCGGTCTCGGAGTCACCGGCCGGGAGCCGCCGCGTCGCATCCCTACCGAGCCCTTCGTGCGCGTGATGACAGGCACGCCGCACCCCGTTCATGTTCGGGACTTCCGGCTCGCAGCCGCGGCGCGGCGGCACATCTTCGCCCCAATCCACTCGTTGAAAGGACGCACGAATGACGACACCTGATCCGCCGCGCGGCGAGCTCCAGTTCGCAAAGGCCGAGCGTCTCCTCCGCGAGCGCGGTGTCGCGCTCGAGAACATGACCTACGACGCCCTCGCCGACGCCCTCGCCGAGATCGAGGCAAGCGAAGCCGAGCCCGAGCACGTTCACCTTTCGCCCACGAGCGCCGATGTGGGGCGCCGGCTCGCCGCTCGCGCCGGCCACCTGCTCAAGGCTCGCGGCGACGTTGGCTGGGACGAATACGCAGCCGCCCTCCGTCGAGCAGAGGCGCAGGCCACGCCGGCCGAGCACGTCTCGCTCGAGGAGCGCATCGCCGCACTCGAGGCGGCCGAGGAGTTCGAGGAGCGGCTTGCGAGCGAGCAGGCGAAGCGCCGCGAGATGTTGAGCTTGTACGCCGATGCTCTGCTGCTTCGCCGTGGAGGCAGCACGACCGAGGACTACCTCCGCGCACTCAAAGACGCCGAGCGGGCTCTCGGCATGACCTACTGACTGAGAAGGAGAGAAGCCATGAACATCGGCAGGAAGCACCGCTCCAAGTCGACTGACGACCTCACGGCCGAGATCGCCGACCTGCGGCGTCGCAAGCGTGAGTTCGCCGCCGCTGCGCTCCCGTTCAAGGGCGACGCGCTCGCCCGCATCGACGCTGTCTCGGAGACGGCCCGCGGCATGCTCGAGACGCTCGTCGTCAACAGTCGCGGCAAACTCCCCGACGCCGTCTCCGACAGCTCGGAGCGGCTCGTCCGGCTGTTCGTCTACAGCTCGCCCGAGTTCGCGAAGAGGCTCCGGACAATCGTCGAGAACGCGCCGGACGCGCTCTTCGCAACCGGCACCCGCGCCGACTTCGAGCGCAAGCTGGCCGAGTTCGACACCGAGATCGCCGAGCGGGAGAAGGAGCTCCAGCGGCGCGAGATCCAGGCTCGCCGCGATGCGATCGACGGCGAGCTCGCGGAGCTTGAGGCCGTGGCGTCGTAGCCGATGGCGGGGAAGACGCGAAGTCGCTCCGCGGAGACACGCCAGCGGCGCAGGCGGGCGCTGGCTCGCGAGCTTGACGAGTCAGTTCTCGGTCCCGACCGCTCAGAGCATCTATACGTCTACGCTGATGGCTGGAGCGTGCGCCGAGTCACCCGGCTTGCCGACCAACGTCGGGAAGGGATCCTGGGGCGCAACTGTTTGCGCCGGGCCATCACGCCGCTGCGGGGCATCCTGTCGCTGCGCGACGAGGACAATCTCCCGCACGCGACATTTGCCGGCTTCCGGCTGGGCGGAAACACGCGAGCCGAGTGGCTACTGCGAGCGGCAACCAGCGCGGAGTTGCAGGCGACCATCGTCGTCGAGAATGACTGCCTCTTTACGCTCGACCTCCTGCATCCGAACGCGACCGCGTACGTGCGCCGACTTCGGGAATTCTCATTCGCGCGACCGGGTGCGATTCCCCGGCTTCCGCCGACGCTCCGCGCAGCCATCGGCGACCTGGCGCGGCTGCATCTGTTCACCGAGGAGGAGGCGACCTGCAAAACGGCGGGCTCACGCTACGTCGCGCTTCTCCGAGAGATGGAGTGCAAGATGAAACTCGAAGAGACGCGATGGGGCAGGCGCCCATTCGGCCTCGAATATCAGGCGCAGACCTTCCTCGTGGGCCTCGGTGCGAGTGGCGACAGCTTCGCGAGGGCTGCACGATGACCGAGACGAACGGCCGAACCGTCGGCGTTGCGGCCATTCGAGGGGGTGGCGTCGTAACCTCGCTCACCATCGCTATACCAACCGCGTCGAGCGAGCCCCGGTTTCCCGCGTTCTGGCGCTCGCTCGACGGACTCCGCCGGCCGCGGCGCACCGTGGTCGACGTCGAGCCCAGGGCCGAACTTCGCCACGAACCGAAACGAACTCATCCGCCGAGCGCTCGAGCGCGGCTCGACGCACGTGCTCCTCCTCGACGACGACGTGCTCGTGCCCAGCGACCTCCTCGAGAGGCTGCGGCGACACGAGCGGCCCGTCGTCTCCGCGCTGTACCTCGACCGTCGGCCACCGTTTCGCCCGCTCGCCTTCGCGTCGATGGATTGGGGCTACGTGCCCGTCGACCTGAACGCGCTCGCGCCCGACGCCGTAGTGCGAGTGCGTACCCTCGGCTGCGGAGCGCTCCTCGTCGAGCGGGCGGTGCTCGAGGCCGTCGCCGAGCCGTGGTTCCCCGAGGACGGCCGTCACGACCCGGACCTCGGCTTCGCGGACAACCTCATGCTCGCCGGCATCGGTATCGAGGTCGACCTGGGCGCCAGGTGCGGGCACATCCTCCAACCGGCCGACCCTGGCTGCGGACTGACGCTGGCCATCTGGCCGGAGGTCGACGAGCGCGGCTGGCGCTGGCGAATCATTCCGACGGCCGAGGACGGAGCCGAAATGCCACGGGAGCTCGTCATTGAGTGGAAGGACCCCTCACGGCCGGAGCCTTTCCGCCAACTCGTCAGCGCCGACGCGCCGTAACGCTCTCTGACGGCTTCCGAGCGCACGGGTCAATCCGAGATACCCCCTTGCGCCGCGGGGCGCGGGAGCGGACGGGAGCGCCGGTGGCGCGGCCTCGCGCTGTCGCCGCTTTGCTCGCTTCAAGATGTCACTCATGGACACCGGCTGATCGGGACGCTTCTCGGCCTCCTGGCGAGCCTCCTCGATCGCGCCCGTCTGGGCGAGGGCGCGGCCTTCGGCTATGCGCTGGCGAGGGACGGGAAGTGTCCGAGACTCGGACAGTTTTGATGGCCGGTGATTTACATTGATCTCCCCCCGCGCCTGCCCCTCGTCCACCAGCACCGCCAGCCGCTCGAGCGCCTCGGCCCGCAGGAACGTCGCCTCGTTCTGGATCGGCACAGCGAGTCCGGCACGCTTTGTCAACTCGGCTATCGCGGCGGCGCGACGCTCGGCATCGGCCGCTACTTCCGGAGACGCGATCTCTGCAAGCGCAGAGCGCTCACGCTGAATCAGCGCCAAGTGACACCCGGTCACTTGAAAGACCAGAGAGCGCGCACGCCAGGTCTACGCCGTCCCCGAGGACCTGTTCGAGCGCTACCTAGCGCGACAACTCGTCGCGGAAGTGCTGCCATTTGCGCTCGAGCTCGCGGAGCTGCCGCCGACAGCGCGCAATCCGCGAGAGCAGCGCCTCGTACTCGAGGCTCTCGGTTATCGCACGCACGGCATCGCCGTCCGCGCGCCTATCAGGTGGACGCCCGTCCGGGAATCGCTCCTCCAGCTCGTCGAGCGCGTCTTCGAGCTCAGCCTCCAGCTCCTCGCGAGTCGGCTCGTGAAGAGCCTCGAGTCGCGCGGCACGCGTAAGCAAGTCCTCGGACATGAACTCCTCCTACGTTGTGAACGTAATCCGTACGGGAACGCTCACCGAGCGCCCCATACAGCTCGACGGCAAATCGGCCGGGAACGCGTAGCTGCCGACGACGAGCTCGGCCTCGCCATTCGCGCCGACGCTGCCGCCGCTCGTGCCCGCGAACCCGCCCCCGCTCGCGAGCGCGGCATCGCACTCCGCGTCTCCCGTCGTCGGCGGGCTGGCCCGTGGCTTCGGTGCCGGCGATGGTGAGCGCTACGGGATTCGGGTTACGGACGAGCGCCCGCAGCTCGACGCTCTGCCCAGGGCTGCGACGGCTCCAACGTGAGCCTTACGGCAACAGGGGGGCTCAGCATCCCGGTCCCGGCGGGAACGTCGCTCGTCCAGATACCAGGGGTGCTCGCCATGTCGTCGTCGGCGCCGACGGCCTGCCAGGGCGCGTCCTTCGTCGTCCCGCTGGACGTGCAGTTCTCGACGCCGTAAATCAGATGCGAGCGAGTCACATCGTCGGCTGGTCGGTCCTCCCCCCGACGCTTCCGCTACCTCGTCGTGGCTCGCTCGTCGCGGTGGTGGTCGGCCTCGCGCTCGCGCTCGCGGGGCCGGCCTTCGCCGCATGGCTAGTTGTCAGCGCCGGCAGCGGGGGCGCGCACTTCGCCTCGCTCGAGTCGCCCACGGTGGAGGCGACGGCGGGCGTGGCCGTGTGGCCCAGGGAGCGGCGAGGGATCGTGAGTTCCGGTTCGGCCCTGTGCGCGTCCAACTGCTCAGGGAGGCGCTGGACGACGCGCGCATTCCCAGAAAGTACGTGTGGCTGCGGCGTCTACGTGAGGTCGTTCTTCGTGCGTAGGAGGTTCGCATGAGTTTCGGGATGGACTCCACATGGGCGAGTCGTGAGCTCCCCGGCCGGTAGCCGGTCCCGGCCCCTTCCAACGCGCTTCTCCCCACGCCCTGATCTGCTCGGCCTCGGTCAAGTTGCGGTTCTCTGCTGCACGACCTCGGGCGTAGACTTGCGGAGGAGGGGGGCAAGCTCGCGGGCTTGGCCTTCGTTCTCAACTGCCACAATTGTGGCAACCTGCGCCGCCTCGATCTGGTAGACCGGCCGGTCCCGGCCTCCTCCAACATGCTCTGACTCTCCCCCACCCCGAACCCTTCACCCTCCCCTCGCAGGGCCGCAGAAGCGCTCCCAGCGTCTCGGTTTGCACCCTGCACGTCCACCTTGGACTACATGTCGTCCGCCAACTCAACCGCGGCGGGAGCGGACTCGTCCGCGTCGACACCCACAAAGACCGGCCCGGCTTCCTCACCCGGCCGTCCGCGGCCGAGCTTGAACTCGAGAGCGAGACGTACACCCACGCGATTACGTGGGCGTTTCGGCCGGCGAGTTCAAGCGGCGCTGGTGACGGCTGGAAGCCGACCCTCCTCATGGAGCGCGTACTCGCAGCAACGTGCTCGCCACCGGCTGCGCGACTTGAGCAAGTAGCCTCCGCGTCACCTCCTCGCGCAGGTAGGCGCGCAGCTCGTACGGCCGCAGTCCGGCGGCTTCTGCGAGCTCCTCGAGACGGCTGGGCGGGGGCGCGTCGGACAACTTCGTTGCTACCGGTCCCGGCGCTCTGCCTCGCCCACGATTTGCCGCACCCGCTCCCGACTCAGTCGGGCCGCGCGGGCGATGCGCGCAGCCGGGATCCCCTCCGCCGCCGCGATGCGGATGACGCGGTAAAGCTCGACGCGGTCACGCTCGAGCTTGACTCGAGTCGCGTGCACCTTCTCGGCTGCCTCAACCACGTCATCGAGGAGTGCCACCGCCTCCATTTCGGCTGGAGCGTAGCGCGAGCCTGCTACCGGTAGCGCAAGTGAGTTGACAGAATGCCACCAGAGTGGCATAGATGCCGGTATGGAGCTCGCCGAAGCCGCAAGCCTCCGAGAGCGACTAGCCCGTCCCACCTCCGCGGACGACATCTACGCCGGGCTCCGCATCGCCGGCCTGCCGCTCCGCGGCCCCTGGCCGGTCGAGAGCGTGGTCATTCACGGCTATCGGGTCGAACCGGACGCGGAGCCGGGTTATCTCGTCATCGACGGTGAGCGGCGTTACAGCGGAGCGTGGCTCCACGAATGAGCCGGCGCGTCCCTTTTCCCAGGTTCCCCCTCCGGGGGCGCGTCGGCTCCCGAATCGGAGGAGGAAGTCATGCGACGACTGTTCGCAACGCGACGCCGCAAGGTCGCCGTAGCCGCGGTTCTCGCCCTGCTCGTCGCCGCGGCGGCGTGGGCGGCCTGGCTAGTCATCTCGACGGGGACGAGCTCGGGGAAAGCGGGCTCTCTCGTTGCGCCCACGGTGACGGCGAACGACTCGGGCCTCGCCGGCGACCTGTTCCCCGGCACGACGGGGACGCTCCAGATGCAGGTCGACAACCCAAACGGGGCGCTCGTCGTTGAGGCCGTGCAGCAAAACGGCACGGTCACATCCGGTACCCCAGGGACGTGACGCTCGATCGCGCTTGCCAGTCGTGCGGCACGTGGAGTCTTTAGCCGCCCAACGAGAACCGCTAGGTGGAACGCCTCCTCCAGCTCGAGGAAGGACGGAGCCCCCCGCTGCCCTGGCAGCCGGTACCAGAAACGATGAGGCTGCCGGTCGGTCCTCCTACCTGCCACGAGGGGCATTGTCGCAGCGCGTTGCCCAATCCGTTGCCCATCGCCCCATCATGTCGCCTCGCTGAAAACAGAAACCCCCGCGTTTGCGGGGGTTTCCTCTGAGCCGACGCCCGGACTCGAACCGGGGACCCCTTCATTACGAGTGAAGTGCTCTACCAGCTGAGCTACGTCGGCG
>Ga0073934_10008037_pt1 | contig 14313 bp, 10 predicted proteins | sample LarsenN4metaG_FD_76834 | JGI IMG/M metagenome (GOLD analysis project Ga0073934, IMG submission 76834) | Hot spring sediment bacterial and archeal communities from British Columbia, Canada, to study Microbial Dark Matter (Phase II) - Larsen... ...
TCCACCGCCATGAAGCCCAGGTTGTGCGGGGTCAGGTGGTATTCGTAGCCCGGATTGCCGAGACCGACGATCAGTTTCACGCCGCCCTTCCCACCAAGCTGCGCACCCCCACCGCGATCGATCAAGACTCTTTCTTTTCCTTCTTGCCGCCGGCCGCTTCCTCGGCCGCTTCCGCGGTTTCGGCCTTGCCCTTGCGGATCACTTCCGGCTCGGCGGGTGCAAGCTCAGCCACGACCTCCGCCGGCTTGGCTTCTTCGGCCTTCAGGCCGATCACGTGCGCGACGGTCCGGTTCGCGTCCGTCAGCACCCGGAGCTTGTCGCTGACAGGGATATCGGAGACCCGTAGCGTGTGCCCAATCAGCAACTCCCTCACATCGACAACGAGGTGATCCGGGATGTCGTCGGGGAGGCATTCGATCTCGACTTCGCGCAAGAGGAATTCGAATATTCCGCCCTGCGTCTTGACCCCTTTGGCCTCGCCGCTGGTCTGAATGGGGACTTTGACTCGGAGCTTGGTATCGCGCGCGACCCGCAGCATATCCACGTGGAGCAGCCGTCCGCCGAGGGGATCGACTTGCCATTCGCGCAGCATCACACGCGCCGGAGCTTTGCCGCGAATCTCCAAGGTGAAGATCGCGTTGTGGCCCGCCTCCGAATGCAGGATGTCCACGATCTGGCGCGGATCCACGCAGACAGGGATGGGCGGCCCGCCGCCACCGTACACGATGCCGGGGATACGTCCCGCGCGGCGCATGCGGCGCGCGGCGTTTTTGCCGAAATCCTCGCGAGGCTCGGCGGGAACCGCAAAAACTTGTGACATGGTTTTCGATACTCCTTCAAACTCGCGGCCGGAACGCGGCGCTCCGCCCGCCCTGCAATCTAGATAAACAACCGGCTGACTGAAGTCTCCTGGTGGATGGAGCGAATTGCACTCGCCAGCAATCCCGCCACGCTGAGCACTTTGATCTTCGCGTTCTCTGCCCCCTCGCCCGCCAGCGGAATGGAATTCGTGGTGACGACTAGCTCGAGTTGCGAATCGCGGATTTTCTCCAGGGCATCACCGGCGAAGATGCCGTGCGTGCAGCAGGCATAAACCTTAATCGCGCCCTTCGCGGCCAGTGCGCCGGCAGCTTTCACGAGCGTGCCGCCGGTATCGATCATGTCATCGACGATGAGACAGTTCTTCCCCGACACTTCGCCGATCACGTTGAACATTTCCACTACATTCGCGTCTTCGCGCCGCTTGTCAATAATGGCGAGAGGAGCCTTCAGCTTCTTGGCGAAGGCTCGCGCCCGCTCCACCCCGCCCGGGTCCGGGGAGACGACCACGAGGTTCTTGAGCTTCAATTTCCGGAAGAAACTCACCGTCACCGGGGTCGCGTAGAGGTGATCGACCGGAATGTTGAAGTAGCCCTGAATCTGACCCGCATGCAGGTCGAGCGCCAGAAGCCGGTTGGCCCCGGCGGTGGTAATCAGATCCGCCACCAGCTTGGAGGAGATCGGAACCCGCGGGCGATCCTTCCGATCCTGTCGGGCGTAGCCGTAGTAAGGCACCACGGCGGTAATCCGATTCGCGGACGCACGGCGAAATGCATCGATCAGAATCAATAACTCCATCAGGGTATCGTTCACCGGGCGGCACGTCGGTTGGATCACAAAGACGTCGGCCCCGCGCACGTTTTCCAGGATTTGCAGTCGCACTTCGCCATCCGGGAACCGCCCGACGTAAGCTTGCCCGAGGGGAACGCCGAGGTGCTGGCAAATCTCCTTCGCCAACGCAGGGTGGGCGTTGCCCGAAAACACCTTCAGCGCGTGCCGATTGCTTGGCCTCATTATGGTTTGCTCAGCAAAAGGGATACTTTCCGCTCCCCGTCTTTGGCTGGGAGGCCTGGATTCGAACCAGGGTTCCATGCTCCAAAGGCATGTGTCCTACCACTGGACGACCTCCCAGAAGTACACTGACAGGTGACGAGTGACAAGTGACCAGCAGACATTATTCAGTTCCGCCCCATAGCTTGTCACCTGTCACTTCCCACTAGTCACTGCTTGAGAGTACTCCGGCCGGGAAAGCGTCCGCGTCCGAAACGTCTTCCAAGCTTGGGGAACCAAGTTTGCGGCGCGTGTAAGCTTCCGGGCGGAATCGAAGAGGCCGAAAAGGGCGGAGCCGCTCCCCGTAAGAGAGGCGGTTTCGGCTCCGGCCCGGATGAGCTGGCGTTTGAACCGTGCCAGCTCCGGCCACCTCGCGAAAACGATGCGCTCGAAATCGTTTTCGGCCGGCCCCCACGCCATCAGGGGAAAAGGTGACCGCTCGCCGAACACAATTATGTTAGAGGGTGCTTCGGATTTTGTCAATTCCGCCTGCATCTGCTCTCCCGCTTTTTCGTAGGCGACGGCCGTCGAAACGCTGAAGCCCGGAAACACGATCAAGCAGTGACGACGCGGCAGATCCTCCAGCGGGTACACTTCCTCGCCGCGACCGATGCCCAGCGCTCGCCCGCCGTAGAGGAAGAACGGCACGTCCGAGCCCAATTGCACGGCGAGTTGATAGCGGACGGAGGGAGGGAGCCGATTGCCCGTCAGGCGCTCGAGGCCCAGGAGAACGGCCGCGGCGTCGGCGCTGGCGCCTCCCAATCCCGACCCGGGAGGGATTCGTTTCTGAAGCTTCACCGAAATCCCGGCTTTGAACTTTCGCGCGTCCCGCCACAGTTCGCAGGCGCGATGGACGAGGTTCCCACGGTCAACGGGAATGTCAGGGTTGTCGCACTCGATTTGCGTCCCGACCCTGCGTGGCGAAATGGAAATCTCCAGCCGATCATAGAGGGCGACCGTCTGATAGATGGTGCGGATCTCGTGATAGCCGTCGGGGCGGTTGCCGACGATTTTCAGGCCCAGGTTGATCTTAGCGAAGGCCCGCTGTTGCGTTGTGGCGATCAAGGGAAGATCCTTAGGCAGCCACGATGAGTGGGCAGAGTCGCGGGGCGTTCAGCGCTGGGCTGATTTTTCCCTGGCAAGCCGCACCTTGAGCTCGTCCAATTGCTTCTTCAGCCGGGCGGCTTGCTCGGCGTCGAAATCGCTGCTGACGGCGGCGGGCCATTCCTTCAGCGCGCGTTCCCAGGCCGCCTGAGCTTCGTGCTTCTTGCCCAATTGCAAGTAGAGGTGACCGAGGTGCTCTTGAATGGTGGGATCCCCGCTGATCATCCGTGCGGCTTTTTCCAGATGGGGCTCGGCCAGGTCGAACCGGTTCATCTTGAAGTAGGCCCAACCCAGGCTGTCAAGATAGGCGGCATTGCTCGGCTCAATCTCCAAGGCCTTCTGGATGAACTGCACCGACTCCTCGAGCCGGACGCCGCGGTCCGCCAGCATATACCCGAGATAGTTGAACGCGGCGGCATTAAGGGGATTCATCGTCAGCACTTGGCGGAACTGTTCCTCGGCCAGGTCGTACCTCTTCTGCCGCTCGTAGATGGAGCCGAGAACAAAGTGGGGGTATTCCTGCTCGTCGGGCCTGGTGCTCATCTCAAGCGCCTTGCGCGCGGCAGCCTCAGCCTCGGCAAAGCGCTTCGCCTGGGAATAGACCTGGGCGATGGTTAGGTGGATCTCCCGATCAGCGCGGCTCTGGTTCAGCAATGAATTGAGTCGCTGGATGGCCTCCTCCACCCGGCCGCGTTCCCCGAGGAGTGTGGCGTGCAAGATGCGCAGGGGCCGGTCCTGGGGATATCTCTGAATCGCCGCTTCCGCCGCCGCTATGGCTTTCTCCGGCTGGCGGCTCAGGCGTAGCGTCTCGATGCTCAACGCCTCAGCGCGCGGGGCCTGTTCGCCTCCAAGCGACTCGATTTCCTTGAAAACAGTCAACGCCTGGTCAAACTTCTCCTGGCTCCGATAAATCAAACCCAGTCGTTCGAAGAAAATCGCGCGGTTGTTCGCTTCGCCGGCCGTGTAGCGGCCGTTCGGTCGTTCCGTCTGCTTGATCAACTCTTGCAGAATCTCGATCGCCTTGTCCTCGTTGCCGACCGTGTCCTCCAGTAAAACCTGCTGGTAGGGAACTTCCAGGCTGTCCGGCATCAGGATCTTAGCTTTCTCGAATTCTTGCCGGGCGCGATCAAACTTGCCTTCCTGACGGTCCAGTTGTCCCAAACGCAGGTGGGCCGGCCCGTCTTCCGGCTCGAGCCGAAGGATCTTCTCCAATTCCGTGCGCGCCGCCGCGTGGCGGCCCGCCCCGGCCAGCGCCTCCGCGTAAGCGCGACGAATATCCTGATTATCCGGCTGCTCGGCCAGTGCCTTCTCGTACATCCCGATAGCGAGGTCGAAGTCACGCAACTGGGAATAGGCGTAGGCGAGCATCCCCTTGAGCCGGGCATCTGTTTCCCCCTCGGGGATGCGTTTGAGCAGCTCGACCGCCTGATCGTAGTCACCGTGCTCGAAGTAGAGCTCCGCCAGGCTGGCCAGCGCGTGGCGGGAATCCGGCGAAGTGTTCAGGATGGCCTTGTAGGTTTCTTCCGCCTTGTCTCGCTGATTGTTGAGACGGTAGAGCCGCCCCAGAACCAGATAGGTGTCAATGTCTTTGGGGTTCAAACGGCTCAGGGCTTCGAAGTGCTCGATGGCCTTGCTCAGGCTTTGCTTCGCCACCTTGTCGGGCTGCGATTCGCCGAGGTTACGCCAGTAAATGTTCGCCAACAGCCGATGCGCATCCTCCTGGTCAGGATTGATCCGGAGGACGTCTTCGGCGTCCCGCACGGCGTCGGCAATGCGGCCCATCCGCCAGTAGAGTTCAGCGAGTTCGACGCGGAGGAAGAGAGAGTCCGGGTCGGCATCCATCGCTTTCTTGTATTCGGCGATAGCCCGGTCGATGTAGTCCCCGCGATTACTGATCCCCGCCAGCTCGCGGAACCGGCGAGCCAACATGTAGTGATAATAGGCCGCGGCATGGTCGGGCGCGGTTTCGGCTGAAGCGGTCGGCGGGGGCGTTTCGGCGGGCGCAGAATCTTGCCCGGCGCCAACCCAGGTCGCCGCAAACAAAAACAGGCCAAAACCGGCCCCCAAATACTTCACACTTCGTATCATGTCCGTGTTGATCCCGCCTTCTCTTCTCAGCAAATTATTGCATAGGCGCTGCGCGCTGTCAAAGGCGCGCGCGGTTGTGTCAGGCATTTGTCAATTGCGAGGCGTGAGGTTTCAAGGCTTCGAACCAATTTGTTCCACAGCGAGCGATCCATAGGCGGAGCTTCCGCAGATTGAGAGCACCGGGTCGGGTCCAGCGCATGCCCCAGCGTTTCAAGCGTCGGCCGGTCATCACCTCGAGGTTCTTCTCCATGGCTCCGGCGCCGTGGGTGAGCAGCGGACGAGCCGCCAGCAAGACCTGGGGCCGCAGCCGGTCCGGGGCCGAGTTATCGGCCGCAATTGCCGCCCTGCGCTGCAGTGCTACACCCCCGCCGGTCCTTCCTCCCGCTACCGCTTCCACAGCCGCTTCACCTGCCGATAGCTCCGCCGCCGCAACGCCTGCCGCGTCCACCAGCCGCAGGTCTTCGCTCTTCACCCGCGACAGCACTTCCACCCGCCCTAGCTCCCCGTTGCTCATCTCGGCTCGCCCCAAACGGACCTCCTTTGGGTGGCCCATGGGGGCATTTCTTTGGAGGACAATAGGGAACATTGTTACCGAGATACAACAGCGCGGTGGAAATCACGCACCGACGACGGCTGTTACCTCCCAAAAGCCAAACACTTTACTCTTCCCAACGCAGCCTTGCGGCGCGGCTTGCTCTTAGGGGTTCTCACTGTATAATTCCTGCGAAGCGCGAAACTCAGTATGCCTGACAAACCGAAACTCTCTCTTGTGGCGCGCCTGGCGTTCCTCCTCGCCGGGCTGGCGACGCTCACGCTGGTCGGGTTCCTGCTCTGGGCCGGGTTCATCGCGCCCTTAAATTCCCGCATGCCCGTGCCCTCCCCGGATGGCAAATATTTCGCATATTTCAACCCGCTGGAGGGCGGCCAGGAATGGGAGTCGGGAGCTCGGGAGCTGATTATTTCCAGGCCGCAGGGGCAGATGCTGGGCCGGCTCCGAATACCCGCGGGAAGGCTCATCTGGTCTAATGCCAATCATCTGATCGTTGTGGACCAGACCGCTAGCCAGGCGACTCTGATTGCCAATGCGGCCGAGCGGTTCGTCGTGCTCACCCGAATTCCGCTGAGTCCAGAGGGGGAGCTGCGGTGGGCCCCCGATGGCAACAAGCTGGCCTGCGTGCGGAGGATAGAAACCGGCCGTCAGCTTGTGCTCCACGACATCCAGCAGCCGCAGGCGTTTCCGATCCCCCTGCCGGCGGACTACCGTCTCAACCAGACGCGGTTGATCGCCTGGTCGCCGGGGAGCGAGTACTTGTACTTTCTGAACGTTGGGGGACAGGAAGCCGTGCTGCAGACGGTGGAGGTCCACAGTGGAAACCTTAGGGCGTTGGCACGCGGCCTATCGACCTCGACGGCAAAGCTTCCACTGATGTCGCCGGACGGTTCGAAAGTGCTCATACCCCCACCGCAGAACACGGTGGTTGACGCGCAGTCCGGCGCCCCAATCTGGGGGCTCCCCCCCAACGCTCAGCCTGTGCTGTGGCCGTGGTCTTCCGATAGTCAGGAGATCTATTACTCTCGGCAGGAAAATGCGTCCGAGATATTCGGCCACAATCTGGTCACTTCCGTTGACCGCCTGGCGGTCTCTGGAGTTCGGACCAATGGCTTCTTCACTCTGGACGGAAGTACGTACTTCTATCGCGAAGCGTCGCCGCCTCCCCAAGCGACGCCGGCGATTTGGCATGACTGGCGCAAAGACTCCTGGGGGTGGCAGCGGGCCGACCGCACGCTGGTGGGGCCGCAAGATCTCGGCCGCGTGGAGCTCTGGCCCTGGGAGCAGACTCAGGAGGGGCTCATTCTGGCTCGTCGAGATGATTACACGCGCGTACGATTCGGACTCTATGATCCTGACGCGCACGCCTTTGACCCCTTCATCTTCCCTACGGATAGCGAAGACCTCAGCAACCGGATCCGGTCCTACCGCTTGCTGTTGGCGAGCGTGGTCCTGTTTACTTTTCTCGCCGTGCTGGTCCTGGCCAAACGCGCCGAGAGCAAGGCGGCCCGCGCCTTCTACGTTGTCATGTGCTTGGTGACGACCCTCGCTTGTGGAAGCTTTATTGGGAATGCGGAGTTCCTGGATGCCCGCCTTTCGCCATACCGGATGACGCTCGAGGAGATCGCCGGCCTGGGCTGGTGGATGTCCCGCTCGCTGCCGCAACTGGTCTTCGACCGGGCCCGGCTGACTCTAGCCTGCCTTTGGGCTTTGCTTCCCTTGGCGACGTTGCACCTCGGCCTGCATTTCCCCGACAGAACGCAATTCCTGAAGCGACAGAAGTGGATCCCACCGGCGCTTTACGCAGTGGCGTTTCTGCCGGTGGTGGCGATGTTCCTGGCACGCTTTGTGCCCGCTCTTTCTCAGAACTTGCTGCGCGACCTGGCCTTCCTCGCAGGAGCCCTGGTGGCCGGGGTCTGGGTTTTGAGCCTGGGTGCCAACTTGCGCCGCCCGCCCGACAAACGCAGCCGTGAGCAGGTCCGTTGGATGATTGCCGCGCTGGGATCACTCGGGCTGGGATATCTCGCTCTCGCGGGAGCGCGTTATGGCGAAATGAAGATGGGGGCTGGGGACGGGCGCGCCGCTCTGCATTTATTACGCTCGGCGCTGTTCGTCCTGGTGGCCTGGGTTGTACCCGCCGCTGTGGCGTACGCCGTGGCGGCGCGCAAGCCGAGCCGGCTGGGACGGTTTCTCCCCCGCCTCTTCCGCCAAATCCTCATGGGTGTGCCGGCCCTCGCCATGTTCACCATCGTATGGGCTTTGACCGGATTGATCGTGAGTGGCTCGTTGTGGGCTTTCTCGGCGCCGGCCGTGATCGTCGCCGTGCTCCTAACGGTCATTGTCGTCTTGCCTTTTCGCGGCCGGTTGCGCCTCGCGATAGACCGGATGCTGGACCGTCCCCGGCTTGAACTGCGGGAGAAGCTTGCCGTTTTTGCCCGCAGCCTGCCGCACACCGTGGATCGCGAGACGCTGGCCACGCAGCTCGAACAAACGGTCTCGGGAGCCCTGCGCGCAAAACGGACGCTGCTCTTTGTGGTTGACCGGCAAGCACGCAGGCTGCGCTTGCAGCCGGGGAAAAGCCGTCTCCCCGCCGAAGTGCACGCCGTGACCTTCGATCTTCGCCAGCCGCTGTGCGAGTACTTGATGCAAAACGATGAGCCCTTCGAGCCGATGGTGGCCGCCGTCGACGAAGACTTGCAGGAAGTGATGTCCGGCGCGGGCGAGCAACTTCGCAAGCTCCAGGCCGAGGTTATCCTGGGCCTGCGTCGGAATGAGCTGGTGGGATTGCTCGTCGTGGGGGCGAAAGCCTCCGGGGAACTCTACGACAGTGACGAGCTGGATTCGTTGCGGATGATCGCCCGGGAAGCGGCCGCAGCCATCGAGAATATCGAGCTTTTCGAAGCGGTGGCCCGCGATCGCGAGATCCGCAAGGAACTCGAGGACGCCATGGAGATCCAGGCCAAGCTTTTCCCTGCCCATGTTCCGCGCCTGGCGTCCGGGCAGCTTGCCGGGTGCTGCTTTCCCGCCCGTGCGACGGGGGGCGACTACTACGATTTTCTTCAACTGCCGCAGCGCCGGGTAGGCCTGGCCATGAGCGATGTGCCGGGCAGGGGGATGCCCGCTGTGCTGCTGATGGCCAGCGTGGAGAGCTTGCTGCACGCCCAGGCCGCGACGGCGGAAAACCTGACCACGCTGATCCAAGAACTCAACCGGCAACTTCTGACCGGGTCGCCGGCAAGCAAGTTGTGCACGCTTTTCTACGGGGTCTATGACGACGCCACGCGGCAGCTCGAGTACATTAACGCCGGCCACCCATCGCCCGTGTTGCTCACGGCGGGAGGAGCGCAGTTCCTCGAGCCCACCGGGCTGCCGCTCGGCCTCTTCCCTGACATCACACACGAGCCGCGGTCCCTGGTTCTGGAACCCGGGACGACGCTGCTCATCTACTCCGATGGTGTGGTGGACGCCCGGAACGGCCGCGGGGATACCTTCGGAAGAGACCGGGTGGCGAGCGCGCTCTTCCGCGAGCGGGAGTCTGACGCGGAACGCGCTCTGGCGAGGGTGGTCACCGAAGTCCGCGACTTTGAAGGCGGCACCCTGCTCGAGGACGACCAGACGCTCTTACTGCTCAAACTCCATGCGGAGTGAGTACGGTTCCCGCGCCGTGGCTAAGAACTTCTCTTAGCGTCGGACTGCTGGGGCTTGAAAATGATCTCCGCTGAGCGAGCTTCCCAACTGCTCCGAGACCTGGTCGGGATCGAGTCCGTGAACCCCTCGCTTGTTCCGGGCGGGGCCGGGGAGGAGCGGATCGCTCGATACGTGCGGACCGTTCTCGAATCTGCCGGATGCGAGACGCGATTGCAGGAGGTGGCTCCCGGTCGCTCAAATGCCGTGGGAATTCTGCGGGGTCGAGGCGGCGGACGGAGCCTGATTTTGAATGGTCACCTCGATACTGTCGGGGTGGCGGGAATGGCGGAACCCTTCTCGCCGCGCCTCGTGGGGGACCGCCTTTACGGGCGTGGCGCACAGGAAACGGAACCCAACGATGGCGGTCCTGATTCTGGACCGCCTTTACGGGCGTGGCGCACAGGATATGAAGGGCGGGCTGGCGGCGGCGCTGCTGGCCATTGAATCGCTGGCCCACGAGCCACGACTGAACGGCGACGTTGTCCTCCAAGCCGTCGTGGACGAGGAGTATCAGAGCGCCGGCACCCGCGCGCTCCTGGCAGAGGGCGGGAAGGCCGATGCCGCCATCGTGGTGGAACCAACCGGCCTGGAGATCGCCACCGCGCATAAAGGCTTCGCGTGGGCTGAGATCGAGACCCTCGGCCGCGCCGCCCACGGCAGCCGGCCGGAGGAAGGCGTGGATGCCATCCTTCTGATGGGTCACGTCCTGATCGAAATCGAGCAACTCCAGAAGCGTCTGAGCGCCCGCACGCCGCACGCCCTGCTAGGTTGCGGGTCGGTGCACGCCTCTCTGATTGCGGGCGGCCAGGAACTCTCCAGCTACCCCGCCTCCTGCACACTCCGTCTTGAACGTCGACTGGTGCCGGGCGAGGACGCGACCACGCTCGAAAACGAACTGGAAGGGATCTTCTCAAGGCCGCGAGGGAGAGTTCCACACTTTCAGGGCCGGTTCACGCCGGGCTACTGGGCGCGGCCGCTCGAAACCCCGCGATCGGCTCCCATTGCCACGACGCTGGCTCAAAGCGCCGCCAAGGTCACAGGCCGCCCGCCCGTCTTCGGCGTGCAAACCTTCTGGACCGACGCTGCGCTACTGAGTGAGTCGGGAATTCCCAGTGTCTTGTTTGGGCCCGGCGGCGTGGGGCATCATTCGGCCGTGGAGTATGTCAACCTTGAGGACGTGCGCATCTGTGCAGAAGTGCTCGCCGATTGCGCCCGCGCCTTTTGCAGTGGGAGGGTCGGGTCCTGAAGCGACTGACCCTGCTGCCCCTCAGTCTGCAATCAACGCTTGAACTCCACGCCATTCTGTTCTACATTAGGCAGCCACGGGGATAGCTCCGGCAGCCTCCTAGTGCCAAGGAGCTCAATTGGGCCGGGCAATCCAAGCCGCAAGACTGCCTCGCGCACTGCGCGTTTCTTCGTACCGTACTCTTTCTTGTCGCCAGGAGAGTGGTCTCATGAAGCGGGAATATGGCTTCACCATGCTAGAGCTCCTGGTGGTGGTGTTGATCATTGGTCTGATTGCGGTCGTGGCGATTCCCCAGGCGCTGACGGCGGTGAAAGCTTACCGGCTGCACTCCGACGCGGCGGCCTTCGCGGGGCAATTGAACGTGGCGCGCTTTCGGGCCACCTCCCAAAACACGCCTTATCGAGTGACCGTTTCGACTTCCGTCGCGCCACACACTTTCCAAATGGAGCGGCTCTGCGGGAGCACGCCCGCGTCGGTAGATGCCAGTTGCACGGGCCCGTATCAGCCGAGGACGAACGGACTCGAGGGCGGGACTCAACCCATCAGTCGGGGCAATTCGTTCATTACAACCAATCCCGGTGGCACGACTGCGTATCCGGGGACGATCACGGGCGGCACGGCCGCGACGGTCTTCTACTTCAACACCCGCGGGATGCCTGTGGACGCGAATGGCAACCCGCTCTCCCAAGGAGGCGCGGTGCTGTACCTGACGAACAATTCCAATCTCACGGACGCCGTCGTGGTGAGCGTGGGCGGGCGGGTGAGCACCTATCAATGGAAGCCTTCGACCAGCACCTGGATGTCTCGCTAACGGGAGCCGGCCGAAGCAAGGATAACGAAAGGATCCAGCCATGGAGAGCAAGTGCACCAACCGAGGCGTATCTCTGGTGGAAACCATGATCGCGGTGTTGGTGGCCTTCATTGTGATGACCTCGCTGGGCGCGGTCATTTTCTCCTCCATGGTGGCCAACAAGAACCAAGGGGCGGAGGTCACGCGCATAACCGCCCTCGCCCAGGAAAAGATGGAACAACTGGTCCGCTTGCGGTTCACCGATACGACCACCAATACAACCCTGATCACCGATCCGGGCTGGAGCATCGGGTTGACCTCCAATGCTGCGACCGACCTGACGCAACTCGGCGACTGTCCTGCCAGCGGCACGGCCAACGTGGGCTACGTGGATTTTCTCGACAACAACGGGCAGCCGCTCGCGGGCGCTTGCGATGCAGTGGTGGCAGCGGGGTTTGGGTACCAGCGTCGCTGGAAGATCACCAACGTGAGCGGCGTGACCGGATTGAAACAGATCACGGTGGTGGTTTATGCCCTCAGCGCGGTGCGCACCAGCGCCGCTCCGCCAGTGGTTTCTTTGACGACCCTTAAGTCGCAGTAGGAGCGGAAATGGAAAAGCCTTCGAGCTCGAAGCAAAGGGTGCGACTCCCCGCAGGTTTTTCGTTACTTGAGTTGATGGTGAGCGTGGCCATTATCACGCTGCTCATGGCCATTGTCTTCCAGTTTTTGAGCATCAACCAGCAGCGGTATCGCAGTCAGCAGCTTCTGGCGGAAGTAACCCAGGGAGGCCGCAGCGCTTTCGAGGTAATGACCCAGGAACTCAATCAGGCGGGCTACAATCCGCCCTTCCGCACCAACAAGACGGTGGGAGGAAGTTCGGCCACCAGCCCCGGCTCACCGCTTGTGAGCTTACCCATTGCGGGTGGTTCGCCCGCCACGAAGGGAATCTTCTATGGCACCCGCCTTGTGATTGGCAACACCTGTCCGGGCACCCCCCCGGCCTGCAACCAAGAGGAAGTCCTGGTCAACGCGGATACCAGCTATGGGACGGCAGCGATGACGGAGACCAGCGTACCCGTCGTCATCGTGAACAGCCATTTGCCTGGCGAGCCTGTCTTCACGCGCAACTATCCCTACCCCAACGGGATCATTTTTGATAATCGAACGGCGGGGACAGGCCTTGCGGCCGCGGACAACAAGCTCCGCTTCTTTGGCGACCTGATGGATAGCGGCGATCTTTATTATGGCGAATACCGCTTGCAGTGCCCAGGTTCGACGCTGGGCAGCTACATCGATGCCTGCACAGGGACTTGCATGCAGGGGCCGTTTGTCCTCACCCGGTTCGTGACCAAGCTGGCGAACGCTTCGACGGGCGTCTTCCAGATCCCCGCCAGCAAAGCGGCGGCGCTGGACGGCGCGACCGTATCACCGCTGGTCGCCAATATCCAGGGCACCTGTGCTACGCCTCCGGGGACTTCGCCCCCCGAGGATTGGGCCGTCTTCACGGCGCCCGACGAGACTTCCCCCACCGGTTCAACAACCGTCCATGCCGCAATCAACTGGGGGGCTACTCCAACGTATGTGGAACCTGTGCTCAATGCGGACGGGACGCCGGCTATCTGGTTCAAGATGAACACCTACGGGGCGCTGGATACGACGACGACGCCGGCCACCCCTTATTTCCAGACCTTCGTTCTGGATGTGCGCGTGACGTTGACGGTCGCGCAATCGCAAAAGGATCCCGAGACCGGAACCTATCGCGTCCAGCGGCTGCAAACGCACATTGTGCCGAAGAACATCAACAACGCTTTGGCCATTGCGCAGAACGGCGGATCCCTCTATCTGCCGGCCATGCCCCTGGACCCCACCACCGGGAACCGCCTGCCGCTGCCTTGACGGTGGGCCAAGCAGGAGCGAGGGAGCAGGAGTTGATCACGATGGTCTATCGACGGCGAGGCCACTCGCAGGCGAGCGATGCCGGAGTCGCCCTGATTCTGGTGCTGCTGGCGATTCTCGTGCTGACCACGCTGGCCGCGGCCATGGTCTTCAGTGCCCGCTCGGAAACGCTGGCAAGTTACAACTACCGCATCGGCACGCAGGCGGAATACGTGGCTCTGGCCGGGGTGCAGCGGGCACTGAACTTCTTCAATAGCTCGCGTTACGCGCCGCTGCCGCCCGCATCGGCCACCGCCTACTACGATGTATCGGTCTATGCCACCAGCCCCGTCAATCTCTACTTTAGCAATGCTTCTCCAGTAGCTTGCACCTCCAACTGCAGCTCCACCGGGAATGTGGTGCTCGAGACAAGTTCCGGCGCGAGCCTCTTTCCTCCCAGCAGCGCGACCGGCGGTGTGGACGTGGTTGCCAACTGGGTGGCGGAGATGAACAACACCGCCATCGCCGACGGGTTGGGAGGCACAGGCAACTACAGCGTAACGGCTTCGCTGCTGGAATATCACACCGTCAACAACGCGTTTTTTGGAGTGCCGGCGACCGGATGTGCGGATAGCTCTGCCGCTCTGGGCATTTGCCGCCAACCGTTCGAGGTTTGGAAGGTCACCTCCACCGGAACCTGGAACAGCAATTTGGGCGCGGGAGCCGCGCTCCCCACCGTGCAAGTCGTGGCGACGATTTCGCCGATGTATCTGCCCTTCTTCGGCAACGCGCTCTACGGCCTCTGCAACGTGACCTTGAGCGGCAACGTCTGCACCGATAGCTACAATTCCAGTAAGGGCACCTACGGAGCTTCCGCCACTTCCTGCGTCACGCCCTCATCGGGAACCAGCAACGCCCAGTCCACGGGAGCAGGGGTGGGGTCGAACGGCGGCGTAACCATCAGCGGCGGCTCGAACTCCATCGGCGGCAACGTCACCTACGCCAACCAAAGCTCGGATTCGAGCTGTAATACCGGCTTTCAGGGCACCGCCACGGGAGTCGCCGGATCGGTGCTGCCGGGGCCCGCCGTGCCCCCACCGCCCA